>JACXTT010012348.1_pt1 | contig 11341 bp, 10 predicted proteins | sample 9270951 | NCBI WGS metagenome assembly JACXTT01 (sample SAMN15532306, study PRJNA645909) | rock metagenome | isolation source: weathered quartz diorite | place: Puerto Rico | collected 2017-06-21 | reverse complement strand
ACCGACAACGGCAACCACATCATCGACTGTGCGCCACCAAGACCGCTCGACGCGCGCGCGGCGCGCGAGGTCGAGGCGGCGATTCTCGCCCTGCCCGGCGTGATCGACACCGGCCTCTTTCTCGGAACGGCCGAGCGCGTCCTGGTCGGCGACCCCGACGGCAGGGTCGAGGTGCTGGAGCGGCGGCCATGAGCACCGAGCTGCGCGTGCACGCCAGTACGGACGCGCTGATGCACGCCGCCGCCGAAGAGCTGATCGCCACCGCAAAGAACGCCGTCGATACGAGCGGGCGCTTCGCCGTCGCGCTCGCCGGCGGCAACACGCCGCGCCAGCTCTACACGCTGCTCGCCGGCGGCAAGTACGCTCCACGCATCGCGTGGGCGAGCGTCGAGGTCCTTTTCGGCGACGAACGCTGCGTCCCGCCGGACCACGATGCGAGTAACTATCGAATGGCCAACGAGGCCCTGCTGGCGCACGTGCCGCTCGACTCGACGCGCGTCCATCGCATCCGCGGTGAGGATGCACCGTCGGCTGCCGCCGCGGCGTACGAGCGTACGCTGCGGACCGTCTTCGCGACCCCGACGGGGCCGCCGCAGGCGACCGCGGGACGGTGTCTCGATCTCGTCCTGCTCGGCATGGGTGACGACGGCCACACCGCGTCGCTCTTCCCGCACGCGCCGACGCTGGGCGAGCGCGAGGGCTGGGCCGTTCCTGCCGTCGGCAGCGCCCCGCCGAAAGAGCGTGTCACGCTCACCGCGCCAATGATCAACGCCGCCCGCCAGGTGATGTTTCTGGTCGTGGGCGCGAGTAAGGCCACGACCTTGCGGCGCGTGCTCGAAGGGCCGCGCGATCCCGAGGCCTTGCCGGCGCAGCTCGTCGCGCCGGTGGCCGGCCGGCTCACCTGGATGGTCGATCGCGCTGCAGCCGCCGCGCTCGTCAGAGCCTGACGTGTCCACGGCACGCATCCCCCTCGTCTTTCTCCTCGACGTCGACAACACGCTGCTCGACAACGACCGCGTCACCGCGGATCTGCGCCGGCATCTCACGCGCGAGGTGGGTGACGAGCGCCAGGCCCGCTACTTCGCGATCTTCGAGGAGTTGCGTCAGGAGCTCGGCTACGCCGACTACCTCGGCGCTCTACAACGCTACCGCCTCGAACACCCGACCGACCCGCATCTCCTCTCGGTCTCGTCCTTTCTCATCAACTACCCGTTCGCCAATCGCCTCTACCCGGGGTCGCTCGACGTGGTCGAGCATCTCGCCAGCTTCGGGACCACGGTGATTCTCAGCGATGGCGACGTCGTCTTCCAGCCGCGCAAGATCGAGCGCTCGGGCCTGTTTGACGCCGTGGATGGCAACGTCCTCATCTATGTCCACAAGGAGCGCGAGCTCCGCGACGTGGAGCGGCGCTATCCCGCCGACCATTACGTCCTGGTGGACGACAAGATCCGGATCCTGACCGCTGTGAAGCAGGTGTGGGGCACGCGCCTGACGACGGTGTTTCCACGTCAGGGACATTACGCGCACGCGCCCGACGTCGCGACCTACCCTGCGGCCGACATCGTCATCGATCGGATCGACCAACTGATCGCCTACGAAGCGCCCGCGCTCATCGGCGCGGCACGAAGGAGCACGCCATGACCACGACCGTGGCTCCCCTCACCTCTCTCCGCTCCTGGCAGGCACTGCAGACGCATCACGAGAACCTACGTGACGTGCATCTACAGACGATGTTCGCGGCCGATCCCAAGCGCGGCGAGCGCCTGGTTGCCGAGGGCGCCGGCCTCTACCTCGACTATTCCAAGCATCGCGTCACCGACGAGACGGTGCGTCTGCTCGTCGCGCTCGCCGAGGAGCGCGGGCTCCGCGCCCGCATCGACGCCATGTTCAGCGGCGCCAAGCTGAACGTCACCGAGAACCGGGCCGTGTTGCACGTCGCCCTGCGCGCGCCGCGCGAGGCGACGATCATGCTCGACGGCTTCAACGTCGTCCCGGCGGTGCACGAGGTGCGCGACCGCATGGCCGAGTTCGCGCGCCGGGTCCGTGACGGACGGTGGACGGGCTTCACGGGACGGCGCATCCGCAACGTCGTGAACATCGGCATCGGCGGCTCCGATCTCGGTCCCGTGATGGCCTACGAGGCGCTGCGCCACTATAGCGACCGCGGCCTCACCGTGCGGTTCGTCTCGAACGTCGATGGCACCGACTTCGCCGAGTCCACGCGCGACCTCGATCCGGCCGAGACGCTCTTCATCGTCTCGTCGAAGACCTTCACCACCCTCGAGACGATGACCAACGCGCGCAGCGCCCGCGCCTGGACGCTGGCCGCCTTGCGTGACGAGACCGCGATCGCACGCCACTTCGTCGCGGTGTCGACCAATGCCGCCGAGGTGGCGAAGTTCGGGATCGATACCGCCAACATGTTCGGGTTCTGGGATTGGGTAGGCGGCCGCTACTCACTCGACTCCGCGATCGGACTCTCGACCATGCTCGCCATCGGGCCGGAGCACTTCGCGGCCATGCTCGAGGGATTCCACGACATGGACGAGCACTTCCGGACGGCGCCGTTCACAAGCAATCTGCCCGTGCTCATGGGCCTGCTCACGGTCTGGTACGTCGATTTCTTCGCCGCTCAGACGGTCGCCGTCCTGCCCTACGATCAGTACCTCAAGCGCTTCCCCGCGTATCTCCAGCAGCTCACCATGGAGTCGAACGGGAAGCACGTCACGCTCGACGGCACCGCGGTCGACTACGCGACCGCGCCGATCTTCTGGGGCGAGCCGGGCACCAACGGGCAGCACTCCTTCTATCAGCTCATCCATCAGGGCACGCCCCTCATCCCCTGCGACTTCATCGCCTTCCTCGCCACCTTGAATCCGCTCGATCCGCATCACGATCTTCTGATGGCGAACGTGTTCGCGCAGACCGAGGCGCTCGCCTTCGGCAAGACCGCCGAGCAGGTGCGCGCCGAGGGCGTGCCCGCATGGCTGATTCCGCACCGCACCTTCGACGGCAATCGGCCGAGCTCGACGATTCTCGCCGAGCGGCTGACGCCGCGGGTTCTCGGCGCGCTCGTCGCCCTCTACGAGCACAGCGTCTTCACCCAAGGGACGATCTGGGGCATCGACTCGTTCGACCAGTGGGGGGTCGAGCTGGGGAAGGCGCTGGCGCAGCGGATCGTTCCCGAGCTCACCAGCGCCGCCGAGCCGCCGCTCGCGCACGACAGCTCGACCAACGCGCTCATTCGCCGCTACCGCGCGCGGCGCACGCCGGGCTGAGCGCCGGACGCTGATCCGCGGCCGGCTGGCCGTCAGAGATTGGCGGCCGTCAGCTCCGCATCGAGATCGCGCGACGTCGCCCGCCTCGCGCCACGAGCGACTTGCACGAGCCGCCGTCCGCCGACGTCGAAGCAGCTCAGCTTGTTGCCGTAGACCAACCCGGTATCGAGGCCGAGGTAGTACGGCAGGGCGAGACGCACCTCGCGCTGCGGCGTGTGCCCGAAGACGACCGTCCACGGCAGATCGTGGCGCGTCGCGAAGAACTCCTCGCGGATCCAGAGGAGGTCCTCCTCGTCCTGGCGCTCCAGCGGGACGCCCGGACGGATGCCCGCATGCACGAACACGTAGCGATCGTGCCGGTGCATCAGCACGAGCCCGCGTAGGAACTCGAGATGGCCAGCCGGCAGCATGGACGCGGCTGCGGCTCCGTGGACGCCGGACGGCACACCGTAGCTTGCCAAGGTCGCGGTGCCACCGTTGGCCAGATACGCGTCGGCGTAGTGGCCGGGAAGCCCGAGATACGCGAGCAGCATGTCCTCGTGATTACCGCGCAGGAAGACGGCCTGGGGATGCTCGGTGCGGAGACGAATCAGCCGCTCGATCAACGACCGCACGTCCGGGCCGCGATCTACGTAGTCGCCGAGAAAGATCACCGTATCGTCTGCGCCGGCGCCGAGGTGGGCCAACAGCACCTCGAGCTCCGCGGCACAGCCGTGCAGATCGCCGATGGCGAAGAGACCCATCAGCTGCTCCCATCGAGGAGGCGCCGCAGGCGCTCCTGATCGGCGAGCAGCTCGACGGCGGCGCCGTAGGGATCCTGCGTGCCCTCGCGCACCCGCGCCAGCAGGGGCGCGCAGGCGCCGCCGATACGCGCCTCGAGACGGCCGGCGAGCGCGCCCTCGAGCACGTCGAAGAACTCCCGCACACGGTGCTCGGCCGCGGCGCGCTGCGCACCATGATCCTGCGCCACGTGCTGGCGATGCGCCCGAACGGCGGCCATGAGCTCGGCGATGCCGTGATCGCGGTTGGCCTCGGTGAGCAGCACCGGAACGCTCCACGGCGCCCCCGGACGGAGATGCAGCATCTGCTCGAGCTCGGCCTTCATCCGCAGCGCGCCCTCGCGATCCGCTTTGTTCACCACGAAGATGTGCGCGATCTCGAGGAGACCTGCCTTCATCACCTGAATCGTATCCCCCGCCTCGGGCACCAGGACGACGACGACCGTCTGCGCCACCTCCATGATGTCGAGCTCGGTCTGACCGACCCCGACGGTCTCGATCAGGATGGTCTGCTTGCCGAAGGCGTCGAGCAGCCGCGCCACCTGGCGGGTCGCGCGCGCCAGCCCGCCGCGCCGTCCGCGCGTGCTCAGGCTGCGGATGAAGACCTCGGGGTCGAGACAATGTGACTGCATGCGGATGCGATCGCCGAGCACGGCGCCGCCGCTGAACGGACTCGAGGGATCGACGGCGATGACGCCGACCTTGGTGCCATCGGCACGCATCTTCTCGACCAGACGATCGACGATCGTCGACTTGCCCGCGCCAGGCGGCCCGGTGACGCCGATCGTGTACGCACCTCCGCCATGCGGGGCAATGCGGGCGAGAATCTCCGGCAGGTCGGGTGCCTCGCTCTCCGCTCGACTCATGAGCTTGGCGAGCGCCACCCGGTCGCCCGCCAGCATCCGCTCGACGAGATCCATGGGCGCGGTGCTCAGACGCCGTCCTCCCCCGCCCCGTCGACGGACGGCGCGTCGAGCAGCCGACAGGCGATCGCCTGCGTCGCGTCCGCGACCTCGGCGAGCGAGGTCCGCGCACCCTCCGCGCACAGACTGGTGGCCGGCAGACCCGCGACACCGCAGGGCGTGATGAGCTCGAACCCGTGCAAGTCGGTGGTCACGTTCAGCGCCAGCCCGTGCATGCTGATGCCCTCTCGCACGCGGATGCCGACGGCGCCGAGCTTGCCCCGATCGGTCCAGGCACCGCGGCCGCGCGCGTCGCGGCGCGCCTGCACCCCAAACGCGGCGGCGACCTCGATCATGATCGCCTCGAGCGTCGCGACGAAGGCGCCGACTCCGAAGCCGCGGGCGGAGAGGCCAACGATCGGGTAGAGCACCAGCTGGCCGACGCCGTGATAGGTCGCATGACCGCCGCGCTCGACGTGCAGGCACGGGATGCCGCGCGCCGCGAGCACCGCCTCCGGAACGCGCAGGTCCGCCGCCGTCGCGCGCTTGCCGAGTGTGATGGTCGGCGGATGCTCGAGCGCCAAGCAGACATCCGGCCCGCCCGACAGGCGCATCTGCCAGGCCGCGGCTTGCTGCGCCAGAGCGTCGTCATAGGCGCGATGCCCGAGCCACTTCCACGCGACCGGGGCGCGCATCATGCGAGAATTACCGCTTGCTTGACTGGCACGCAAGCCGATGTTAGCGCCCGCCGCATGCGCGGGCGGCGGTACTACCAGAGCCGCTTTCTCGTGACCGGCGTCTCGCTCGTCGTCCTCGGCGCGAGCAACGTCTTCATCGGCAGCACCAAGCTGGCGCAGTATCAACACATCGTCGCCGAAGGACGGGCGCGCGGATACTTCCCCGATACCGGCGCCTCGAATCGCGTGTTGCGTCCGGTCGACGACGAGGCGGAGCGCTACAACATCGGGCGCGCCAAGGTCGATCTCTACCATGTGGTGCTGAGCGGCGGGCTCTTGATGCTCGTCATCGGCGCGATCCTCACCGCGGCAGCGTGGGTGCGCGTGCGCGTGCAGCGCGACGACGCCTCGCTCGACGGCGTCGCCACCGACACGCCGCGCGCCCCTCCACACTGACCGGTCGTATCCGGACAGCGCGTGTCCGGTCCCGCATTGCGACGGGCGCCCGTCGCGATGCTCACTCGCGGAGTTCCGGTGTCGCGATGCCGGCACGCCGGTTGCGATCGACGAGCGCGCAGCTTCGGCTGCACCTCACCCGCGGATGTCGTGTCAGAGCGAGCACGAGTCCTGGGGGCAGCGCCGGTCCGCCATGGGGGCGGTCCGGCGTGCGGGTGAGGTCGGCCGCAGGCATCGGTGGTCGCTCGCACTCGCGATCCGGCGCAATCTCCTTGACGTGCAAACTTGTCCGGCGTACAAATTCGTACAGTTTTGCGCTGGGTCGAGGAGGTGTGGTGGACGAAGCAGCAGCGATGCCTGCGGTACAGATCCCGTCCGCCAGCGCATGCCCGGTTCGGGCGTTCTCGGTCCGACGGGTGACGCCGTCAGGACCCGTGTCGTTCTCCTCTCCGAATCCCCCCTCACCCAAGGAGCCAACGGCGCGCCATGGCGGCCATCCTGGTCATCGATTCGTCGCCGACGATTAGAGAGACGCTGCGCATCGTGCTCGGCGCTGAGCACGCGCTTGCGACCGCGCCCTCGTGGGACGACGTTCCTCACGGTACGCGCGCCGATGTCGTCATCTTCGGCGTGGCGGCAGGGCCGCGAGATGACGCACGGCTCGCGAGCGCACGGGCCCGCCTGGCCCCGGACGCACCCCTGCTCCTCTTGAACTCCCCTGCGGAGGTCGATGCGCGAGCGCTCGTTCCGCATGGGCACCGCATCGCGTTTCTTCCCAAGCCGTTCGACGCCCACGGCGTACGTACCGGTGTCGCGGCCCTGCTCAGGCCGGAGCCACGCTCGACTCCATCGGACCACGTGGTCTCCTGGCACCGGCGATGGGTCGAGCCGCCGTACCTCACCGCCGGCGCGGCGATGCTGGCACGGCGGGCGAGTCTCACCGATCTTCCCGTGCTGCTGCTCGGTGAGCACGGAAGCGGCGCGGTCGAGATCGCGCAGGCGATCCATTTCTTCAGCGGCCGGGGCGGGTCCGTCTTGGTGCGTCGAGCCCGGGAGCTCGACTCCGAGATGCTGGTCACGCCAGCCGCGATCGGCGCGCTCGTGATCGAGAATGCGCCCGAGCTGTCCGCGGCGACACAGGCGAGCCTCGCCACGCTGCTTCGTGATCCCGAGGAGGCGATCCGTCATCCGCGCGTGTTTGCCACCAGTAGCATCCCGCTCGACACCGTCGCTGCGAGCGGGGCCTTCGCCCCCGTGCTCGCGCAGATGCTCTCGGCGCTCCCGATCGTCCTCGCCCCGTTGCGGGATCGTACCGCCGACATCCCAGCGCTCGTCGCGGCGTTCGCGGCCGCGCTCGCAACGCGACTTCGTCTCGAGCCCGTCGTCTTCACCGAGGCGGCGTTGACGCGCCTGCAGCACTACCTCTGGTTCGGCAACCTCGCCGAGCTCGAAGCGGTCATCGCCCGCACGCTCGCCGTGCACCGCCCGCGTGTCGTCGAGCCCGAGATGCTGGTCTTCGGCATCGATGACGCCGCCCGCTTGGTGACCGTGACGGCCGTGGACGAGCCGACCCCCGCCATCGCTCGCAGCGCGGAACGCCTTCCCGTCATGCCGGCCGAACCGGTAACCGCGCCGCCAACTCGTCCGCGCGTCGTCCCCCTGGAGCGGCGCCGGCCGGAGGAGACGGGGACCGACATCGAGCCGGCGCCGGTTGCCACGCGCCCGTCACGCGATGACGGCGCACCCGATCCGCCGACCCTCGAGGTGCTGCTCGGGGAGCTGGCGAACGAGCTCCGCAATCCGATGGTGACCATCAAGACGTTCGCTCAGCACCTCGACAGCGTGGTCGACGATTCCGAGGTGCGCGCCCGCTTCGCGACCCTCGCCGGCGATGCGATTACCCGCATGGACGCGCTGCTCGAGACGCTGCTCGATTTCGCCCGCTTTCGCTCGCCGACGACGGCGGCGATCGATCTCGGGGCACTGCTGACGCGTGCGCTCGACGATCGTGCCGGCGACCTGGCGCGCAAGGACGTGCGCGTCGAGCGCGCCGCGGCCGACGCCGGGGCCATCCTCGTCGCCGGCGACGAGCATCAGGTGCTGTTCGCGTTGCGCAGCCTGGTCGACGTCCTGGTGCGGGATCTCGTCGCGCATACGCCCATTCGGATCACGGCGCGATCGGACGGGAGCCTCGAGGTGGCCGCCTCCGTCGGGCGTAGCGTGGCGACCCGCCTCGCCGGATACGTCGACAACGGGCAGCATGGCGAGGCGAGCGCGCCGCCGCCGCTCGCGCTCGCGATCGCCGCGGCGTTGCTACGCCGCAACGGTGGCCGCTTGCACACGCGGACGGGCGCCGATGACGCGACCGTGGTCACGGTGAGCCTACCGCGCACCGCAGCACACCGGCAGGCGTGAGGAACGAAGAGGAGGAGGGGATGGAAAAGCGCAAAGTGCTGATCGTGGACGATGACGCGGGCGTACGCGAGTCGCTGCGGATGATCTTGAAGGAGCGCTACGAGCCGTCCATCACCAGCTCCGGCGAGGAGGCCCTGGAGGCGCTCCCCGATGTCCGTCCCGATCTCATTCTCCTCGACGTGCTGATGCCGGGCCTCGATGGCCTGGAAGTGCTCGAGCGGATCAAGAGTGAGGACCCGCGCACGCCGGTGATCATGCTCACCGCCACCAAGACCGTGAAGACGGCGGTCTCGGCGATGAAGCTCGGCGCCTTCGACTACGTCACCAAGCCCTTCGACGTCGAGGAGCTGCTCATCATCATCGAGCGCGCCACGCGTGACGCCGCGCGCGAGATCGAGCTCGAGAGCCTGCGCTGGGAGGTCGGCCGACGCTACAACCCGGCCAACATCATCGGCAACAACGCCCGCATGCAGCAGATCTTCCGTACCATCGGCATCGTCGCCCCACTCAAAACCACCGTGCTCGTCACCGGCGAGAGCGGCACCGGCAAGGAGCTCATCGCCAAGGCGATCCACTACCAGAGCCCGCGCGCCGATCGGCCGCTGGTCACCATCAACTGCGCCGCGATCCCGATCAATCTGCTCGAGAGCGAGTTCTTCGGACACGAGCGCGGCGCCTTCACCGACGCGCACTCACGCAAGCTCGGCCAGTTCGAGCTCGCCGATCAGGGCTCGATCTTTCTCGACGAGATCGGCGAGATGGCCCCGTCCCTGCAGGCGAAGCTCCTGCGCGTCATCGAGCAAGGCGAGTTCATGCGCGTCGGCGGCAAGCAGACCATGCGCGTCGACGTCCGCATCATCGCCGCGACCAACCGCGACCTCGAGAAAGCCATGCGCGATAACTCCTTTCGGCCGGATCTCTATTACCGCCTGAACGTCGTCTCGCTACACGTCCCGCCGCTGCGGGAACGCATGGAGGACCTGCCGCTGCTGATCAAGCACTTCGTCACCAGCAAGGCGCAGCACATGGGCATCCCCGAGAAACACATCAGTCCCGAGGCGGTGGACGTCATGCTGCGCTACCCGTGGCCGGGTAACGTCCGCGAGATCGAGAACGTGATCGAACGGATCCTCGTGCTCTCCGACCACGATCCCATCGTGATCGACGACCTACCCGAGCAGGTGCGGCTCGGCCGCACGATCGAACCGAGCTCGATCCAGCAGCAGGTCCTGCAGCAACGGAAGAGCCTGACCGACGCGGTCGACGAGTTCGAGCGCGAGATCATTCAGGCGGCGCTCCAGCATGTCGACTTCAACCAGACACGCGCCGCCGATCTGCTGGGCACGACGCGGCGGATTCTGAAGTACCGGATGGACAAGCTCGGGATCGCCGCCGAGGACTGAGCACCGCCCGTCAGGATTCGCAGCCGCCGCACGTTCAAATTTGGACGCCGCTGCGCCACGCGCGGCTCACCTCACGCCAGCCGTTCCGCGTACAGTTGGGCGGCAAGCGGCACATGCACGCGCACTTAGCAATCGGCGCTCGCTTTGGACTGTGGTGGCATGGAACCTGCTGCCACCTCCAACGCTATGTCCGCTCAAGGGAATGTCCTCATCGTCGAGGACGAGGCCGGTCCGGCACTGGCCCTGAAGATGATCCTCAAGCCGTACTACGATGTCTATACGGCGGAGCGCGGAGACGCAGCTCTCACCATCCTCAAGTCCACTCCCATCGACGTCATCACGCTCGATCTCCGCATGCCCGGCCTCTGCGGCATGCCGCTGCTCACCAGGATCAAGGAGCACGATCCGGACGTCGAGGTCATCGTCATCACCGGGTACGGATCGCTCGAGACTGCAGTCGAGAGCATCAACCTCAAGGTGTTCGCGTACGTCTCGAAGCCTTTCGACGTGCTGGAGATCCTCGAGACCACCAAGCGCGCGCTGCAGAAACGTCGCAACCTCCAACGCCTCCGTCACATCAAGGAGGAGTTCTTCGCCAACTTGACGCACGAGTTTCGCACCCCCTTGTCGGCGATCATGGGCTACAGCTCGATCCTGCTCGACGAGCACGGCGGCACGCTCACGTCCGAGCAACGCCATGCGCTCGACCGCATCCAGTTGAACTCGCACGAGCTGCTCGCGTGCGTCGAAGGCATCTTCTTTCTCGCGGCGCTCGAGGCGGGCGAGATTCCCGTGACCGCCTGGCCATTCGACGCTCGCCGGATCGTCACCGCGCTCGGGGCGCGCCACCGTGAGGCCTTCGCAGAGAAGGGCATCGCGCTCGAGATCGCGGACGGCCCCGCGCTCCCGATTCGCAGCGACGAGGAGAAGGTCGAGAAGATCGTCGACACGCTGGTGCTCAACGCGCTCAAATTCACCGCCGCGGGCAAGGTCGCCGTCGACGCCGCCGTGCTCCCCAATGCCAGCCTCGAGATCCGCGTGCGCGACACCGGGATCGGCATGCGACCGGAGGAGGTGCACGAGGTCCTGGAAGGCTTTCGTCAGGCCGATCCGACCGCGCGCAAGCGATTCCGCGGCATCGGCCTCGGCCTCAGGCTGATCACCCGGCTGTTGGAGGCGATCTCCGGCACGCTCGACGTCATCAGCACGCTCGGCACCGGGACGGAGTTCGTCGTGCACATTCCTCCGATGCCCGAGGAGCAGGACACCCGTGAGGCTGGCAGCCAGTTGTCGAACGAGCCGGTCGCCCAGGCGAAGGCACAGGTGTCGGCATGACCGTCCAGTTCGTCCATTGTCGGGACTGTCAGGAGCTGTTCCGGCCCTCCCCGCTCGACCGCGCCCCCGAGTTCCGCCTGACGGCGGACGGGTTCG
>JACXTT010012347.1_pt1 | contig 11342 bp, 9 predicted proteins | sample 9270951 | NCBI WGS metagenome assembly JACXTT01 (sample SAMN15532306, study PRJNA645909) | rock metagenome | isolation source: weathered quartz diorite | place: Puerto Rico | collected 2017-06-21 | reverse complement strand
GGCTGCCATCGCGACCAGTCCGGCGCCGGCAGCACGAGCAGCACGTCGAAGAGCCCCTCGTCCGCAGAGCCGTCCCTCGAGCCCGGCGAGCCCCGGCAGCAGCAAGTAAGCAGCTCGAATCTGCGGCCGGCGCCCAGCCGGTCGCGGGTTTTCTGCGGCAGGGTTAGCATCCGGGCCCGGAGGCCCGATGAAAATATTGCCCGTCGTCCTCGCGCTCGCCGCCGCGGCGTGCGCGCAAACCTCTTCTTCCATCGTCGGCGAGGCGCCGAGCTTCCGCGTCGACCCGGCATGGCCGCGGCCGCTGCCTGAAGAGAACGGCGTGCAGCTGGTGCTCGGCCAGGTGGCGGGCATCGCGGTCGACGAGAGAAACGGCCACGTCTGGGTCGTGCACCGGCCCTCGACACTGCTCGCGGACGAGTGGGACGACAAGCTACAGCGTCCCGTCACGCATCGCTGCTGCAAATCGGCGCCGCCCGTGGCCGAGTTCGACGCCGCCGGCAACTACCTGCGCGGCTGGGGTCCGAGCGATACGCAGGTCCAGTGGCCGAAGAGCGAGCACGGCATCTACATCGACCCGGAGGGCAACGTCTGGATCGCGGGCAACGGCAACGAGGACAACCAGATCCTCAAGTTCACTGCGGACGGCAAGTTCCTGATGCAGATCGGCCGCGCCGGCAAGTCGGAAGGCAGCGCGAGCCGCACCCAGCTCGGCCGGCCCGCGCACATGGTGATGGATGCAAAAACGCAGGAGCTCTACGTCGCCGATGGCTACGGCAACCACCGCGTGGTGGTGTTCGACGCGCGTACCGGCGCGTACCAGCGCCACTGGGGCGCCTATGGCGCCGAGCCGAGCGACGAAAGACAGCCGCCGTACGACCCGAGCGCGCCGCCGGCGCGCCAGTTCGGCAATCCGGTGCACTGCGTGCGGCTATCGAACGATGGGCGCGTCTACGTGTGCGACCGCGTGAATAACCGCGTCCAGGTATTCGAGCCGGGCGGCAAGTTCATCCAGGAGTTCCGCGTCGAGCCGCTCACGCGCGCGAACGGCGCCGTGTGGGACATGGTGCTGTCGCACGACGCGGCGCAGAAGTACCTCTACGTCGCCGACGGCGCGAACGGCCGCGTCTACATCCTCGACCGCGCCAGCGGCCGGCAGCTCGGCGCGTTCGGCCGCACCGGCCGCATGGCGGGCGAGTTCAAGTGGGTGCACAACATCGCCATCGACCGGCAGGGGAACCTCTACACCTCTGAAGTCGGGTTCGGACGACGTGCACAAAAGTTCACCCTGGTGTCGTTCTAGAGCCGACGGCAAATTAAAGCGTGCAGCAACGGCCGCGGCGCGCCGCGCGCTGTATAGAAACGCTCATGAAGGCCTGCGAGATATTCCACGTGCCGTACAAGAAAACTTATCGCTGGAAGTGGCGGCACACTGCAGCCGACCGACGCACGCTGCTCGAGTCCGACCAGAGCTACGCGCTCTATTACGAGTGCGATAACGCGGCGCGCGAAGCGGGCTACGAGCCGCGCCGGCAGGCGGCCACGCCCGCCGAGCACCCTTAGCCGGCGATTTCCTTTCGCACGATCGCGGCGCCGTGCGCGAGCGCGACGAGCTTGCCGTACGCCACATCGCGCTCGAGGTACTTCATGCCGCAGTCGGGCGCGACCACCAGCTTTTCCGGCGCGATGTATTTCAGCGCGGCGCGAATGCGCTCGGCGACTTGCGCCGGCGTCTCCACGGCGTTGGTGCCGAGATCGATCACGCCGACCATCACGCTCTTCGGCGCGAGCTCGCGCAGCACGGCGAGATCGAGCCGCGGCTGCGCCGCCTCGATCGAGATCTGCGAGGCACGCGTCTCGGCGAGCTGGCCGAGAAACGAGTAGCCCGAGGGCTTGTCCTTTACCGCCGCCGCATAGCCGAAGCAGAGGTGGACCACCGTCGTGCCCTGGATGCCGTCCAGGGCGCGGTTGATTGCGCTTACGCCATAGCGTGCGGCGCGATCGGCGCGCGCCTGCAGCCACGGCTCGTCGAGCTGGATGACATCGGCACCGGCGCGCTGCAAGTCCTTGATCTCCTCGTTCACGGCGGCAGCGAAGGCGAGCGCGAGCGCTTCTTCGTCCTTGTAATAGTCGTCCTGCGCCTGCTGCGCCATGGTGAAGGGACCGGGCAGCGTGATCTTGATCGGCTTTGCAGTATTCGCGCGCAGGAACTGCACATCGCGCACTTCGACCGGCCCGCGCCGCCTGATCGGACCCGTGATGCGAGGCACCACCGCGCGCGCGCCGCTGCGGTTGATGGTGGTGCCGGGATTCACGATGTCGACGCCCTCGAGCGAAGTGGCGAAGCGGTTCGAGTAGCTCTCGCGCCGCATCTCGCCGTCGGTAATGATGTCGATGCCGGCGCGCTCCATGTCGCGGATCGCGAGCAGCGTCGCGTCGTCCTGCGCCTGCTCGAGGTGCTCCTGGGCGATGCGCCAGATCTCGGGTGCGCGCACGCGCGGCACCTTCGAGCCGAGCTTGGCGCGGTCGATGAGCCAGTTCGGCTGCGGGTAGCTGCCGACCACGGTGGTGGCAAGCGGGTGCATGCGCGCGATAGTACACGGCGCGGGCCCCGGCCTTGCTCTGTATGCGGCATGCCTACGGAGGATTGCCGATGAAACTGCCCGCCCTCGGGGTGGAAATTTCACCGTCACCAAGAACCGACAGGGTGTCGCGGGCGCAACAGGCGGTCGCAGGCTCGACCACGACCCCTGCCAACGCGGGAGTTCCTACAAGCGGGGAGAAAAGAAACGGCGCCAACCCGGTGCAGGTCAGGTCGACCCGAAGCACGCCGACCAGCAGCGCGATTTCCGCAATGACGGCGACGGCGCCGGCCCGCGGAGCAGTGACACGCAGCCGGCGACGAAGTAGAGCTGTCACATTCCCGGCCCAATCCTTGCTGCCGGAGTTCTGTACCCCTTACCACGGTGGTGACGGGCTGCAACCGCTCCAGCGATCGCAGCACGTCGCGGCAGGCGCCGGGTCGAGCTCAGATCAGTCGAGCTCGTCTTCGAGCGCCACGACCAAGTCGACGACGAAGTAAGCTCGCCAGCACCAGAGCGGCCGCCGCGGCTCGCGTGCGGCGGCCTTTCTATTAGCGCACTTCGATGCGCATCGTGCCGATGCGCTCGATGGTGGCGAGCATCGCGTCGCCCGGGCGCACCGGGCCCACGCCCTGCGGCGTGCCGGTGAGGATCACGTCGCCGGGGTGCAGCGTATAGAAGGAGCTGCCCCATTCGATGAGCTGCGCGACGCTCAGGATGAGGTCGCTCGTATGGGCGTCCTGTCGCGTCGCGCCGTTCACGGCGATCCTGAGCGCGAGGTTGCCCGGGTCGGGCACTTCGTCGGCGCTGGCGAGCCAGGGCCCGAGCACCGTGTAGGAGTCGGGCGACTTGCGCAGGCTGCGCTCCTCGGGGCCGCGGATCGTCATGTCGAGCCCGATGCAATAGCCCGCCACGCAACCGAGCGCCTCGGCAGCGCTGACATTGCGTGCGCGAGCGCCGATGACCACGGCGAGCTCGACCTCGTGGTCGTTGCGCCGGTCGGTGTGCACGAGCTGTACGCCTTCGCCGGGTCCTACGAGCGAGCTCGTCGCCTTGAGGAACATGCCGGCCTTGTGGATCTCATGCACCAGGTTGCCGTGGTGGATGCCCTTGTCGGCGAGCGCTTCCTCCAGGTGTTTCTTGTAGTTCACGGGCGCGGCGATGATCTTGCCCGGGTTGGCGATCGGGCTCAGCAGCTTAACGCGCTCGATCGGGACCGGCTTCGCGCCGTGCGCGGCGCGCTCGATGTGCGGGCGCAGCTCGGCGAAATGCGCGATCAGCGCATCGTGGCGCGGAAAGGGATAAGTCACCGCCGGCAGCCGCGACAGCACTGCGCTCACATCGCGGATGCCGTCGTCGCCGGCGAGGCCCAGGCGGTTGTCGTCGTAGCGGCAGATTCTCACGCGAGCGTATTCTATCGGCATGAACTTGTGCGTATTCGGTGCCGGCGCGGTAGGCGGCCACATCGCCGCCAAGCTCGCCGCCGCCGGGCATGAGGTGAGCGTGGTGGCGCGCGGCGAGCACCTCGAAGCCATGCGGCGCGACGGCATCCGGCTACTGCATGGTGAGCGCACCATCGTCGGCCGGGTGCGGGCCGCCGCCAATGCGCGCGAGCTCGGGGCGCAGGACGCGGTTTTCGTGACGCTCAAGGCGAACCTGCTCGGCGCCTTTGCCGAGCAATGCGCGCCGCTCCTCGGCCGCGGCACTGCGGTGGTGTTCGTGCAGAACGGCATCCCGTGGTGGTACGACGAGCGGCTCGTGCGCCTGGACCCGGATGGCGCGCTCGCGCGCGCGATCGAGCGCGAGCGCGTCGTCGGCGCGGTGGCGTACTCGGCCAATGAAATCGTGGCGCCCGCGGTGATCGAGAATCATGTGCCGGGCAACAACATGCTGGTCATCGGCCGGCCGGACCGCGAGGAGACGCCGCTCGTGCGTGCGCTGCGCGAGGCGCTCGCCGCGGCCGACCTCTCCTCGCCGCCGGTAGAGGACATCCGCCAATCGATCTGGGCGAAGCTCGCGCAGAACCTCTGGACCTCGACGCTCTGCACACTCACGCACCTCACGGTGCGCGACGTGCAGGAGGACCGGGATCTCGCGCCGATCGCCGAGCGCTCGCGCGAGGAGGCGAGCGCCATCGCGCGAGCACTCGGCGTGGCGATCGAGCGCGCGCCGCGGCGGCCCAGCGGCAAAAGTTCGTCAGGAGCGGCGCACAAGCCGTCGATGCTGCAGGACTACGAGCGCGGCCGGCCGATGGAGATCGAAGCGCAGCTAATTGCGCCCCTGGAGCTCGCGCGAGCGGCAAAAGTGCACACGCCGACGCTCGACTTCCTCGTGCCGCTGGTGGCGGCGAAGGCCGCCGCGAAGGGACTCGCCACGCATTAAAATGGCCTCACTGCCATGCCCCGCGCGAAACAACTACAACGGGCACCGGGGGATGACGAGGCCGCAGCGCCGCTCGACGCAGCGTTCAAGCTGCTCGACGCTCTCCCGGTGCCGGTGTTTTTCAAAAGCCGCGACGGCCGCTATCTCGGCGTGAACCGCGCCTGGGAAGAATTCTTCGGCATCCGCGGCGAATCCTTCATCGGCAAGCAGGTCGCCGATCTCTATCCACGGGATCCGGCGATCGCCGAAAAGCATGCGGCGATGGACCGCGAGCTGTATGCGCGGCCCGGGCGCCAGAGCTACGAGATCACGGTACGCGCGCGCGACGGCAAGCTGCGCGACACGATCTATTACAAGGCGACCTACAACGATGCGCGCGGCGAGGTGGCGGGCCTCATCGGCACGATCGTCGACATCACCGCGCGCAACAGCGCGGAAAGCGCGCTGCGCGAGAGCGAGGAGCGCTACCGCCGCACCTTCGAGCTGGCGGGCTCCGGCCTTGCCCAGGTCGGCCTCGATGGACGCTTCATGCGCGTGAATCGGCGTCTTTGCGAGATGTTCGGCTACCGCGAGGCCGAGCTCGTTGGCATGTCGGTGAAGGACATCTCGCATCCCGAGGATCGCGACGCCGTCGACGAGCGGCGCAGGAAGCTCATTGCGGGCGAGGTCGACACGTTGCGCGTCGAGAAACGCTACCTGCGCAAGGACGGCGCCACCGTCTGGGTGCACGTGGCGATCGCCCTGGAGCGCGACGCGGCCGGGCGGCCGCTGTACGCGATCTCGGTGCTCGACGACGTCACCGCGCGCAAGCAGGCCGAGGACGCGCTGCTCGAGAGCGAAGCGCGCTACCGCAGCACTTTCGAGCTCGCCGGCTCGGGCATCGCGCACATCGGCCTCGATCGCAAGTTCATCCGCGTGAACCGGCGCCTGTGCGAGATCCTCGGCTACCCGGAGCACGAGCTGATCGGCATGACGGGGCGCCAGATCTCGCACCCGGACGATCTCGAGGTCATCAACACGCAGAGGAAGCGCCTCTACGCCGGCGAGATCGACCATGTGCACGTCGAGAAGCGCTACCTGCGCAAGGACGGCTCCACCGTCTGGGTCGCCTTCAGCATGGTGCTCGAGCGCGACGCCGAAGGGCGGCCGTTCTACGAGATCGCGATCTTCGACGACATCACCGAGAGAAAGCGCGCCGAGCGGGCGCTGCGCGAGAGCGAGGAGCGCTTCAGGAGCCTGACGCAGCTCTCCTCCGACTGGTACTGGGAGCAGGACGAGAGCTTTGCGCTGCGCTTCATGTCGCAGCGCATGGGCGAGAAAACCGGCCTCGCCGCCGCCGCCTTCATCGGGCGCAAGCGCTGGGACCAGCCGGCGCTCAACCTCACCGAAGAGGACTGGGCGCGGCACCGCTCGCAGCTCGAGCGCCACGAGCCGTTCCGCGACTTCGAGATGGAGCGGCCGAACCCCGCGGGCGGCACGCGCTGGGTGTCGGTGACCGGCGAGCCGGTGTACGACGAGAACGGCCGCTTCCGCGGCTACCGCGGCGTCGGCTCGGACATCACCGGGCGCAAGCAGGCGGAAGCGGCGCTGCGCCGCGCGCACGACGAGCTCGCGAAAAAGGCCGAGGAGCTGCAGCGCTCCAACGCCGAGCTCGAGCAGTTCGCCTACGTCGCCTCGCACGACCTGCAGGAGCCGCTGCGCATGGTGTCGTCCTATACCCAGCTCCTCGCCAAGCGCTACAAGGACCAGCTCCCCGCCGAGGCGCAGGAGTTCATGCATTTCACGGTCGACGGCGCGGCGCGCATGAAGCAGCTGATCGAGGACCTGCTCGCCTACTCGCGTGTCGGCACCAAGGGCAGGGAGCTCGCGCCGGTGTCGCTCGAGGCGCCGCTCAAGCGCGCGCTCACCAATCTGCGCGCCGCGATCCAGGAGTCGGGGGCGTCCGTCACCTCGGACGCGCTGCCGAGCGTAGACGGCGACGAGGTGCAGCTCGCGCAGGTGTTCCAGAACCTCATCGGCAACGCGCTCAAGTTCCGCGGCAAGGAGGTGCCCCACATCCATGTCGGCGCGGTGGAGGAGGCGGGCGAGTGGCGCATCAGCATCGCCGACAACGGCATCGGCATCGAGCCGCAGTACTTCGAGCGCATCTTCATGCTGTTCCAGCGCCTGCATGCGATGGGCGAGTACCCGGGAACCGGCATCGGGCTCGCCATCTGCAAGAAGGTGGCTGAGCGCCACGGCGGGCGCATCTGGGTCACATCAACGCCCGGCGCCGGCAGCACGTTCCATTTCACGCTACCGAAGAAGGAGTTTCCATGACCGATGGCGGCTCGCCCATTGAGATCCTGCTCGTCGAGGACAACCCGGGCGACGAGCGCCTGACGCGCGAGGCGCTGAAGGAAGGCAAGGTCTACCACAAGCTCCACTGGGCGAAGGACGGCGTGGAGGCGATGGAATTCCTGCACCGGCGCGGCAAGCACCAGGACGCGCCGCGCCCGGACATCATCCTGCTCGACCTCAACCTGCCGAAGAAGGACGGCCGCGAAGTGCTGCAGGAGATCAAGTCCGACGAGCACCTGCGCCGCATCCCGGTGGTGGTGCTCACCACCTCCAAGGCGGAGGAGGACGTGCTGAAGAGCTACAACCTGCACGCCAACTGCTACGTCACCAAGCCCGTGGACCTCGAGAAGTTCATCGTGGTCGTGAAGTCGATCGACATCTTCTGGCTGACGGTGGTCACCCTGCCGCCCAATGGGCCCGCATAGCTGACATGCACAGCGTCCTCCTCATCGAGGACAACCCGGGTGACGAGCGGCTCATCCGGGAAATGATTGGCGAAGACCCGCACGCGACGTTTAGCGTGCATTGCGTCGATCGCCTGGCGACGGGCCTCGAGCACCTCTCGGCGGGTGAGACGGCGCTCGTGATCCTGGATCTTTCGCTGCCCGACAGCTTCGGCCTCGACACCTTCACCAAGGTGTACGCGCATTCGCCCGCGGTGCCGATCATCGTGCTCACCGGCAACGACGACGACTCGCTCGCGCTCTCGGCGGTGAAGGGCGGCGCGCAGGACTATCTCGTGAAAAGCCGGCTGGACCGCGAGCTGCTGCTCAGGTCGATGCACTATTCGATCGAGCGCAAGCGCTACCAGGTGCAGCTCGAGCGCCAGGCGAACTACGACGCGCTTACCGGGCTGCCGAACCGCAACCTGCTGCACGACCGGCTGCGCCAGGCGGTGCATTCGCAGCGCACTCCCCGGAACATTGCGGTGGTGTTCATGGACCTGGATCACTTCAAGTTCGTGAACGACTCGCTCGGCCATTCGGTCGGCGACAAGCTGCTGAAGGCGATGGGCGAGCGGCTGCGCTCGGTGCTGCGCGAAGGCGACACCGTCGGGCGCGTGGGCGGCGACGAGTTCGTGCTGATCCTGAACGACCAGTCGAACGAGGAGGTCATCTTCCGCGCCATGCAGCGCATCAGCGCCAAGGTCGCCGAGCCGCTCACGCTCGACGGCAAGGAGCTCTACGTGACGGCGAGCGCGGGCATCAGCCTTTACCCGCAGGACGGGCGCGACGTCGATACGCTGCTGAAGAACGCCGACGCGGCGATGTACCGCGCGAAGGAGCACGGCAGGAGCAACTTCCAGTTCTATACGTCGGAGATGAACGAGCGCGTGAACGACCGCCTGGCGCTCGAGCACGCGCTGCGGCGCGCGCTCGAGCGCCAGGAGTTCGCGCTGCACTACCAGCAGAAGGTGGACCTGCGCTCGGGCGCCCTCATCGGCGCCGAGGCGCTGGTGCGCTGGCTGCACCCGGAATGGGGGCTGGTGCGCCCGGCGCGCTTCATCCCGATCGCCGAGGAAACCGGGCTCATCGTGCAGCTCGGCGAATGGGTGATCCACGAGGCGTGCCGCCAGACGCGCGCCTGGCTGCAGGCCGGGCTCAAGCCGGGCGTCGTCTCGGTCAACCTCTCGGCGCGGCAGTTCCGGGCGGAGGGCCTGGTGCGCGCGGTGTCGCGTATCCTGCAGGAGACGGGGCTCGATCCCGCGAGCCTGGAGATGGAGCTCACGGAGAGCATGGTGATGCACAACGTCGAGACCGCGATCGCCACGCTGCAGGGCCTGAAGTCGCTCGGCCTGCGCCTGTCGGTGGACGACTTCGGCACCGGCTACTCGAGCCTCTCGTACCTCAAGGGCCTGCCGATCGACGCGCTCAAGATCGACCGCTCGTTCGTGCGCGACATCGGCACCGGCTCGGAGGCGGAAGACGGCATCCTCGCGGCGGCGATCATCTCGCTTGGCCATGCGCTGCAGCTGCAGGTCATCGCCGAAGGCGTGGAGACCGACGCGCAGCTCCACTTCCTCAAGCGCCACGGCTGCGACCAGGTGCAGGGCTTCCTCTACGGCGAGCCGGTGCCGGCCGAGCAGTTCGCCGAGCTGCTGCAGCGCGAGCGGCGCAAGGGCAAACGCGCATGAGGCTCGCTCTCGCTGTGGTGCTCGCGCTGCTCGCAACGGCCGCGGCTGCGCAGGAGCTGCGCGTGCTTTCCGGCGGCGCGGCGAAGTCGCTGGTCGAGCCGCTCGCGCAGTCGTTCCCGCATGCCAAGGTCGAGGTGCGTTACCAGCCGATGGGACCGCTCGTGGAGTCGCTCGCCGCATCTGGCCAAGGCGGCGCCCAGGTCGACCTTGTGGTCGTCACCGAGGAAACGCTGCCGCGCCTCGAGCGCCAGAACCTGGTGAAGCGCGGCGCGAAGCCGGTCGCGCGCGTCGGCATCGGCGTGGCGGTGAATGAAAAGGCGCCGACGCCCGACATCTCCACGGTGGACGCCTTCCGGCGCACGCTCCTCGCGGCGAAATCGGTGGTCTACATCGACCCGAAGGTCGGCACGAGCGGCAAGCACGTCGCCGAGCTGCTGGAGCGCCTGGGCATCGCGAACCAAGTGAACGCCAAGGCGCGGCTCGCGCAGGGCGGCTACATCGTCGAGCCGGTAGGCCGCGGCGAGATCGAGCTCGGCATCCACCAGATCAGCGAGATCCTCCCGGTCAAGGGCGTGAAGCTCGCCGGGCCGCTGCCGCCCGAGCTGCAGAAGTACACGACCTATGTCGCGGCGCCGGTCGCGCAATCGCGGCTGGTGCTCGACTTCATCGACTATCTCACCGGCCCGCAGGCGCGCGCGCGCCTCGCGCAAGCCGGCTACACGGCGCCCGAATGAGCACCGCCAAGCGGGCGCGCATCCTTACGGTGGACGACGACACGGACCTGCTCGCGCTGATGGCCCGGGCGCTCGCCGATTACGACGTCGACACGGCATCTGACGCGGGCACGGCGATCGAAAAGGCATTTGGCAGCCCGCAACCCGACCTCGTCCTGTGCGACGTCGAGATGCCCGATGTCTCGGGCTTCGAGGTGTGCCGCGCGCTCAAGGGCGAGGCCGCGACCGCGCACATCCCGATCATCTTCCTCACCAGCAAGACCGAAGCGGAGGCGCAGGTCGAGGGCTTCGACGCCGGCGCGGTGGACTACATTGCCAAGCCGATCAACGCCAAGGTGCTCAAGGCGCGCGTGCGGCTGCATCTCGCGCTGATCGACCGGCGCCAGGAGCTCGAGCGCCTGGTGAAGGAGCGAACCGAGCAGCTCGAGCGCACGCGTACCGAGCTGATCAAGCGCCTGGGGCGCGCCATGCAGATGCACGAGAGCTCGGCGGTCGGCAACCGGGTCATGCGCCTGTCGCACTATGCGAAGCTCATCTCGCAGGCGGCGGGCGCCAAGCCGCAGGTCTGCGAGATGATGTTCATCGCGGCGCCGCTGCACGATGTCGGCAAGCTGGGCGTGCCCGCCGAGATCCTGCAGAAGCGGGACAAGCTCTCCGTGCCCGACTGGGAGAGGATCAAGCGCCATCCGAAGATCGGCGCCGAAATCATCGGCGAGCATGACGATCCGATCGTGAAGCTCGCGCGGCAGATTGCGCTCACGCATCACGAGAACTGGGATGGCTCGGGCTACCCGGACGGGCTGAAAGGTGAGGCGATCCCCTGGCCCGGGCGGGTGATGGCGGTCGTCGACAGCTTCGAGGCGATGACCGCGACGCAGTACTACCGCGAGCCGAAGAGCGTGGACGACGCGGTCTTCGAGATCGAGAAGCTCTCCGGCAAGCGCTACGATCCGAAGATCATTGAGGCGTTCAAGAAAGCGCTGCCCGCGATGCAGAAGGTGCGCGAGACCTTCGCCGACGCGCTCGGCGACATGATCAACCTCGATTTCGCGCCCAAGGGCGCGGCGGCTGCCGCCAAGCCGGCCGCGGCCAAGCCGGCCGCCGCCCCGGCTGCTCCAGCGGCCAAGCCACCGCCGCCTAAGAAGCCTGCGGTCGACGTGGCAGCCCTGGCGC
>JACXTT010012346.1_pt1 | contig 11343 bp, 7 predicted proteins | sample 9270951 | NCBI WGS metagenome assembly JACXTT01 (sample SAMN15532306, study PRJNA645909) | rock metagenome | isolation source: weathered quartz diorite | place: Puerto Rico | collected 2017-06-21 | reverse complement strand
CGCCACCAAAAGGCAAAGTGTCACGCCGGCCCAGCGATGAAACCACACCAGCCATCGATTCACTGTGGACCAGGGCGCATCCATAGACTCAGAGCTTCACGTACACGCCCAACTCGTAGTAGCGGGGCTGACCGAGCATCACCTCCGTGGGGTAGAAGATGTCGGCCCATTGCGCGTAGGTCTTGTCGAACAGATTGTTTATGCGACCCGAAACGACCATTCCCGGCTTAAGCTCATAGGAAACATATAGATTCGAGAGGTAATAGTCGTTCAGCTCGACCGTATTGGCGGTGTTCCCGGGCCGGTTGCCGATGTACCGCACCCCCGCGCCGATCTCGAGGGGGAGATTCGCGACATTGCGAACACTGCTCCACACATTGGCCGTCCAGCGCGGGATGTTCGCCGGTTGCACGTTGCTATAGGTATTTCCGCTGCTAGGATCGGAAAACGCCGTGTACACCGAGTCGGTATAAGCGGCATTGCCGCTCACGGTCCAGTGAGGGGTCAGCTTGAAGTCGGTCGACAGCTCGACTCCCTTCGACGTCTGGCTCGCCGTGGCCTGCTGCTGCTGGGTCACCTGCACGAGCAGATTCTTTTTCTTGATGTCATAGATGGACAGCGTCAGGTCCGACCGGCCCTCCGCCGTCCTGGCCTTCACGCCTGCCTCGACCTCCTCAGAGCTACTCAGGGCGAACCGACCTTCGGGGGCGTTCACCAGGAAGATGTTGTTGGTGCCCGGCGGATCCTTCCCCGTAGTCCAGGCCAGGTAGGGGGTGAGGTACTGAGTCAGGTTGTAGATCAGTCCAAGCCGCCAGTTGACCGAGGTATAGGTCTGATCGAATCCGTTCGCCAGCTGTACGCCTTGCGTGTTGAAGTTCTGCCGGGTCAGCTCGAGACGATCATAGCGCGAGCCCGCGACCAGCTTGAGGGGAGGGCCGAGCGTCATGACGTCTTCGGCGAACACGGCGTAATCATTCCAGTAAGTCGGACTTCTGCGCGGCACCAACTCACCTGGCTCGAGGAGCGGACCGAACTGGCCCGGCGAGGGATTGAAGGGATCCACCAGGTCATTCGGCGGGAAGCCGCGGGTGCGCAGAAAATTCAAGTGACTGTAATCAAAGCCGCCCACCACGGTATTTGGCAGACCGAACAGGCTTCCCTTGTACGAGGCGCTGCCTTCGTCGCCGGTGAGGTTCTGCTGGTGAAAGACGTAGAAGCGATCGCGGTTGATCTGCGGAGCGGGCAGCGGGTTACCGTTGAGGTCAACGGTCGTCCAAGTGTATGTCTCGGCGTCGAGCCAGGTGCGATGCGCATGGAAGTAGTAGATGAAATTCTGCAGCGTAAGACTCTCGCTCGGACTCCACTTGACCAGGAGCTGGGGCCAGATCTGCCAGGAGTGTATGGCGGCGTCCGCGACATTGTAGTTAAGGAACTGCATCCGCCGGTCGAGTGCGAGGCCTGCGGAGCCGCTGACGACTCCGCCGAGCGGCACGGTGGCAAACGACGCGGGGACCAGTGGCGTGCCGAAGTAGGTTGACGGATTGTCCTCGAGGTAGTCGACCGTGAGTTGTACGTCGAGAGTCGGGGACACTTTCCACAATCCGGTCACCGTTGCTTCCGTGGTATTCGACGGATCGTGCTGGATGTAGCCCTGAGTGGCCGTGCGGCTGAAGTCGGCCCGGATCGCGAACACATCACCGGCGTGGGTGGTCCCGCCGATACCGACATTCGTGGAGCCGAAACTGCCGCTCGAGGCGAGGCCTTCGAGTTGCGCGGCAGTGAAGCTCGGCGCTTTGTCGACGACGTTGACTACGCCCGCGATCGCCCCCTGCCCGTAGAGAACCGAGGCGGGTCCCTTGAGGATCTCGACAGTGGCGACATTGAAGGCGTTCTGGTCCCGCGTAGTCATGTTGGACGGACCGATATAGAGCCCGTTACGCAGCACCGTGATCTGGTTGCCCGTAAAGCCGCGCATCGAGAACTGCGACTGATCGCCCGGGGAGCCGCCGGATATTACCCCGGCCTGGCTGTCGGCGGCCTGCTGGACGTTGATGAAGCCACGGCCGAGCATCTCGTCGTTGTCGATGATATCGAGCGTCGCCGGCAGCTCCTGCTCAGTCAGCCCCAGCCGGCTCCCGGTCGGGGTGAACTGCTCCAGCGAGCGGATCTTGGCCGCCGTGACCGTCACGGTTTGCAGTTCCGGCTCGCCGCCGCTTCCCGCGGGCGCGTCGGCAGCGTTCGCCGCGCTTGCCGCCAGAGAAACTAACGCCAGCAGCGTGAGCACCCTCGTACCGACTTCCCGGCGAATTCCCTTGCTGCTTCGCATGTGTAGCCCCCCCTTTGGATTTGAATGTGTCGGGCGTTGTGCACTCTTGTCTATACATAATAGACTCCCTTCGGCATGAGCCTGTCAAGACGACCTGTTGCTCCGGGGGCGGTAATTCGAGGGAATTCGGCTAGCCACGTACGCTAGCGGCCGAGGATCCCTTTGCGCCCCTGGCTCGATCGGAGACATGTATAGACATCCGCTCTATGTCGGGCTTGGTGCTGGCGGGCTGCCGTCACGGCATCGCAAAAGAGCGCGAAACTCTGGACTTGAGCTCATGAGCCGGCGCGTAAAGCAAGGCCCGCGAGCTATGCGCAACGGGCCTTTGCGTCGTAGGATTCGCTGCCCAGTTTGTAGTACAGTACCCCAGTATAGTATTAAAGCTTCTAAATATGAGCCATACCGTCAGGAACAAGGCCAGCTTGCTTGCGCGCGTGCGGCGCATTCGCGGGCAGGTGGAGGCATTGGAGCGCGCGCTTGAGGCAGAAAAGGGGTGTGCGCAGATCATGCAGCAGATCGCCGCCTTTCGCGGCGCCGCGAACGGACTGATGACCGAGGTGATTGAAGAACATGTGCTTACGCACGTTGCGAGTCCGACCGTCAGCAGTAACGCGAACCGCGCCAAGGGCGCGGAAGAACTTATCGAAGTCGTTCGCGCGTACCTCCGATGACTGAGGTTTGGTTGTGGACTGCGAGGGGCTCATGAGCACGCGAGACGAAGTGACCTCATCCGACCTGGCTGAGCAAGCGTTCGGACGTACCATCGCTCCCGGCGCCCACAGAAGGACGCCGGAGCCGCAGGATCAAGCAGGTCAAGAGCCGCACGAGCACGGTGAGGATCACGAGCATGCCGTCGAATGGCCCGAGCTGCTGCGGATAATCGTCGTGGCTTTTGCGGCAGCGGCCGTGTGGTGGCGGCTGTGGGAGCCTTTCCGTGGCCCCAGCTTAGTTGGCGTCGTGGGCCTACTGATCGGCGGCTGGCCGATCTTCAAAGAAGCCCTGGAGAACCTCTTTGCACGGCGCATGACGATGGAGCTCTCGATGTCCATCGCCATCATCGCGGCCGCGGCGATCTCCGAATTCTTTACCGCACTCGTGATCACGTTGTTTGTGCTGATCGCGGAAGTGCTGGAAGGGATGACCGTCTCTCGCGGACGGCGCGCGATTCGTGATCTGCTGGACTTTCTGCCGCGCGCGGTGTCCGTGCGCCGGGCGGGAGCGGTTGCCGAGGTCGATGCCGACTCGCTCGCAGTCGGCGATGCCGTCTTGGTCAACCCCGGCGGGCGCATTCCCGTCGATGGGACGGTGATTGCCGGCCACTCCTTCGTCGATCAGGCCCGCATCACTGGCGAATCGATGCCGGTCGAGAAGACGGCTGGAGTGGCGGTGTTTGCAGGCTCCATCAATCAGTCGGGCGCCCTCGAGATCCGCACTGAACGGGTCGGCCGGGACACCAGCTACGGCAAGATCATCGAGGCGGTCGAGCGGGCGGAGCGCTCGCGTGCCCCGGTACAGCGCCTCGCGGACCGCCTGGCCGGCTATCTCGTTTACTTCGCGCTCGCCGCGGCGGCGCTGACCTACCTCGTGACCCGCGACATCCGCTCGACGATCTCCGTAGTGATCGTCGCGGGCGCCTGTGGTGTCGCGGCCGGCACGCCCCTTGCGATTCTCGGCGCCATCGGTCGTGCGGCGCGCGCCGGCGCGATTATCAAGGGCGGGCTGTTCCTCGAGCAGCTCGGTCGCGTCAATACCGTGGTGCTGGACAAGACCGGGACCCTGACCTACGGCCAACCGGAGGTCCAGGCGATCCTTCCCGCAGAGGGGACGGGCCCGGGCCTGCTGCTGGACACTGCGGCGTCAGCGGAACTGCGTTCCGAGCATCCGCTGGGTAAGACGATTGTCGCCTTTGCGCGAGCACAAGAGCGTACTCCTCAGGAGCCCACGCGTTTCAGCTACGCGCCAGGCTGTGGGATTGACGCGACGCTGGACGGTGAACGAGTACTGGTGGGCAATCGCGCACTGATGCACGCCCACGGCGTTGCCGTTCCCGGGGATTTGCTCACCGGCCATCCTGAGGCGTCAGAGGTCCTGGTCGCTCGCGCCGGGACGTTTATCGGCGCGATCGTCATTGCCGATCGAGCACGCCCGGAAGCTCGCCAGGCGGTCGATGCGATTCGTGGGTTGGGAATCAGGACCGTCCTCCTGACCGGCGACACGATGAAAGTGGCCGAGGCGGTCGCCCAACAGCTGGAGATCGCAGAGGTCGCGGCAGGTCTCTTGCCCGAAGAGAAGCGTCAGCGGATCAAGCAGCTGGTTGCGGAGGGCCGCACGGTTGCGATGGTGGGTGATGGGATCAATGACGCCCCGGCGCTGATCGCGGCCCAGGTTGGTGTGGCGATGGGCTCCGGCACCGACGTGGCACGTGAGAGCGCCGACGTGGTTTTGCTGGGCAATAACCTGATGAAGTTCGCGGAGACCCTTGTCATCGCTCGCCGCACTCGTCGGATCATTTGGGCGAACTTCGTCGGCACCATTGGGGTCGATACGTTCGGGATCGCACTGGCGGCATGTGGCTTACTCAACCCGCTGCTCGCGGCTTTCATTCACGTGGCATCCGAGCTCACTTTCATTCTGAATTCCGCCCGGCTGCTTCCGCCGCGGTCGAGCCGGGAGAGCGTGACTCCGGCGACCCGCTCGCTGTCTGACTCGGCCGTCGTGCAGGCGCGATCCTAGAAGGATTGGGCGCGCGAGGGGCGAGGGCATGGCGATGCTGAGCGCGAGTCGGAACTCGAAGCTCAAACTACGGAGGAGTCCGTCAGCGACCCCGGAAGCAAGTTAGCAAGAGGTCGCGAGCGATTGGAGCTTGTGGTGCTTGACTGTGGTGTGCTTGGTCGTCGCCACGGTCGCCTGGCGCCTCGGCTATGAGTGATGAGGGCGGCCGGTTAAGTCCTTGATTATTAGGCAAGGTTATTTCGAACTTCCCCGGGTGAGGGGTCCGGATCGGCGGCTTCCCCGATCTAAACAGATATGCCCACGCGTGCGACTCAAGAACGCCTGACCGACTGGTTCAGCAGCTTCAGACGCTGGCGCTCACCCTTGCGAAAATATCTGGGCGCGCGCTGGTCTATGGGCGCGAGCGATGTGGACGATGTCGCTCAGGAGGTGTTCCTCCGACTGCTGCGCTACGACAACGCCGAGCTTATCGAGCATCCGCAGGCGTACCTCTTCAAGATGGCGGAGAACGTGGCCGGCGAATGGGCGATGCGTGCCCGCCATCGCCACCCGCATGACGCGCGGTGGCTGGCGGACCTACGCGCGCAGTCTCAACCGGATCAGGAAGTCGCGCACGAAGCCGCGCAAAGGGATCTGCGAGCCGCGCTCCACCGTCTGCCGCCTCGGCAGCGCGAGGTGTTGCGCCTGCATTTTGGCGAGGAGCTCGTCCGAGCGGAAATTGCTAAGCAACTCAACGTCTCCGAACGCGTGGTCAAGCGTGACCTCGTCCGGGCTTACGCGACGTTGCGAACTCATCTCAACGCCGGAATCGAAGAAAGCTTCATTCTGGAACGGGGCGAGGCACATGGACACCCATGAGCGACGCTATCGCGCAGCTGAAGAAGCTGCTGAGTGGCTGCTGCGCCTCCAAAGCGAGGGCATGAGTCGCTCAGAGCGTACGAAATACGTTCAGTGGTTGCGAGAGTCCCCGCTGCACGTTGGCGAAATGCTTCGCGTCAGCCGCGTACACGCGCAGCTGTCGGAATTTCCGGGCTGGAAGAGCATTCCGCCTGGGGGTGCGCGTGAGTTCGGCGATTCGCTTGGTCAGATTCCGCGCGCTCGCGTGCTGGAGGCTGTGCCGCCTGCGCGGGCCCGGCCGCCCACATGGATCCCCTTGAGCGCCGTGGCGGGATTCATCGGGTTGTTCCTGATGCTGGCGTACTTTGTGCGCAATCATTCGCAGACGATTGAGACAGGTTCAGCCGAGCGCCGTGAGGTGACGCTCCCGGACGGGACCCTCGTGCGTCTTAGTCCCCAGACCACCCTCGAATTGCACTACACGAAGCATACGCGGAGCGTGCTGCTTGCCAAGGGCGACGCCCTGTTTCGCGTGGCGAAAGATCCAGACAAACCGTTCCTCGTGCTAACCGACCACACTCGGGTTCGCGCCGTAGGGACGGCCTTCGGTGTTGAGCACAACGGTGACTCGGTGATCGTGACGGTCGAGGAGGGCCGCGTAGCCGTGCTTCATGCGGTGGCGCAAGCCGTGCCGACGAATCCGCCGACTCCGGATACTGAGGTCTCGCTCGGAGCCAATCAGCAAATAGTCGTGCCACACGCGGGACCTGTAGGAGTCGTGCGCGTGGTCGACAGCCGACGGGAACTGGCTTGGGCCGACGGGCGGTTGATTTTCGACCAAGATTCAATGGCGGAAGTGGTACAGCGGTTCAACCGCTTCAATCGTGTTCAGATGCAATTGGTCGATCCCAAGCTGGCTGCAAAGCGTGTGAGTGCGGTGTTCAACGCCTCGGATCCGGAAGCATTCGTTCTCTTCCTTGAGTCCGTGGCGAATGTTCGCATCGCGCGACCCTCAGCCGATTTGATTCTTATCGACTCGGAGGGTCCAAACTGATCGCTCTTCCGATCTTACCCTTGCCCATCCGTTTCATTGTCTCCAAGGGCGACGGGAGTCATCGTGAGACTTATTAGCCTGTGTCTCGTACTCGCGGCCTGCGGTGCCTCGCTCTCCGTTGGCGCGCAAGCCGCTGTTACCCACTACGAACTCAATATACCGCGCGAGCCTCTGGATCAGGCTCTGAAAGAATTTGCGAGACAGACGGGCTTGCAGGTTGCCCGATTTTCAGATGCGGCCGGTGGCGCTGACGTAGGACCGCTCTCGGGTCACTATACGTCCGAGGAAGCACTCATTGCGCTGCTTTCAGGCACGGGTCTTTCCTATCGAGTGTTGAATGATCGGACCATCGCGATTGTGCGACAGGCTGCGACGGGTAGTGCAGAGGGCAGCGGCGCGGCTCAGCGACGAGTGGCCAGTGCGGGATTGAACGATGGTGTTTCGTGGAATCGTATTCTGGTGGCGTCGGTGCAGGGTGCGTCTTCGACTTCTTCCCAGGCATCCAAGAGCGCGGCGTCTACATCCGGGGACCGCGAGCAGAGCGAGTTGGCGACTATCACCGTGACGGCGTCAAAGGTTCGATCGCTGGAGCAATTCACACCTACGGGGAGTCGGCTCGGGCTGAGCGCGCTTGAAACGCCCGGGTCTCTCGACGTGATCGATTCGGACGAAATGCTCGGGCGCGGCTTTGCTTCGGTCGAGGAAGCAGCCGACAGCCTGCCTGGCGTGACATCCGGCGGTTCGCCGGGCGATCTTGAACAGTTCTCCATGCGCGGGTTCACAGGCGATCAGATCGTAAGTCTGTACAACGGGCTGTATATCGGGCCCGCCAACATCACGAACCGACCTCAGAACACATTCAACCTCCAGAGCGTCGAGATTCTGAAGGGTCCGGCATCCGTGCTGTATGGACAAGGGGCTGTGGCGGGTGCGGTAAACGTTGTCAGCAAGGGGCCGCGTTTCGATGTCTCACGTCTCGATGCGTTGGTTTCTACGGGGTCTTACGGCGATACGACGCTGGGTATCGGCGGGACCACTCATTTCAGTGACACTGTAGCGATCCGCGCTGACCTGAGTCGTACGTCCACTAGCGGTTACGTGCATGGAGCTTCGGCTAATTCGAACAATGCCACTGCGACGGTTCTGTGGCGGGCATCCCCGAGGCTGGATGTCCAGTTCACGCTGGACTACCTTGACGACAGTCCGTCGCGCTACTTTGGCACTCCCCTAGTGCCATTGTCGTTTGCAACGCTACCACTGACCGGCGTGATCGATCCGTCCTCCGGTGTTGCGATCGATAAGCGCATGCGTTTCGTCAACTACAACGTGGCCGATTCGAGAATCGGTTCATCACAGTATTGGCCGCAATTGCTACTGAAATGGAGGCCGACCGAGAACCTCACGATTCAGAATTTCACCTATTACTTTCATGCGCACCGGCACTGGATTGATGCAGAAACCTATTCCTTCGACCCGGTAACGGAACTGATCGATCGCGATCGCTTCTTCGTGTTTCATCGGCAGAACCTGCTCGGCGAGCAGATCGACGGTTCGTTGCGCGGCAAGCTATTTGGCCGACCGAATACCTTTGTATTGGGTGCGGACTATAGTCATCTGAACTTCATACGTAGTCGAGGATTTCCAAACGGCGACAGCGTTGATCCGTTCAACCCGGTGCCGGGAATTTTCGGTCCGATCCAGCCACGTCAAAGCCCAACGCGCTGGAATGACTACGCAGTGTTTTTCGAAGACGGGCTGGACCTCACTCTCAAACTCAAGCTCGTGACTGGTGGACGTTATGATCAGCTGGAGCTCGACCGCCGAAATTACGATGTTAACGGGGTGTTCGATCCGACCACGAGTTTCACGACTACGTTCAGGTCTGGTAACTATCGGGTCGGCTTCGTCTATAAACTAAACGATTCGGTCACGCCGTACCTCTCATGGACCACGGGCGCGGATCCGGTCGGAACCGACATCATCCTCGTCAATTCGAATGAGAAGTTTGCAATGGCACGTTCCAGCCAGGTTGAGGCGGGTGTTAAGGCGCAAACGCCTGACAAGAGTGCTGATGGCACCGTGGCGCTTTACACAATCGATCGCAAGAACATTCTGACACAAACGTCCATTGACACGGTGGGCAGTATTGGGGATCAAAAATCGCGCGGAATCGAGGTGTCAGGTGACATCAAGTTGACGCGCAATTGGGCCCTGAGCGCCAACGCGGCATACACCGATTCGTACTATGGACTTTTTGTAGACACGAATACAGGTTTAGACGCGAGTGGTCACCAACCGGCAGATATTCCGCGCTGGACCGCGAATCTCTGGACGAGTTTTCACGATGTAGCCAGCCTGCCTCTCGAAGTAGGCGGTGGCATTCGGTACGTTGGGCGGCGGTTTACGAATACTCAGAATTCGATCATTTTGGACGACTACGCATTGGTCGGTTTCTACGCGTCGTACAAGGTCACAACAAACGTCCTCTTGACTGCACGCGTCAACAATGCTTTCGATAAGGCCTACGTGCAATGGGCCGACGTCTACTATCCCTCCGAAGTCATGCTGGGAGAGCCACGAAATTTGTCGGTAAGCCTCTTTGCCAGGTTCTAGTATCCAGAGCTTCAGTCGCGTCGGACTTCGCTGGCTTGCGCTGTTCCATCGCTGGGTAGGAGTTGGGCTCTGCCTGTTGATGGCTTTGTGGTTTGCAAGCGGCGCGGTGTTGCATTTCGTGCCGTTTCCGAGCTTGTCGGAAAGCGAGCGTCTGGAGAAGGGCGCCCGGATCAATCTCTCACGGGTGCAGGTGACTCCGGCGGCTGTGCTAGGGCTCGCGCCCGGTGCGAACCGCCTGCGATTGGTGGACGTCACCGGGCGACCCGTGTACATCCTTCAGCCTTTCGATGGCCACGTTCTCGCTGTGGCCGCAGATACCGGACAACCCCTCCCGGTGCTGTCGGGCAATGACGCCCGAGAGATCGCGATGGCGTTTCAAGGCGCGAATGCGACACGCGTAGAAGGGCCGCTCATTTACGATCAGTGGACTGTCGCGCAAGAATTTAATCCTTTTCGGCCGTTTTTTCGGGTGAGCTTTTCGGATGCCGCGCGAACTGCACTGTATGTGTCTGCGCGTACCGGGGAAGTTATGCAGCGCACCACGGCGCCGGAACGGTTTTGGAACTGGTGCGGTGCGAACATTCACTGGATCTACTTCAGCGCCCTTCGTGTCCGCTGGAGCACATGGGATCGAGTCGTCTGGTGGGTCTCGTTAGTCGCATTGTCGACCACCGTTGCAGGGGTCTGCCTCGGCTGGGTGCGATTCGCGAACGCTCGTTGCCTGCGAGGACGGCGTTTGACCCCATTTCGGGGCTGGCTCGGTTGGCATCACCGGATCGGTTTGTTTGGAGGTACCTTCGTTCTCGTATGGATTTTCAGCGGCTGGCTCTCAATGGATCACGGACGTCTGTTTCCGACCGGCCGGCCCACCAGCGAACAGGTCTCGCGGCTGCAGGGCAGGTCTCTGGAATCTATCGCTGACGCGCTGACGATCCCTGCAATTCGAGCCTCAGGGGATGCGTCAGAGATCATTGCCGGGGCCATTGCCGGCCGGGCATTTTTAGCGGCACGGGGTGTCGGTGGTCCAACCCGAGTCTGGTGGCTCGACGCTCCAGCGGCCGAGCCTACCGAGAGGATACCCGACTCCTGGCTTGTCGCCGGGGTGCGCGCAGCCTGGCCTGACCGGCCTGTCGAAGACCGCGGAGTGATCGCCGCGGGAGACCTCTATTCAATGGCTGAGGGAATGCCCGTTGCAACCCGAGCGATTCACGTGGGCGGTTCGCAACCTGTCGATGTATATGTCGACCAGGTGTCGGGTCGAATTGTTACAGCGATGGACAGTAATCGCAGAGCGTACGCTTGGCTTTATTACGCGTTGCACACATTCAAATTTCCCGCTCTCGCGGGGGAGCCGAAGCTCCGGCACCTCGCCATTCTCGGGCCGCTCGCGCTCGGGTTTGTGTTCAGCGTCACAGGCGTTATTGTCGCTGTTACGCGTCTCCGCTTGACGCTCGGGGGAACCCGAGTTTAACCGTGACTCCGTGCAAAGCCCTCGAAGCAGCATCCGCGGGTTATAAAGTTGGCCCCGCGTTGGAATCGGGCACTGAAGTAGTCACTGAGCCTCTGGTACAAGACTGTTCCACAAAAGCTGTTACTGTCGGCCCAGATCTGCCGCTGCACTTGAGCGCGGTGCGCGTGCCTAGTGCATTGTGGCTCGCAGCCACGGCCTTCGAGCGAGAATTCGAGAAATCGTTTAGTGTGTTTGAGCGCGGCTCGGGCGCAAGGATCACGCGCGCGCGAGTTAACACATTCCTAGTTATTAAATAACTTTAATAATGCT
>JACXTT010012345.1_pt1 | contig 11343 bp, 9 predicted proteins | sample 9270951 | NCBI WGS metagenome assembly JACXTT01 (sample SAMN15532306, study PRJNA645909) | rock metagenome | isolation source: weathered quartz diorite | place: Puerto Rico | collected 2017-06-21 | reverse complement strand
CAGGCAAAATATTTGGGTATGCGGTCCTGCCGAAAATGCTCGGCGCGGCGCTTGGCTTCGGGCTTTTGGTCTTCGTAATGGAGTTCGCCGCTTATGGGGTGGTGCGTGTCATGGGCCTCGCCGACAAGGTCGGCGATGGTCAGCTGAATCTGGTGGACCCAGAGTCGTTTTGCTTCGCCGGTTGGAGCAAGGCCATGGCGGGGACCGAGATAGAGCAAGATGTTGGCGGTCTGGCCGATAACACTATTTCCATCTTTCAGAAATGGCGCGGCAAACGGCGGGCAGGCGATGTCTTCCCGTTCGAGAAAAGCCATAATGGCAGAAGCGCCGCCGCCCTCGCTTTCCGGCTTGCGGGCGATATCGATGTAATCGGCCCCCGCCTCTTCAAGCGCAAGGCGGACGAACTCGCCGCGTCCCTGTATACCAGGCCAGTAGTAGAGCTCATAGGCCATCGGAAATCTCCGGGCGTGCTCGCTGTTCCCGCGCTCGCTAAGTCATGCCGGGAGCACCGCAAGAGGGAGGAATGCAAAGCCTCTTCAGGTGGCGGGCTCCTAAGTCTCGGCAAGATAGTCATAAACAACTTCGCCGAGGCCGAGCGTCAAATCGGTGATGAAGTGGGTAGCGGAAACCACCTCGCGAACCGGCAGGCGGGCAACGTCGCACATGGAATGTTCGAATAATTGAATGGCGGCAGATCCAGACCACGCGCCTTTCAACGTCACGTCCTCGAGGTAGTAGCGGACAAGCTCGCAAATGCGCGGGGTACAATCGACATGCGGAATGATCTTGATCATGAAAGCGGGCTTTGCGAGACTTTTAAGCAAAGGCGCTGGATCGAGCTCGCGGTGTTTGTAGCCCATGGTGGCGGAAACGCAGAGCACCGAGCCATAGTGAAGGGTGCACACCACTGTCTCGCTCTCATGCGCGATCTTTGGCGTCGCGAGCTTTTTTGGAAAGCCCCAGATCTCGCGCCCGCCAGCGATTGGCGCATTGTCATCGAGATACATGGCATGCACATAGCCGCCCTCCTGCACCGTGCCGTCCTTTACGCGAAAGCGCACCGGGATTACTTGGCCGGTTTCTGTATAGTCGCCGAAGCCGGTCGAATCGGGCATGCGGATGAACTCGTAGTTGACAGTGTTACCAACGACTTCGAGCGGCTCCGGCACGACTTCCCGCATGACATCGGGATCCGAGCGGTAGCTGATGATCACAAACTCCCGGTTGTAGAATTTATAGGGTCCCCGGGGATAGGCGGGATCGTTAAGAGGCATGGCGAAGGCTTTTGCGCGGACGTCAGAAATCTTCATCGGAATAGACTCCGTTTCGTAGATTAGCTTGCGCAGGTTAACTCGCGTACTTGTTGCGAGCGCGTTCCGGACCCAACGACAGGGTCTGCCTAGTCACGGCCGTCTACGGCAAGGTCGAAAGTGAAGACTCCGTCGTCCCCGTCGGGCCGTTGCAATACCTCCGGGTGTCTGAGCGTGCGGACGGTATCGTGATAACCGGATTTCCAATGCTCCTCCATCGTATGGCGGGAGAATTCGTAATCCTTGGAAGCGCCTTCATATTTCCGCGAGCGGTAGATCAGGTGCACGATGTTGTAGACCTTTTCGTCCGCGGCAGAGGCTAGCAATTCGGCTTCGGGAGTCTGCCGCAGTTCCCTGGGTATTTGAGCCAAGAGTTTTGCCGAGGCACGGCGCAGTTTCTGCGCTCTCTTGAACTGATTTGTGGCGGAACGCGTCCGGCTGGAGTAGCGGATTTCCTTCTGGCGCGTTTCCGATTCCATGAGATTGCGCGGGAGTTCGCCTCGCGCGCTCCAAAGATCGATCTGAAAGGCAAGCGTATCTTGGCGAGGCGTGCTGTCGAGCACCCATTGCAAGGGCGTATTGGAAACAAGGCCGCCATCCCAATAGTGTTCGCCTTGGATTTCCGTGGCCGGAAAACCAGGCGGCAGCGCGCCGCTTGCCATGACATGCTCGGGGCCGATGTCGCAATTGGAGTTGTCGAAATAGACGAAATTGCCCGTGCGGATGTTGACCGCGCCGACGCTCAAATGCGTCGAACCGGAGTTGATCCTATCGAAGTCGACCAGCCGTTCGAGCGTCGCCTTTAGCGGGGAGACGTCATAAAAGCTCAGCGTATCGATTCGATCCGGGGGATAAAGGTAAGGCGGCGGCACACGCGGCGTGAAGAATCCCGGTGCTCCGGCGAGCAGAGTCCCAAACGACTGGAATTGGTTGATGAGGCGGTGAGTATATTCGTTGCGGATGTCCACGCCTTCGAGAACGGGTAGACCCAGAGGGGACGTGCTCACCGTTTCCCAAAATTCCCGAAGTCTCTCGACGCGTTTTTCGGCTGGGTTGCCTGCGATGAGCGCGGCATTGACGGCACCAATCGAAATTCCCGCGATCCAGTCCGGATGGACTTCTGCTTCCGCAAGCGCCTGAAAGGCGCCAGCCTGATAGGAGCCGAGAGCGCCGCCGCCTTGCAAAAGCAGTGCGATACGCTCGAACGGCGGGCGTTCTTTCCGGCGGTGGGTTTTGTCGATGGCAGGCCGCGCAGCCGGCATAGGAATCCTCTTGACCGCGAATTCGCCGCGAAGGGCTCGCGCAGCCGTGCACGGGCTAAAACGGCGTCATATTGGCAAACTGTAACACCAGGATAATCGAGCCTCAATCGGCGCAATGTCGAAATGACCTTCTTGGACAAATATCACAAAATCGGTCCATTGACGACCATTTGCTTTGAAGCCTGCGAGGCTTGAAGGCCGCTGCCTAAACCCCAAAGAGATGCGCTGCGATTCACGAGAGTGGTTGCCGATTTGTCACACTATGCCAAACAGCCACATGCTATCGTTGTGCCCTTCCTGAATGAAGTCGAAAGAGTTTTGCGGGGCAACCAAGGAACCCGCCTTGCGCGGAAGTGTGACCAATGCTGGAAATGGAAAGCAAGGGCGCGCGAGACGGTTTTTGCAATAGGCGAAGACAATTTTCGGGCCTCATGTCGCTGCAATCTGGGATTGCAGGCCGGTGGGCCTTTGAGCGGCCGCGGACACGTGCGGCGCGAGCATTGGAATTCGTTGGCCGCGCGTTCGCGGCCGCGACGGCCACCGCAGTTGGTGCTTGCGCGGTTGGCCCCGATTTCGTCCCGCCGTCTGCTCCTGCCGCCACTACATGGCTTGAATGGCGCAACAAATCGCTGAAAACCGGGGAATATGAAGACCGCGATTGGTGGCGGCATTTCCAGGATCCTGTGCTCGACCGGCTGATTGCGATTGCCTATGAGCAAAATCTCACCCTTCTCAGCGCCGGGACCAGAGTGCTGCAGGCGCGCGCGCTTTTGGGGATAGCCATTGGCGAATTTTACCCGCAGCAGCAGCAAGGGGCTGGCACGGTCACCTATAATCTGCGCAGCCGCGCGAACGCGACCGGGCTTCCCACGAGCGTGCGGGCAAATTTTTGGTTCTCGAGCCTTGGCGTCCAAGCGGCATGGGAGCTTGATTTATGGGGCAAATTCCGCCGCGGCGTCGAATCCGGCGACGCTAATTATCTCGCATCCATCGCTACCTATGACGATGTCCTTGTCACTCTGCTTGGCGATGTCGCGCGGATTTATATCGGCATTCGCACGCTCGAAAAGCAGATTGCGATCGCAAGCGCCAATGTTGTGCGGCAACGCCAAGCGCTTGCGATCGCGCGCGAGAGATATAAGGGCGGGGCGACGAGCAAGCTCGATGTTTATCAGGCGGAAAACGTGCTCGGCGCGACCCAGGCCACGGTTCCGCAGCTAAGAATCCAATTGGACCAGGGGTTGAACGCGCTGCGCGTGCTCCTCGGCATGGCGCCTCAGCCGCTTGGCTTCCTGCTTGCCCGCTCGACAGGCGTTATTCCGTCTGCGCCAAGGGCAGTCGCAGTTGGTATTCCGGCAGACTTGCTGCGCCGGAGGCCGGACATTCGCGCCGCCGAATTACGGGCCGCGGCGCAGAGCGCGCAGATCGGCGTGGCGGCCGCCGAACTCTATCCGGCGATCACCTTGATTGGAACATTTGGAGGTTCGGCTAGCACAATCTTCGGTCACAGTCTCGGCAATGTCTTTCAACCCTCCGGCCGTAATTTTACGCTTGGCCCCGCGCTGCAATGGAATATCTTGAACTATGGCCAAATTACCAACAATGTACGCTTGCAGGATGCGACATTGCAGCAATACCTCGTCGATTACCAAAATACGGTGCTCAAGGCGCAGCAGGAAGTGGAGAATTGCATTTCCGCTTTTACGCCAATTCGCTGCAAGTCGGCAAGGAAGTCGGGGCGAAAATGGAGCAACTTTCCCGCCGCTTTCCGAAAGACCTTCGCTTCGGCATCCCCTATGATACGACGATTTTTGTAAAAGCGTCAGTCGAGGAGGTCTATCATACGCTTTATGAAGCAGGCGCTCTCGTCCTTGTGGTGATCCTCGCCTTTTTGCAGAATTTCAGGGCAACGTTTGTTCCGGCCACGACAGTTCCCGTCACAATCGTCGGCGCATTCGCTGGAATGGCCGCGCTCGGATTTACCGTCAATCTGTCGACTCTCTTCGGAATTGTGCTCGCGATCGGCATCGTCGTCGATGACGCCATCGTCATTGTGGAAGCCGTGTCGCGCTACATCGAGAGAGGCATGTCTGGCCATGATTCGGCCATCAAGGCGATGGGAGAATTGCTTGGTCCCATCATCGGGATCACACTTGTTCTGATGGCCGTGTTTCTGCCTGCTGCCTTTCTTCCGGGCCTAACCGGGCGGATGCTCGCGCAATTTGCAATGGTCATCGCGGCGACGGCGCTCATCAGCGCGATCAATGCCATGACGCTAAAACCCACGCAATGCGCGCTCTGGCTCCGTGCCGAAGTTCCGCCCGAAGCACGCAATTTTTTTTATCGCGGCTTTATGCCGTCTACAACCGCCTGGAAAATGCCTATGCGCGGCTCATTGGCGGCCTTGTGAAGCACAGCGGGCTCGTCGTTCCCCTAGGCCTTATTGTCTCCGGTCTTGGGATTTGGGGAATTGCCCGCCTGCCGACAGCCTTTATTCCAAACGAGGATCAGGGCTATGGCATGATCGCCGTGCAATTGCCTGATGGCGCGGCGCTCGGACGCACGGTCGATTCGCTCAACGAGACAACCAAGATTGCGCTTGCCACACCTGGCGTGAAGCAAGTGATCACCCTCGCCGGAATTTCTGTCCTCGACAACAGCGCGTCGCTTGCCAATGCCGGTGTCAATTATGTCATCTTCGATGATTGGAGCAAACGCGACAGAGCAAAGGGGCAGGATCTCAAGTCGCTTCTGTTAGGTTTGCAGAGCAAGATCGAATCCATTCCGGATGGGAGGGCGTTTGTGCTTGTGCCGCCGCCAATCCAGGGAATCGGCAATGCAGGCGGGTTCCAGATGCAGGTCCAGCTGCTCGGCGGCAGCTTCAATTATGCGAAGCTCAATGAAGTGACGGACTCGGTCATCCACACCGCCAAGGCCAATCCGCAGATCGAGCGGATCCTCACGACCTTCCGCCCGGACTCGCCGCATGTCGGCCTCTCAATCGATCGTACCCAGGCCGAAACCTTGCGGGTTCCAGTGGGCGATGTCCTTTCGGCCCTGACCTCTTATGTCGGTTCGACCTATGTCAATCAGTTCAACAAATTCGGTCTTTCGCTGCAAGTCTATGTGCAGGCCGATGCGCAATATCGGCTGCAGCCCGACGACCTCCTCAATATGTATGTGCGCAGCCAAGACGGAAATATGGTGCGGATAGGAACGCTCGCGACCCTTGCGCCGTTAACAGCGCCGCCGCTGATAACGCTTTACAACCTATATCCATCTGCCACGATCCTCGGCTCGCCTGCCAAGGGGTTTAGTTCCGGCCAGGCAATGGCTACCATGGAGCAGGTTGCTGCCAAGACGTTGCCAAGCGATGTTGGCTACGAATGGACCGCGATGTCTTATCAGGAGAAGATTGCGGGCAATCTCCTCTATTGGGGTTTCGCTCTTTAGGTGCTTTTGGTCTATCTCGTCCTTGCCGGACAGTATGAAAGCTGGATCCTTCCGCTTGCCGTGATTTCCGCCGTGCCGTTGGCGCTCCTTGGCCCTGTGACGACGCTGACGAGCCTCGGAGTCGACAACAATCTTTATGTTCAAATCGGGCTGATGCTATTGATCGCTCTTTCGGCAAAGAACGGCATATTGATCGTGGAAGTCGCACGCGAGCACCGCATTTTTGACGGCAAGCCGATCTTAGAGGCGGCGGTTGACGCAGCGCGGATACGCTTCCGGCCGATCCTGATGACGTCGTTTGCCTTTATCCTCGGTGTTTTGCCGCTCGTGCTTGCAACCGGAGTGGGCGCTAATGCGCGCAAATCCCTTGGGATTAGTGTATTCACCGGCATGAACGCTTCGACCTGCCTTGCGGTGGTCTTTGTCCCGGCTTTCTTCGTGGCCTTGCAGCGGCTCGACGAGCGCAGACGCCGAAAACCTTCCGTAGCGCCGCCAAAAGAGGCCGTTACGGAACCGGCGGCGCGGGCCGCAGATCGCTGATATAAGGGGGCTTTGCCTACATCGTTTTATGCTGCGTTCAGCGCCATCATAGTGCTACGCACGGAGCTTGGCTCGCATTCAAAACTTAGGGTGAAAGAAACCCATGATTGCGACAATTCAGACATTGGTATTACTTCTGGCTGTCGTCGCAGCGGTCGCGGTCGTGGCCGCCAAACTCAAGATCCCTCAGGCCATTTTGCTGGTGCTGACGGGGGTCGTGCTGGCACTCATTCCCGGCCTCCCAACAGTTGAGCTCGCCCCAGAACTCGTCTTGCTGCTCGTTTTGCCGCCCGTGATCTACTCTTCCGCCGTAGATATGAGCTGGCGCGAATTCAAGTTCAATCTCCGCCCGATTACTTTGCTTGCCGTTGGCTGCGTCTTATTTACGACAGTTGCAGTTGCAGTGGCGACTCATTTTCTATTGGGACTAGTCTGGCCAGTTGCCTTCGTACTGGGCGCGATAGTGTCGCCGCCGGACGCGATGGCGCCGCTCTCAGTCGCGCGCAGAATGCAGCTTCCAAGGCGCATACTCGTCATCCTCGAAGGGGAAGGACTGGCGAATGACGCCGCTGCCCTCATCCTTTATCGCTTCGCAGTGGCTGCCCTTGTCACCGGTGCTTTCTCGCCTGCCATAGCCGCGGCAACCTTCGCCGCAATTGTTGCGGGCGAGATTTTTTGGGGTATCGGCGTCGGCTGGCTAATGCTGCATTTGCGGCGATGGGTGCGTGATCCGAGTATCGAGATCACGCTTTCGGTGCTGACGCCGTTTTTGTCCTTTTGGGTGCCGGAACAACTCGGCGGATCAGGGGTGCTCGCCACGGTGACCGCCGGCCTCTATATCAGCTGGAATGGTTTCCGCCTAATCAGCGCCGCGACAAGGCTGCAAGGAATATTCTTCTGGGACTTTTTGATCTACCTCATCGAAGGCATGGTGTTTCTGATGACCGGGCTCCAGGCACGCCCGCTGATCGCGCGATTTAGCAATGATTCAATTGTTGAACTGGCTATTTCCGCTGCGATTGTAAGCGCCGTTGTGGTTGCAGCCCGGTTCGTTTGGATGTACCCGGCAACTTATCTTCCGCGCTGGCTTTTCCCGCCGATCAAGCGGAAGGATCCATCGCCCCCGTGGCAATGGCCCTTCGTTATAGCCTTCACGGGAGTACGCGGCATTGTTTCGCTCGCGGCGGCCCTTGCGATCCCATTGTCAACGGCCGCTGGGCAGCCTTTTCCCCACCGCGACCTCATTTTGTTCATGACATTTTCAGTGATTCTGATGACACTTGTTGGACAGGGTCTTGCTCTGCCCTTTGTGATCCGCGCGCTTGGCCTTGCACATGCGGGCCGCAGCGAACGCCGGGGTGTGAGGGCTGAGGAACACGCTGCCAGGCAGCAGGCCATCGAGGCCGCGCTTGCCCGGCTGGACGAGCTTGCCACGGAGCGGGGCCTACCGGAGAGCGTCGTGATGCCTCTCCGCGTTCAGCACCGTGTCCGGCTCAGTCATTTCGAGCAAGAAGAGGGCAACGACGCGCACAAAGCGCTTGTCGAGCTGCACGACGAAATCGAACTTTTGGTAATCGGCGCCGAGCGGCAGCGGACCAATGACCTTTTCTGTGCCGGCAAGCTTACGGACGAAGCAAGGCGCCGGATCGAGCGCGAACTCGATTTGCGCGAGGCGCATTTAGCCAATCGGCGGCATGAAGATTAACGGCAGAACGTGCTCAGCATTTTTAGGAATAGGGAAGGCTTGAAGTGCTGCCGCTGCGGTCAGCGCAGCGCTAAGACGGCACGAAGGTGCGAATAGGCTGTCGCTCAAGATTGCGGAAGGCGCGTGCAATGCAGCTACCTTGGAAATTCATATCTCTCCAAGCGGTTTTGCGCAGAAAGCTGGTTGAGGATTTGCAATCCGAGACTGGACAACAAGGGCAGTTTCGCCGCGTGCTCGGGCTCTGGCAGCTCACCGGCATTGGGCTAGGAGGAATCATCGGCGCGGGCATCTTTGTGCTGACAGGCGTTGTGGCCGCAACCCAGGCGGGTCCGGCCGTCTCACTTTCTTATGTGATTGCCGGCGTCGCAAGCGCGGCTGCGGCCCTTTCCTATGCCGAGTTTGCTGGAATGATTCCCGCAGCCGGCAGCGCCTATACTTATGGATACGCCGCTCTCGGCGAGATTGTTGCCTGGGTTATCGGCTGGGATTTGCTGCTCGAATATGCGCTCGTCGTCGCCGTCGTATCGATCGGCTGGTCGGGCTATTTACAGGCCTTGCTTGGCCAACTTGGCCTAATCTTCCCCGTTTGGGCGATGGGCGCGCCAAGGACCGGCGCGGGTCATAGTCTGGATTTGACCGCGATGCTCGGATGCCTTGGGGTCGCAGGGCTATTGACCTTGCGCATCGAGTGGGGCGCGCGCTTCAATACGGCAATGGTCGTCATCAAGATTGCGGCGGTGATCCTCGTTATCGCCGCGGGTCTGCCCAATGTGCACGCCGCCAATTGGCATCCTTTCATGCCCCATGGATTTTCCGGCGTGACGGAAGGAGCGGCTGTCGTATTCTTTGCCGTCTTTGGCTACGATACGCTCACGACCGCGGCCGAAGAAGCGCGGGATCCGCAGCACCAAATTCCATCCGCTGTTTTGCTATCGCTTTGCATCGCGCTCGTACTTTACATAGCGATGTCTTTGGTGCTGACCGGCATCGTGCGCTACGACACATTGAACAATGCCGCGCCGGTTGCGGCCGCCTTCACTGCGATTGGCCTGCCTTGGGTGACGCTCATCGTATCCGCGGCTGCCGTAGCTGGTATCGTCAGCGTCATGCTTGCCTTCATGCTAGGCTGCGCGCGCATCTGGTTCGCGATGAGCCGCGATGGGCTGCTTCCCGCATGGTTTTCTAAAGTGCACCCGCGCTATCGCACGCCCCATCGCCCGACCCTCATCGCCGGCGTGCTCACCGCTGTGGTCGCCGGTTTCTTCCCGATTAAAGAGATCGCGCAACTCGTAAACATCGGTACGCTCTCCGCCTTTGTTGTCATTTGCTTCGCGGTCATTGTGCTGCGGCGGACAAACCCCGGCGCGCGCCGCACGTTTCGCACGCCTCTCGTGCCCTGGGTCCCGCTTTCGGGAATTGGCTTTTCGATATGGCTATTGTCCAAGCTTCCCGCTGCCGCGTGGCTTTTGTTCATCATTTGGATGGTGGTGGGACTTCTGATCTATTTGTCCTACGGCTTCCATCACAGCGTCCTTGCAAAGGAAAGAAGCACCCCGCATCGACGCATTAATCGAGGCTAAAGGGATTTAATCAAGAGGCCCAGAGCGGCCGGCGAGAGCCAGAATATTCCGCTTCCTCCGCTCCCGCTAATGTGCCCTGTAGTGGCTTTCGGCCAATGCAATGAACTCCCTGAGGCAGGTGTCGTTCCGTGGGGGCGGCCATACGAGTCCGACCGTTCGGGAGACGCCGAGGTCTGATACCTGGATTTGCTTCACGGCCGGAAATTCAAAACTGCCGGAAACAAACGCTATACCTAGGCCGGCCGCGACAAACGCTAGCGCCCTGTCATCCCGCTCGGTCTGATAGACAACGCGTACTCTAATGCCTTTGCGTGCGAGCGTATCTGTCAGATTTTGCAGGCACGGGCTGTGATCCGGCAGGATGAACGGTTCGTTGGTGAGATCGCCAAGAGTCACACCCGGCCGCTCCGCAAAGCGATGGTCCTCTCTGACCGCCAGCACATAGGGCATGGTGTAGAGCGCGCGGCTTGCAAACTTTGATTCCGTCCCATTGAGAATCGTGAGCGCGGCGTCTACCTCATGTTCTTCGAGAAATCCGAACAATTGCTCCCAAGTACCCTCAACGACTTCAATAGCGACATCACGATTGGCTTCTCGGAAAGCACTCAATAAGCCGGAAACATGACCGCTGAAGAGCAATTGCAATATGCCGATTCTCAGATACTTGTGATTAGCGATCGCCTTGACTTCCGCTCTCACATCATTGCAACTTTGCAAAATTGTCTTGCCCACTTCGAGCAGGCGCATTCCCGCCGCCGTCGGCACAACCTCAGAGTGCCGGCGTTCAAGTAATTTGACGTCAAGTTCCGCTTCTAATTTCGCGATGCTTGCAGAGATCGCTGGCTGCGATACCGCGACCCGCTGTGCCCCCTTGGTGAATCCGCCAGCCTCGGCAACAGCGATGAAATGCCTGATCTGGTGAAGCTCCATCGCAGCAATCGTTGTTTTCCAGCCCTCTCGGAAAGCCTAATCTTACCCGGTGCATAATCAATGGTTATTGTTTTCTCGCACCTCTTCAAACTTTGGTGATTTGCTCAAGCCCGCGTCTGACCGCGCGAAAAGCCCTGGTTGTAGGGCTGGCATGAACGTAAGAATTGGCATTACATTTCAAGAATCCCCCGCTTGGGTTTGCAAGCGGGGGAAAGAACTCTCGATTTGGCTCCGAGTTTAGCACCCGCCTTGGATCTGCCGGACATAATCTCCGGGTTTGCCGGCGCCGGATTAACAAAGCAGCTTTCGGTTGGCCTTAATCCTCACAGCAAAGAAGCTTTCCGGAGCTATCGCTCCATCGTTGAGATCTGGCGGTTCCGACCTGGAAGCAGCTCCGCCAGGGCTTCAACAAACGCCGCAGGCGCTTCGGGACCATGCGGCGGGTTAGACGTACTTCATGTATTTCACGGTGGAGAACATCTTTCCGACGTGCCACCAGACGAAATACACCATGATCGACACGAATCCGCCGAAGAATGCCGCAACGCCGACGACGTCCTTAC
>JACXTT010012344.1_pt1 | contig 11343 bp, 9 predicted proteins | sample 9270951 | NCBI WGS metagenome assembly JACXTT01 (sample SAMN15532306, study PRJNA645909) | rock metagenome | isolation source: weathered quartz diorite | place: Puerto Rico | collected 2017-06-21 | reverse complement strand
TGTGAGGGGAGGAGCGGCGAAGCTCCGGGAGGCCGGGGTACTACTCCTGGGCGGACACTCGGTGCGCGATCCCGAGATCAAGTTCGGGTACGCGGTCACCGGCGAGGTGCACCCCGGGAAGATCGTCACCGTGGGAGGCGCGCGGCAGGGAGACCTGCTGGTGCTGACCAAGCCGATCGGCACCGGGATCCTGGCCACCGCGCTCAAGCGCGGCGTGCTGCACGCGGATTCGCTCGCCGTCATGACGAAGCACATGAAAACGCTGAATCTCGCCGCCTCGGGGGCCATGAAGGGTCTCGCCCACGCGGCCACGGACGTGACCGGCTTCGGGCTCCTCGGGCACGCGCGCAACATTGCGAGAGCAAGCCGCAAGACGCTCCGGATCTGGAGCGCGTCCGTTCCGCTCCTACCAGGCACGCTGGAGCTCGTGGCGGGCGGGATCGCGTCCGCGGGCCTCAAGACGAATCAGAGCTCCATGGAGCGGGAGGTGGCCTGGGGTCAGGGCGTCTCCAGCCCGATGCGCGAGGCGCTGTTCGATCCGCAGACTTCCGGAGGGCTCCTGGTCGCGCTCCCCGCGTCGCGTCTCGACACGTTCCTGAAGAGGCTGCGTCGGAGCAAGGTTCCCGCCACCGTGATCGGAGAGGTGCGACCGCGAGGGAAGCGGCCGCTCGAGGTCGACGCATGAGGGTCGGGGACGGATGGGTTCTGGTGGATCCCGAGGACTTCAAATCCTTCTGTCGGGCGCTAAAACCGTCCGAGGTGGGTTCGATTCCCACACGTTCCCGCCACCACGTCCGGGGAGAGGGAGGGGAACATGCACGGGTTCCTGCATTCGCTGGTCTCGTTCGACTGGAGCGATCCACGAGTCATTGGGTTCCTCGCCGCGCTCGTCATCGTCGCGCTCGCCCGAAAATGGTCGTTCGTGATCCTGATCGTGCTGGTGATCGCGCTCGGGGAGGGGCTGCAGTACCTCCTCGCGAATTCATCCCTGGGGCATGATTTCACGCATGGAGTCGTGATCGGAGTCTATGGGTTCGGTGGAATCCTTCTTCTCTTTCTCGCCATCGCGCACGCGTTCACGAGGGAGTAGCGCCGCGGCCCGGGTGGTCTTCGCGGTCCTGATCGTGGCGGTCCTCGACGGAGGCGCCGCTCTGGCCGCCGAGGCCGCGCCCGCGCCGAGGGTGAGGAACGCGCGCGCGGACTCCCTGCCGCACCGGTCGCGCCCCTTCTTCGTGATGCTGCGGTCGGCCGCGGTGCCGGGATGGGGCCAAGTCTACAACAACAAGTACTGGAAGGCGGGCGTCGTGGTCGCGGGCGAAGGATTCCTTGCGTGGAATGCGCTCCGGGAGCTCCACCGGGAGAACGAAGCGATCGACCATCAGGCCGCGGTGGAGCAGGCGGGGTACGGGCCCGGCGATCCGCAATACATCGACGCCGTGCTGAACGTCGAGACGCACCGAAACCGAAAGATCACCTGGATCTGGTGGGGTGTCGCGGGCCATCTCCTCACCATGGTAGACGCCTATGTGGATGCGCATCTCGCGTCCTTCGAAGCCGACTTCGGACCGCCCCAATCGGCCGTGGACCTGGGGGAATCTCCCCGCCTGACGCTTGAGCTCCGGACCCGCTTCTAGCTCCCCGCCATGATTCCTCGCTCCCGGGTTCGGAATTTCTGCATCATCGCGCACATCGATCACGGCAAGTCCACACTGGCCGACCGCCTGCTCGAGATCACCGACACGATTCCTCGCGGCAAGATGAAGGATCAGGTCCTGGACAACATGGATCTCGAGCGCGAGAAGGGGATCACGATCAAGTCGCACGCGATCGCCATGCAGTACCGCGCGCGCGACGGGGAGAGCTACCAGCTCAATCTCATCGACACGCCGGGCCACGTGGACTTCACGTACGAGGTCTCACGCAGCCTGGCCGCGTGCGAGGGCGCGATCCTGGTCGTGGACGCATCGCAGGGGATCGAGGCGCAGACGCTCTCCAATCTCTTCCTCGCGCTCGATCAGAAGCTCGCGATCGTTCCCGTCCTGAACAAGATCGATCTCCCGGCGGCGCATCCCGACGAGATCTCGCTCGAGGTCGCCCACCTCCTCCACGTGGAGCCCGAGGAGGTTCTCCGGGTCTCCGCGAAGGAGGGGCGCAACATCGAGGAGGTGCTGGAGGCCGTGATTCGCTCCGTGCCGCCGCCCCGCGACGAAAGCCAGGAATCCCTCCAGGCCCTGATCTTCGACTCGGTGTTCGACCAGTTCCGTGGCGTGATCGTCTACGTCCGCGTGGTTGGCGGGGTGATCCGTGCTGGGATGACGATCCGGTTCCACTCCACGGAGAAGACGTACGAAGTGCTGGAGGTGGGGGTGCTCCGGCTGGGGCTCGAGCCTCGGGAGGAGCTCTGGGCGGGGGACGTGGGCTACGTGATCGCGAACGTGAAGGTGGTCGCGGACGCAAAGGTGGGGGACACCATCACCGACGCCGCGGATCTCGAGGCCGAAGCCCTGCCCGGCTATCGCCCGGTGAAGCCCATGGTCTTCTCGGGCCTCTACCCCATCGACGCCGAGAGCTACGAGTCGCTCAAGGAATCGCTCGCCAAGCTCCAGCTGAACGACGCCTCTCTCACCTTCGAGCCCGAGACCTCGCTCGCCCTGGGGTTTGGATTCCGGTGCGGCTTCCTGGGGCTCCTGCACATGGAGATCATCCAGGAGCGGCTCACCCGCGAGTATAGTGTGAACCTCATCGCGACCGTGCCCAGCGTGGAGTACCGGGTCACGAGGACGAACGGCGAGGTGGTGCTGGTGGAGAACCCCGCGCTCCTCCCGCCGGCGAACCAGATCGAGACGATCGAGGAGCCGTACGTGCGGGCGCAGATCGTCGTGCCGACGGACTACGTCGGGAACATCATGAAGCTTGCGCAGGACCGCCGTGGCATCTTCATCGGCATGGAATACCCGGACGAGACCCGCGCGCACATCACCTACGAGCTTCCGCTCGCGGAGATCGTGCTCGATTTCTACGACCGGCTCAAATCGATCAGCCGGGGCTACGCGTCGCTCGACTATGAGTTCTCCGGCATGAAGCCGGCGGAGCTGGTGCGCATGGACCTGCTCCTGAACGGAGATCCGGTCGACGCGCTGTCGGTCATCGTCCACCGCGAGAAGGCGTACGAGTGGGGCCGGGACGTCACGGCCAAGCTGAAGGAGCTGATCCCGAGACAGATGTTCCCCGTGGCGGTGCAGGCCACGATCGGGAACCAGGTCATCGCCCGAGAGACGATTCCGGCCCTGAGGAAAAACGTGCTGGCAAAGTGCTACGGAGGGGACATCACGCGCAAGCGGAAGCTCCTCGAGAAACAGAAAGAGGGAAAGAAGCGTATGAAACAGGTCGGTACGGTCCGCATTCCGCAAGAAGCGTTTCTCGCGGTCCTGCGCGTGGATCGATGACGCCTTCGGGAGGGGAAGAGATGGAGAGCGCACGAATCGCTGCCAGGAGCGGGACCAGACGCGCCCGCGCAAAGTCCATTGCGCGGGAGTACGGCGAGGCGATCGTCCTCGCCATCCTGCTCACGGTCGTCATCCGCGGCCTCGTCGTCCAGGCGTTCCGCATCCCGACCGGATCCATGGAGAACACGCTCCTGGTCGGGGACTTCCTCTTCGTGAACAAGCTCGTCTACGGATCGGAGATCGACATCGGCGCGTACGGGCACCGCTTCATTTATTACCGCTTCCCGGCGATCCATCCGCCACGACGCGGGGATGTGATCGTGTTCCGCTATCCCGACGACCCCAGCCGCGACTTCATCAAACGCTGTGTCGCGGTGGAAGGACAAACGGTGAAGATCCGGGACAAGGTGCTCTACATCAACGGCGAGGCTCAGGTGGAGCCGTATGTGATCCACACCGACGACAAGATCCTGCCGGCGACGATCAGCGCGCGGGACAACTTCGGCCCTGTGGTCGTTCCCAAAGGGCACGTCTTCATGATGGGGGACAACCGTGACAACAGCCACGACAGTCGCTTTTGGGGGCCGCTCGCGCTGGATCTCGTGAAGGGCAAGGCGATGATCATCTACTGGTCGTGGGATGCCGAGAAGAACATGCCCCGGCTGAACCGGCTCTTCCGTCCGATCCGTTGAGCATGGAATACGGTCTCTACATCCATCTTCCCTATTGCCGGAGCCTCTGCCCCTATTGCGACTTCGTGAAGTCGCCGCTGCACCGGGCGGAGCCGGAGCGGCTTCTGGATGCGCTCGCGAGCGAGTGGGACCTGGCGCGCGTCCGGGACGGCGCGGCCTGGAGCCGCCCGCGCACGATCTACATCGGGGGCGGGACGCCGACCGCGCTCGACGCCCCGACGCTCACCCGGTTCCTCCGGTGGATCGCGGGCGCGTGGGACCTGGGGCGCGTGCGGGAATTCACGGTGGAGGCGAACCCCGAGGGGCTGGATGCGGAGAAGCTCGGGGTGCTGCTCCGGGGAGGCGTAAACCGGCTGAGTCTCGGCGTGCAGTCGCTCGAGCGCGACGCGCTCCGCGCTCTGGGCCGGATCCACACTGCGGAAACGGCCCTTGCCGCGCTCGCGCTCGTGCGGCGCGCGGGGTTCCGGAACGTGTCGGTGGACCTCATGTACGGCGTCCCCTGCGAGACCGCCGATGGATTTCGCGCCGCGGTGGAGCGCTTGGTGGCGCTCAGGGTTCCGCACCTCTCCGCCTATCCCCTGCAGGTGGAGGAGGGGACGCCCCTCCACGGGAAGGTATCGCGCGGCTCGGTGGACGTCCCCGGCGAGGAGGAGGTTTCGGAGCGCTACGAAGCGCTGACCGCGATCCTGTCCCGGGCGGGATACCTCCATTACGAGGTCTCGAATTTCGCGCTCCCGGGGTTTCACTCGCGCCACAACGAAGGCTACTGGGCGCGACGGCCATACCTGGGGCTCGGACCTGGAGCGCACTCCTTCGACGGACGCGCGCGATGGGAGAACGACGAATCCATCGAGCGTTGGTTCCTGCGTGTGGAATCGGGGGAGCTGCCGCGCGAGAACCAACATCCGCTCACGGATCGCGAGGCTCGGGAGGAGGCCGTGTTTCTCTCGCTGCGACGCGCGCGCGGGCTACGCGTGAGCCGACATCTCGCACGCTTCCGTCCGGATGACGTTGCCTCCTGGAGCGCGTGGGGGCGGGCCGGCGGCGCGCTCGCGTGCGCCCCGCGCGGGCGTCTGCGTCCCACCGACCGGGGCCTCTTTCTCGCGCACGACCTCGCCGCGGAGCTTCTGGCGCGGAGCGATTCGCCCCCGGCTCCGGCTTGACAATGCGCGACCGCCGCTGGTAGCGTTGCGGTTGGCACTTGTCATGTTAGAGTGCCAAACCAACGGAAACCTCCATGCTCCGACCCAACCTGAATGAGCGGCATCGCCGGATTCTCAAGTTCGTTGTGGAAAGCCACGTCATGCGCGCGGAGCCGGTCGGCTCCCAGTATGTGCGGATGGCCTACCACCTGAGCATCTCTCCCGCCACGATCCGGAGCGCCATGAAGCGGCTGGAGGAGGACGGTCTTCTCGACCATCCTCACACCTCGGCCGGGCGCGTGCCCACGGAGCGCGGCTATCGCTTCTACGTGGACACGCTCATGGAGCCCGAGCCCGTCGCGCCCGCGACACGACGCGCCCTCGACCGGGCGCTCCAGAGGAGCGCGGTCACGCTGGAGGAAGTGCAGAAGCTTGCGGCCCGCGTGCTTGCGAGAAGCTCGGGACAGCTGGCCGTGGTGGTCATGCGCCCCTGGGGCGAGCAGCGCTCCGGCGTACGCATCGGAGGGGCGGAGAACATCGCAGCCCAGCCCGAATTCCAGACCGCCGAGCGCCTCCGCGCGCTACTGACCCTGCTCGCGGAGCCCGAGGCGCTCACGCGCGCTCTGGATTCCTTCACCGGTTCCGCGGAGGCCAGGATCACGATCGGACGAGAGCTGGGGGAGGGAGCCATGCGGGCGTGCTCGCTCGTAGGCACGGGAATCGCATCGACCCGATTCCGCGGTTCCCTCGGCGTGCTGGGCCCGGTCCGCATGCCGTACCCCAAGCTCCTTTCGCTCGTATCCTATGTAGGAGAGAGGCTCGCGGAGTTCCCATGACACGTAAGAAAGATTCCAAGGACGACCCTTCCGGGTCCGAATCGGCGGGTCCGGAACAAGCGGTGGAGACCGAGGGCAAGGATTCGGCCCAGCTCTCGGCGGACCTCGTGCGCGCCCGCGCGCGCGAGGATGAGCTCCTGCGCGCCGTCGCCGAGCTGACCAACGTGAACCGGCGCCGGAAGCAGGACATGGAAACCCTGGCGCAGCTCGCGCAGGAGTCGCTGGTCCGGAGCATCCTTCCCGTGCTGGACGACATCGAGCGCGCGCTTCAGGCGGCGCGGGGGCGCGAAGGGGATCCCTTCTACTCGGGGCTCCTCATGATCCGCGAGCGCCTCTGGACGACGCTGGAAAAGGAAGGGCTCGAGGTCATCGACGCGATGGGAGCCCGTTTCGACCCCGAGCTTCACGAAGCGGTGGCGCAGCACCCAGGCGCGGAGCAGCCGCCGGGAACGGTGATCGAGGTCGTGCTTCCCGGGTATCGGTTCCGGGGACGCGTGCTGCGGCACGCGAAAGTGGTGGTCGCGGGTTCGCGTCAGGATCGCCCGGATGAATCCGCGACGACGGGGCAGGGGAACACGGCGCAGGGTGCCGAGGAGTCCGACATCTGACGACAACGCGAGACTACTACGAAATTCTCGGCGTCCCTCGAGCCGCCAGCGACGACGAGATCAAGAAAGCCTACCGGCAGCTCGCGATGAAATATCACCCGGACCGAAATCCGGGAGACAAGAAGGCGGAAGAGAGCTTCAAGGAGGTCGCGGAGGCCTATGAGGTGCTTCATGACCCCGAGAAGCGCGCACGCTACGACCGCTTCGGCCACTCGGGTCCGGGAGGCGCTCGGGGCGGAGGCTTCACGGAGCCTGAGGGATTCGATCTCGAAGCCGCGCTCCGCGCCTTCATGCGGGATTTCGGCGGCATGAGTGGCGGATTTGGAGAGGTCTTCGAGACACCCGGCCAAGGACGTCGCGCCGGAAGGAACGAGCGCCGCGGTCGCAACCTCGAGATCCGGCTCCCGCTGACGCTCGAGGAGATCGCGAACGGAGCCGAGAAGGTCATCAAGATCCGGCGCATGGTGCCCTGCCCCGAGTGCAAGGGCTCGGGAGCGAAGCCGGGCAGCTCCACCAAGACCTGTCCCGTCTGCGGCGGCTCGGGCCAGGTGCGCTCCGTGCAGCGTTCCGTCTTCGGACAGATGATCAGCGTCACCACCTGCGATCGCTGTCACGGCGAGGGAGCGATCGTGGAGCAGCCCTGTCCCAAGTGCTCGGGGGAGGGCCGGGTTCGCGTGCAGGAGGAGATCTCGATCCGCGTGCCTCCCGGCGTGATGGAAGGAAACTACATTCCGCTTCGCGGCCTGGGAGACGCCGGCATTCGCGGCGGGCCGCCGGGGGACCTGATCGCGCACATCGAGGAGATCCCACACCCGATCTTCGCGCGCGAAGGGGAAGACCTCATCACGGAACTTCCGATCGGAATCTCGCGCGCCGCGCTGGGCGGGAAAGTGGAGGTGCCCACCCTGGGCGGCCGCGCCAAGGTGACGATCCCTCAGGGAATCCAGTCGGGTCAGGTGCTACGCCTCCGAGGAAAAGGGCTGAAGAGTCTCCAGCGGTCGGGAACGGGAGACCTGCTCGTTCGTGTCGTCGTGCACACGCCCACCAAGGTCACCGATCGAGGGAAAGCGCTCTTCAACGAGCTGGAGCAGCTTCCCGACTCGCGGGTTCCTCCTCCACACCGTCCCGACCGGAACCTCTGAATTGGAGAAGCCTCGGGTTCCGGACACGCCCTTCTGGGTGGATCCGGAATCGGTGGCTCAGGACCATCTCACGCTGAGTCACGAGGAGTCGCATCATCTCGTGCGTGTGCACCGCGCGCGCGAGGGGACTCCGTTCGAGGCGATCGACGGACTAGGGAATCTCTATCGGTGTGCGGTTCGCTCGCTCTTGCGCCGCGCGGTCGTGGGAGCGATCCTGGACCGGACGCGCGAGGTCGGCGAGCTGAGGCAGGGGATCGAGCTCCTGGTGGGGATGCCGGATTGGAGACCGGTCGAAGAGATCGTGACCCACGGCGTGCCGCTCGGGGTTACCTCGTTCGACTTCGTGCGCTGCGAGCACGGCAGCCGGATCGTTCTCGGAGCGCAACGGCTGACGCGCCTGGATCGGATGGCCCGGGCGGGCCTGAAGCAGTCCCGGCGGACCCGCCTGCCACGGATAGGCTCTTCCGCCTCCCTCAGGGAAGCGGTTGGCTCGGCATCCGGAGCCATCCGGCTAGTCGCTCATCCCGGGGGCGCCGCGCTGGCAGCCGAACGGGCGCAAGTCATACAAGGCCCGCTGACGCTTGCAGTTGGGCCTCCCGGCGCCTTCTCTTCAGAGGAATACTATTTTCTGCGTGCGGAGCGCTTTCTACCTATCTCATTGGGTCCAAGCAGGTTAGCTACGGAAACAGCCGCGATTGCCCTGGTCTCCCTCGCAAGGAACGTCTTGTAATCCAGCAACTTACCATTCCGTTGACAGAATCGAGCAATCGGGGTATCTTGATTAGTGTTAGGCGGATGCTGCCCATGCGGCGGTATACGGAGGGCTACAGCGGACCCCAAACCAGGGTTAGGAGGCGATTCATAGGATGCCCGGCATCAGGGTAAAGGAAGGAGAATCCTTCGAGAGTGCCCTTCGCCGGTTCAAGAAGAAGTGTGAGAAGGCTGGAGTTCTTGCCGATCTGCGACGTCATCAGCACTTCGAGAAACCGAGCGAGCGACGGAAGCGCAAGCTGAACGCCGCGAAGAGAAAGATGATGGCCCGGATGAAGGCGGAGTAAAGGGAGCCAGGCTCCGGACATCGGCATCACAAAGCGGGGAGACAGGTTGGCCGGGAGGGTGGTCCATGCGACCGTCCCCCGGTCGAGCCACCGCCTGAGGGCCCACCCGCCCGCTAGGGCCGACGCAGCATCATCACCGAATTCAAAGAACCCGCACTTCCGAGACGAACCGTCATTACCTACACACGAACGCTTAGCCCTGCAGGGGTGCCCGATCTCTCTCCTGAACGCTCTGGCGCTCCGCACCACGCGCATCAGGTTCTCGAATTCCCCGCCGTCATCGCGACGATCGCGGGGCGGACGCGCTCCGCACCGGGGCGCGATCGCGTGCTCGCGATCCAAGGCTACGCGCGCCTCGAAGACGCGCGCTCGGCCCAAGAGCTCTACCGGGACGTGATCTCCCTTTCGGGGACGTCCGAGGAGCCACCGCCCTCAGCACCCCCGGACGTCCGAGCGCTGCTCACGCAGCTCGAAACCGAGGGTTCCGTTCTTTCGGGAGAGGAGCTGTGGCAATTCCGCCTGCTCCTCGACCAGGCAGCGGCGGGACACGCGTGGACGCGGAAGGACCGGAGCGAAACGCGGGGGCTCTCGCGGCTCCTGCGCGATCTCGAGCCTCTGCCTTCGCTTCATCGCCAGCTGGGAATCGCGCTCGAGCCCTCGGGGGAGGTGCGGGATAAGGCGAGCCCCGACCTCGCGCGCATCCGCCGCTCGATCCAGACCCTCCGCGACCGCCTCGCGCAGAAGGTCGAGTCGATCGCGCGCGGGCTCGGGATCCCTGACACGTTCGTCACGCTGCGCGAGGGCCGCTACGCCATCGCGGTGCCCGCGGCGCACCGCCGCCAGGTTCCAGGAGTCGCTCTGGGATCCTCCGGCAGCGGCGCGACGGTGTTTCTCGAGCCGCGCGAAGCGGCTGAAGCCAACAGCCAGCTCGCGGATCTCTTCCTGGACGAGATCCGCGAGGTGAACCGAATCCTGCGCGAGCTGAGCGGGCTCCTGCGACGCGACCACGCGGCGCTCGCGCGTGATCTGGATTGCCTCGCACGGCTGGACGCGGCGCAGGCCGTGGCCTCCTGGACCGGGTCGGTGCAGGGATCCTTACCGCGCCTCACTGAGGAGCGCTCACTTCTTCTCCGCGGGGCGCGCCACCCGATCCTGGTCGAGCGCCACGCGCGCGGGGAGATGCCGCACGCGCCCGTGCCGCTCGATCTCGAGCTGGACCAGGGGAAGCCGCTCCTCCTCGTGACGGGCCCCAACATGGGAGGAAAGACCGTCGCCCTCAAGACCGCGGGGCTCACGACGCTTCTCGCGATGGCGGGGCTCCCGGTTCCGGCCGCGGAGGGAACGAGCGTCCCCTGGTTCGATCACGTGGTATGCGACATCGGCGACGAGCAGTCCTTGATGGAGGACGTGAGCACCTTTCTTTCGCACCTGCGCCGCGTCTCGGAGGCCATCTCGACCGCCACGCCGATGAGTCTCGTGCTCCTCGACGAGCTGGGCTCGGGAACCGATCCAACGGAGGGAGCCGCGCTGGGACAAGCGATCCTCGAAAAACTCCTCGGGCGGCGGACGCTCTGCATCGCGACGACGCACCATGGAGCCCTCAAGGCGTTTGCCTCGGAAGCCTCTGGCGCGAGGAATGCCTCGATGGCATTTGATGAAGAGACGCTGAAGCCCCGGTTCACCCTGCTCGTCGGCGTGCCCGGAAAGAGCCGCGCATTACAAGTTGCGGAGCGCTTCGGGATGGATGCCCAGGTGCTGGAGCGCGCCCGCGAGCTCTTGCCGCAGGGGGAGCGCGATCTGGGAGCGTTGCTCGAAGAGCTGGGCACGCTGAAAAACGAGGTCGCGCGCGAGCGAGCCGAGCTGTTGGAAACCCGGATGCGGCTCGGGGAGCGCGAGGGCGCGCTCAAGACGGCGCTCTCGCGCCTCGAGTCGGAGAAGCGCGAGCGGAAGCAGGCGGAGCTGGCAGCGCGGCGCGATCTTCTCCGGACGCTCGAGAGTCAGATCGACGAGTACCGGAAGAAGCTTCGCGCCGACAAGAAGGCGTCCACGCAGACGCTGGAGGAGGCGCGCGGACTCGCGAGGCGCGTCTCCGAAGCGATCGACGCCGACACCGAGTGGGTTCCGACGCCTGAGCGAGGCGTGCCCGCGGAAAGCGTGCGCGAAGGGGACAAGGTGTTCGTGCCCGCGCTTCAGGCCCACGGCGTGGCGCTTTCCGCCCCCGATCACGACGGGCGGGTGCGCGTGAAGATCGGCGCCGCGACCACCATGCTCCCGCTCGCGAGCCTCCGCCGCGACGCGCCGGGTGGCGAGACGGGCAGGGGGGCAGAGGAAACCAACGGACCCGGCGGCCCGTCCAAGCAGACGGGGGTAGAGCACACGGTCGACATCCCCGACGTCCCGCGCGAGATCGATGTGCGCG
>JACXTT010012343.1_pt1 | contig 11344 bp, 9 predicted proteins | sample 9270951 | NCBI WGS metagenome assembly JACXTT01 (sample SAMN15532306, study PRJNA645909) | rock metagenome | isolation source: weathered quartz diorite | place: Puerto Rico | collected 2017-06-21 | reverse complement strand
GCGGCGACGCCGAAGTGACGAGCGAGATCCTTCAGGCCGAACCCGGGCAGATCGCGCGTGCCCGCGTCGTGGAGCTGGGCGAGGATCCACGTGTCGATCACGTGACGGCCGGCGACCTCATAGCGCCGGTACCCGATCGTGCGCTCCGCGATCTGGAGGCGCGCGACGCGGCTCCGGAGCGTTTCGCCGCCGCGCCCCCACGTGAGGGGGACGCGGTGCAGCCGAGCGCGGGCCTCGAGATATTCGAGATCGAACCGGAAGATGTTGTGCCCCTCGATCACGTCCGGGTCGCGCTCTCGGATGATGCGCGTGCATTCCTCGAGCAGCGCGCGCTCGTCGAGCCGGTCCCCTCGCACGACGTGACGGAACCCGGTCGAGTCGGCCAGCGCGACCGCGATGATCCGGTCGCCGTCCCGTGCTGCGCTCGGGAATTCGTGGCCCTCACCCGTCATCACCTCGATGTCGAGGGCCAACCGGCGCAGGTCGGCGAAGACGAGCCCACCGAACGAGGTTCGCCCGGTCTGCAGGAGATATTGATGGACCGCGTCGCTGAGGAAGAGATACGGCGCGCCGGGCACATTCGAGGACTGACCGGAGTGATCGCGGCATCGGTCGCGCGCGCCGAGCGCTTCGCCCCACGACCCGAAGCGCGCTCGCCAGCGCAGCGCGCCCGCGCCCTCGAGCGCATCGACCGCGAGAAGTCCGGGCGCGTCCTTCACGAGATCGCGATCGACGAGCAACAGGAACGGCGAGAAGGGCGCGGTCTCGGTGACCGTGCGCTCGCCCGAGCGCCGGTAGAGTCGGATGGCGCGGCCACCATCGCCGAGATCGAAGGCGACGAGGGCCGGACTCGGATCGCGTCCGAAGAGCAGCGGCGCGTGCTCGATGGTGAGCACGCCCTAGACCGAGACCTCCCGGACGATGACACGACCGGCGTCGAGGTCGGCGAGGCCGACGAGCGGCCGCCGCGTCGTCATGGCGCCAAGAATACCGCGGGTCTACGCTGCGGGGAACACCCTGAGAACGTCATTCGCCCAATGATTGGGCGGACCGCCCAACGACTGGGCGCCCAACTATTGGGCTACGTGGCAACGGTCCTCTCGAGCCAAGCGGTGTCGTCCAAAGCGTAGGTGAAGGAATATTCATCGAGAGACCGAAACCTAAAGTTGATGGCCGACCGCATCGCGGCCATGGCCGCGAAATTGCTGGCCGGGCGTATTCGAGCTTGGTGCAGCTGAGGTCAGCGCGCCAGGATCGTCGGGAATCGATGGAATCGTCTGCCGAGAGCGCCATTCAGAAGCTCCGCGCCAAAGCGGTGCTCGCACCGCTCGTCGGGGAGAACGTCCGCTTTCGGGAAATGATCGGGCGACTTCCCACGATCGCCAGTGGAGGAGCCACGGTTCTCATCAGCGGTGAAACGGGAACTGGCAAAGAGCTGGTCGCCCGCGCCATACACTACCTGAGTCAACGCGAGTCCTTCCCGTTCGTCCCGATCAACTGCGGCGCCCTGCCCGATACACTCCTGGAGGCAGAGCTGTTCGGGCACGAGCGCGGAGCGTTCACCGACGCGCGCGAACCGCGGCCCGGCCTCGTACACGAAGCAGAGGGTGGCACGCTGTGCCTCGACGAGGCTGACTCGCTCACGCCTCGCGCCCAGGTCGCTCTCCTCCGGTTGCTCCAGGACCGAAAGTTCCGACCGGTCGGGTCGAGTCGCGAGCAACGGGGTGACGTGCGATTCATCGCGATCACGAACGCGCGCCTGACGGACCGTGTGGCGGCCGGCGCCTTCCGTGCGGACCTCTACTACCGCCTGTGCGTCTTCGCAGTCGAGCTGCCGCCCCTCCGCGAACGAAAGGACGACATACTGCTGTTGGCCGAGCATTTCCTTCGGATGTACGCCAGGGCCGGCGCAGGCGTTCCGCGCATCTCACCGGCTGCCACTGCGGCGCTTCTGAGCCACGACTGGCCGGGAAACGTCCGCGAGCTCGAGAACGCGATGCTGCGCGCGAGCCAGTCTTGCTCCAATGCCGTGATTCAAACCGCCGATCTCGGGCTGCCGATGGCGAGTACCGTCGAGGCCGGCGCGGATGCATCGTTCACCGCCCTGAAACGACACGCGATCGAAGTGTTCGAGCGCAACTATTTGACGCTGCTCTTGCGCCGTAGCGCCGGCAACGTCACCCGGGCAGCCAGGGCGGCCGGCAAGGAGCGGCGCGACCTCGGGCGCCTGCTCAAGAAACATCGCCTCGACCCGAAGGCGTTCGCCGGGGACAACGTAACCCGGATCCGGGGCGACAGCCGCCCGGCCTCGTAGCTCGTTCCCGCCGCTCGGAACGCGCGGGCTCACTCGTGAGCGCCGGGGGCGACCGCCCCCACCCGATTCGGCCGCCTGCTTTGTGCGACACGTAGTTTCGCCGCGTCCGCTCTTGGCCTGGATGTTGCCTCACCTCCCGGCCGATGATGAACCGAGTTCTGGACGAGCCCGAGATCGAGCGCGCGGTACTGGCGTACCTCGCCGAGCGTCCCAGCGCGATGGACACGTTCGAGGGGATCGCACTGTGGTGGGTCCGTTTGCAAGAGATGCGGTTCGAGGTCGAGGCACTCAAGGCCGTGCTCGATCGGCTCACCGATCGCGGCGTGCTGGAGCGCATCGATTCTCGATCTGACGATCAGACACTGTACCGGCTGAGGTCGAGGTAGAAGGAGCGCGCTATGGCGAATGGCATTCCCTATGCGCAATCGCGGTGGATGAGCGACGCGGAGCTCGAGGCGTTCAACGAATTCGACTTCGGCTCCATTGCGCGCGCCTTGGGGCCTGTCCAGCAGCAGCTCGGCGCGGCCTTGCCGGGTGTTGTGCAAGGGGCGTCGACCGGATCAGTAGCAGGGCCCTGGGGAGCGCTCATTGGTGGCTTGGCAGGTGGAGCACTGAGTCTCGCGACCCAACAGAGAGGTGGCAGGCCCACCTCGCCGCCGGCGGTCACGCCGAGCAGTCCCGTCATTCCGGGGGCGTTCCCGCCAGGAGCTCCGCCGGCGGCCGCACCCGTAGCGACGAGCCCGGGCGCCGCTCCCACGGCGATTGGACAGCTCGCGCAGCTGCTCCAGAATCCGCTCATTCATCAGGCCGTCGGCGCCCTCGCGTCGGGTCGCGACGGTGGTACGGGCGGCGTGCCAGCCGGCGCCATCCTCAATCTGCTCGGAACGCTCGCTAACAATGCCGCATACGAGGCGGAGGCCTTTTCCGGTGAGGCCGACGACTCCTACCTGCGCGGCAGGGACGGCCGCTTCGTGCGTGATCCAAGCGCGCCCGCCGAGCGCGCAGCCGTCGTATGGGACCGTCTGTTCCCGGCGTCCGGAGCCGCGATGACCGGAGAATCGATCGATGAAGCGGAATGGTTTGTCAGCCAGGGCATTGCCGAGCGCCTCCAGGAGTGACGCCATGGGCGGCCGACACACTGTGAAGCCACAACCGGCGGAGTCGCCGACAGCGGGCCATCTCGTTGCGGCGGGAGCGCAGCTCATCAACGAGCTCGTGAAGCAGCTACAGGCGCGCGCGACGGCAAGCGAGGTCGGCGAGCCCGAGCCCGAACAGCTGATCCGCCGTATCAAGCGCCTGAAAGCCAGGATTCGCACCCTCGAAGACTGCGTCGTATTCCTGGCGAGCGCCGTCGGTGCCTGCGCGGCCTGCCTCGGCAAAATGGCCGACTGCCCCGTGTGTCACGGTCGAGGCCAACCGGGCAGGTTGACGGTGGACTCGGTCGCTTACGCGGCGGTGGTGGCGCCGCTATTCGAGCAACAGCCGGAGCGAGTCAAAGAGCTCGTGACGAAGTACGCGTGGGCGGATCCGGCCGCGTTCTCGCAGATCGCGGGATTCGATCAGCCGCCCGACCCCGCCAGGCCACCCGACCATGACGCCCATTTCAACAACACAAACGGTGAGCATCGAAGGCTCGACATGAGGGAGGGATCGCGACATGGCCACTGAGATCGAGCTCGAGGACACGGAACTCGACGAGGCCGAGGACGAGGCCGAGGCCGAACACGACGAGACAGAAGAATACGAGGATACCGAGGACGTGGAGAGTTTCGCCGGGTTGCCCGGAGCGTTCCTGACGCCTCTGACGGCTCCCGCCCCGATCGGAGTAGGCCGGTCCACGGGGGCATTGATACCAGGTCGCGAAGACCGGCGACGGATGAGGGGAGTCCGGGCCGCTCTGATCCGGGGTGCAGGAGGCGCGACCGCTATTGTGCGTCTGCCCACCGCCGTCGCCACGATGCGAGGCGTGCGTCGCCTTCATCAGCGAAACGCTCGGGCCGAGGCCGTCCTCGCACAACACGAGGGCAGGCTGCGCGCGATGCGATCAAGAGAGAGCCGCATCCGTACCTCCATCACGGGTGGCCTGGTGCTGCAACATTTGCGGGACGTGGTGGCCGAAGCTCGGAACTCGGTAGCACCGGCCCAGTGGCCCGCCGTGATGAACCCGATCTTGGCGGGTACCGACTACACGCTGGCCGCCGCTCAGACAGGGTTCAGCGTGGCGGCCATCCCCGCGAATCGGAGGTCGGCGATCTTCTGGACGCTCCCTCTCACGACCGGGCTGGTCTTTTCGCTCGGTCGCGAAATTCTGCGTTATCCGGTGGGGCTCGGCTTGCCCGCGCGTGCCGGCGCCGCAGGCCCGCCCGTCGTCGTGGCCAGGCCCGCCAAGCCGTTTTGGCGAGCAAGCGCACCGGCCGTGGCGATACCGACCCTCGTGGGTGCCGTTGCATCCTATCTCGTGCGTCCGCGACGCGCCCGCCGGTACGTTCGCTTGTGATCGATGGACCCCGGGCTGGAAGAGGCGATCCTCCGCACGCCACCTGGCGAGGAGATCGAGGCGATCGCGCTTCTCCAGCCCGGGCGTCCCATGCCCGGCGCCTTTCGTGTCGTCACCAGATTCGGGAGAATCGTGACGTGCAGGATTCCCGCTGGCTCGGTGCGTGCTGTCCGTGCACATCCCGCGATCGTCAGCCTCAAAGCCGCGCGCGTGGTGGAGCCGTCGGCTGTCGTGCCCGCCTCAGTCGAGCCCTCGTCTGAAGTCGATTCGGCACCGCGTGGGCGCGTAGCCCGCAACGTCCCCGAGCGTAGCCCGGTCGTGGTCGGAGTTCTCGACTGGGGCCTCGATTTCGCCCATTCGGCGTTTCGCCGCGCGGACGGCGGGACGCGGCTACTCGCGCTCTGGGATCAGCGCGAGGGCAATGTCCCTCCAAGTCCCGACAACCCCTACGGATACGGCCGCATCCTGGATCGTGCTCGGATCGATCGCGCGCTCGCCACGCCAGACCCTTACTCGAGTCTGGACTACCATCCGACCGCCGCCGATCCGCGGGGAATAGGGGCGCATGGCACCCTGGTCACAAGCATCGCCGCCGGCAGCTCGACAGGCCTCGTCGGCGCGCAGGGGATTGCACCGGAGGCCCAACTTGCTTTCGTCCATCTGGCAACCGGGGCATTGCCCGACATGAGCAACCTCGGAGACTCTGTCAGGATCCTCGAAGGCATCGACTTCATCCGACGCGTCGCGGGCGCGCTCCCGTGGGTCATCAACTGCAGCCTCGGCAGGACGGGCGGCGATCATACGGGACGGTCCCTCGTCGAGATGGCGATGGACCACGTCGTGCACGAGGCTCCCGGCCGGGCGATCGTGCAGAGCGCCGGCAACTACTTCGACAAACGCCTGCATGCGCAGGGGCTCGTCCGAACGGGCAGTGTGGAGCTCCTGCAATGGCGGATCGCGCCAAACGACCCGACGACGAACGAGCTCGAAGTCTGGTACTCGGGACGCGACACATTCGCGCTCGAGCTCATCCCTCCGGGGGCCCGTGAGGGATACCGGGTCGAGCTCGGGGAGCGGATCGGCGTCGATGTCGATGGGCAACACGTCGGTCGCGCGTATCATCGGGAGCGCGAACCCATCACTGGCGATCATCACATCGACATTTTTCTCGAGCCCGCCGCTCCGGCGGGCGCATGGCACGTCAAGCTCGTGGGGCGGGACGTTGTTGACGGTCGCTTCCATGCGTGGATCGAGCGCGACACCGCCGTCCCGGGCGCGCAGTCCCGTTTCGCTCCGGAGCAGTCCTCGCCGCGTTCGACACTCGGAACGATCGCGACGACGTATCGGACGTACGTCGTCGGGGCCGCGACGAACGATCGAGGCGGCATCGCTCCATTCAGCAGCTCCGGGCCGACGCGGGACGGACGGATCAAGCCCGATCTCCTGGCGCCCGGTGTCTCCATTCTGGGCGCCCGCTCGACGCCGGCCGGAGCGGCGCCCGGGAGCGGCGGCCTCACTGCGCAGTCAGGGACCAGCATGGCCGCGCCGCACGTGACCGGCACCATCGCGCTACTCTTCGCCGCGGCCCCGCGGAAGCTGTCGGCGCCCGAGACGCGCGCTCTGATTCTCGGGACCACCCGGCGGGTTGCGGGGCTCGACCCTGACCGCTCGGGCAGCGGCCTGCTCGATCCAGCGGCCACGCTCGACGCACTCGGCAGGTTGCTCCAAGGGTGGGAATCGCGGGTGAATCCCGACTCGAGGCTCGATGAAATCGAGATGTCGCTCACGGATCGCCCGCCCGCGCGTCGGGCCATTCGCTCGGCGCTGGAGTTGGCGCGCCAGCAGCTTCCCCCGAACCTTCAGCTCGTCGGCGACCCGGGCAGGGCGCCTCAAGGCGGTGTGCGTCCCGACGACGTCTTCGTCCGCGTCAACCCGGGCGAGCCCGTCGCGCCGCTCGTCGGTCGAATCCTCTCGGAGCCTACGTGGTCCACCGGGGGGGCCGCCTGGGGCGCCGAGGCCGCCGGTCCGGGATACTACGCGCGAGTCGCGCCCTTCCACGGGCCCACGGTGGTCGCGATCCCGCGGTCTCGGCGCGTCCTCGATGCCAGCGGACACCTTCCACACGATCACGTTCTCCTCCGCCCGGCCACGTCGTCCCCGGATGTCCTCACGGCGGATTGGGGTACGAGGGAACAGGCCGCGGCGCCAATCGATTGGTGCCTGATGCGGCAGACGATCGCCGCGACCGCACGCGCGGAGGAAGTGCGGTGGACCAGGCCGAACGGCACCAAGTTCGTGGAGAGCGATCCGAGCCGTCTGGCCGTCCTTACGCAGTACTGGGCTACCGTGCCGGGCTTCCGCGCGCCCGCGGCGGCAGCGGCGGCGGCGCATGACTCCGCTCTCGATCTGCCCGGCGCGGAATGGAGCGCCGCATTCATTTGCTTCGTCGTGCGAACGGCCGGCGTGAGAGAGGCCGACGGCTTCGAGTTCAGCCAGCGACACATGACCTATATCGTCGGGGCCCTCAGAAATCGCGAGCGGAGCGATCGAACACGCCCGTTCTGGCTCGTCGATCACCTCGAGATCCAGCACGAAGCGTTCCCGGAGCCCGGTGATCTGATCTGTTTCAACCGTCCCGTGAACGGGGGCATGACGCATCACACCTATGCGAGCCTGCGCGACGACTTCTGGTCGGATGGCAATCAGCATCGACCGGCCCGTGGCTCGTCCCACACCGGCCTCGTGGTGGGCACCGTCGATGCCGGCGGCGCGCGCTTCGTGGAAACGATCGGTGGCAACGAGGCGCAGTCGGTTCGAGTGCGCCGCTTTCCGATCGGCCGGTTGGGAGAAATTCTCAATCCTCAGGCCCACAACATCTTCGGGATGATCAAACTGATCGCCTGCTGAGACAGGAGGGCAACAGCATATGAGTCCGGACTTGATGCTTGATTCGATCGAGGCCGCGATCTCAGATGTTTCGGGCGCTCGGCGGGCGTTCAGGGCCGCGCTCGAGATGGCTCGTGCACAGCTTCCGCCTCAGCTTCAGTTCGTCGGCGGCCCGGGTGCGGCGCTCCCCGGCGGCGTGCGCCCGGAAGATCTCCTCGTTCGCATCCACCCCGGCGAGCCGGTCGCGCCGCTCGTCGGCCGGATCCTATCGGAGGCGACCTGGTCGTCCGGGGCCGCGGCATGGGACGCCGAGACCGCTGGGCCGGGATACTACGCCCGTGTCTCGCCCGTATACGGGCCTGACGCCGTGGCGGCGCCACGCTACCGACGCGTTCTCGACTATCAGCGGCGCATTCCGGCGAATAACGTCGTCCTGCGGCCCAGCATCGTCGTCACTCAACGACCGGCAGCAATCGTCGTGAGGCCGAGCTCGCTCTATAGGCCGGCGCCGTCTCCGGCAGCGCCACCCTCGCAGCCAGCCGAGCCGTCTGTGCCGCCCTCCGTCGCGCCCGAACCCGACGAGCCGGTGGTTGGCGCCGAGCCCAGACCCGAAGATCCCGAGCCTGGCGTGGACGAGCCCGGAGAACAGACCTGCGCGTCAGAAGGGACGGAAGCGGAGCAAATCAACTGGTGGGATCCCGCGATGGCCGAAGACGAGCTGGTCGCCACCGCGCCGGCCGATCTCCGACGCCTGCTGGCCTATTTGCACGTGAGTTGGCCCACGTTCGCGGACCAGGAGGGCCGTTACTTCGCTGCGCTGGGCGACCACCTCCGCCGCGAGGGAATAGTCGCCGCGAGCGCCCAGCTCGACCGGACGAACTACGCCGACGCCGTGAAGGAGTTCCAGGCGAAACGACGGCTCGATCCGGACGGCCTACCCGGTGAGGACGTGCTCTGGGAGCTTCAAAAGGAGTGGGCCGAGAACCGCCGGCTCGGCGTCGTACGGGTCGATGCGGACCGCCATCCGCATTCGGAGGGGTTCGATCAGTTCCGGCTACGCTCCGACATCGTGGAGCGCTACAACGCATTCCGAGCTGCCGTGCGCGCCGCGGGTGGAATCGTCACTTCGGCCGGATCGCTCCGTGACCTCGAGGCCGAGGTGAGACCGGGTCGGTCGTCGACATCGATGCATTACTCCGGGCTCGCGCTCGACCTCGCGACCGACAGCGGGATGCAGAACCCCGAGCGCGACGCATACATCATCACTCAGGAGGGCACACGCTGGCGCGTGTGGTGCAAGAGCGAGGCGGCTCTCCCGATTTCCCTCATGGCGGTCGTGTGGAGCCGCGGCACCACACGTGTCCAGGTGGTCACGGTCAAGGCATTCGACGTCACGGCTCTCGCCCGGCGCCACGGGTTCTCGCCCATCGGTGCACGCGGCGACTTCCCCGGGAACTATTTGTCCGCCGAGTGGTGGCACTTCCAATGTGAAGAACCGTTGACGCCCTACCTGAGCCAATTCGGGATCGAGCTCCTGAGCATCGATACCGTCGGCAGGGTGCGATATGACGAGGCGACGCTCTCGAGGCAGCCGCTCTGGGCCAACCGAAAGCGGATGTTCCGCCGGGGCCGGAATGGGTGGTGGTGACGTCGAGGCCGTCTTTTTCTGAGAACGAGCGGATAAGCGTCCGCCCGTTTTAGCGCTTCTCGCTTCGCCTCGCAGTGGGGCGCGGTGTATGCTCGACACATGCTCCGACGCGCGGTGTCGGTGCTTCTTGTCTCGATCGTCATCACCGGGTGCGCCACGACGACCGTCTCGTTCCCGAACGCGACCCCGGGCCACGCGCTCACCGTACCCGGGTGGGAGCTGCGCCCGGACGGCTCCGGTCCGTTTCCCGCCGTGGTCCTCCTGCACGGCTGCGCCGGAATATTCGAGTCGAATCACGAGTGGTCGCGCTGGTTCCGCGATCAGGGCTATGTCGCGCTGCTCGTCGACAGCTGGAGGCCCCGACGAGTCGGCAAGACGTGCGATCCAAGCCTGCCCGATGTCCCGAACACGGAGCGGTTCGACGATGCGATGGGGGCGCTGCGTTACTTGCAGGGCAAGCCCTACGTCGATCCGGCGCGCGTGGGCGCGATCGGCTGGTCCAACGGCGGCGTGTTCGCCCTCGCCGTGATCAACGGGCCGAGTCTCGAGCGCGCGAGAAAACGGGGCGTCGTGCTGCCCGCGCCGGGCTTTCGCGCGTCGATCGGCTTCTACCCCGGCGGCTGCTACTCGCTGGTGCACGAGCTGGTGACGCGCCCGCTCCTGGTGATGATCGGCGACGCGGATGACTGGACCGCACCCGGCCCGTGCGCCGAGATGGTCGAGGCGATGCGGCGACGCGGAGCGGACGCGCGCATCGTCCTCTATCCCCAGGCGTATCACTACTTCGACGTCATCGGTCAGCCGCGAGAATACTTGTCGCAGGTCGCCAACCACAACAAGCCGAACGAGTGCTGCGGCGCCACGGTGGCCTTCGACGCCGGGGCGTTCGCCGACTCCCGACGCCGGGTCGCTGAATTCTTCGGCTATCATTTGAAGGGTAAATAGCCTCCGACCATGGACACGTCCGTCGAGCTGGTGCGACATCTTCTGCAGAGCGTCGTGTACATCCACACCACCGTCTCGCGCGACCATCCGTCGACCAAAATCCTCGGCAACGAACGGCTCGGGAGCGGCGTCGTCGTGGATCCCTCCGGGCTCATCCTGACCGTCAACTACGTCGTGATGGGTGGCCAGACGATCTCGGTGGCGTTCCAGAAGGGGCGCCGCGCGAAGGCCGAGATCGTCGCGCAAGACTTCGAGGTCGGACTGGCGCTGATCAAGGTGAATCGGCAGGGGCTCGTCGCGGCGGACGTCGGCACGGGCGACGTCGTCGAACGGTGCGACGAGGTGGTGCTGCTGGGCGCGATGCAGCCGCAAGAACGGCGCGCCACCGGCGGCCTCGTCACGTACATCGGTGAGTTCGAGGGCCACTGGGAGTATCTGCTCGACCGCGCCATCATCTCCAATGCGCCCAACCCGGGCTACGGCGGCGGCGGGCTCTTCGCCACGAGCGGTCGCCTTGCCGGGACCGTCTGGCTCAATCTCCAGGAGATCGCGCGCAGCTCCCTGGCGATTCCGACCGATTTCTACCGAAACCATCGCGACGAGATGATGCGCTACGGCCGGGTCGTGAGCCGTCCGCGCCGCGCCTGGCTCGGCGTGTTCGCGCAGGTGGTCGAGGAAGGCGTCGTCGTCTACGGCGTGGTGCCCGGCGGGCCGGGCGACCGGGGTGGGCTGCAGGAGGGCGACGTCATCGTGTCGCTCAACGCCGAGGAGGTCGGAACCCGTCGCGATCTCTACCTGAGTCTCTGGCGTCACGAGCCGGGCGAGGCGCTGACGTTCGAGGTGATGCGAGACAACAAGATGCGACGGTTCGAGGTGAAGGGCGGCGACCGCGCCCACTTCTTCCGCCAGTTGTGACCGCCACCCCGCGAGGGGCTGTCTCGCGCTTCATCGCCGCCGACGGGTTCTTCATGAGCGCCGGCCTCGCGTTCTTCTTCCTGGTGTGCCTGATCCCGCAGCTCCTCCTCGGCGTCTCGCTGGTCGGCTTCGTGCTGTC
>JACXTT010012342.1_pt1 | contig 11344 bp, 11 predicted proteins | sample 9270951 | NCBI WGS metagenome assembly JACXTT01 (sample SAMN15532306, study PRJNA645909) | rock metagenome | isolation source: weathered quartz diorite | place: Puerto Rico | collected 2017-06-21 | reverse complement strand
CAATCGATTTCACCGAGTCCGTCTTCGGTTTGAATGAAGATCGGGTTGGGTGCCCGAGCGGCAAGCGTCGATTTGCCAATTCCTTCGGTGCCGTAGACTAACAGGCGAGGCGGCGCTGCGGTGCGACCGCGTTGAATTTGTTGCAGTAATCCGGTCATCAGTTGTTTCCTTTTTGCTTTGGTTAAAGAATGAGCGGCTGGCAAAAGGCGGCCGAATCGGTCTCCCCCGCCACACCAACTGCCCGCCGCTCGGCCGGCTAGACATAATCGAAGAAGCGACATTCTTCATAGCCTGTTGGCCATTGATTCAGATCGCGACAACGCTTGAGCCGCTGGATGGCCGCTTCGTTCTCCTGTTGGGCCGCTGAAAGCGTGTTGTCGGTGAGTTTCCACACGCCGCAGCGGAACGGCTCTTTCTTTTCCACCGCGATGAAGAAGGTGGGCATCGCCACGCCGATCACCTGCGCAAGCACGGCACGATAGAAAGCCAATTGATGGCCGTAGCCGTAGCGCCGCGCGTCGGCCTCAAACCAAGTCAGATCGTCGCAAGTCTTAAGGTCTACAATCCCTTGGTGCGGATCGAACCAATCCATGCGGATCTGACAGGGCAGACCGCGGTAATCGGCACGGGCCACGCCTTCCGCCACGCCATCGGACAACAATTCCTGGGCGCACTCGTGCTGCTTGACGCTCAGCGACATAGCCTGGATGAGTTCATATTGGTCTTCCGACAGCACCTCCTTGTTTTGGGCGGCCGCCCATTCGCTGGCGGCCTTGGTGTTCGGGCCATACGGCAGGCCGGTCTTCGGATTGACCGGCCCGCCGACGGCGTACCCGCGTTGAAATTCCTCGTGGCCTTCGAGGATCATCGTGTGAGCCGCGCGGCCCAAAAGACGCGACGGTCCATCCCGATCGGGGACCAGACCAGAACGCTTGCGATGATAGAGAAGCGGGCTCTTGCGAAAATCCCCCAGCAAGTGACTGCTGAGGTAGTGGCCGGACTGCCGGTGATAAACTTCCGCAGGTTCATGGATCAGAAATGTGCATTCATCGGCCATCTTGGCTGATGTGACGCGGACGCTGGACGTGGCAAGTTCGGTCGTCATTTTTGTCCAATTCATGTTGTGAATGCGATGGTCCTCTATTAGGTAACTACCGCGTTTGCAGTCACGTATGCTCCGTCATTCTTCAAAGCCGTCTCCGAAACCTTCGTCCACAAAAGTCTTGCGGATTTTTTCCAAGAGTCGATCCATTTGCTTGCGCGGGATCTTCAATCTCCGACGAATTCCGGCAATTGAGTCTTCCCCGAGCAGCCGGCAGATCCGCCTTTGACGCAGAGGAAGTTGCGCGATCAGATGACGAACCATGATTCGGGAATCCAGTTGATCGAACGTGCATTCGGTCGAATTCTTCGCATCGACGACCTGATGCGGGGACAAGAGTTCCTGCCCGAGTGTTGTCGATTGCCCTTCCTCGTCGACCGTTTGCGCACTCAGCGACTGAATCGGGACTTTCGTATAGCGACGCTGCCGGTACCTGGCCTGGAACTGGCTCGCACAGTACGACTTCAATACCTTGATGACGAACGCTTCCCATTTAGCACGGGCTGGATCGAAAAGCCTGACACGGTCTAAAAGCCGCAATGACAGGTCTTGGGAAATGTCGTCACGTCCCTGATGGGTCTTGCGGGCCAGCCACCTAGCAAATCCGCGAATCTGCCTTGCGGCAAAACCTGCTTTCAGTTCGTGCTCAAGATCGATCCCATGCCGCGAGGCGATTTCTGAGGGGCTGGATTTTGCGTTTTCCATGTTTATGACTCCGGGTAGAAGCCGCGACGCCCGATGCGTCGCGTACAACCACCGGCGAAGTTGCACGAAAGGGGACTCCAGATGACATAATCGTTTCTTAAGTCGTTGCTGCGTCACGAGTTCAACGCAGCAAAAATTCTTTGTTGCAGTTGCACGAAAGAGGACTTACTGCAACAAGCCGTTGTCAAACAGCAGAAAATGGCCGTGGAAAGGTGGTGGAACGAACTTGTTGCAGTTCAAGAAAAGCCACGAACTGCAACAAAGTGGGTCACTGGCCCAAGATTCGGTCGAGATCGACCGCCAGTTCCCAAACCATGCGCAATTCGCGCGCGGACGCGTCGGCCAGGCAGCGGCTGACCGTCGATTTATCGACCCTCAATCGCGCGGCCAATAGCTCGCACGTGGGGCGAGGCAATAAGAGAGCCTTCCCGGTGCGCAGTTGCGTATCGACTGCGTATTCACGAGCGGACCGAACATGCTCGGTCAATTCCCGTGTCAGGCTTTCGATGTGCGCTATGCGGCTGGCGCGCTTTGTTAACTTGTCCTTCTTTCGTCCGAGCACGCTGGCCGGCTTGGGTAGGCGAAGGTTAATCTCAGCCCAATCAACGACAAGGGGCCCGTCGCCATCGATCACCAACTCGTCGAGCGCGAATGCTGTACCGCTAAACCGGTCTGACACTTCGGGGCTTGGCAAACCGCTAAACGAAATTAGCACGGTTTGCAGCGTCGTCCGCACATTTTCAAACCACGCTCCAGCACGCGCCGATCCCAGACCGCGACCGCAGATCACCGGCCAGACGACGCCCGACCAATGCAGATTGCCCAACCGCCACAAGCGACCATCGGCCAATTCAGACTCGACCCCTTTCAGCCTCATCGCATGACGGATCTGATCCAATAGGCGCTGTACGTTGATCTGCCAACAGCGCAAGCGTGCGGGATCGATCTGGAGGGGCCCGCATTGGGCACAGGATAGAATCGCTTTGTCGCCCAACCAGACAACGTCTGCGTCGGCAATCTCGCCGCATCCCTGACAAATTAAGCGGCAAGCGGATTTATTCGGCTCCAACAGACCTTGTTCGATCCAACCAGCCACTGTGGTCTCTGGCCACTGCGCGATTTGATCCTCTGGCAGCGTAATATCACCGCGAGCGTTCGTCATCCGCAGCAACCACCGCCAGGCTTCAGACACGGGCGATTCTCCAGTGCCGCAGGTACTTGCGAGTGATTTCGATTTGCCGTGAACTGCGACTGCGAATCGCACAGTGGTCCGGGTAGGTGATGTCCAGCGTTAGCGAACCGCCGCGGCGTTTGTCGACCTCCTGGAAGCTGAACTGAATCCGGGCCATCGATATGTGGACGTCTTGCCACGGTACATTCTGCCGGTCAAGGCATTCGTCCAATAAGTCGTGAACCTGGCGGAGTTCTCCCTTGTGGAATGGCTCGACGGTGAACCGACCGTAATGCGGCACGTCCAACCGAAGTTTGTGAATCGCCGCCGTCACGTGATCCGCCGGATCGGTATCGAGACAAAAATAGCGATCCTTCAAGCGATTCAAATCAAACGGCAGGTTACCCGCGTTCACTGATGGATCAGCGCGGAGAATGACCTTTGGGAAAACTGCTTCCAAGGGCGGCTTTACATGCGGCGATACGTCAGCATACAGATCGAGCGTGCCCTCCTCTTGACGGTAGGCGAACACAATCTCGAACGTCGGCCGGACGACGTGCGGAACCAATATGCCACGGCGATTGTGCTTGGTGAGCGTGCGTGTGAAATCGTCGGGATAGGCCGCAAAATAGTCGGCACCATCCTCGCGCTGAAAGTATTCTACTGAACATTGATCGCCGCGTCCTTCCTCGCGGCGCAAGACGCGTGCCAGTGCCATTCCCAGTTCGCGGGCGCTCTGCTTCGTACAGCACGGCGTGACTTTTGGCAGCCCGCGCCGCTTGCGCCAGCGAGTCAATTCGTCGACTTGGGCGAATCGACTGGCCTGCTCGAAGATGCGCGGTGCATTCAGCCAGGTCCACATGGCCAGCGCGTAACAACAGCGGCGCTGCGGCATTTGCTCGATAAGTTCGGATCGGCCACAGTGCCGACAAGCTTCGAGAATCGCCCTCACGCCGGCGGCCGAACATAATTCGTGAACATTTCCCAGTGCGTCTTGGACTTCCAGTCGCGCCTCCTCAGGCAGTAAATCCAGTGACAACAGAATCGCCTGGCTTTGCCGTTGCTTGAGCTTCCGCCAATTCAAGCACAATAGTTTGTGGCCGAGCTTGTCAAAGAACGCCTGCAACAGGTCGTTGGGCGTCATCCGTAACATCTTGGGAATACAAAGGTGTCGGGTCATTGTCGCGCGTCTCCCATGTATGCAACAGTGGTGATACTTCCATGCGCGTCGGATTCCTAACATTCAATTGAAGTGACTGACGGCAATTTCCGGCGCAAACCGAACTTGTCGAGCCGTCCAATCGATCACGTACAGCAAGGGATAAGGATCGGGACGAGACATCGCGGCTAAAACAGCCAGGGTAAACGTCCAGGGATTCCCCTGTCGCTCGCGATCCCAAGGCAACTCGGCGAACGTCATGGCCAAGCCGATGACTTGGTTTCGCGTGATCCTCAGCGTGCGCGGGTTTCGCCAATTGCGGAAAATCTGTCGTAACTGGCCATTGGCTGCCAGACACCGCAGGAAACGATCTCTGCATTCCGGGATCTTATTAAAGATGCCTGCGAAGTATTCTTCGCTGTTCATCAGCCACGCATGGCATTGCGAAACGTTGTGAAGGTCCAAACAACTGGTCTCGGACATAAAAGCCTCCAGCAATTTGAATGCGGACATACCGGCGGCGCAAATCGGCCGAGGGCAGGTCAACAAAACGGAAAAACCGATCGACTATCGGGTGCAAAGAAGAGAGAGCGGTTTCGGCACAGTGCCTGTAGGGGCTCGTTCTCTCGCACACATGACAGGGTGAACTCAAGTCATGAATGTGTATATGCGTATACTATCAGCGGTGCACAAAAATGCAAGAAGATTGAAGAAAAAGTTTTGCTTTTCCAAACCCATTGGATGTTCACGACTTACGCATCGAAAAAATTCTCATCGACGCGCGAAGTGGAGCAAAGTCGAATCCGAACGCAGTAGTTTCCTAATAGAGGAACAACTTTTTGCATGTCCGACGATCTCGACCAAACGATTCGCGACAACGCCGCTGGACCGGCCAAAGTTACCGGCGATGCCGGCAGTGTCGAACAGCATCCATTGCCCGAGCAGATCGAAGCCGATCGTTACCTTGCATCGAAGCAGGCTGCCAAGTCCAAACGTCGCGGCTTGAAATTCAACAAGCTTGTACCACCGGGAGCAGATTGAGTCATGTTCCAATGGCTCGCCAATTTGATGTCGGCCCTATTGCCGAATCCCGTGCAGGGAGCGAAGCGGACGCGATTGATTCGTGCTCGCTACGACGCAGCACAAACGTCCGACGACAACCGTCGCCATTGGGGACTGGCCGATGGGCTGTCGGCCAACGCGGCTAACAACCCGGCTGTGCGGCGGATTCTCCGCAACCGGGCCCGCTACGAAGTGGCCAACAACAGCTACGCCCGCGGGATCGTGCTCACGATTGCCAACGACGTCGTCGGCACCGGACCGAGATTGCAGTTATTGACCGACGACGCCGGGGCCAATCGGCGGATCGAACGGGAATTCGCCGCCTGGGTCAAAGCGATCGGCCTCGCCGAGAAACTGCGCACGATGCGCACGGCCCGCGCCACAGATGGCGAAGCCTTCGCCATCTTGACCAGCAACCCGCGCTTGGCCACGCCGATTCAACTCGATCTGAAATTGATCGAAGCCGACCAAGTCACCACACCCGATCTGACTGGCCTGCTGCCGTTCGCCGTGGATGGCATCGTGTTCGACGAATGGGGAAACCCGCTCGTTTTCCACGTATTAAATCGCCATCCCGGCGACGCGGCGGTCTGGCTGATTAGCGACTATGAAGCGATTTCGGCTTCGGCTGTGATACATTGGTTTCGCACAGACCGGCCAGGCCAGTCGCGGGGCATCCCCGACATCATGCCGGCGCTGCCTTTATTTGCACAATTGCGTCGCTTCACGCTGGCAGTACTGGCCGCAGCCGAAACGGCCGCCGATTTCGCCGGCATCTTGTATACCGATGCTCCCGCCAATGGTGAGGCCGACGCCGCCGAGCCGTTCGAACCGATCGAATTGGAAAAGCGCGCGCTGGTGACGATGCCCGGCGGCTGGAAGATGAGCCAAATGCAGGCCGAGCAACCGGCGACCACATACCGGGAATTTAAGAACGAAATCTTGAATGAGATCGCCCGCTGTTTGAACCTTCCGTTCAATGTGGCCGCCGGAAATTCCTCGGGCTACAACTATGCCTCGGGCCGTTTGGACCACCAAACCTACTACAAATCTCTGCGCGTCGAGCAGTCGCATCTGGAACGTGTGGTGCTCGACCGAGTTCTCGCCGCATGGCTGGATGAGGCGACGCTCGTGCCCGGCTATCTTCCGACCGACCTCGGCCCGATTGCCGATTGGCCCCATCAATGGTTTTGGGACGGACACGAGCATGTCGATCCCGCCAAAGAGGCGACCGCGCAAGCCACTCGACTTGCCAACAACACGACGACCCTGGCCTACGAGTACGCGCGCCAGGGGCGCGATTGGGAAGACGCCCTTTATCAGCGTGCTAAGGAACTTGAATTGATGCGCCAGTTGGAATTACCGCTGGCTGCCGTTACTCCCTCACCCGTTACGGAGACTCCCAGTGGCACAAGCGATGAAAACCCCACCGACGCCGAGTAAGGTGCCGACTCCCGCGATTCTGCAGCTGACGGCCGCAGCCGAACTCGATATTCAGGCCGACGAAAATGGCGTGGCCTCGGTATTGCCGCGCTTTCGCATGATTGCCTACACAGGCGGCCCAATGCGAATCAGCGGCTGGCGATATCCCGTGATCCTGGACCTGGCCGGCCTGGCGATTCCATCGCAGTCCCGTCCGATCCGCTTTGCACACGATCCGCTGTCGGGCGTGGGGCATACCGACGGGATTCGCATCGACCAGGGGAACCTAGTCGCCACCGGACTGATCTCGCGCGATACGTCCACCGCGCGGGAGGTCGTGGCCAGCAGCAAGAACGGATTCCCTTGGCAAGCTTCGATCGGCGCCAGCGTCGATGAATTCGAATTCGTCAAGGAAGGTCAACACGTGATCGTCAATGGCCGCTCACATGTCGGCCCACTGAACGTAGTCCGTAAGTCAACCCTCGGTGAAATCAGTTTCGTGGACCTGGGGGCCGACGGCGCAACCAGCGCCAGCGTGGCTGCCAACGCCAACCCAAACTCAGGAGAATCGGCTGTGGAAGATCTGAATCGACCCGCCGGCGGCACGCCGGAAAAGACACCATCTCCCTCGACACCTGCGCCGGTGAGTGCTGTTGTCACGCCGCCATCGGCCGACGAACTGCGCCTCCGCGCCGCGGCCGAATCAGATCGCATCGCCTCGATCCGCCGGCTTTGCAACGGCCAGTTCGCCGAAATCGAAGCCCGCGCAATCCGCGAAGGCTGGAACGAGCAACGCACCGAACTGGAATTGCTGCGCACCATGCGTCCGGCCGCTCCGGCGGTTCACGTACCGGCCAGCACGATCAACGGTGTCGTCCTTGAAGCGGCCTGCATGCTGACCGCCAAATTGCAGGAACCGGAAAAATGCTACGACGAGCAGACGCTCGACCTGGCGGCACGACGCTATCGTGGTGGAATCGGCCTGCAAGAACTGCTGCTGGAAGCGGCATGGGCCAACGGCTACTCCGGGCGCAACTTCCGCGACAGTCGGGCTGTCTTGCGCGCCGCTTTCGGTCGTTCGATCGAAGCCCAATTCTCAACGATCGACATCGGCGGCATTCTCTCGAACGTCGCCAATAAGTTCCTGCTGGAAGGCTTTTTCAGTGTCGAGCGGACCTGGCGGAATATCTGCTCGGTGCGCAACGTGTCCGATTTCAAAACCGTCACCAGCTACCGGCTGATCGGCAAGGATCAGTACGAACAGGTCGCACCTGGCGGCGAACTGAAGCACGGCACTTTGGGCAACGAGCAGTACACCAACAAGGCCGACACCTACGGCCTGTTGTTGTCCATCGATCGCCGCGACATCATTAACGATGATCTCGGGGCAATCACCACGGTGCCGCGCAAGTTGGGGCGTGGTTCGGGACTGAAGATCAACGACGTGTTCTGGACCACGTTCCTCAACAACAGCACTTTCTTCACGACTGGCGCGAAAAACTACATAGCTGGCGCCACCACGGTTGCTTCCATCGACGGCCTGACTCAAGCCGAGCAGGCCTTCATGGATCAGGTCGATTCCGACGGCAAGCCGATCGGCGTGATGCCGGCGATCATGTTGGTGAGCACTTCCTACTCGGCGGTCGCCAGCCAGTTGTATCGCTCAATGGAATTGCGGGACACCACGGCTTCCAACAAGTATCCGGTGTCCAACCCGCACCAAGGCAAGTTCCGTGTCGAGGTCAGCCGTTACCTGGCCAACGCGCAGTATGCCGGCAGTTCCGCCAAGGCCTGGTATCTGCTGGCCGATCCCAACGATCTGCCGGTGATCGAAGTGGCGTTCCTCAATGGACAGGAACCGCCGACGATCGAAACGGCCGAGGCTGATTTTAATGTGCTGGGCGTGCAGCTTAGAGGCTACCACGATTTCGGCTGCTCTCTTTTTGAGACGCGCGGCGGCGTGAAAAGTAAGGGTGAAATCTAGTGCTTCGGACGCCTGCCGAAACATTTGCCGCGAAGGCGAGGGCAAAGCATGGCGCCCGGTTCGATTACGAGTCTACGAAGTATCAGGGCTTTAAGAAACCGATCACCGTGATTTGCCTTTGCCACGGCGAGGTCCATACGACACCCAAAGTACATCTATCATCAAGATATGGAGGCTGCGCCGTATGTCGTAAGACCGCGCTCACCAACACTATCCGACACACCACAGATGAGTTTATTCGAGCAGCCCGACAAGTTCACGGCGATCGGTACGATTATCACGCCGTCAATTATCGAGGTTGCCTCATTAAAGTAACGATTGTCTGCCCCCTACATGGGCCGTTTCAAATGCGTCCTAGTCGACATCTTGAAGGCCGAGCGTGCCGTCAATGCGCTTTTCGCCGAATTGGCACGGAGCGGCGACTCCGTTTTTGGGACTTCGTGGAGCGAGTAGCCAAAGTCCACGGCGCTCGGAGGTATGAATATGAATTGGCCGATTTCGTCAACATGCACTCGGCCATTTCGATTAGTTGCCCGCACCACGGCATGTTTCGTCAGAGCGTAGCGAGCCATCTAAATGGCACAGGCTGTCCCCGCTGCATCCAATCGGTCGGCGAGCAGAAAGTGCGAGCGGTTCTCTTGGAATGGAACGTCGACTTTGAAGAGCAGTTCAAGTTCACGAAGTGCCGCGACAAACGCTCGCTGCCGTTTGATTTCTATGTTCCGAACCATCGCCTGCTCATCGAATACGACGGGCGACAACACGTTGAAAACTCGGAGTTATGGGGCGGTCCCAAGAAACTCGCGGAAACCCAACTGCACGATGCACTTAAGGACAAGTTCGCGAAAGATCATGGTTTTCACCTGTTGAGGATTCCCCATCATCGCGTGGACGAAGTTGAAGAAATTGTTGGAGAAGCTCTGTTAACAACCACACCTTAAAAGGAGATTCACGCTATGCCCCAAGCCCTGTTTGTGATGGACGACGAGTCCATCGATTATGTCGCACCCAGTCCGATCGCCGCCGGCGATGTTGTGGTTTTGGCTGACCTGGTCGGCGTGGCCAAACGCCCGCTGGCCACTGGTGAACTTGGCACGCTCGATGTGGAGGGAGTGTACGACTTTACCAAGGTCGCCGGGGCCAGTACGGCAATCCCGCTTGGCACCAAAGTCTATTGGGACAACTCGGCCAAGCACGTTTCGACCAGCTCGACTGGGAACGCTTACCTCGGCAAGCTGGCCAAAGCGGCCGCCGACGCGGACACGACCGCGCGGGTGCGTTTGTGTCCGTAGAGCTCGCGTCGAGCATTTCTCTCCCTTCCTCAATCATCAATAGGAGTTGATCTGTGAATCGCTGGCTTTTGTGTTTCGTCTCGACGTGCTGCCTTGGTCCATCAATGGTCCAAGCGCAGGGCATCGAATGCCCTGATCCGCGGCTAGCCGTTGATCTGCCAAAGGAAAACCGCATCTGGTTCCGCAATTTCGATGGAAGTTGTGTCCAGTGCTCGATCGGACTGTGCGGCGTCGATCAAAACGTCCCTGCCGCAGCCACGCTGCTCTGGGACACCGAGTATGGCCATCGCGAGCGGGGTGGATCGGGACCGTCGCGCGTCGCCGCCTATTGCGACAAGCGCCATATTCGCGCCTACAACATCACCGGTTCAGCGACTTGGGACTGGATGAAGTGGGCCTGCAGTACCGGGCGCGGCGCGGCGATCGGCGCCGGCAGCAACCATTTTCAAACTCTGATGGGTTACGACCCTCGCAGCGGCACGTGGTACGTCTGTAATAACAACTCGCCGCAAAAAATCGATGCCTATGACGACGCCTCATTCCGCCGCCTGCACCTGGCCAGCGGCCAGTGGGTCGTGATTCTCGATTCCCCACCGCATCCCGAGCGGCCTCAGTATTACCGCTGGTGGTGAGCCACCTGAAGTCTTGTTTTGTTCTTTTCATCTCAATTCAAGGAGTCTTGCATGCGAACATCGGTGCTGTCTGTGCTCGTCCTACTGGCCGCGATCCAAGTTTCGTCGGCCCAACCGCCCCGTGCGGAAGTCAATCAGGCGGAAGTGCTCCGCTTGGGCGACCTGGTCCATTACTCAGGTGCCGGCCCTCGCGCCAACGCCGACGACGATGCGTATTTGGCGGCGATGGCTCCGCCAGCCAGCGACGCCGACAAATGGTTCATCAGCGTGGTCACAATGAAGGGGTGTCCGGGCTGTGAGCAGCTTAAAAAAGATTGGAGCAAAAGCCAATGGCTGCTGGCGCTGGCCAATCCGGCCGATCCGAAAGATTCCTGGGCGCAGTTCAACTATTACGATAAGGACGATCAAAGCCAGGCTTTTCGTTTCGTCGGCATCAAGATTACTTCCTATCCCACAATCCTGGTGCAGCCGCCGCGGAGCGGTAAGTACGGTCCGCCAGCCACGGTGGTTTTTCAAGGGACCTACGGAGGAGATGCCGAAAAAATTGCCCGAGAGATTACCCAGGCCATTCGTCGCTACGTGGCCAAGCTGCCGGTACCCGATCGACCAATCCGGGCCGAGGGGACGGGGGAAAAGCTGGTGGGGGTCGATCCGCCCTGGCAACCGACGCCGCGGGTTGATCCCTTCGCGCCGCAACCGACGCCCGCTCCGGTTTTTCCTGCGGTCGATCCGCAAATTCCGCCGCAGCCGCCGGTCGCGCCGGGCAGCGGATTTCCCTGGTCCACGCTGCTCACGCTGTTGGCTGGCGGCGTTAC
>JACXTT010012341.1_pt1 | contig 11345 bp, 11 predicted proteins | sample 9270951 | NCBI WGS metagenome assembly JACXTT01 (sample SAMN15532306, study PRJNA645909) | rock metagenome | isolation source: weathered quartz diorite | place: Puerto Rico | collected 2017-06-21 | reverse complement strand
CCGGTAGTTCCCGTATGTCCTGGAGGACCTGTGACACCTGTTGCACCCGTTGCACCTGTAATAACTGTAGTGCCGGCAGCCCCCGTAATGCCTGTTGCACCGGTGACACCTGTTGCACCCGTAGCACCTTGTATACCCTGAATGCCTTGCACACCGGTAGCACCCGTTGCACCGGTTGGTCCTGTGGAGCCTGTAACACCTTGTATCCCCTGAATGCCTTGCACACCGGTGGCACCCGTTGCACCGGTCGGTCCTGTAGCCCCTATGGCGCCTTGAATACCTTGTGCGCCGGTTACACCAGTTGCACCCGTAGCACCTTGTATACCCTGAATGCCTTGCGCACCGGTAACACCTGTTGCACCGGTCGGTCCTGTAGCTCCTATGGCGCCTTGAATGCCTTGCGCACCGGTAACGCCTGTGGCACCGGTTGGTCCTGTGGAGCCCATAGCTCCTTGTATACCTTGAGGCCCGGTAGCTCCGATAGAACCGGTAATACCTGTAGCGCCTGTAACACCCATAAGGCCTTGTATCCCCTGAATGCCTTGAATGCCCTGCGCACCTGTCACACCAGTTGGTCCGGCAGCACCCACTGCTCCGGTTACACCTGTAGCGCCGGCAGGCCCTTGTGCACCCTGAATTCCCTGGGGTCCTGTAATGCCTGTTGCGCCCGTCGGTCCTGTAACACCGGCGAGCCCCTGTATACCTTGAATGCCCTGCGGTCCGGTGGCTCCCATAGGGCCCGTTGGTCCTGAAGCACCAGTGATACCCTGAATACCTTGCGGCCCGGCGGCTCCGGTAGCACCGGTTGGGCCGGTAATACCTGCAGGGCCTTGTATACCCTGAATACCTTGCAAACCGTTGGCTCCTGTAGCGCCGGTTGCTCCTTTAGGGCCAGGATTTAATGAATATAATGCATATGGTACACTTAATAGTTTGGTTGCCCCCATATCAATGTAGCCCTTACCCAAATCAATTTCTGTTTGGATATACTTTTGAGCGGCATTACCCCAATTGATGGCGCTGAATGTACCTGACGTTGCCGAGCCGTTTCCTACCTCAATAGAAAACAGTCCATATTGGTTAGTTGCCGTTGATTGGGTTTCCTGGTATTCTGTCGTACCGGTGGCAGAGCCTGTACGAATAGTAATACGGATATTGATATTCGTATTAATTAGCAATGCCTGGTTTGGGCCCCGCGCTACAGCCTGGTACTTAAATGCCGGGGGTTGAGCCCAAACAGTGCCACAGCCTGTGGCAAGCAATAGGAATAGGATAAGGATGTTCTTTTTCATTTAACGAATTGAGAATAGAATTGTGAAGGATTATCGTTTGGAAAGCTTTGCCCGGCCCTGGTAGTATTTGTCGCTTTGCACCAGTATCACGTACGTACCGGGTGCGTATTGTGCTACATTCATTTCCACATACGGATAATTGCCGTTGGTCAAATTGACATTGATAGTTTGCAATGTCCTGCCGGTCATGTCCACCAAACCAATTGAATAATTCGCATCCGGAACATTGGTCAACGCAATCTTTACAATATTGGTAGCCGGATTGGGAAAGATGGTAAGTTCGCCGCCGATATCTGAATTCAGGATCTCCTTCAACTCAATATCAGGCTGTTCGAAACCAACAGTTAGGTATTTATGCTCTTGAGTGCTGGAAAGGAGGTCTGCAACCGGTTCGCCTATAGCATAGGTGAGTGATAGTTGAGGATTGATAACGGTTTCTCCGGCAGTGCTAATAATGCTTCTGCTGATTGTTTGAGCGTTTGAATGTATTGCAAATGCACAAATGACAATTACAGAGAAAATGAAATTGTGTAAAGGTTTATTCATCGGCGGTTGGGCCTGGGTAAATTATAGCGCAATTTAAACATAATTATGTGTATAAAAAGTAAGCAAATGAGCGTATTTGCTTTGCTGTCGATATAATTTACTTCAATAACATATTGCTAAAAAACTGATAACCAATACAATGTTAGGCTATATGAAATTACTTAAAACCCAAACCGGCAATCAAATTTTTTACATAAAAAGATGTCCAAAAACATAAGAGGTACAAAACAGCATTTATACATAAACAAAAATGCAGATGCCCTATTAAAGACATCTGCACATTTGCAAATCTGTACATCAAAAAATCTACAGTTTAATTTCTTCGTCTTTAGATGAGAAGAAGTGGAATTCGGTAATCTGGTAGGCCGGATTAGCTTTCACCTTTATCCACTGTCCGTATTTGAAATACCATTTCCATTGACGGTCAATCAGTCCCTTTTTTATGTAGGCCTCAATGTATGGGTGCACTACAAGGGTAATGCTTTTTTCGTTCTGTTCAACCAGGATATAGTTGAAGTTGTTTTCGATATCATCCAGCAAAAGGATAGTCGGCCTTATGGTTCCTGTACCGTGGCAGGTAGGGCACACTTCGCTGGTTACAATGTTCATCTCAGGACGCACACGCTGACGGGTGATCTGCACTAAACCAAACTTACTTGGTGGTAAGATGGTATGCTTCGCCCTGTCGTGCGACATCTCGTTTCTCAAAAAATCAAAAAGATCTTTACGGTTGTTTGGCTTATGCATGTCGATAAAATCGATCACCACAATACCGCCCATATCGCGTAAGCGCAACTGCCTTGCAATTTCGCGTGCAGCCTCTTTATTTACCTGGAATGCGTTTTCTTCCTGGTTCTCTTTATTGGCTGTACGGTTACCACTGTTTACGTCGATCACGTGCAGTGCTTCGGTATGTTCAATTACCAGGTAAGCACCGCCGGCAAGATTCACCGTTTTTCCGAAAGCCCCTTTTATCTGCTTATCTACGCCGTAGTGTTCGAAAATAGGGTCCTTATGTTTATGCAAACGGACTATATTTTCCAACTCTGGTGATATCTGGTGTACATAACTGCGTATCTCTTCGTAAATAGAATTATCATTCACATAGATATGCTGAAAATCAGGATTAAGAATGTCTCGCAATAAGGTTGATGTACGATCGATCTCGCCCAAAGCCTTTTTTGAAGGTTCGATAGATGGTAAACGGGTTATGAAAGTTTCCCATTTCGAGATCAGATCGAGCAGGTCCTGCTGCATTTCGGCAACGCCCTTACCTTCTGAAACGGTACGGATAATTACGCCGAAATGCTTTGGCTTAATGCTCTCAACAATTTTACGAAGGCGATTGCGCTCGGTATTACTCTTGATCTTTTTAGATATAGAGATGGCCTCTGAGAAGGGCACTAAAACCACATACCGGCCTGCTATTGACAGGTCGGAGCTGAGCCGTGGCCCTTTTGTTGATATCGGTTCCTTGGCAATTTGTACCGGGATCAACTGATTTTTGGTTAATACTTCCGATATCTTACCGGACTTATTAATATCAGCCTCCAGTTTAAAATTATCCAACAGCTTCGACTGGTAACCACCGCTGCGTACTTGCTTGGTCAGCTTCAGCAGGCTCTGTACCTGCGGACCAAGGTCCAGGTAATGCAAAAAAGCATCCTTCTCATAGCCGACATCAACAAATGCAGCATTTAAGCCAGGCATGATCTTTTTGATCCGGCCCAAATAAATGTCACCAACAGTATAATTGTTAGTCGCCTGCTCTTTATGAAGTTCTACAAGTTGTTTATCCTGTAATAACGCAATGGTAGCCCCGTTCGGGGTTGAATCGATAATTAATTCTTTTATCAACTGCTACTCCATTTCTTAAAGCGGCACAAAAAAGCCGCTTATCATAAGAGGTAAAACAATAACTAAGTATAGTTAAATGGTTGATTTAGTTAGAATAAATCAACCACTCACTTACTTCTTCTTATGTCTGTTTTTTCTCAAACGTTTTTTACGTTTGTGGGTAGCCATTTTGTGTCTTTTACGTTTCTTACCGCTTGGCATAATGATAATTTTTTAAATGAGTGTTTACTTAATTTTGTAATTCCTTAATATATTGGTCGATCTTCTGTCTTACGACAGGTTCAGCAACCATGGTTTTGCATTTTTGATAAGCTGCAATTGCTTCCTTTTTCATACCCAATTGGCGGTAGCACTCTGCCAAATAAAAGTTTGGCTCAAGCTCGTCTTTTTGGGCTACCATATTTTTAAACCTGGTAACTGCCTTCTCAAACTGTCCGGATTTCATCGCGAACATGCCGAGGTTCAGATTTGCATTCCAGTTTTTGGGGTCCTGTTTTACCACATCAAGTAACAGCATAATACCCTGCATTGGCGAGCCGCCGTTAGGGTCGGTAATGCCCAAACTTGTCTGGTTAACATAAGCTATACCCAAGCCTGTTTTTGCATCCAGGTCCTCTGGTTTCAGTTTAACCGCGTTCTTGTACGCATCAATCGCATTCTCAACAAAAGCCGGCTGTACCGCAGTATCGGTCGCAGCTTTGTAGGCATCATTGAAATGGCTGCCTGCATTCATCCAGTTTTCAAAAGTATTCTCCTTTTGGGCTACCACCTGGTAATAGAATGCTGACGGAGCGGGTTGATTGTCGTCGTCCCATTGTTTTGCCAACTGCTTTTGCAGATTTAATTTAACTGCATCGGTACTGGCTGTTTTTAACTGGCCTTCCAGATCATTTATTCTGGCAGCAAGCGCTGCGCCGATCGCTGTTTTAGCCGGGACGGATACATCTTCAACAGTTACCTTAGTAACGGATGCAGATTGCGATCCTGAAACAACACCCGAGGTAGCCTTCGCCACCTTGGGCTTTATTAAACCTTTAACAGGCAAGGAATACAAATAACCGGAAATAGCCAGAACTATTAAAATAACGATTATCTGCTTCCCTTTCATGTTGTAAAATTATTTTACGGCTTTTGCAACTTTGTTACCGGTTTTAACTTTCTCAACAAAAGTTTTAGCTGGTTTGAAGCTTGGTACAAAGTGCTCAGGGATAATTATAGCGGTATTCTTTGAAATGTTACGCGCTGTCTTTTTCGCTCTCTTTTTAACAACGAAGCTGCCGAAGCCTCTTACATACACATTCTCTCCACTAACCATCGAGGTTTTAACAACCTTAAAGAATGCCTCTACAGTTTCTTGAACGTCAACTTTCTCGATACCTGTTTTAGATGAGATCTCAGCTATAATTTCTGCCTTAGTCATATCAGATTTTCTTTATTTTTTTATGTAAATACTTAACTGTTTTGGGGTTGCAAAAGTATTTGTTTCTAACCAAAGATTAAAATAATTGGTCGTTTTTTTTTTGTTAACCCATAATTAAATACATTAACGTTACAAAACGCATGTAATTGCATGCCTTTACAACTACATTTGAGGTTCATGAATTTATCTGACGAACTGATACAGTGGTACTTTAAAAACAAGCGCGACCTGCCCTGGCGCGATACCACCAATGCCTACATTATCTGGCTTTCAGAGATCATTTTGCAACAGACGCGGGTGGAACAGGGCATGCCCTATTTTCAACGGTTTTTGGAAAAATATCCTGATATAAAAGCATTTGCTGCAGCCGATGAAGGCGAAATACTCAACATGTGGCAGGGGCTCGGTTATTATTCCCGCGGCCGGAACATGCTGAAGACTGCGCAGCAGGTAGCGGAAGAGTTCGGCGGTGAATTCCCGGTGGAATATGAGCAATTGATCCATTTAAAAGGTATTGGCGAGTATACGGCTTCCGCAATTTCTTCCTTCTCAGCCAACCAGGCTAAGGCCGTCGTCGATGGAAACGTTTTTAGGGTTCTGGCACGATATTTTGGTATCGGCGAACCCATCAATAGCCCAAGGGGCAAAAAGTTGTTCCAGGATATCGCTAATAATATTCTGAACCAGGAAAGCCCCGGTCTGCATAACCAGGCGATGATGGAATTTGGTGCAATGCTTTGCAAACCCAAAAATCCGGATTGTAATATTTGCCCGGTAAGATCGGATTGTTACGCATATAATAACAATGCCATAGCTAAGTTGCCTCAAAAGTTAAAAAAGGCGAAAATAAGGGAGCGTTTTTTAAACTATATCGTGGTGACAGACGGCGACACCATCCTGATGAATAAGCGGGACGAAAAGGATATTTGGGCCAACATGTATGATTTCCCCCTAATTGAAAGCACGCAACGGTTAACAGCTGAAGAGGTTGTTTTGCTACCGGAGTTTAGTACCTTTTTTGGAGACAACAATTCGATAATACATGCTTATCAGATAAAAAAGCATGTATTGACACATCAGCATTTACATGCCCAGTTTATCCATGTTAGCAATAAGCCAATTAAATTAAAACAAAAATGGTTTTACATTGACGTAAATATTTTAGAAAATATTGCCAAACCAAAAATCATTTTTATATTTATAAATAAATTATTTAATTTGTAAATAAAATTCTGTTTTAATTTTAACTATGTCTGGTATTAATAAGGTGATTTTGATCGGCCACTTAGGCAAGGATCCCGAAATGCGCTATCTTGAGGGGGGCGTATCTGTAACAAGCTTCCCTTTGGCAACTTCAGAAACATTCAATAAGGATGGTCAGAAGATGGAGCAAACGGAATGGCACAATATTGTAATGTGGCGCGGTTTGGCCGATGTTGCCGGCAAATTTTTGCAAAAAGGCAAACTGGTATATATCGAAGGAAAATTAAGAACCAGATCTTTTGAAGATAAAGAAGGTGTAAAAAAATACACTACCGAAGTAGTGGCTGAGAATTTTACTATGCTTGGCCGCAAAAGCGACTTTGGCGATAATGGAGATTGACAACCGGAAAAAGTATGCCCGATAGTAATAATACTTTAAACGGCGGCACTACTGACAATCTCCTCTTTAAACCAAACCAACACTTATAAAAACAAAGCCTCTTGATCTGAATCAGAGGCTTTTGCCGTTTAATATTGAACATCGGATGTTCATAGTGATTAGTCAATAATTAAATTATTTGAATTAACATTCACTACTGACTATTCACTATTCACTAATTATCTGCCTCCCGGTGGGCAATGCTCTTTCAAATATTTGGTAAACAGCGTACGCAAGTGTAAACTGGTGCCTTCACCCTCAAAAATTCCGTGCGATCTGTTTGGATACGACATCAGCTGGAATTGCCTGTTGTATTTGATCAGCTCATTAATCAGCAACTCTGCATTCCTGTAGTGCACATTATCGTCACCAGTACCATGGATGTATAATAAATTACCACGCAGATTTTTAGCGTAAGTAACCGGCGATCCTTTGATAAATGGTTCTTTGCCTGCTTCATCAGTAGGTACACCCATATAGCGTTCCTGGTAAATGTTGTCATAGGATAATTGCCATCCCACAGCAGCTACAGCAATACCCGTTTTATAAATATCGGGATATTGGAACAGCAGGTTAAGTGTTGTTGAACCGCCGCCGCTCCAACCGTGTACAGCGATACGGGTTGAATCTACAAATGGCCATTTCAGAATTTCTTTGGCAGCCATAGCCTGGTCGCGGATATTGATAATACCGATATTCTTGTAAATAGCTTTGCGCCATTCAGCGCCTTTTGGCGCAGGCGCGCCACGTCCTTCAACTGCCATATAGATGTAACCGTCGTCGGCCATATTACCCACATATAAGCCATTGTGACCGGCACCATAACTATCGACCACGGTTTGCCCGGCAGGTTCGGCATATACGCTGAATACCACAGGATATTTTTTATTCGGATCAAAATTAGTTGGCTTTACCATCCATCCGTCCATTTCTATTCCATCGGCGGTTTTAACCTTGAAAAACTCAGGTTTGTTTTTGGCATCTTTATTTACGGCCAGTGTAGCGCCACTGATATGTTTGTTATCAGGCAAAGTAATAGTTTCGGTTTGCGGCTGGGTATAGCTATTTGAGAATGAATGAATAGCGATCTTAGCGCTTGGTGAAATATCATAGCTATGCGAACCCGGCAGATCGTTTGGCGTTAAACGCTCCGGCGCTTTGCTCGATCCGTTCAGTTTTACGCGGAAAAGATATTTCTGGGTTGCATTATCGGGCGACGCGGTAAAATAAACATAACCGCCGTCCTCGTCAATGCAATTTAATTTGATCATATCATAATCACCTTTAGTGATGAGTTTTTCCTTACCGTCTTCGCCTATGCGATAAATATGGCGCCATCCGTCTTTTTCGCTCACCCAGATAAACTCTTTGCCATTTTTCAGCCAGTCCCATCCAACAGGGTTGCCGTCGTTCCAGCGTGATTTGCCGTCGATCCAGGCCTTGTCGGTTTCAGTATGGATCGCATGAGCAGCTCCGTTAGATACATTTCCTACAAATATTTTGCTCTCGTTCTGTGCACGGTTCAGCTGCTCTAAAATAACTTCGTTAGAGTTGGTTGTCCACTCCATACGCGGGATATAGTGCTGAACATTATCTCCCGGTACATCGATCCAGGTAGTTTTTGCATCGCCGATATTTACTACGCCAATTTTACATGAGCTTGGGTCTTCGCCTGCAACAGGGTATTCAACGGGAATAGTATATGGATAAATAGAATCTGTAGTATTCAGCATCAGGTAGTTTTTGATCTTTCGTGCGTCGATCTGCCAGTAAGCGATCAACTTGCTATCGGGCGACCAGCGGAAGCCGTCGCGGCAATCAAATTCTTCTTCATAAACCCAGTCAAAAGTACCGTTGATGAGTTTAGTGGTGCCATCAGTAGTCATTGGCTTAATTTCACCACTTGCCAGATCTTCTACATAAATATTATGGCCACTTACATAAGCCGCTTTAGCGCCATCCGGAGATATTTTTGCAAACATCAGGGACGATTCGGGCTTACCATGTCCCAATTGTTTCAGGCTTTTTGCCGTCAGGTCATATACCCAGTAATCGCCACGGGTATTATAACGCCATACGCGTTTGGTGTTGGTAAAGATCAGCACCTTATTGCCATCGTCCGAAAAAGAAAAACCGCTTATTGCTAATGGAGCCTTGCCCTGTGGCGTAAGCATTTCTTTAGTTACGATGGCTGTTTTTTTGTTGGCATCGCGGGCATCCAGTTCATCGATGCCGCCTGCGTTGACTTTGTAATACTGATAGCCATCTTTGGCCCAAATGGTCCCTCTGTGCTGCGCATTTACTTTACCCTGGAAGGAAAGCAATAAAAAAATGGTCAGCAGAGCAAACCCCGAGTAGTAAAACCTGGTTTTCATTTAATCAATTTTAGTGTTCAGTAATTTGAGAATTTGCACTCAATCGTCAACTTTTGCGTTAATTTAGCACGAGAAAGTGCCCCGCAAATTAATAATTTCCTTATGAAAAAGTTGTATCTGCTATTAACAGGTCTCATAATCTTTACGTCGGTCGCTCAGGCGCAAAAGGTTGACCGCAGCAAGTTTATTTCTGACAGCCTGGATAACTACATTAACCGGGCCCTTACCAACTGGCGCATACCGGGGGCGGCGGTTTGTATTGTTAAAGACAACAAGGTGGTATTGATGAAGGGTTATGGCATTAAGGAATTAGGCTTGAATAACAAAGTAGACGAAAATACCTTGTTCATGATAGGCAGCAATACCAAAGCTTTTACCGCCACGGTGTTAGCCATGCTTCAGGCCCAGGGTAAACTGTCATTAGATGATAAGGTAACTAAATACCTGCCCGAATTTAAATTAGAAAACAAGTTTGCGGGGGAAGAAGCAGTAATCCGCGATCTGTTGTGTCACCACATAGGCTTCCGTACTTTCCAGGGCGATTTCACTTTTTATAATACCGACCTGACCCGTGAACAGGTAATCCAGAAGATGAGCCTCATTAAGGCGGCCTATCCGTTTCGAACCAAATGGGGATATACAAACTCCGCATTTTTAACCGCCGGACAGATCATTCCAAAAGTTACAGGTAAACCATGGGAAATTTATTTAAGGGAAAACATCTTCGCGCCGCTTGGTATGATGAATACCCTTGCATTAAGCGCTGATATTACTAAGTCATTAAACCGCAGTGTTCCGCATACTTTGGTGAATGGCCAGCTTACAGCGATCCCTTATTGCCAGATAGATGGGATGGCTCCGTGCGGCTCCATCAGCTCATCTGTAAATGACATGAGCAAATGGGTACTGGTACAGCTGAATGATGGAAAGGTGGGTCAACGACAAATCATTCCGACATCGGCTATTGAGGCGACCCGTCAGCCCCAGGATTATGTTGGCAGTATCACCTACCTAAGCGGTGAAATGAGTTATGAATTGTATGGCCTGGGCTGGTTTTTGCAGACTTACGATAACCGGCAGATCGTGTCGCACACCGGCGGTGTTAACGGTTATGTCTCATCGGTAACTTTGGTGCCCAAAGAACATCTGGGCATAGTTATACTTACAAACACTGATGCTAATAATTTTTATGAGGCTATGAAATGGGACATCATTGATGCTTATTTAAAACAGCCTTTCAGAGATTATAACCAGAAATACCTGAACTATTTTAAAAACAGTCAGCAAAAAGATATTGCGGAGGACAAAAAAATTCGCGATACCATTGCGTTAAACCATCTGCCTGCTTTATCAGCCGTTCAATATACCGGCAAATATGTAAATGATTTATATGGTTCGATGACCGTTACACAAGGTATGGGAAATGACCTGGAAATGCGTTTTGAGCATCACCCTAAAATGTATGCGCATTTGCAGCCCCTCGGCGGTAATCGCTTCTATGTAACTTTTTCAGACCCGGTATTGGGCAAGGCCATCTTCCCTTTTACCGTGGTTAATGGAAAAGTGACAGGAGTGCGTGTAAAAGTGGCTGATTTTGTGGAATATGACCCGTATGACTTTAAAAAGGTGGAATAAAAAAAGCCCCCTCTCACTCGCTGATTGGGGACTTTTACCTAAACCTTATCACATTGTAACAATGATGTTACTTTGTAAGAGCAAAGATAAATAAAAAATATTTGTTTTTCAAGTAATTGCGTGTGCAGACACGCATATTTTTTATTTTCTTATTAAAAACAGGCTAGTTGCAGTCAATTTGCCTTTTTTCGGTCAGAATAGGTTGGTTTATTACTTTGTAAAAAAATATACCGCCAACCGCATATGAAATTACGTCCAACCAATCTCCCGTATAGACTTTTGAATAATGAGGCAGCGCCAACTCAAATAATACGGAAACATAAACAACTATAAATATGACGTGCCAGGGCGACAATACATAATAATCATTCCGTATTACAAACACCCTCTGAAACCATAAACCCAGGTTAGCTATTACGGGGATAGCAAAAAGATCATCGATATATCCGTTCAATATGGGCAAAGGATGCCCGCTTCTGCGCATAATGGTTACCATAAGCCATATTAAACATACGCCAACGAACCATTGTTTAAAAAATGTTTTCATTTATTAGGCAACAAAGGCAAGTAAACCAAAA
>JACXTT010012340.1_pt1 | contig 11345 bp, 10 predicted proteins | sample 9270951 | NCBI WGS metagenome assembly JACXTT01 (sample SAMN15532306, study PRJNA645909) | rock metagenome | isolation source: weathered quartz diorite | place: Puerto Rico | collected 2017-06-21 | reverse complement strand
CGCCCCGGCAGGATGTGCGTCTCACCGACATCGTGCTGCAGGAGGTCAAGCCGTGAGGCGCCACCTGGCGTGGTTGGGTGTCCTGGGGTGCGTGCTCGGCGCCACGCCGGGCAACGCGGCGGCCCAGTCAGCGGACAGTCTCATCGTCACGGGGATGCGCGCCTACAAGAACCTCGAGTTCGATGTGGCCACGGTGCTGTTGCGCCGGGGTGTCGCGCAGCTCACCGCCGCCAACGCGCCAGTCACTCAGCGCGCGCATGGGCTGGTGTATCTGGGGGCCGCCGAGCTGTTCCGCGGGCGGCGAGACTCCGCTGTCGCGGTGTTCCGGCGCCTGGTATTGCTCGATCCGCGGTATCGCCCCGACCGGCTCGTGTTTCCGCCCGAGGTGACCAGCGTGTTCGACGCCGTGCGGCTGCGGACGAAAACGGTGGCCATCGTGGTGCCGCGCGATACGGCGATCCCACTCAAGGACGGCGCGCTCCGCGCACGGGTCGTGGCGAGCTCGTTCCAGACGGTGAACGTGACGCTGCTGTACGAGAACGGCACCTCGTTCCGGCCGCTCTACTTCGGCCCGATCGGGGACAGCCTCGAAGTACAATGGGACGGCCGCGATGCGGCCGCGCAGCCCGTGCCGGTCAACCGCCTCCTCTTGCGCGTCGCGTCGCGGGCCCCGACCGGCGAGCTGGCGAGCATGGTGCAGCTCCCACTCGACCTCAAGATCAACCGTCCCGACACGCTACCGTGGCCGGATGCCCCCGCGGATTCCGCACTGCGCCCTGAGCGTGCGGCGAGCGGTCCAGCGACGCGGGCGCTCCTCGGTGGGCTGCTCCTGTCGGCGGCCGTCGTCTCCCTGCCCGCGGCGGTGGGCAGCCACGACACGCCGTCCGGGCCCCGCGTGGCGGTCGCGAGCGCCGTGGGAGTCGCGACCGCGCTGGGATACCTGCTGCATCGATCTGGCCGGCCGCTGCCGGCGAACATTCGCGCCAACGACGCAGTGCGGGAGGAGTGGCGGGCCCGCGTGGCGGCGGTGCAGGCGGAGAACGTCCGGCGCCTCGCCGATGGCCGGCTCCAGATCCACGCGGGCGATCCGGCCGCGATCGAAGCGGCCGGACCATGAGGATCGGGTGGCTGCTACTGCTGGCCGTGGCGGTCGGCGTGGGCCGGCTCCCGGGCCAGACGATTCACTCCGCGGTCGCCGCGTCGGTCGTAACCGCTCGCGTGCGGACCGAGCAGCTCGGCGAGGCCTTCCAGTTTAGCGGCGCCGCATTCGGCGGCGACGGGACAGTGTCCCTCGGGCGGGTCCAGCTGGGCCTGAGTTACCTCCAGGGCCGGCTCGATCCGGACACCGGCAACGCGCCCGCGCGCGATCTGGTCGAGGGCTCGGTGCTGCTCGGCGTCCGGCCGGTGGAGTGGCTGACGCTCTCCGCCGGGCCGCACGCGCGCGCTTACGCCGCAAGCGGGCAGACGCAGCGGTGGCTCTACTGGGAGCTCCGGGTGCGCGCCGCCAAGCCGTTCATCGGCTCGGCGGTGCGTGGCTATGCGGAGCTGTGGCGAGCCGTGGCGGCGGACGCCAACGTGCCGGAGCCGTTTGATCACGCGCAGGGGGGCGAGGCCGGGATGATCGTGCGCCTGGCGCGGGCGCCCTTCGAAGCCAGGGTCGCGTACCGGATCGACCATGCGGTCCTGGGGGGTGGGACGCGGCTGGAAACCGTGGACGGCGTGGTGATCGGAGTGGGACTGGCCTGGCGTTGAGAGGGAGCAGGGAGCGGGGTGCAGGGAGCAGGAGCAGCAGCGGAGTGTCCTGCACCCCGCTCCCTGCTCCCCGCTCCCTTAGAGCAGCCCCCCCCGTCTCAGCTTCCCGAGCTGGTCATAGTGCGCCTCGTGCATCGCCAGGACTTCCGTCGGCGACACGGTGGCGACGCCCGACTTTCCTACTTCCACGCCGGCCGCGTAGTTCGCCACCTGCGCCGCCTCGCGCACCGATGCCCCCGCCGCGAGCGCCGTCCCCACCCACGCCGTCACGGTATCGCCCGCGCCCGAGACATCGAACACCTCGCGCGCCATCGTGGGGATGCGCGTGAGCTGCCGGTCCTTGGTGACGAGTACCATGCCTTCGGCGCCGAGCGTGAGCAGGAGATTGTCCACGCCAAGCTTGTCGAGCGACGTGGGGAGCGCGTCGTGGCGTGCGAGATCGAGCGTCGCGCCCATCGCCTGCTCGAGCTCCCGGCGGTTCGGCTTGAACAGCGTGGCGCCCCGGTAGGCGAAGAAATGCTTGAACTTGGGGTCCACGACGACGGGGATGCCGCGCTTCTTGGCGAGGATCATCGCGCGCTCGATCACCCCCTGCGTCAAGGTGCCCTTGTTGTAGTCCTCGATGAGCACTGCATCGGCGTCCGCCATCGCCGCGTCCAGCTGGCCGAGCAGCTGGTTCTCGGCGCGCGGCGCGATCGGGTCTTCCACTTCTTCGTCGATGCGCACCACCTGCTGGCCGCGGGCGGTGACGCGGGTCTTCGATGTGGTGGGTCGCGCGGCGGCGACGACGATGTGGCGGTCGGGGAGCCGGTTCTGTGCCAGTTCGGTGCGCAGCGAGTCGCCTCGCGCGTCGTCCCCGATCACCGCGACCAGCCGGCACTCGGCGCCGATCGCCGACACGTTCGCGGCTACGTTGGCCGCGCCGCCCAGCGCGGCGCGCCGCGTGTGCACCGTGACCACCGGCACCGGGGCTTCGGGCGAGATCCGCTCCGCGTCGCCCGTGAGATAGATGTCGAGCATCGCATCGCCCACCACGACGACGTGCCGCGCCGCCATCTTCGTGAACAGCTGCTCGAGATGGTCGCGGGTGAGCCGGGGCTCGGGCTGGAAGGACGTCACTGCAGCGGCCTGGCGAACCCGAATCGGTAGCTCACGCTCACGGAGCCGAGGAATCGCGTGCGGGTGTCGCCCGACACATGCTGGAAATTCGTAATGCGATGCACCCCCGCGTCGAAGCCGAAGCTCAGCCGATCGGTCGCCAGGAAGCTACCCGACACCGCCCCGCGCAGGGTCCGCTCGACGACGCCCTGAAAGATCGTCGCCGTCGTGGGGTACGCCGTCACGAGCGGGTGGGGTTGGCGGGGGTCGCCCTCGCCTTGTCGTAAGAAGGTGAGCTCGGGTGTGAGCAAGAGCCCCGCGCGGGGGAGCAGCCCGAGCGTGACCGTCACCTGATCGTAGTCGTCGAAATTGCGGCCGGTGCCGAGAAAGTGATACAGCGGCACCTGCAGATCGTCCTCGTTGCGGTAAGTGAGGTTGGTGACACGTGTATACCACGCGCGCCACACGGTCGCCGCGCCGCCGACCGCCCCCCGGGTTCCAATGGTAAGGGCGTAGCTCACCGGCTTCTGGTCGCTCGCGCCGGCGCGGTCCACCTGGATGTCATCGAGCATGAGTTGGCCGAACAACGTGACCTTGCCGCGACGCTCGAAGTCGAGCCCCACGAACGAATTCACGTTGCCGCCGTTGTTCCACTGCTCCAGGATTCCCGAGTTCAGTGGGTTCAGATACCACAGCTCGAACGACCGGGCGGTCCCGGAGAGCACGGATCCCTCCCACAGAGCCAGGCCCCAGCGGCCGGGTGTGAACAGCAGGCGATGCTGCGTCATGAAGCGGTGGACCACCGCGCTGCTCGAATCGCGGTCGTCGAGCTGCGTGGCGATCGCCTGGAGCTGGATCTTGGGAGGGCCGATTGCGAACGCCAGGTGATCGAGGCCATACGGATTGGCGGAGAGCAGCAAGCCCTGGATCCCGGGCGGCCCCCAGTTGCGGTCCAGCCGGCCGAAGAACAGCTCACCGAACTTCCACCGCGCATCGACGTATGCTTCGGCCGTCCGGCCGGCGATGACCCGGTTCTTTTTGCCGAACCAGTCAGGGTCGTACTTGAGGCGGGTGTCAAGCTGCAGATGCGTGACCGCGACCACGTGGCTCGTCACCAGCGCGAGATCCAAGTCCGCGTTGGCTGTGCCGTGCCCGGGCCCGGACTGGCGCGGGCCGATCGAGTCGATTGCGGCGAGCGGCTCGCGGCGGGCGTAGTTGGCAAGAGCCGCGCCCGCGCCGCCGTCGACGCTGACGTATGGCTCACGCTGGCCGGGCGTGAGCGCCGCCTTGAGCCGACGCACGGTCGTCAGTGTAGCACGGCTCAGCCGCAAGGTATCCACGGTCTCGAGCGCGCGCAGCACGTCGCCCCGGCGGAACGGTCGGGTGAGGGGCGACGGGTCGTCGATCACACTCGCGGCGATGAGGTGCTCGAGATAGGGTGTGGCCCAGTGACCAATCGGGAGGTACGGCGAGGCGTCTTGCGCAGCGAGCCTGGCCCCGCCCGTCAGCGTCGCCCCGCCCATGAGGGCGGGGATCAATGTCGCGACGCGCAACGCGAGCCGGAGGCGCATGGAGCGCGCAATTTGGGCGGATACCGTTAGCATGGCAACCGCCCGTAGCGGCTTTCCGTTATCTTGACCCGCCCATGTCCCCACTTCTGGTGCTCATCGTGGCGGTGCTCGCCACCAGCTACGCCGGACCCATCGTCCGGTTCGCTGCGGCACCGGCCCTCGCGATTGCGTTCTGGAGACTGGCACTGGTCCTCCCCGTAACCGGTGGGCTGGCGGTGTTGGAGGGGAACAGGGACCAGGGACCCGGGAGCAGTGGTGCGCGGCAACTCCTGCTCCCCGCTCCCGGCTCCCTACTCCCTTTGATGTTGTTATCCGGCCTTCTCCTCGCCCTCCATTTCTGGTCCTGGATCGCGTCGCTCCGGTTCACCACGGTCGCCAGCTCGGTCGTCCTCGTGTCGCTCAAGCCTGTCTTCGCCTGGGGCATCGCGGCGGCGTGGCTGCGCGAGCATCCGACGCGCGCCGAAGCCGGGGGCATCGCACTCGCCGTGATCGGGGCAAGTCTCATCGGTCTGGGCGACGCGCGGCTCTCGCCCGGTGCCCTGGCGGGTGATGTCCTCGCGCTGCTCGGCGCACTCACCGGCGCGGGCTACTACGTCATCGGGCGGCGGGTTCGCCAAACGGTCGGGATCTGGCGCTACGCGACTGCCGTGTACGCGGTGGCCGCCGCGGCGCTCGCCCTGCTCGCGCTGGCCCGCAGCATGCCGCTGGTGGGGTTCGCGGGAGGCGACTGGACGGTGTTCGGCGCCATGGCTGCGGGACCGATGCTCATCGGCCACACCGGAATGAACTACGCTTTGCGCCATTTCCGCGCCACGACGGTGAACGTTGCGGCCCTCGGAGAACCGGTGGGAGCGAGTCTCATTGCCTGGCTGGTGCCGGCGATCCACGAGGTGCCGCCGGCGGCAGCGTTGCTCGGGGGGATTCTCGTGCTGCTGGGAATCGGCCTGTCTGTGAGGACGGGAAAGTGAACGCGGAACGCGGAGCTCGGAACGCGGAACAGCAAGGAGAGCCGCATTTGGTAGGCGACCTTCCACTTCAGTTCCGCGTTCTGCATTTCGCGTTCCGCGTTACGAGGGGTGGGGGATGGGAGGGGATAGATGCGGGTTGAACAGCTTCGCGGCGGCGTCGTAGAGGCCTGGCACGAGGTGCACGTCGCCGTCGTGGATTCGACCGGCGGTCTCGTCGCGGGGACAGGTGACCCGGAGCTCGTGACGTTCTGGCGTTCGGCCGCGAAGCCGTTCCAGGCGCTGCCGCTCATAGAAGACGGCGGGGCGGCGCGGTTCGGACTCACGAGCGAGGAGCTGGCGCTGGCGTGCGCGTCCCACTCGAGCGAGCCCGGCCAGGTGGCTCGGGTGCGCGAGCTGCTCGGCAAGATCGGGTGCTCGGAGCGCGATCTCCTGTGCGGCCCGCACCCACCGTTGTCCGATCGGGTGGCCCAAGACTACCAGACGCGCGGCCTCCGGCTCACGGCTGCCTACTCGAACTGCTCGGGGAAGCACGCCGGCATGCTCGCGCTGGCGCGCCACCACGGTTGGCCCACGGAGTTCTATACACGGCTCGAGCACCCCGTGCAGCAGCGTTGCCTCGCGGAGGTGAGCCGCTGGACGGAGGTCGGGGTCAGCGACATCCGAACCGCTGTGGATGGGTGTGGAGTCGTGTGCTTCGGGCTGCCGCTGAGAAACATGGCGCTGGCGTATGCGAGGCTAGCAAACGCGGAAGACGGAACGCGGAACGCGGAACAGCAGCGAGGCCTTCGAGGTGCGAACGACGCTGCCGGCCAGTTCCGCGTTCCCACTTCCGCGTTCCGCGTTGTCGAATCCATGATCCGTCACCCCGAGCTGATCGCCGGTGAGGGTCGCCCGTGCACTGAGATCATGCGGGCGCACCCCGGTCGCGTGATCGCCAAGGTCGGTGCCGAGGGTGTGTACTGTGCCCTCCTCACGCAGGAACGACTCGGAGTCGCGCTCAAGGTCGCCGACGGGCACGCGGTCGCTTCGGCACTCGCCATGGCGGCCGTGCTCGAGGAGCTGGGTCTCCGGCCGCGTCCGGCCGGGCTCACCGCTCGACCCAACGTGAACACGCGCGGTGAGACGGTAGGGGAGCTGCGTGTAAAAGGCGCACTGGAGCAATGAAACGATGAGGCAGCGGGGAGCGGGGAGAGGTACTATGACCGCTGGGACCGGCCCGGTGCTCGACGCCCCAACCGCGGCGTTAGTGCGCGTGGCGGCGGCCGTCCCCCGGGGCAAGGCGCCCGAGCTCAAGGCCCGCTTTGCCGCCGCACGCGACGCGCGCGTCCCGGCGCTGTGGATCGAGGAGCTACTGCTGCAGAGTATGCTCGTCGTGGGCTACCCATTGGCGCTGGTGGCGTTCGCCGCGTGGCGTGGCGTTAGCGGACCGGCGCCGGTCGAGGGCGATGGCGGGGAAGACCTGGCGCACGCCGATTGGGAGTCGTGGGCGGCGCGCGGCGCGGCGGTGTGCCGCGAGGTGTACGGGCGCGCGTATCATAAGCTGCTCGTGAACCTGCGCGCGCTGCACCCGGCGCTCGAGGACCTCGTCCTGGTGGATGCCTACGGCAAGGTGATCGGGCGCCCCGGCCTCGATCTCAAGCGACGCGAGCTCTGCACGGTGGCGACGACCGCGGTGCTCGGCACCGCCGAACAACTGCACTCCCACCTGCGGGGCGCGCTTAACACCGGGGCGTCGGTAGCAGAGATTGATGCCGTTCTTGAGGCAATCGATGGCGATCTCGATGCGGAGCAACGCGGGACGGCGCGGAAGCAGTGGGAGGACGTCAAGAAGAGGAAGTTATGAACGCGGAAGGCGGAACGCGCAACGCGGAACAACAGGGCAAGCCTGTGCCTTCTCGGGACCTAAGGGAGCGCACTAAAGCGTTCGCGCTAGGTGTCATTCGCCTCGTGCAGGACCTTCCCCGCGGTCGCGTTGCAGACGTGATAGGGCACCAGTTGCTTCGCGCGGGGACTTCGGTTGCCGCGAACTACCGGTCAGCTCGTCGAGCTCGTTCTCGCAGAGAGTTCCTGGCGAAGATGGGCATCGTGGAGGAAGAGGCCGACGAAAGTTCTTTTTGGCTCGAATTGCTAGTAGAGGGACGGCTCGCGACATCCGAGCGGGCTGTAGAGCTGCGGCAGGAAGCGGGGCAACTGGTTGCCATCACGGTTGCTTCCATTCAGACAGCGCGCGGAGGCCGCGGGCCTGTTCCGCGTTCCGCGTTCCGCGTTCCGCGTTCGTCCTGATGTTCATAGACCGCGCGGTCGTCCGCGTCATCGCCGGCCCAGGCGGCGCAGGCGCCTCCTCCTTCCGCCGCGAAAAGTTCGTCCCCAAGGGCGGACCCGACGGTGGCGACGGGGGAGCGGGCGGCAGCGTGTTCGTGCGCGCCGACTCGAACCTCGCGACGCTGCTCGACTATCGCTACCGCACCCAGTGGAAGGCGGAGCGCGGGCAGCACGGCAAGGGCAAGAACATGACCGGTAAGTCCGGCGCCGATCTCTACCTCCCGGTCCCCCCGGGCACCGAGGTGCGGGACGCCGCGACGGGGGAATTGATCGGCGAAGCGCTCGCCGGCGGGGAGACGCTGCTCGTGGCGAAAGGCGGGCGCGGCGGCCGCGGCAACGCGCGCTTCGCCACCCCGACGCACCGTAGCCCGCGCGAGTGGGAGCCGGGTGAGTACGGGGAGGAGCGCCAGCTCGAGCTGGTGCTGAAACTGATAGCCGACGTCGGGCTCCTGGGCGAGCCGAACGCGGGGAAGAGCACGCTGCTCTCCGTGATTTCCGCCGCTCGCCCGAAGATCGCGGACTACCCCTTCACCACGCTCGAGCCGCACCTCGGGGTAGTCGCCTTGTCGGACCACCGGACGTTCGTCGCCGCCGATATTCCCGGCATCATCGAGGGCGCGCACCTGGGAAAGGGGTTAGGCCTCAGGTTCCTGCAGCACGTGGAGCGCACCCGGCTCATCGCGGTACTCGTGCCGGTGGACAGCCCCGACCCCCAGGCGACCTACGAGCTCCTGCTGCGGGAGGCCGCGTCCTACTCGCCCGAGCTCGCGGCGAAGCCACACATCGTTGTGCTCACCAAGGTCGATCTCACGCATCCCGCATCCCCCATCCCGACGATCCGAACGCAGGGCGGGGCTCCGGTCGTCGCGATCTCCGCCGTCACGGGCGCGGGCGTGCCGGAGCTGCTCGGGACGTTATGGCAGGCGCTGCGGGCCGGAGTCGCGACGAGGTAGCAGCGTATCTGGCGCTCGCGCAGGTCCCGGGCATCGGGGCCGCGCGGCTGCGTACTCTCGTCGCCGCGTTCGAGACCGCGGCGGCGGCCCTGCGCGCTCCGCACGGCGCCGTCGCGGCACTCCCGGGATTCAGCCGCGCCGCCGCCACCGCGATCCGCGCCAGCTCGCCGCAGGCAGGCCATGAGATCCTCGACCAGCTGGATCGTCTCGGTGCCGCCGTGCTGCTTCCCGAGGACGCGGCGTTTCCTCCGCTGCTGAGCGAGGTCCCCGATCCGCCGGCGCTGCTCTTCGCCTGGGGTGACACGGCGTTGCTCGCCCGTCCCTCGGCGGGGATCGTGGGCAGCCGCGACCACTCGCCCTACGGCGCCGCCGCGGCGCGTCTCCTCGCCGCCGGTGTGGCCGGCGCGGGCGTGGTCGTGGTGAGCGGCATGGCGCGCGGCATCGATGCGATCGTGCATGCGGCCGCCTTGGACTCGGGCGGTGCCTCGGTGGGGATCCTCGGGAACGGATTCGGCGTGATCTACCCGGCCGTGAACCGCGTCCTGTACGAGCGCATGGTCGCCCACGGCTGCCTCGTCACGGAGCTGCCGCCGGGCGAGCGGCCTCACGCTGGCGCGTTTCCCAGGCGCAATCGCCTCATCTCCGGACTCGCCGGGGTGACCGTGGTGATCGAAGCCGCGCCCGGATCGGGCGCCCTGATCACCGCTGACTGTGCGCTCGACCAGGGGCGCGCGGTCCTCGCCGTCCCCGGGCCGATCACGAGCCCCACCTCACTGGGCTGCAACAAGCTCATCCAGCAGGGCGCGAAGCCGGCACTCGCGCCCGGAGACATTCTCGAGGAGCTGGGCCTGCCGGGGGCGGCCCAACGCGCGGCCGGAGGAGGTTTACCCGAACGCACTCCACCACCGGACCTGAGCGCGTTGCAGCGCTCGCTGTGGGAGACCCTTCGCTCGGAGCCCAGGCACGTGGACGCGCTGGTGGCCACCGCCGGCGCCGAGACGAGCGCGGTGCTGACGGCGTTGACGGAGCTCGAGATGCGGGGGGTGGTGAAGCAGGAGCCGGGGATGCGGTTCAGCTTAAACGCGGAAGGCGGAACGCGCAACGCAGAACAGCACTTGCCCTGACGTTCCGCGTTCCGAGTTCCGCGTTCCGCGTTATGTTGCACCGTGTGAAGCACCTCTACCTCCACGTCCCCTTCTGCCAGCGCCGCTGCTCCTACTGCGATTTCTCCATCGCGGTGCGCAAGCGCATCCCGGCGCGAGAGTACCTGGACGCCGTACTGAGGGAACTGACACTCCTTGGGATAACTGAGCCCGGGCGCCAGCCCGGGGATCTCGGTGGCGAGACCTTGGAGACCTTGTACCTCGGTGGCGGCACTCCGTCCCTACTCCCAGCCGAAGCGATCAGCGTGTTGCTGCAAGAACTCGCATTGAAATTCCGCATTCCGCATTCCGCATTCCGCACTGACGTGGAAGTCACGCTCGAAGCCAATCCCGAGGACGTGACGCCCGACAGTGCGCGGCCGTGGCGTCGCGCCGGCATCAATCGTGTGTCTTTGGGCGCGCAGTCCTTCGACAATCGGGTGCTACAATGGATGCATCGCTCTCACGACGCGACGCGCATTGGGGACGCGGTGCGGACCCTCCGTGCCGCGGGGTTCGACAACATCTCGCTCGATCTCATTTTCGCGCTCCCGGCGGAGCTCGAGCGCGACTGGGCGCGCGACTTGGACCTCGCCTGCGCCTTGCTGCCTGCGCATCTCTCCCTCTATGGGCTCACCGTCGAGGAGCGGACCCCGCTCGCCCGCTGGATCTCACGCGGTGCCACGTCCGCCCCCAACGACGAGCGATACGCGGAAGAATACCTGCGTGCTCAGGTACGGCTCGCGTCTTCCGGCTATCACTTTTACGAGGTGTCCAACGCGTGTCGCGACGGGTTTCGCTCTCGTCATAACTCCGCCTACTGGTCTGGTCGCGCGTATCTCGGGCTCGGGCCTGCCGCGCATTCCTTCGACGGCCGGGCGCGACGCTGGAATCTGGCCGCGTGGGAGACCTATCGGCGCGCGGTGGCCGCCGGGCGGTCGGCGGTCGACGCCGAGGAGGTCCTGTCCGAGGAGCAACGGGAACTCGAGCGCCTGTATCTCGCCTTGCGCACCGACGCAGGGTTACCTCGGTCCGCCTGTCCGGCCGACCGCCTGACCGCGTGGCGGGGCGAGGGGTGGGTCGATGTGCAGGGGGAACGGGTGGTGTGCACGCCTGAGGGTTGGCTCCGCTTGGACGCCCTCGTCAGCGACTTGACCAACGCGGGGCGAGCGGTCTAAATTGTTAGAGGGTAATAGCTTGGGTGACATGGCAGGGTCCCTGAACGAGCGCGAGCGCCAGGTCCTCGAGGCGGTCATCGAGACCTACGTCGAAACCGCCGAGCCGGCGGGGAGCCGGACTATTTCCAAGAGGTTCGGCCACACGCTCTCTGCCGCCACAATTCGAAACACGATGAGCGACCTGGAGGAAAAGGGGTACCTCTACCACCCCCATACCTCCGCCGGCCGCATCCCCACCGACCTCGCCTACCGAGTGTACGTGAACTCGTTGATGCGGCTATCGCAGGTGTCGGCGTCCGACTCGCACCAGATTCGCGAAGAGCTCGCCGAACGGAACGCCATGGACCAGATCCTCGAGCGG
>JACXTT010012339.1_pt1 | contig 11345 bp, 8 predicted proteins | sample 9270951 | NCBI WGS metagenome assembly JACXTT01 (sample SAMN15532306, study PRJNA645909) | rock metagenome | isolation source: weathered quartz diorite | place: Puerto Rico | collected 2017-06-21 | reverse complement strand
TCGGCTACTTCCGCCGCCTGACGGTGCGCTATGACCGGCTGCTCGCGACCTACGGAGGCTTCTTTCATCTCGCGTGCGCCTTGCTCGTACTCAGACGGGTTCTGAAATGACTTCTAGGGAGTTCCTGTGCCTTCAGATGCCTGCCGAGGCCGTCGGGATTCCGCTGAGGCCGCGACCAGCCAGTCCACTGTGGCGACAACGTGAACCTCGCCGGCGTTGCGCGATCTTGTCATCGGACCTCCGAGACAGGACACTGGTACCCCTCCACGGCGGAGGAGTAGAATGGCGCCACTCTCGGGTTCGCCGCGACGTAGGATTCTCGACGTGTTTGGCCCTCGAGGATGTTGATGCCGAGCGCTTCATGGAACCTGCGAACCAGTAGGAACGTCTGAACCTGTGTCAGCCGGTGTATTCGCGGGCGACATGAGAGGCGGAAGTCTCGGGAGGCGCGCATGAGGAACGGCGGCCAGTCAGTGGGAATGAACCCCCCGCTCGCCTTCGTGGCGAATGCTCTGCTCAAGGCCCTGCTGGTCGCCGGGCTCGCGGCGATCACCACCGGCTGTCGCGACGCATCCCGTGCCGCCCAGCCGGCCACGCCACCCGCGGTCAAAGTCGAGCCGGTCGTGGAGCGGGACGTGCCGATCTCCGTGGAATACGTGGGAACGCTGGTCGGGTACATCAACGCCCAGATCCGCGCCCGTGTCAGCGGCCACCTCGTGAGCCAGAACTACAAAGAGGGCTCGCTCGTCAAGACCGGCGACCTTCTGTTCCAGGTCGACCCGCGGCCGTTTCAGACCGCGGTCGATCAGGCCGAGGCGAAGCTCCGGCTGGCGGAGTCACAGCTGAGCCAGGCCAAGGCGCAGGTGAGTGCGAGTCGAGCGGAAGTCGAGCAGGCCAGGGCGACGGTCGTCCAGGACGAGGCCCAGGTCAAGCGGGCGGAGGCCACTCAGCATCAGACGGAGCTCGACGTCGGACGCTACACGCCGCTCGCCGAGCGCGGGTCGGTCAGCAAACAGGAGCTCGACAATGCTGTGCAGAGCAATCTCGCGAATCTCGCGGCGCTGGCGGCCGCGCGCGCCGCGGTCGTGAACGCGCAGGCCGGCGTGAGTCAGGCGGAGGCGGCACTCGAGAAGGCGCGAGCCGAGGTGGAGACGCAGGAAGCCAACATCGCGGCCGCTCGGGCGGTGCTCGCCGACGCCCGGCTGAACCTGGGCTATACGAGGGTGTTGTCCCCGATCGACGGGATCGCCGGGCTCCGTGGAGCCAACATCGGGGACTACGTCGGCCCGACCGACTCCACGCCGCTGACCACGGTCTCCCAGGTCGATCCCATCTACGCCCAGTTCCCCATCAGCGAGCAGCGGGCGTTGACCGTGCTCCGTCGATGGGACGCCGATCCCAAGGCGCCGCGCAACATCGAGCTGGAGCTGATCCTCGCCGACGGCAGCGTGTATCCCCTGCACGGCAGAGCCGACGTCTTGGATCGACAGGTCGACGTGACCACCGGCACCGTGCTCGTGCGTGGCGTATTCCCGAATCCCGGCAATGTGCTGCGTCCGGGCCAGTACGGCAAGGTGCGGGCCGTCGTCGAGGTGAGGAAGAACGCGCTGCTTGTCCCTCAGCGGGCTGTGCAGGATGTCCAGGGAACGCACCAGGTCGCCGTCGTCAAGGCCGACGACACGATCGATGTGCGGACGGTGAAGGTCGGCCCGCGCGTCGGGCCGCTGTGGGTCATCACGGACGGGCTGAAGCCCGGCGAGCGGGTCGTGATCGAGGGGGGCGACCGCGTGGGAGCCGGCCAGAAGATCCAGCCGGCGTCGAGCGCGCCCACCGAGAGCAGCGCGCCGAAATAGGTCCTCACCGTGGCCCCGTTCTTCATCAACCGGCCGATCGTCGCCATGGTGATCTCGATCCTCATGGTGATCATCGGCCTCGTCGCGATGGTCCAGCTTCCCATCGCGCTGTATCCCAACATCGCGCCACCGGAGATCCTGCTGACCGCGCGCTACCCGGGCGCCGACGCGGTGACGCTCGAGCAGTCCGTGGCCACGCCCATCGAGCAGCAGATGAGCGGCGTGGACAAGATGCTCTACATGTACTCCCTCAACCAGGGTGCCGGCAGCCAGATGCAGCTGCGGGTGGACTTCGACGTCACCACCGACCCGAGCGTAGACCAGGTGCTGACCAATCTCAGATACTCGCAGGCCGCCTCCCAGCTGCCGCCCGACGTGGTGAACCAGGGCGTCAGCGTCACGAAGTCGGTCACGAGCCCGCTCGGGATCTTCGTGCTGTACTCGCCGAAGGGCACCTACGACCCGCTGTTTCTCGCCAACTACGCGTACGTGAACATCAACGACCCGATGACGCGCGTGCCCGGTATCGGACAGGTGCAGGTCTTCGGCGCCTCCCAGTACGCCATCCGGCTCTGGGTCAATCCCGACACGCTGGCGAAGCTCGACATCACCGTCAACGAGATCGCGAGCGCCTTGCAGGCCCAGAACACCGTCAACCCGGCCGGCCAGCTGGGCGGTGACCCGGTGCCCCCCGGCCAGGAATTCACGTACACGGTGCTGGCCCAGGGACGCCTGGCGACCCTCGCGGATTTCGAGAACGTCGTGGTGCGGGCGAAGCCGGACGGCGCGCTGGTCCGCGTGAAGGACGTGGCCCGCGTCGAGCTCGGCGCCCAGAACTACATCCGGCGGGGCCGCCTCAATGGCCAGCCGGCCGCCCTCATCGCCGTTTACCAGCTTCCCGGCTCGAACGCGATCGAGACCATGCGAGGCGCGACGAGGTTGATGGAGGGGATCAGGGCGCGGTTTCCGGCCGACCTCGACTACGTGACGTCACTCGACACGACCCTGGCCGTGAGCGCCGGGATCAAAGAGATCGTCAAGACCCTGGTCGAAGCCCTCATCCTGGTCGTCATCGTCGTCTTCGTCTTCCTGCAGGGCTTCCGGGCGACGCTCATCCCGCTGCTGGCGGTGCCGGTCGCGCTGGTCGGCTCCTTCATGATCTTTCCGCTCCTGGGTTTCTCGATCAATACCCTGTCCCTCTTCGGCCTGGTGCTCGCGATCGGGCTCGTTGTGGACGACGCCATCGTGGTCGTCGAGGCGGTCGAGCGCCACATCGAGGATGGACTCTCGCCCCGGGATGCTGCCTTCAAGGCGATGGAGCAGGTCTCCGGGCCCGTGGTGGCGATCGCGCTCATCCTGGCGGCCGTATTCGTGCCGACGGCCTTCATCCCGGGCATCACGGGACGGATGTATCAGCAGTTTGCGGTGACGATCGCCGTGTCGGTCCTGATCTCGGCGTTCAACGCGCTCACGCTGAGCCCGGCACTCTCGGCACTGCTCCTGCGACCGCGGCGGGAAACGCGCGGCCCGCTCGGCGTGTTCTTTCGGGGATTCAACCGGTGGTTCGCGCGCGCCACCGACGGCTACGTCGGCGCCTGCGGCCATCTCATCCGAAAGTCGGCCTTCACGATGGTCCTCCTTCTGGTCGTGGCCGTTTTCGCCGGCCTCATCGGCTCGCGGCTTCCGGGTGGCTTCGTGCCTGACGAGGATCAGGGGTATTTCTTCGTCAACGTCCAGCTTCCGCTGGCCGCATCGCTGGACCGCACCGCGGCCGTCAACGACAAGCTCGACGCCATCTTCAAGACGACGCCGGGCATCAAGTACTACACGGGCGTGGCCGGTTTCAGCCTGCTGAGCCTGGTGACGACGACCTACAACGCGTTCTACTTCATCACACTGGACGACTGGGACGCGCGGAACAAGAAGGGGCTCACGGCCGACGTGATCATCCGGCAGTTGAATCGGCGGCTGGCCGGCGTGGCCGAGGCTCAGGTCTTCGCGTTCGCGCCGCCCGCCATCCCGGGCATCGGGACGTCCGGAGGGGTGACTTTCATCCTGGAGGATCGGGCGGGCCGGGATCCGGCATTCCTCGCCGAGAATACCGAGAAGTTCCTCGCCGCCGCGCGAAAGCGACCCGAGTTCGCCCGGCTCTTCACCACCCTGCTGCCAAGCGCGCCACAGTTTTTTGCCGCGGTCGATCAGGAGAAGGTCCTCAAGCAGGGGATCGCGCTCACCTCGGTCTACCAGGCCCTCCAGGCGTTCCTGGGCGGCGCCTTCGTGAACTACTTCAACCAGTACGGACGGGTCTGGCAGGTGTACGTCCAGGCCGAGGGCGAGTTCAGAACGAAGGCCGAGAACGTTGGTCAGTTCTACGTGCGCAACGCCGCCGGCCAGCCGGTGCCACTATCCACGCTGGTCACGATGAGACAAGTCAACGGTCCCGAGTTCACCACGCGGTTCAACGAGTACCGCGCGGCGCAGATCAACGGATCGCTTGCGCCCGGGTACACCACCCGGCAGGGCATGCGGGCGCTCGAGGATGTGTTCGCGCAAACCATGTCCCGTGACATGGGGTTCGATTACTCGGGGATGTCGTTCCAGGAAAAGGTGGCCGAGGCGGGCATCCCTCCATCCGCCGTCTTCGGCTTCTCGCTGCTCGTGGTGTTCCTGCTTCTGGCCGCCCAGTACGAGAGCTGGACCCTGCCCTTCGGCGTCCTGCTCGGCACGCCCGTCGCCATCCTCGGCGCCCTGGGTGCGCTCTGGCTCGGGCGCTTCGAGCTGGATGTGTTCTCGCAGATTGGTCTGATCATGGTCATCGGCCTCGCCGCCAAGAACGCCATTCTCATCGTCGAGTTTGCGAAGGAAGAAAACGAGCACGGCGCGTCGCTGGTCGATGCCGCGCTGGCCGGGGCCCGTGTGCGGCTGCGCCCGATCTTGATGACCGCCTTCGCCTTCATCTTCGGCGTGCTGCCCCTCGTGATCTCGACGGGCGCCGGCGCCAACTCGCGACGCATCCTGGGCACGACGGTCATGGGCGGTATGCTGGCAGCGACGCTCATCGCCATCTTCATCATCCCGGTCACGTTCTACGTGAGTGAGCGCTTCCAACGAGAGCCAGGGAAAGCACCGCTACCGGACGCCATGCTCGCGCCCATCAGCGGGGGGACCAACGACGAGGCGTCGGCCGACGGTAAACAGCCGTGAGGCGCTTGGTCAGCAAACGGATCGTCGCCTGTTTCGTCGGAGCCGCAGTCCTCGGTGGCTGCGCGATAGGCCCGAACTACAGCCGCCCACCCGTGGCCGAGCCCCCGACGTTTCGGGGCCAGGTAACCGTGGAGGCCGCTTCGCTCGCCGATGCACCCTGGTGGGAGGTGTTCCAGGATCCAATCCTGAAGGGCCTGATCCGGGACGCGCTGAGCAACAACTACGACGTGCAGATCGCCGCCGCGCGGGTGCAGGAGGCCCGAGCCAATCTCGGCATCGCTCGATCGGACCTCTACCCGTCGCTCGATTACAGCGCCAGCGTGTCGCGGGGCGACGTGGGGCCGGGCCTGTTCGGCAGGCCCGGTGGGAAGACCGCCACCGGCAACTTCTATTCCGGCACGGTCGCGGCGTCGTGGGAGCTCGACATCTGGGGTCGCATCCGGCGCTCGAATGAGGCGGCGCGAGCTGCGCTGTTCGCGACCGAGGACGCCCGACGCGGTGTCTGGTTGACGCTGGTCAGCGATCTGGCCCAAGCCTACTTCGAGCTGCTGGCGCTCGACGTGCAGCTCCAAATTGCCCAGAGAAGCACGGATGCGTACCAGCGCACGTACGACCTGTTCCTGGACCGCTTCCAGCTCGGCGTCGCCTCGAAGCTCGAGACGTCTCGGGCCGAGGGTGCGCTCGGCGACGCCCAGGCCAACATCCCACAGCTGGAGAGCGACATCATCGCCAAGGAAAATCAGATCTGCATCTTGCTGGGGCGCGTCCCCGGGCCGATTCCGCGGGGGAGGCCGATGTACGACCAGCCTGTCGTGCCGGTAGTGCCCGCCGGGCTGCCATCGACACTTCTCGAGCGGCGCCCCGACCTCCGACAGGCCGAGCAGGAGCTCGTCGGCGCCAATGCGCGGATTGGCGTCGCCAAGGCCGAGTTCTTCCCGAAGCTGAGCCTGACCGCGCTGTTCGGCACGGCGAGTCCCGAGCTGTCGGCCCTCACCGGCGGCAGCGCGACGATCTGGGCTGTCGCCGGCGTGTTCAGCGGACCGCTCTTCAACGCGGGACGCACCCTGGGGACCTACCGGGCCTCCGTCGCGCAGTGGGAGCAGGCGAAGCTGCAATACGAGCAGGTTGTGCTCACCGCGCTCCGAGAAGTCTCGGACGCGCTCACAGCGCTGGGCAAACTGAGTGAGGCCGAGACGGGACAGGACAGGTCGGTGAGGGCGCTCGAGGAAGCGGTCCAACATGCGACAGCTCGTTATGGCCAAGGACTGGCCAGTTACTACGAGGTGCTCGAAGCCCAGCAGCAGCTCTATCCCGCGCAGAACACGCTGGCGCAGATCCGCCGCGGCCGGCTGCTCACCCATGTTCGCCTGTACAAGGCGCTCGGAGGAGGCTGGAACCTGGCCGATGTAGAGTGGAACGGCCAAGGAATCAGATAGTCAGATGACGTGGCGGAGCACTATGCCGTAGCCTCCGCCAGAGACCAAATCGAACGGGCCGGATCCGCTGGCCGAGGAGCGACCGAAGGGCGCTCTCTCGATTCGGCGTGAGCGATCGGCACGGTCCCGTGAAAGGTTCGTACACGAACATCGTGGGCCCTGGTCCGTTTGCACGCGCCGCCGGCAGGGTGGAGCCGACCGGACCAAGGCTAGGCGAAGAGGACCGTCCCGGCCTGTCGCAGCATCGCCAGTCCGCGCACCTCTTGGTCGAAGAGGGGCACCACGGCCCGCACGCTCGCGTCGAAGCGCTCCCAGATCGTCCTCATGTGCTCGTCCTGCATGTGCATCCGGTTGGCCACGAACGCCGGCACGTCGGTCCCGAGCGCCTGGCGATCGAGCACCATGTTCACGATCACCCCGCCGACGGGAATCCCGAAGTCGTGAAACCAGCCGATGAACCGCGTGATGACAGCGATCGGAAGCGCTTCCGGCAGGGTTACGAAGAAGAAGGCCGTGCGCTCCGCGTCGGTCAGCCGCTCCCGGGCTTGTCCCATGCGCTGACGGAACTGGAGGAGATAGGTGAGGAGGGGATCGTCCTCCTGCTTCTTCGTGAAGGAGAGCATCTCGCGCAGACTCCGGGCCTCCTGCCGCGATCTGAGCATCTTGTCGACCCACAGCGAGTAGATCTTCGACATGCCCAGGAGTCGACGGGCGTTTGCGGTCGGCGCCGTATCGAACACGTAGGTGTCGTACTCGTCCCGGAGCATGAGCTCCACCATGTTCTCGAACATGGCGGACTCCTCGAAGGCGGGGTTCATCGTCGCCGACTCCACGAAGTCATCGGCCTTGGTGCTGATGTCGGCGAACTTCAGGAACCACTGGATCTTCTCCCGGATCTCGCGCTTCGAGCGCTCGATGGTCTCCTTCGTGTCGATCTCGGAGGCCCAGAGCCGTTCGGCGCCGGTCACCGGGGTGGGTGGGCCGGCGACGGACTGCCCCAGGAGGCCGGAGAGGCTGTGCACGGGGTTGGTGGACGCCAGGAGCGTCCGCTTTCCCTGTTCGGCCTGCCACAGGGCGGTGGCGCCGGCCATGGCGGTCTTGCCAACCCCGCCCTTGCCCCCGAAGAACACGTACTTGAGGCGTGGGTGCGCCTCGAGGTACTGGCGCGCGGAGGTCGCGATCTGGCTCACGGTTCCCCCCCGAAGAGCCGCTCCGCCAGCCGCTCGAGCATCGGCAGACCGGTGACGTCGCGCTCCATTTCGGGCACGTAGGCCAGTACCTGATTGCCGAACCCCTGCCGGATCTCGCCAAGGTACTTCTGCTGGATGGCGATCCGGTTCCGGAGGTACGTCGGAATGGGGCCGCGGTCGAGGTCGGGAGGGAACACTCGGTTGACGATGTACCCAGACAGGGGCACGTCGAAGCGGGCGAACAGCTCGGCCGCCTTGCGGGTGTCCCTCAGGATCATCTCCTCCGGGACAAGCACGAAGAAGAAGGCCGTCCGACGCTTGTCGGTCAGGATCCGGGACGAGGCGTTGATCCGGTCCTTGATGTACTGCAGCTCCCGCAGGATCTGATCCTCGGCGGCGGTCTCCTGGCGCCGGAGGGTGGCCGCCACCTGATCGTACTGGCGCATGTCCTCCCGGAGCTTCGTGATCTTGTTGATCCACTCGTCGTACACCTTGGCCATGGACAGGTAGTAGAGCGCGTGCCCCAACGGCACCAGGTCGTAGATGTAATAGTCGTAATCGCCCTGGACGATGATGTCGACCACGGCGTCGAAGATGGCGCTCTCTTCCATCGCAGGCTCGGCCGAGGCGGCGGCGATGTACTGGTCGATCTCCTCGGGCACCTGCTCGAAGCCGTACATGTCGAGGATCTTCTGCCGGATCTCATCCTGGTAGGCCTTGATCCGCCCGTCAGCGTCCACCTCCTGCGCCCAGAGGTTGGGCATGATCGGCACCGGACCTCGGCCGAAAATGTCCCGCTGGAAGATGTCCGAGAGACTCGCCTGGGGATCGACCGAGAACAGGAGCACCCGCTTGCCCTGGCGGGCCAGCCAGACGGCGCTGGTGGCCGAGAGCGTGGTTTTCCCGAGCCCGCCCTTGCCGCCGAACATGACGTAGCGGCGATCCGGCTGGCTCTCGAACGCCTGCCTGAGTGACATGGGGCCCTCTCGTCCGCGCGCACGGCTGGCGTCCGCGACGCCGGCTCGGTGATCGCTCCGGTGCCCTGCCTACCCCAAGACGTCCGTGACGTCCCGCTCCCGCAGCATCCGGCGCTTCCATGCGCTGATCTGCGGCGTCACGTAGGGAAGGAGGCGCAGCGCGTAGTAGGGAGGAAGGATCGGAATGCCTAGGAGGTCTCCCATCGTGATGAGGATGAAGAGGTGCTCCATGCTGGCTCGCGTCCGCACTGCGTGGCGCGTCATCTCGTGCGAGGACATCCCGTAGACGATGTCTCGGAACGCGCCCAGCAGACCGCTCTTCTTCCTCTTGTTCTCCGCGTCTTCCGCCATCGATGGTCTGCCTCTCCCCGGTCGGGGCCCGTGAGTGCTCGCGTCCGGTCAGATGCCGTGCAAGTCGTACTCGTCCTTCTCCCAGAACTCCTTCCGCCGCACCATCTCCCGCTTCCAGCGGGCGAGGTCCGGCACGACGTGGGGGAGCAGCCGAAGCGTGTAGATCGGCGGGAGGATGGGCACGCCGACGAGATCGCCCATCGTCACTACCATGAACACGGCTTCCATCTGATGCCGCAACTCGACCGCGTGACGAGCGAACTCGTGACCGGTGAGCCCGTACATGAACTGCCTGACGGCGTCCCAGCCACGAGACAGACGCCCCCGGAGGGCGCCCGTCCTCGCGGCGACGGGGCCACTCTCGCCCGAGCGGGAAGGCGCGCCTGCCTCGCCCGAGCGCCGGCGCTGGATGCGAATCCCGCCGCCCTCAGCCCCGGGCCGGCGCCGGCTTCTGGGCGGGAGCCGGTCGACCCAGATACTTCCGGAAGGCCCGCCAGCCATCGATGCCGATGAACACCGCCGCCACCGCCAGCAGGAGCGCCACCAACACCATCAGCCCGGAGCCGACGACCGGCAGGACCCGCCCCGCGGCGAGGTTCGGGCGGTAGACGTTGACGTAGAGGTTGTACGCGGTCACGAGGAGCGATGCCACCGTGGTCACGTACATGAAGACCGTCGGCAGCCCGGCATATAGCCAGTTCTTCCCGACCGAGGCCAGCCACACCGTCACCAGCAGCAGCGACAGCGCCGCCATGAGCTGGTTGGCGCCGCCGAAGAGCTGCCAGAGGTAGATCCACGTCCCGGTGAGCACCAGCAGGATGGCGAGGGGCACGGAGATGATCGAGGCCACGTACTGGTTCCGCACCGGCGGGATGACTTCGCCAAGCCACTCCGTAAGCGTGACGCGCATGACCCGGAAGATGAGCTGGGTGACGACGAGCACGATGACGATGAACGCCGCGAAGGCCAGGGAGACGGCGTATTCGGTCGGGACGCCCCACACGCTGATGAAGCCGCCGAGCCCCGAGGCGAAGGCGCCCACCGGGGCACCCTTCGCCCCGACGGAGACGGCCAGGAGGGCCAGGAGCCCGAGCAGGAACTCGGTCAGCATCGAGCCGCCTCCCACCGGCAGCATGTCGGCCTCGTTCTCGATCTGCCGCGCCGTTCCGACCGCCCCGAACAGCGCGTGCCACCCGGAGATGGCGCCGCAGGCGATGGTGACGAAGAGCATGGGCCAGAGCGGCATGATCCCGGCCGGGCCGAGCTGCGGGTTCCAGCCCTTGAAGGCCGGGATCTGGAAGACCGCCACCTCCGGCTTCACCAGGCCGGCCACGGCCGCGCCACCCAGCCCCAGGACCATCGCGATCGCCGTGATCCAGAACCCCACGTAGACGACCGGCTGGGCCATCCGCCAGATCGGAAGCACCGAGCCCGCATAGCAGAAGAGGGCGATCGCGATCGCCCAGAATAGGAGGCTCGGCATGATCTTCGCGTCAGCTCCCTTGAAGCCGGCCAGGGTGGGATCGAAATAGGTGACCAGGGGAGCGCCGCCGGTCAGCCCGTTCAGGGCGCCGTTCAACCCCTTGAAGATCCCTTCGGCCCACGGCCCGGCCAGGATCGCGAGCAGGGTGAGACCCACCGTCAGGAGCGTCGCGCCCACGAGCCCGATCCGCCAGCGGTAGAGCATCTGCCCGAGGAGGAGGCCCATGGCGATCAGGACGACGATGCCGAGGTGGGTGCGGGGCTGCGCGTCCATCACCCCGGCCATGATGCCGACGAAGGCGCCGGCCACCAGCAGGAGGTAGAAGAAGATGAAGAGGAAGAGGATGCTGCGTGTCCGCGGCGAGACCAGCCGGTAGGCGACGGCCGAGAGGCTGTTCCCTTCGTTCCGGACCGACAGGACGATCGCGCTGTAGTCGCTCGCCCACCCGATGAAGGACACGCCCAGCACGAGCCAGATGATCGACGGCAACCATCCCCACAGGGACGCCGCCACGATGGCGCCCACGATGGGACCCGCCGCCGCGATGGACTTGAAGTGGTAGCCGAACAGGATGTTCCGGTTGGTCGGCATGAAGTCCACGCCGTCCATGTACAGGGTGGCCGGCGTGGCCCGCTTGGGGTCGGCCTGGATGACGTGCCGGTCGATGCGTCGCGCATAGAGCGTGTACGCGAGATAGACGGTGACAAGCCCGATGATCACCGCGACGAGGGTGTTCATACCTGAGCCTCCTTTGGATGGCTCATCGACACGTCAGCCAGCATTCGACAGGCACTTCGCAATTAGCGCCCCACCGCCACCGAAACCCCGGCCAGGGGGGCCGCTGCCCGTCC
>JACXTT010012338.1_pt1 | contig 11345 bp, 10 predicted proteins | sample 9270951 | NCBI WGS metagenome assembly JACXTT01 (sample SAMN15532306, study PRJNA645909) | rock metagenome | isolation source: weathered quartz diorite | place: Puerto Rico | collected 2017-06-21 | reverse complement strand
GTCGACTACTCCCTAAACCTTCTTTTCCCCTATTTTACTTTCCGTCCCGCGCCACAGCCGCACGATATTGTCTTTGTGTTTGATCCATATCAACGCGCTGACGATGATCGAGAAGACGAGAAATTCCTGCCGTTGCTCATTGACGATCGCCACGACCGGGAAAAGTCCGAACGCCGCGAGCGCGCCGCCGGACGAGTAGCGCCAGATGGCCACCGCCCCCAGCCAGATGAGCAGCAACAACAATCCCATCGATGGCGATAGGCCCAGGACTGCCCCCAATGCCGTCGCCACACCCTTTCCTCCCTTGAAATTCAGGAACGGCGAGAACATGTGACCGAGGATCGGCGAGATCGCGACGACCATGATGAGGGATTCACCAGTAAGCCATTGCATGGCCGCCCATCCCATCACCCAGCCCTTGCCCATATCGCCAAGCAGCGTCAGCACACCGGCCTTTGTGCCCGACACACGGAGTACGTTGGTGAAGCCGACGTTCTTGCTGCCGACCGTGCGAGGATCGGGAAGACCCAACGCGTTGGACACGACGACACCGAAGGGAATGGCGCCGAGCAGGTAGCCGGCCATCACCATGAGAACCGAGAGGAATTCTTCTTCCATGAATTAGGGGGTGACTGAGAGGCAGTACGAACGTCGCATACGATCAGGCAACGCTACAAACCTTTCGCGACGACTTGCTTCCAGAAACTCCACACGTATTGGCCACCCGAGATGTAGCCAAGGACCAGCGAGAGGTAGAGCGTCACGATGCCGGCTAAGTGAAGATTGCCGAGTTCGGCCAGCCCTGTCCCTTCGAGAACCAAAAGTGTAATCGCGACGACTTGCAGCGCCATCTTGTATTTCCCGGTTGCTTCCGCCGCGATGATCATGCCTTCCGTGGCTGCAATCGCACGGATGCCGGTCACGGCCACCTCGCGTGCGATCACGAGAATCGCCACCAGTGCGCTTACGCGATCGACATTGACCAGCAAAATCAATGCAGAGAGGACCAGCAACTTGTCGGCGATGGGATCGAGCAGCTTCCCCAGTTTGGTGACTTGCCCGGTGCGACGCGCGATATATCCGTCTAAGAGGTCCGTGATGGCCGCGACCACGAAGATCACCGCAGCGCTCATCGAACGATCCGGCGTCGGCGTGATGAAGAGGATGATGAAGACCGGAATCAACAGGATGCGGACGAGCGTGATGAGATTGGGCAGATTCAGCGACTCTTGCCCGACTTCCCGCCACGCTGTAAGGACACGATTCATATTATGGCGATACTCCCTTAAACGATCCCGCTTTTCAAGAGATCATGCAGATGAATGACACCGACGATCTCCCGATCCCCTTGCGTCACCACCAGCGTCGTGATCGAATAGCGCTCCATCATCTCCACCGCTTTCGCCGCGAGATCGTCCGGACCGATTGACTTCGGATTCCGAGAGGCCAATTCACCGGCCGTGGCTTTTAAGAAGTTTCCCCCGCGCTGGATGAATCGCCGCAAGTCTCCGTCAGTAATGATGCCGGCAAGCATACCGCCGGAATCGACCACGGTGGTCATCCCAAGTTTTTTCGCGGTCATCTCCAGCATCGCCGCAGTCCCCGCCACAGACTCTGCCACCTGGGGCAGGTCGGCACCGGCATGCATCAGATCTTTCACACGGACGAGCAGTCGGCGTCCGAGCGTACCGCCCGGGTGAAACTGCGCGAAATCTTCTTCCTTGAATCCGCGCTTCTTGAGCAAAGCCACCGCGAGCGCATCGCCCATCGCCAATGTCGCCGTCGTACTGGCTGTCGGCGCCAGTCCCATCGGGCAGGCTTCCTCCTCCACCGACACGTCCAGCGCCACCGCACTGTTCTTCGCCAACGTCGAGATCGCTCGTCCGGTCATGCTGACGACGGGAATACCCATTCGTTCCATAAACGGCAAGAGTTGAAGAATCTCCTGGGTCTCGCCGCTGTTCGAAATCGCAATGAGGGCGTCGCCGCGTGCCATCATGCCGAGGTCGCCGTGGAGGCCTTCGGCCGGATGGAGAAAGAACGAGGGCGTACCGGTACTGGCCATCGTCGCCGCGATCTTCTGCCCCACGAGACCGGACTTCCCCATACCTGAAACGACGACTTTGCCTTTGCAGCGGTAGAGCAGGTCCACCGCGTTGGAAAACCGGTCGTCGAGACGGCGCACCATGGCCTGAACAGCCTGGGCTTCAATCTCGAGCACCCGTCGGCCCGCCTCAAGGCTGCTGCCTCCTCGTAAGACAGCGGCCTTCTGGGCCACCTTGGGTTTCACTGTTTCGGTTTTGCCGCGTCGCATATCCGCATCACTCGTTCCAGTAGGGTTTTCAGCTGATGCAGCGGGACCATGTTGGGCCCATCGGAGAGGGCTTCGTCTGGATTCGGATGCACTTCCATGAAAAATCCATCCACACCGGCGCCGGCGGCCGCGCAGGCCAACGGTTCCACGAACTCGCGCTGCCCACTCGACGTTGTCCCGCCTCCGCCCGGCAATTGCACGCTGTGCGTGGCATCGAACACGACCGGGTAGCCGAAGCTGCGCAAGATGGGAAACGATCGCATATCAACGACGAGGTTGTTATAGCCAAACGACGAGCCCCGTTCAGTGAGGATAATACGCTGATTCCCACATTCTTCAACCTTCTTGACGGCATTTCCCATCTCGATCGGCGAAAGAAATTGCCCCTTTTTTACGTTCACGACCTTGCCGGTGTTGGCCGCCGCCACCAGCAGATCGGTCTGCCGGCATAGAAACGCCGGAATCTGGAGTACGTCGACGACCTTCCCCGCCTCGGTCGCTTGCTCTTCGGTATGGACGTCCGTCAGCACCGGTAATCCGAGTTGATCTTTCACCTTCTTTAATGTCGCAAGACCTTTCTCGACTCCCGGTCCGCGAAACGATTTGATCGAGGTCCGGTTGGCCTTGTCGAACGACGACTTGAAGATATAGGGGATGCCCAGGGACTTTGTGATCTCCGCGATACGAGCCGCGGTGTCCAGGACAAGCTGTTCATTCTCAATGACGCAAGGGCCGGCAATGAGAAACGGACGGTTTCCGGCACCGGCTTTGAAGGTTCCGATGTCGACTTCGTGCGCCATGGATTTCTTATTCCCGTTTCACGTGAGATGCTCAAACCGGCTTTCCAGCAAGGCCGCAGGCGAGTCGAAACCGGAGCTGTACCCTCTGGGGTACGTCGAGGAGTTCGATGAGCCGAGAACGCAGTTGGAAGCTGGTTTCAGCATCTCACCCTAGTGACCGCATTTTCTTCGCAACGCCGCACCGATAAACCCGCTGAACAATGGATGCGGATGGTGCGGCCGCGAATTGTATTCCGGATGGAATTGCGTGGCGAGAAACCAGGGATGATCCTTCAATTCCACAATCTCGACCAATCGGCCGTCCGGCGAGAGACCGCTGAGCACGAACCCTTTCGCCATCAACCGATCGCGATAGTCGTTGTTGAATTCGTAGCGGTGCCTGTGCCGCTCGCGCACCTCGCTCACGCCGTACATCTTTTGCGCCAGCGTCCCCTCCCCGAGCTTGCAGAGATAGGACCCGAGTCGCATCGTCCCGCCCTTGTCGCTCACCGTCTGTTGATCGTGCATGAGGTGAATCACGGGATGGGGCGCACGTTCGTCGAATTCCGAACTGTTCGCACCGGCCAGCCCCGCGACGTGGCGGGCAAACTCGATGGTCGCGCATTGCATGCCGAGACAGAGCCCCAGGAACGGCACCTGACGCTCGCGCGCGTAGGTGATCGCGGCAATTTTCCCTTCGATTCCTCTGTTCCCGAACCCGCCGGGGATCAAAATGCCGTCGGCATCGCGCAGAATCCGCTCGGTCCCCTGGCGCTCTACATCTTCCGATTCGATCCAGTTGATGTTGACCTTGGTCTCGTGGTCGATCCCGCCGTGGACCAGGGCTTCGGCAAGGCTTTTGTAGCATTCCTTGAGCCCGGCATACTTTCCGACCAACGCCACCGACACTTCATGTTTGGGATGCTTGATCTTCTGCACCATCGCATCCCATTCACGCAAGTTCGGCGGCCCCGTCTCGAGGCGAAGCTGGCGCACAATCAGCTCATCCAGCCCTTCCTTCCTGAACACGATCGGCACTTCGTAGATGGTTTCGACATCCTTTGCCGTGATGACCGCGTCTTTTTCGACGTTACAGAACATCGCGATCTTGGCTTTCATCTCGGGCGGGATATAGCGATCGGTCCGGCACAACAGAATGTTCGGCTGAATACCGATCTCGCGCAGTTTGTTCACGCTGTGCTGGGTCGGCTTGGTCTTGAGTTCGCCCGCTGCGCCGATGTAGGGCACGAGCGTCAGATGCACGTAGAGCACGTTCTCGCGGCCCACGTCGTAGGGCATCTGGCGAATCGCTTCTAAAAACGGCAGGCTCTCGATGTCGCCGACGGTGCCGCCGATTTCGACGATCGTGACGTCCATCCCTTTCGAGATCCGCATGATGCACTGCTTGATCTCGTCGGTGATGTGGGGGACGACCTGCACCGTGCCGCCCAGATAGTCTCCCCGTCGCTCTTTGGTGATGACGGAGTTGTAGATCCGCCCGGTCGTGTAATTATTCTCTTTCGTCAAGGTCAGCGAGGTATAGCGTTCGTAATGGCCGAGGTCGAGGTCCGTCTCCGCCCCGTCGTCGGTCACATAGACCTCGCCGTGTTGATAGGGATTCATCGTCCCCGGATCGACATTGATGTAGGGGTCCAGCTTCAGAAACGTGATCTTGAGCCCACGGCTTTCCAAGAGATTGCCGATCGAGGCCGATGCGAGCCCCTTGCCCAAGGATGAGACGACCCCGCCTGTGACAAAAATGAACTTGCTCATCATAGTCTCCGTCCGTTTCGACCGACGAAATCTGACCCGCATGACGTCATGAATGAGACGCCGCCGTTCGGCTTTGCACGAGTCGTTGTATCCGCTCCGTTACCGCTGCGGCATCCCCCGGCGTGTCGACGCGCAGCGAACCCTGCTTCGTTTCCCACACATGAATGGGAATTCCGTACTCCAGGGCGCGCAGTTGTTCGAGCTTTTCTGCATCTTCAAGGACCCCGGTCGCCAGCGCGGCCAATCTGAGGAGCGTCTCGCGGGTATAGATGTACAAGCCCACATGAAGGTAATGCAACCCATCCACAGCGCGTCGGGCGGCGGCGTCACGCACCAGCGGAATCGGCGCGCGAGAAAAATACAGGGCCCGCCCGTCATAATCCGTCACCACCTTCACGACGGCGGGATTCTGAAGCTCGTCGGTCGAATCGATCGCGCGTTTGAGAGTACCCATTTCGGCGCCGCTTTCGATGAACGGCTCAATCAAGTCGGTGAGGAGATCCGGATGCAAGGGAATCTCGTCCCCCTGCAGATCGACGAAGTACCGCTCGGCCCTCGTACTCGCGACGCCTGCCACCCGATCGGTTCCGGTCCGATAGTCGCCCGTCATGAGCGTCGCCTTACCGCCGAAACGCTCCACCGCCTGCAGAATGCGTTCGTCGTCGGTCGCGACGAGCACCTCGGAGACGGCGCGACAGGCGGCAGCCTGTTCATAGACACGTTGGATCATCGGCTTCCCGCCGAGATCGACGAGGGGCTTGCCGGGAAATCGGGAAGAGCCGTAGCGGGCCGGAATGACCACCGTGACCGCGGGCTTCGGCTTACCCATCGCCCAGCGCCTCCGACAACTGCTTCGCCGTCACCGTGGCGGTACCGACCATCCCGACCACGATCCCGGCGGCATGATTGGCCAACGTGGCCGCATCGCGCATCGATGCGCCGGTCGATAGCGCCAAGGCCAACGTGCCGATCACCGTATCGCCGGCGCCGGTGACATCATAGACTTGCCGAGCCTGCGTGGGAATATGCCACGAGACTCCATCGGCTTCGTACAGGCTCATCCCCTTCTCGCCGCGCGTAATCAACACCGACTGGCATCCGAGCCGCTGCCTGATGGTGGCGCCGGCTTCGTTCACTGCTTCATTGTCGTCCCCGTGGACCCCGGCGGCCTGTGCCGCTTCCAGATGATTGGGGGTAATGACCGTCGCCCCCTTATAGTAGCCGAAGTGTTCGACCTTCGGATCGACGATGACGGGAACCCGTCGCAAGGCGGCAAGCCGCGTGATCTCCGACATCAACGTCGCCGTCACCACGCCCTTGGCATAGTCCGACACCACGAGACAGGACAGTTCGCGCAGCCGCGATTCGACATAACGCAAGATCCGCTGCTGGAGTGATTTCTTCAGCTCGCCTTTCTTTTCCATGTCGTAACGGACGATCTGCTGGTTGTGCGCGATGACGCGAGACTTTCTCGTCGTCGGGCGCTCCTGATCGATGACGACCCCGCCGCGGCCAGACCGCTTCGAACCGAGCTCTTTCAGGAGCAGTCGACCGGTTTCATCGGATCCGATCACGCCGCAGAGATCCGCTTGGCCGCCCAGCGCGAGAATATTGTTGAAGACGTTCGCGGCGCCGCCGAGCTTGAGCGATTCGGCATCCACGTGCACGACGGGCACCGGCGCTTCCGGAGAAATCCGGCTCACACGGCCCCAGATATAATGGTCGAGGATGAGATCCCCGATGACGAGCACCGAGGCTTGAGGAAACCGCTGGATATATTGCCGAAGGGTTGTGGAAGAGGACGCCGTTCCCTGTCCGGACGATCCGGACTGGGAGGCTGCCTGACGCCCAGATTTGGCTATTGAATGGCTTTGCCGAATCGATCCCATCTCACCCACTCCGTCCAATTGCCTTGACCGCTCCACGACCAGTAGATGCGGAACGCCTTGCCGCGGATTTTCTCTTCGCGCACGAAGCCCCAGAACCGGCTGTCGAGACTTTGATCGCGGTTGTCGCCCATGACGAAATAGGCGTCGTCCGGCACCGTCACCGGACCGAAATTGTCACGTGGATTGATCGTGCCGTCGATGACGCCGGGATCGATGCGTTGGGTAAAGGCCTTGTCGTCGAGCAGTATGCCGTTTACCAACACCTTCTTATTGAGTACCTGAACGGTGTCGCCTGGCACCCCCACAATCCGTTTGATGAAATCCTTTTCTTCATCCTCGGGAAACCGGAACACGATGATATCGCCCCGTTGCGGCTTCCCGAATTCGATGAGTGCCGTCGAGGCATAACAATTGACCGGCGGAAGCGCCATTTGAAATTTGCAGTTGCTCGGCCATTGAATCCCATACGACAACTTGCTGACCAAAATATGATCGCCGATCAGCAGCGTGGGAATCATGGACCCGGAGGGAATCTTGAACGCCTGCACCACGAACACACGGATCGCGAAGGCCAGGAGCATCGCCACCACGATCGCTTCCGCGTACTCGCGGAAGACGGATTTCCTGAGCGGCTGGACCCCGGCGGCCGAATCGCTGAGTGTCGTGGAATTCCCCGGCGTGTTCGCCGAAGCGAGGTCGTCGGTCGGGGGACGATTTGATTCCGTGCTCATTCCTCACCGACTTTCAAGATCGCCAAGAACGCTTCTTGCGGCACTTCGACGCTACCGACCGCTTTCATCCGTTTCTTCCCTTCCTTCTGCTTTTCGAGCAGCTTCCGCTTACGAGTGATGTCACCGCCGTAGCATTTCGCCGTCACGTTTTTCTTCATCGCTCCGATGGTTTCGCGCGCGATGATCTTATTGCCGATCGCCGCCTGAATCGCAATCTCGAACATCTGGCGCGGGATCAACTCCTTCATCTTCTCGGCCAACTGGCGACCGCGATGGTACGAGCGCTCCTTATGCGTGATGAACGACAGCGCATCGACCGCTTCGCCGTTCAAGAGAATGTCGAGCTTCACAAGATCGGACTCGCGGTAGCCGATCAATTCGTAGTCGAGTGAGGCATATCCCTGCGTGCGCGACTTCAGCTTGTCGTAGAAATCGAGAATCACTTCGTTCAAGGGCATCTCGTAGCTGATCACCACACGCGTCGGATCGAGGAAGTGAATGTCGCGCTGGATTCCCCGTCGCTCCTGACAGAGCTGGAGGATCGAACCCATGTAGCGTTCCGGGGTAATCACTGTCGCGAGAATGAACGGCTCCTCGAACGACGCGATGCTGCTGGGCGGCGGCAGTTTCGCCGGGTTGTCGATTTCCAACACGTCGCCTTTGGTCGTCAGCACCCGATAGACGACGGTCGGAGCCGTGGTAATGAGCGTGAGCCCATATTCCCGCTCCAATCGTTCCTGAATGATTTCCATGTGGAGCAGGCCGAGGAAGCCGCACCGAAATCCAAATCCCAGCGCGAGCGACGTCTCCGGCTCATAGACAAAGGACGAGTCGTTCAGCCGCAGCTTGACCAAGGCATCGCGCAGATCTTCGTATTTCGCCGTATCCGTCGAATAGAGCCCGCAGAACACGAGCGGCTTGACCTCTTTATAGCCGGGGAATGGCTCCGACGTCGGTGTGATGGCATCGGTAATGGTGTCGCCGATTTTCACGTCGGCCACTTCCTTCATGTTGGCACAGAGGTATCCCACCTCGCCCGTCTCCAGCTCGGTTTTCTTGACGCGCTTCGGGGTGAACTGGCCGACTTCCATAATTTCGAACGTGCGGCCGTTCGACATGACCGTGATTTTCATTCCAGGCCGGGCCACGCCGTCGACAATGCGAGCCAGCACGATGACCCCTTGATAATTGTCGAACCAGGAATCGAAGATCAGCGCCTTGAGCGGCGCCTGGGGATCACCGACCGGCGGGGGAATGCGTTCGATCACCGCTTCGAGCACTTCCGGCACTCCCTTTCCCTCCTTGGCACTGATCGGCATCGCATCGCTGGCATCGAGGGCAAGCACTTCGGAAATCGAATGTTTCGTCCCTTCGACGTCGGCGCTGGCCAGATCGATCTTATTGATGACAGGAATAATCGTCAGCTTGTTGGCCATCGCCAAGTTGACGTTGGCGATGGTCTGCGCCTGCACACCCTGGGTAGCATCGACGAGCAAGAGCGCCCCTTCGCAGGCGGCCAAGCTTCGAGAGACTTCATAGGTGAAGTCCACATGCCCCGGGGTATCGATCAAATGCAGGGCATAGGTCTTCCCGTCCTTGGCCTGGTACCGTATCGCGACGGCATGGGCCTTGATCGTGATGCCACGCTCACGCTCCAAATCCATCGCGTCGAGTATCTGTTCTTTCGCCTCCCGGGCGGTCACTGCGCCCGTGGCTTCGAGGAACCGGTCAGCGAGGGTTGATTTGCCGTGATCGATATGGGCGATAATCGAGAAATTGCGAATCAGGCTTTGCAAATCCAGCTCATTTCTGAAGAAAATCGGTTCATTATAGTAACTGCCCCCCAGGTTGTCAAAGAAATCGCCCCCCCGTATAATCCGCGCGCGCAGTGCATTCTCGCAGACTTCCGTAGTCCGTACCCTCAACCAGATCGGCGCCTCTTCACACGCCTATGGCCAGACACACCAGCAGCAAGCAATTGGCGAAATGGGACAGAACGTTTCTCTGGCACCCCTTCACACAGCAGTTGGAATGGGAGCAGGAAGACCCGCTGATCATCGAACGTGGACAGGGCCCCTACCTCATCGACACGCACGGGCGGAAGTATCTCGATGGCACCTCGTCCATCTGGGTCAATCTCCATGGCCACCGTCACAAGATCCTCGATCGGGCCATTAAGAAACAACTCGACAAAATCGCGCACTCCACCTTGCTCGGCCTCACAAATCCACCGGCCATCAAGTTGGCTCGCGAACTGATTCGCATCGCACCCAAAGGCCTGACACGGGTCTTCTACTCGGACAATGGCTCGACTGCAGTTGAAGTCGCCCTGAAGATGGCCGTGCAATACTGGCAACAACGGCATCCGGAGGCAGGCTCCAAACACACCTTTCTCCATCTCAAGCTGGCCTATCATGGCGACACCCTTGGCGCAGTCAGCGTCGGCAACATCGAATTGTTCCATTCGCGCTTCAAGTCGCTGCTCTTCCCGACTCTTGAGGCCGAGCCGCCTTACTGCTATCGATGCCCACTGAAGTTATCCTACCCATCATGCCGGATCGCCTGCCTCGATCCGATCGAACAATTGTTGAGGACTCGTCACCGCGAGCTGGCCGGGTTCGTCATCGAACCGCTCGTGCAAGCGGCCGCCGGCATGATCACGTCTCCACCTGGCTACCTCACACGCATCCGTGAGCTCTGCACGAAATACGATGTATTGCTGATCGCCGATGAGGTCGCAACCGGTTTTGGGCGAACCGGAACAATGTTCGCCTGCCAACAGGAGCACGTCATCCCGGATCTCATGGCCATCAGCAAAGGCCTCACCGGCGGCTACATGCCGCTCGCCGCCACCTTAACCACAGAAGAACTCTACAACGCATTCCTGGGCCGCTACGACGAATTCAAAACGTTCTTTCACGGTCACAGCTACACGGGCAATCCGCTGGGCTGTGCCGTGGCCCTGGCCAATCTTGCCGTATTTCGACGCGAGAAGACCCTGATCCGGCTACAGCCGAAGATCAAGGCGATGTCACGATTGCTCAAACCGTTGGCGGAGCTGCCGCACGTCGGTGAGATTCGCCAGCGAGGGTTCATGGCAGGTATCGAATTGGTTCAAGATCGTTCCTCGCGAATCCCCTATCCTCTCGAAGCTCGAATCGGTCACCTGGTCGCACAAGAAGCCAGGCGCCAGGGCCTGCTCCTCAGACCGCTGGGACATGTCATGGTGCTGATACCTCCCCTCTCGACCGACGTGCAGACATTGACACGCATGATATCGATCCTGCGGCAGTCTATTACTGCAATAACAGAGTCCTGACTCCATTCACGAAGCCCGACTCCATCCTGTCCACAGGCTCACTCATATCATCCAAGCTTACGGCAAACTTTTGGGTGCCGAAATATCAATGTTCAATATTATCAAATTGTTTTGTGACTAATCCTCGAGTGCTAGACTCTCTAATGTCGTCGTTGTTCCGGGGAGTCACGATCCATGAGGTCCCGTCTCATCCTGTGCCTAGCACTGCTGATCAGCCTCCTCAATGCCGCACCATGGGGGGCAGATCTTTCAGCCGCGGAACCACTCTCAGAACGATGGGCCACCTTTCTTTCCACCACGAATCAACAGCCTGGCCCCATGGCGCATACGCTGACGTCAGCTCCCTTTCAAGCCACATTTTCGCCCACATTTTTTACTCCGCCCGTCGCCTCAACACGCCTCCGCGACCTCAGCCCTGAAACGGATCGAGCACGAACTGAAGGCTTCCTGGCCTCGACCAAGTGGCTGAAGGGCAGCCTGGTGAGTGAAACGGAAGTCGCCAACAGCATGGGAGGCGGCGAGTGGCTCCAAAGCAAGGCG
>JACXTT010012337.1_pt1 | contig 11346 bp, 8 predicted proteins | sample 9270951 | NCBI WGS metagenome assembly JACXTT01 (sample SAMN15532306, study PRJNA645909) | rock metagenome | isolation source: weathered quartz diorite | place: Puerto Rico | collected 2017-06-21 | reverse complement strand
TCGGGCTGCTCTGGTGGCGGCTCGGCGAAGGACCGATTGGCTTCGACATGGCGACGCCGTGGCTCTCGGCCGCCATCAAGGACAATCTCGGCAGCGAACATTCGGTGCAGATCGGCGGTACGCAGATCGAACGGGCCGGGCGGGCGCGCATCGCCGTTCGCGTGCTCGACATCGTCGTGCGTGACCGAGACAACGCCATTGTCGCAACGGCGCCGAAGGCCGAGGTTCGCGTTTCGGGGACGTCGCTGCTGATGGGGCGGCTGCGCGCGGAAAGCCTCAGCCTTGTTGACGCCGAGTTGTCGGTCCTGATCGAACAGGACGGCCGCATCAGTGTTTCGACCGGATCGAACACGCGGCCGATCGTGACCGCCAAGCCGTCCGACTTCGCGCTGCCGCCGGCTGCACCAGCGCCGGCGGGCGGTACCGTTCCATCCGATCCAGCCGCCAAGCCGGCAGCGGCTGCCTCCAGCATGGGAATGGATGCGCTGCTCGGCGCGCTCGCCCGTCTCGACGGGCTCAGTGCCTCCGGCCTCGACGGCTACGACCTGAACGAAGTCGGCATCAAGAACGGCAACATCGTCATCGATGATCGCCAGAGCGGCAATCACTGGAGCTTCGAGAACATCACGCTCAGCCTGCGCCGCCCGAGCGGCGGCGGTATTGCCGTCAGCGCCGGGGAGGAGGGTACGGCCCGACCCTGGTCGTTCCGCGCGGCGATCGGCCCGCAGATCAACGGCGTGCGCAGCGTGGACATCACTGCCGACAGTGTGCTGTTAAAGGATCTCCTGTTCGCGCTTCGCCTGAAGGATGCATCCTACACCGCTGATCTTCCTCTCACAGGACGGTTGCGCGGCGAGATCGGCCGCGACGGTCTGCCGACCTACTTTACCGGCAAGATCGGCGTCGACGCCGGCACCATCGTCGATCGACGTGCGCCGGAATACCCGATGAACATCGACCGCGCCGATATCAGCATCGACTGGGATTCGACCCGGCGCGTGCTGGTGGCGCCGTTCCAGGTGGTGGCGGGGCAGAACCGGATCACACTGCTGGCGCATCTGGAGCCACCGAGCGACACCGTACCGAATTGGCAGCTCGGGTTGAGTGGTGGCACCATCGTGCTGCCGGGCAGTGGCAACGAGACGCCGCTGATCTTCAACCGCATCGCCGTGCGCATGCGTTTCGACATCGAAGGCCAGCGCATCGTGCTGAGCCAGGGCGACATCAGCAACGGAACCGTCGGCATCGCCGGCACCGGTGTATTTGACTATTCGACGGCGGAACCGCGTCTGACCGCCGGCCTTGCCGGTACGCCGATGAGTGCGTCCGACCTGAAACGCATCTGGCCGGTCGTCATCAATCCCGAGGTGCGCGAGTGGGTGCTGACGCGGGTCGATGCCGGCATGCTGCAGCGGGCCGAGATCGCCATCAACGCGCCGACCCATACGCTGGCACGTGGCGGCCCGCCGATCCCGGAAGAGGGGTTGTCGATCAACTTCGTCGCCAGCAACGTCAAGCTGCGTCCGGTCGATGGCCTGCCGCCGGTCTATGACGCCGGCATGCGCGTGCGCATCACCGGCCGCACCGCCAACGTCAGCATTGCCCAGGCGGCGATGGACACCGACGCCGGCCGCAAGATCAACCTGAATGATTTTGTGTTCGAAATTCCCGACCTCGCGCCGAAGCCGATGCAGACGCGCACGCGCTTCCGTGTCGATGCGCCGATCCCGGCGGTCGCGGAAATCCTGGCCTCGGATCGATGGAACGAATTTTCCGGCGTGCCGATCGATCCGAACACCAGCCGCGGCACGGTCGCAGCGCAGGTGACGCTGGGAATGCCGCTCAAGCAGGAGCTGACGAAGAAGGACACGAGCTACACGGTCACCGCCGACCTGAACAACTTCTTCGCCGACAAATTGGTGATGAACCAGAAGTTTGAGGGCAACAACCTGAAGGTCGTTGCGAACAATCAGGGCTACCAGATCAAGGGCGAGGTGCGGATCAACGGCCAGTCCGCCGCGCTCGACTATCGCAAGCCGATGGGCGACGGCGACGGCGACATCCGCCTCAGCGCGACGCTCGACGACGCGAGCCGGGCGCGGCTCGGCATCGATCTCGGCGCCGGCACCACCGGCAACATTCCGCTGAAGCTGAACGGCAAGATCGGCGCCGGCGACCGCGACAGCCGCTTCGGCGTCGAGGCGGATCTGAGCGGGCTGAAGATCGACAACGTTCTTCCCGGCTGGATCAAGATGCCGGGGCGCTCCAGCAAGGCCACCTTCAATGTGGTCCGCAAGGAGCAGTCGACCCGCTTCGAGGACGTGGTGATCGAAGGCGGCGGTGCACTGATCAAGGGCGCTCTGGAAATCGACGACAAGGGCGACCTGATCTCCGGTTCGTTCCCGACTTATCAGCCGTCCGAAGGCGACAAGGCATCGCTGAAGGCGGAGCGCGCGCAAGACGGCACGTTGAAGGTCACGGTCCGTGGCGACGTGTTTGACGGTCGCAGTCTGGTCAAGGCTTCCGTCGGCGGCAGCGGCCAGGACAAGAGCAAGCAGAAGACGAGCGACTTCGATCTTGATCTGAAACTTGGCGTGATTGCTGGATACAATGGCGAGGCGATGCGCGGCGTCGACCTGAAGCTGTCACGCAAGGGCGGTGTCATCCGCACCTTCACGCTGAACGGCAAGATCGGCCGCGACACCCAGGTGCTGGGCGATATCCGCGGTCGCACCGCCGGCCGCGTTGTTATGTATCTGGAGACTGCGGACGCCGGCGCGCTGTTCCGTTTCACTGACACCTATTCCAAGATGTACGGCGGTCGCATGTGGATCGCCATGGACCCGCCGACCGCCGACCATGGGGCGCAGGAAGGCCTGCTCAATGTCAGCGACTTCTCCGTGCGCGGCGAAAACGCGTTGCAGCAGATGGCGGCCAACCAGCCCGGCAACGTGCAGGGCGGTGGTCTGGCGTTCTCGCGCATGCGCGCGGAGTTCACGCGCCAGACCGGCAAGCTCTCGATCCGTGAGGGCATCGTCGCCGGCCCCGCGATGGGCGCGACCATCGAAGGCGACATTGATTATTCCGCCAATCAGGTGGCGATGAACGGCACGTTCCTGCCGGCTTATGGTCTGAACAACATCTTCGGGCAGATTCCGATCGTCGGCCTGTTTCTCGGCGGCGGCAGCAATGAAGGCCTCATCGGCATCACCTATCAGGTGGTGGGTTCGCCCGGAAAGCCGGACTTCCGCATCAATCCGATCTCGGCGGTGGCCCCCGGCGTGCTGCGCAAGATCTTCGAGTTCGGCACCGGCCGTCAGCCGCGGACGCCACTCGACAGCGTCGGCCAGTCGCAGAACAACTGACGCTCGCGCTTTTTTGCACAGGACTTCGCACATGACATTGAAGCTGGCGCGATCCGCGCAGCAGTCATGATGCGGGCCAGCCGCATCATGACTAGCGTTGCTCTGCGTGAGGATCGCTCAGCGCTTCACTTCGCGTCTTTCACGGCGATCACTTCGATCTCGACGAGATAGCCTGGATTGGCAAGCGCGGAGACGCCAAACACCGAACGCACCGGCAGCTTCGGCTGACTGCCGCCATAGAACTGGGTGTAGCCCTCCATGAAGGCTTTGAAGTCCATCGGTGCGCGGGAATCGTGCACGAGGAACACCTGCATCTTGATCACGTCGGCCATCGTCAGCCCGAGGCCTTCAAGAATCGCCTTGGTCTTGTTGAGGACGCCGACAGTTTGCGTCTTCACATCACCATAGGCCTGTGGGCTGGTCGGCGCGGCATCTTTGTCGACCACCGGCGGCACCTGACCGCTGATGTAGTAGGTGGTCGTGTTGCCGGAGACCTGAACCGCCTGGGCGATCGGGAATGTCGAATTGGGGATCGGGTGCCTGACGACTTCAGCCTGTGCGATGCTCAGTCCCGCAAGAAGAGCGGCGCCAACCGAAACTGCCAACCGGAACGTCATTGTCTGCATCCTTGTTCTTGAGAGCGAAGACGGAGAGGCTCAGGGACGAATGCCCTTGGCATCATCCGCAGTGACCGTATCGGTATACTTGTTGCCGAAGTTGGTGCGCAGGTAGTTAACAACGGCTGCGACCTGTTCGTCACTCATCATCGGTCCGAATGGTGGCATTCCTCGCAGTCCGTTGACCACGACATAGACGGGATAGCCGCCACTCTCGAGCTTCTTGTTGTCGGCGAGCGACGGATAGGTTCCGGCGCCGATCGCGCCCTTGCCGTCCTGCATGTGGCAGGCCTGACAGACATTGGCGTAGAGCTCCGCGCCGCTCTTCTCCGCAAATCGTGGCGTCGTGCTGAGGATCGGCACTGATTGTGCCGCAGGTTGCGCGGCCGCCGGAAAGAGCCAGGCCGGCGCCGTCAGCGCCCATGCGGCGAGCGTCAATCGAAGCGAGGAGTTTGCTGTCGTCATCGGAGCTGGTCTTTCGGGTCTGGTCTCGTGAACCACGGCACACTCGGCGACGGATCAATCCTATGTCTTCACCACGCGCTCATGCAGGCGGGTGATGGCGTTGAGCGACGACAGGATCGCGCCTTCCATCCAGGCGGGCAGATAGGAGGCATGCTCGCCCGCGAGCACCAGCCTACCGTCGATCTGGCAGAGGTTGTCGTAGCGTTCGTTCCGCAGCTTCTCGTTCCAGCTTGCCGCGCAGCCAAGCGTGAAGGGCACGCGATGCCACGCAACGGCGATGCCGTTTTCGAACTCCGTTTTGTATTGCGGATGAATCCTGGAGCCGTATTCGACGGCGTGTTCGACGCGCTGGCGCGGCGTCATCGCAGTGAACTCGTAAGAGTTGGGGCCGCCATAGAGATAGGCGCCGAGCAGAACGCCCCGACCGGACTTGTTGTAGGCGGTGCTCGGATAGGAGATCTGCCGGATCGGCAAATTCGTGTAGCTGATGCCGCCATAGATCGCCTCGTCTTCCTCCCAGAAGCGGCGCTTGAATTGCAGTCCGACCTTGACCGAGGCGGCGTAGGACACGGCATCGATCGCCGCCTTCATCTTGGCGCCGACGTCCGTTTGAATCTGACTGAGCACCGGCAACGGAATCGTGCAGACACACCAGTCGGCCTTGGCCTGCTTTGGTGCGCCGGTCCCGTTGGCGCTCTGATAGGTGACAGTGACGCCGCCTTCGTTCTGCTGAATGCGCGTCACCTTCACATTGTAGGTGATGAGGTTGCCGACCTGTTTGGCGAAGGCCTTGCCGATCATGTCCATGCCGCCGACTGGCTGGAACATCGTCGTCTGGAATTCGTACAGCGCGAAGTTCTGCAGGTTGCGCCAGAGTTGGGATTTCAGGATGTCGGACAGGGCAAGCGGCGTGCCCGGCTGCGGCGCGCCGCCGAGCCCGCCGCCGGGGTCTCTGGCGAAGCCGCGGAAGTCGCCGGAGATCATGTTGGATTTGTAGGCATAGTTGGCGTCGAGTGCGCCCCAGGCTTTCAGTGCGTCGAGCAGGATCGCCTTGTCGTCGTTGGAGACGGCCTCATCGAGCTTGCCTTGCTGCGTGGCCTTGGCCAGCAGTTCGGAAACCTGTCCCTGGAAATCGGCCTTCACCTCGCGGATGCGCTGCGGCTTGCCGCCAAAACCAACAGTCGAGTGCAGCATGGCGTTGTGGTTGAGCTGAATGAAGGGTTCGAGCGCGACGCCGAACCGCTTGCAGTAATCGAGCACGGCGTGGTGGTGATAGGGAATGCGCCACGGTCCCGGATTGATGTAGAGGTCTTTGTCGAACTCGCAGGTTTGCTTTGCGCCACCGAGTTCGGTGAAGGTGTCGCCGCCGCGCAGCGTCCAGTTGCGTCCGCCGGGACGGCCATTGAATTCCAGCACCTGAACCTTGTAGCCCGCTTTGCGCAGCTCATAGGCCGCAGTCATTCCGGCCAGTCCGGCGCCCAGAATGATGACGGAGGTGCCCTTGGGCGCAGTGCTGAGCTTGATGGGACCTTTGTAGGCGGACTCGGTTGCGTAGCCGAGGCTCGTCATCGCGTGATACATGGCCGAGCTTCCGGCCACGGCACCGATCAATGACAACAGATCGCGCCGGCTTACAGAGGTTGGCTCGCGTTGCATCGTCGCCCCCCAATCGCATCACTGCTGCGATGAGTATCGATCAGGGGACAGGCGAGTTCAATCATTCGCCTTTGCGCGCGAGTGATTTTCAACGCGCGGCGAGCGTCGGCGATGCTCACTCCGCTGCGTGATGCGCAATCCGTGTGTCGCAACGAAACACGGCGAGCGTCATCGTTGTCTGTCTGCGTGTTGTGTCTTGGCTAGTGCAGCGTTTTTGAAATCTGACGTAACGTGAGACGTCAACGGCAACGGCCGTCAGGCCGTTGCTGTTCGCAACGATCAGACCGGCTTCAGCAGCACGTGGCGCTTGCGGCCCATCGACAGCTTGATGACGCCTTCCGACGTCAGCTGCGCGGACCCAAGCGCCATCTTCTCGTCGGAGACTGGCGTATCGTTGACGCGCAGGCCGCCACCCTTGATCTGCCGCCGGGCTTCGCCGTTGGAAGCGACAAGGCCTGCCTTCACGAAAGCCGTCAGCACGCCGAGTCCCTCGAACTCCGCATGCGGGATGTCGACGGTCGGCAGGTTGTCGGCGATCGCACCTTCCTCGAAGGTGCGGCGCGCGGTTTCGGACGCTTCCTGCGCAGCCTCGCGGCCGTGCATCAGCGCGGTCGCCTCCGTTGCGAGGATCTTCTTCGCCTCGTTGATCTCCGCGCCGCCGAGCGATGCGAGCCGCTTGATCTCGTCCAGCGGCAGCATCGTGAACAGCTTGAGGAAACGTTCGACGTCGGCGTCCTCGGCGTTGCGGCAGAACTGCCAGTAATCATACGGCGACAGCATGTCGGCGTTGAGCCACACGGCGCCCGCCGCGGTCTTGCCCATCTTCGCGCCCGAGGCGGTCGCGAGCAGCGGGCAGGTGAGCGCGTAAAGCTGATGCGTGCCCATGCGGCGGCCGAGGTCGATGCCGTTGACGATGTTGCCCCACTGGTCGGAGCCGCCCATCTGCAGGTTGCAGCCATAGCGGCGCGCCAGTTCGACGTAGTCGTAGGACTGCAGGATCATGTAGTTGAATTCGATGAACGACAGCTCTTGCTCGCGATCGAGCCGCAGCTTCACCGAGTCCATCGACAGCATGCGGTTGATCGAGAAGTGGCGGCCCACGTCGCGCAGCATCTCGATATAGTTGAGCTTGGTCAGCCATTCGGCGTTATCGGCCATCACCGCATCGGTCTTGCCGGCGCCGAACTGCAGGAACTTGGCGAAGGTGGTCTTGATCGACTCCTTATTGGAGTCGATCTGCTCGATGCTGAGCAGCTTGCGACTCTCGTCGCGGCCCGACGGATCGCCGACGCGGGTGGTGCCGCCGCCCATCAGCGTGATCGGCTTGTTGCCGGTGTGCTGCAGCCAGTGCAGCATCATGATCGACAGCAGGTGCCCGACATGCAGCGATGCGGCGGTGCAGTCGTAGCCGACATAGGCCACGATCTCGCCCTTCGCGGCCAAGGCGTCCAGACCTTCGAGGTCGGACACTTGATGCACGAAGCCGCGGCTTTGCACGACATTAAGAAAATCGGACTTTACTGATGCCATCGGTTGGTTCCGGCGGGTCGGGTTAAGGAAGCGGGCGTGGTGTAACAGGTCTGGCGTCGGATTCAACCAAAGGGGGCCGCCTGAGGCCCGTTTTCCAGGCGGCTGGGATATCGGCCGCCTGCTGCGCAGTTTTGCATCTGCCCATGCGCTGGGTGTAGCTTTTGGGCGGTCTTGGCTTGCCAGAACTGAAGAGATCGGAGTGAACGGATGGCCGCGACGACTTCGCTGCGGGCGGTCGGGTTGATGAGCGGAACGTCGATGGATGGTGTCGATGTCGCCCTGATCGAATCGAATGGCGAGACCATCACCGCATTCGGTCCGTCCGGCTATCGTCCGTACAGCGACGCTGAGCGTGCGCTGCTGCGGCAGGGACTCGCGGACGCACGCAGCATCGTTTTGCGCGACGAGCGGCCCGGGGTGCTGACCGAAGCCGAGCGCATGATCACCGACGCGCATGCGCAGGCGGTGGCGAACTTTCTCGACACCAAGCACATCGCCCGCGACAGCATCGACGTGATTGGTTTCCATGGCCAGACCGTGCTGCATCGGCCCGAACAGCGGCTGACCGTGCAGATCGGCGATGGCGCTGGATTGACGCGCGCCGCTGGAATCCCGGTGGTCTATGACCTGCGCGCCGCCGACGTCGCCGCAGGCGGCGAGGGCGCGCCGCTGGTGCCGGTGTATCATCGCGCACTCGCGCGTTCGCTCGACGGCGATGGCCCGGTTTGCATCCTGAACATCGGCGGCGTGTCCAACATCAGCTACATCGACGGCGAAACGTTGATTGCCTGCGACACCGGCCCCGGCAACGCGCTGCTCGACGACTTCATGCTGAAGGCCACAGGTGAAGCTGTCGACCGCGACGGTGCAACAGCCGCGCGCGGCCGCGTCGCCGAAGACTGGATCGCGAACGCGCTGCAGTTGCCGTTCTTCGCATCTCCGCCGCCGAAGTCGCTCGACCGGAACGCGTTTGCGGCGCTGACGCTGCCAGAGCTTGCCGTTGCCGATGGCGCAGCGACGCTGACCGCCTTCACGGCAACCGCGATTGCTCGCATCGTCGGCCTGCTGCCGAAGCCGCCGGCGCGATGGATCGTGGTTGGCGGCGGAGCCAACAACCCGACCCTGATGCGCATGCTCAGCGAGCGCTTGCGGCCGGCCACGGTGCGTACGGCCGCATCGATCGGCTGGCAGGGGGACGCCATCGAAGCGCAGGCGTTCGCATTCCTGGCGATCCGCAGCCTGAAGGGGCTGCCGCTGACGTTTCCGGGAACCACGGGGGTGCCGAAACCCCTGACCGGGGGCGTGCTCGCGAAACCGTGAGGTCCATGCATTTGCATGGAACTTGACTGGTCAATGCACCTGCATCTATATGGATGCAAATGCATTGAACAGGATTTGGTCATGTTGAATCCCCAGGACACCGTCGCTTACGCAGCCATTCTGCTGCGGCTGGCCATCGATTGGCCGTACCGCGTGCGGGCGAAGCGCGTGTTGCGCGCCCAGCGTGGAGCGCAGCAATGAGTGCGCCGCTGAAGCTGATTAGCCACAAGCTTTGCCCTTATGTGCAGCGCGCGGTGATCGCGCTGACCGAGAAGGGCGTCCCGTTCGAGCGCGTCGACATCGATCTCGACAACAAGCCGGACTGGTTCCTGAAGATCTCGCCGCTCGGCAAGACGCCCGTGCTGGTGGTCGGCGACACCGCAATCTTCGAGTCGGCGGTGATCCTCGAGTATCTCGAGGAGACCCAGCCGAAGCCGCTGCATCCGCAGGACGCGCTCAAGCGTGCCGAACATCGCGGCTGGATCGAGTTCAACTCGACCGTGCTCGGCGACATCTGGGGCCTCGAGGTTGCGACGGATGAGGCAACCTTCCGCGCCAAGGCCGAGCAACTGGAGAAACGTCTGGCGCTGCTGGAGCGGCGGCTGGTCGGTACGCCCTGGTTCGACGGCGAGACGTTCTCGCTGGTCGACGCCGTGTTCGGTCCGGCGTTCCGCTATTTCGACCTGATCGATACGATCGGCGATTTCGGGATTTTCGCTGGCAAACCGAAGATCGCGCGCTGGCGCAAAACGCTCAGCGAGCGGCCGTCGATCCGCAGTGCCGTCAGCGCCGATTATCTGACGCTGCTCAGCGCATTTCTGAAAAAGAAAGGCTCGTACCTGTCGCAGCTCGAAGCGCGCAAGGCAGCCTGAGCGGCAAGAAGCGCTAGAACAAAAACGCCGCGCAGCTTTGGCTGACGCGGCGTTTCGTTGTCTTGCGATGGGGTCGTTTAGCGGACGTTGGCGAGCCGCATGTCGAGATACGACGTTACCGACTCCATCAGCGGTTCGAGCTTGTTGTCGAAGAAGTGGTTGGCGCCGGGGATAACCTGCTGATCGATCACAATGCCCTTCTGCGTCTTCAGCTTCTCCACCAGCGTGGTGATGTCCTTGGCGGGGGCCACCGCATCCTTCTCGCCATGGACGATCAGGCCGGACGAGGGGCAGGGCGCCAGGAACGAGAAGTCATAGAGGTTCGCCGGCGGCGCGATCGAGATGAAGCCTTCGATCTCCGGGCGGCGCATCAGGAGCTGCATGCCGATCCAGGCGCCGAACGAGAAGCCGGTGACCCAGCACGCACGCGCTTCCGGATTGATGGTCTGTGCCCAGTCGAGCGCGGACGCGGCGTCCGACAGTTCACCCGCGCCGTGATCGAACGAGCCCTGGCTGCGGCCGACGCCGCGGAAGTTGAAGCGCAGCACCGAGAAGCCGCGATGCACGAACGCGTAGTAGCACTGGTAGACGATCTGGTGGTTCATCGTGCCGCCGAACTGCGGGTGCGGATGCAGCACCATGGCGATCGGCGCGTTCTTCTGCTTTGCCGGGTGGTAGCGGCCTTCGAGACGACCAGCGGGACCGGTGAAAATGACTTCGGGCATCTGTACCTCGGCAGGGCCGGACATGTTTGCGGGCGATGCCCGTCCGGCACAAAATCAGCAATATCCGCAGCACGTTGCTCTGGAGTCGTTCTGCGGAACGGTGCCGCGTTCTAGCATGGGGCGAGGGGCAAAAAGCAAGGTCTTTGTGGAGGCGAAGCCGCCGCTGATTCTGGTTTCGCAATGCGGCGTAAGCTTTTGAGCAGCCGTCTGAATACGAGCTTGCGAAGGCCTGCTGACAGGCCTCGCGCGGATCAGGGTGGCGGCGCGCTGCGGGCATCGGCCAGTCCGTCGACTGACGTCAGGGCCTGCCGATAGCGCCGGCTGCCCGCGACCGTCTGGCCGTTGCGGAGCACGATCTCGAAGTCGCCGTCAACGCCGGGTTGCAGTTCCTTGACCCAGGCCATGTTGATCAGCCGTGTCCGGTGCACGCGGACGAAGTTGAGCGGCTTGAGCCGGGTCTCCGCCGAAGCCAGCGTCCCGGGGATCAGGTGGGTCCGTCCATCCCGCAGCATGAACTCGACGGCGTGGCCGGCCGAACTGACCCAGACGACATCCTTCGGCTCGACCCGGATCCGCTCCGTGCCCTCGCGCAGCCAGAGCGTCGGTGCCTCTGTCACCGGGGCAACCGGGTGGAGCGGCAACGGATCAGGTGAGGCGGTCGATCGAGCGGGTGTCGTGCGCTGGGCCTGAAACCACCAGAACGCGGCACCAATCAGGCTGCAGGTCAGCGCACTGGAGATGACGGTGGCGAACGACAGGCCGAAGTCATCAGGGCCGCCAGCAAGCGCTGTGATCA
>JACXTT010012336.1_pt1 | contig 11347 bp, 12 predicted proteins | sample 9270951 | NCBI WGS metagenome assembly JACXTT01 (sample SAMN15532306, study PRJNA645909) | rock metagenome | isolation source: weathered quartz diorite | place: Puerto Rico | collected 2017-06-21 | reverse complement strand
AACACGCTGCCGGCGCGCGTGCTTCCCCGGGACCTCGGCGAACCCGGGCACGGGGTCGATGTCGCCACGTTAACGAGGCCATCGACGGTCGAGAATTATTTCATGTTGCTGGGCGCGCGCGCGGTAGCGCTGTTAGGAGGAGCCTGCGTCGCGTGCATCGGCCCGGTCACGGCCGCGGCGGCCCGCACCATGGGGCTCACCGTACATCTCGAGCCCGCCGAGCATTCGATCCCGGGCCTCGTGGCGGCGCTCGACGCCGAGGATGCGAGATGACGGCCCGTCCGCGACGACTGCGCTCGAGCCCGGCTTTGCGCCGACTGGTGCGTGAGACCCGCCTCGATCCCGGCCGGCTCATTTACCCGCTGTTCGTGACCGACGCCGCGAGCGAAGCGCAGCCGATTCCCTCGATGCCCGGGATCTCGCAATGGCCGGTGCCGGATGTCGTGCCGGAGGCACGCAGCGCCGCGAGCCTGGGGATCGGAGCGGTGTTGATCTTCGGCATCCCCGCGGCCAAAGATGCGGCCGGCAGCGGCAGCTTTGACCCCGACGGCGTCGTGCAGCGAGCGGTGCGCCAGCTCAAGGGCGCGATTCCCGACCTGCTCGTGATCACCGACGTGTGCTTGTGCGAGTACACCGACCACGGTCATTGCGGCTTGCTCAACGGTTCGGGACGGGCCGCGAAGAACCCGCATCTCCCCGATGACTATGTGTTGAATGACGAGAGTGTCGCGGTCCTGGCGCGCATCGCCGTTTCGCACGCCGAGGCAGGAGCCGACATCGTGGCTCCCTCCGCGATGCTCGACGGCATGGTGGAGGGAATCCGTACCGCGCTCGACCGCGCCTGCTTCGCGAATCTCCCGATCCTCTCCTACTCGGCGAAATTCGCTTCCGCTCTGTACGGCCCGTTCCGCGACGCTGCCCAGGGAGCTCCGCAGCACGGTGACCGCCAGAGCCACCAGATGGACATCGCCAACGCTCGCGAAGCGCTGCGCGAGAGCGCGCTCGACGTCGCCGAGGGCGCGGATCTCCTGATGGTCAAGCCGGCGCTGCCGTACCTCGATGTCGTGCGCGCGACGCGCGATCGCTTCCCCGACCAGGTGCTCGCCGCCTACAACGTGAGCGGGGAGTACGCGATGGTGAAGGCGGCGGCCCAGCGCGGCTGGGTCGACGAGCGGCGAGCGGTGCTCGAGATCCTCACGGGAATCCACCGGGCGGGCGCCGACCTCATCATCACCTATCACGCCAAGGACGCCGCGCGCTGGCTGCGCGAAGCCTGAAGGACGAGCCGCATGCCCGAAGCCACGCCACAAACCTTCAACCATTTCGCTCTGGTGCGGTTCACCGAAGCGTACTGGAGCGCCGCACCGGACGAGCGCCACCGCGGGTTGTGCCGCTGGCTCGAAACGCTGCGATCCGGGGTCGAGGCGCTGCACTGCTATCAGGTGTTCGGCGTGGAGGCGGGCAGCGACCTGATCGTCTGGTCGGCGATCGCCGGTGACGACGTCGCCATCCCGACGCGGTTCTTCGAGGGCTTCGCCGCGGCGCTGGCGCCGCTGCGCGCTCAGGCGAGCCTTGTCACAGCGTTGTGGGGATTCACACAGTCGTCGCAATACACTAGGACCCGCTCGCGACAGGAAATCGATCCGTTTGCGCCGGAACGGCAGCCGTACCTCGTGATGTACCCGTTCACGAAGACAGCGTCGTGGTACCAGCACGACGGCGACGCGCGACGCGACATGATGATGGAGCACATCAGGATCGGCAAGCAATACGAGGACATCACGCAGCTGTTGCTCTACTCGATCGGGCTGCAGGATCAGGAATTCGTCGTGGTGTACGAGACGCGCGATCTGCTGCGCTTCTCCCAGCTCGTCACCGATCTGCGCAGCACGGCCGGGCGTCCCTACACGGAGCGTGACACGCCGCTCCACACCGCCATCTACCAGCACGGGCTCGAGGCTCTGCGGCGGTGGCTGTGATGCTCGCGGCGGCCCGGCGCCAACCGGTACCGTACACCCCCGTGTGGTTCATGCGGCAGGCCGGCCGCTATCTCCCCGAGTACCGCGCCGTGCGCGAGCGCCACTCGCTGCTCGAGATCTGCGCCACGCCATCGCTCGCGACGGAGGTCACGCTGCAGCCCGTGCGCCGCCTCGGCGTCGATGCCGCTATCCTCTTCGCCGATATCCTGCTCCCTCTCGTTCCGATGGGTCTCAACCTCACCTTCTCGAAGGGCGAAGGCCCGATCATTGCGAATCCGGTCCGCAGCACCGCCGACGTGGCACGGCTCGCGCACGTCGACGTGCGGGACGCCCTGGCACCGGTGCTCGAGACGGTGCGCCTCGTGCGCAGCGAGCTGGACAGTATGACACCGCTCATCGGGTTCGCGGGGGCGCCGTTCACCGTCGCGTGCTACGCCATCGAGGGCGGATCGTCCCGGCACTTTGTGACCGCCAAGCGCCTGATGTACGAGGCGCCGGCGGCGTGGCACGAGCTGCTGCAGCGGCTCGTCATCCTGCTGGGGGATTATTGCGCGGCGCAGGTGGAGGCCGGAGCCCAGGCGCTGCAGCTGTTCGACAGCTGGGTCGGGGCGCTCAGTCCCGATGACTACACCTGCTACGTCCTGCCCTATTCGCGACAGCTGTTCGACCGCCTCCGCGCCCTCGAGGTGCCGCTGATTCACTTTGGCGTCGAGACGGGGTCACTACTCGAGCTGATGTGCGACGCCGGCGGCGACGTCATCGGGATCGACTGGCGCGTCCCGCTGGACGAAGCCCGCGACCGAATCGGCCCCGGTCGTGCCGTCCAGGGCAACCTCGACCCTATCGCCCTGTTCGCTCCTCTGTCGGAGCTGCGCAGAAAGGTGCGCGATGTCCTGCGACGAGCCGGTGACGGCACGGGGCACATCTTCAATCTCGGCCACGGCGTGTTGCCGGAGACACCAGTCGACCACGTCCGTGCCGTCGTGGACCTGGTGCACGAGGTGACGAGCCGATGACCAAGCCGATTGGCGTGCTCGTCATGGCCTACGGGGGCCCCAACTCCCTGGACGAAGTGGAGCCGTACCTCCTGGACGTGCGCGGTCACCGCCCCACACCAGCGCACATCGTCGAGGAAGTGAAGAGCCGCTACGCAGCCATCGGCGGTCGCTCACCGATTCTCGAGAAGACGACTGCGCAGGCACGCGCCCTCGAGGCCGCTCTGGGCGGCAACGGCCACTTCACGGCCGTCGTCGGGATGCGACATTGGCAGCCGCGGATCGCAGTGGGTCTCGCGTCGCTGGCGCGAGCCGGCATTGAGCGCGTGGTGGGACTTGTCATGGCTCCTCACTACTCGCGGATGAGTATCGAGCTGTATTTCACCCAAGCCGACGCGGCCCGCGGTGCCCTGACGGTCGCGCCGGTACGCGAGTGGCATCTGCTCCCCGGCTTTCTCGTCGCTCTGGAAGACCGCATCGCGGAAGCGCTCGACCGGTTTCCCGAGGCACAACGCGACACCGTGCCGCTGCTGTTCACCGCCCACAGCCTCCCGCAGCGGATCCTCGAGTCGGGGGATCCCTACCCCGCGCAGCTCGCCGCGACGGTCGCGGCCGTCGTCGCACGGAGGGGAGAGCGGGGCCGCGGCCGGATGCATCGCTTCGCCTATCAATCGGCGGGACGCACCGCCGACTCGTGGCTTGGACCCGACGCGGGCACCGTGCTCGAGGAGCTGGCCGCAAGTGGACATCGCACCGTGCTGGTCGTCCCGGTCGGCTTCACGTGCGAGCACGTGGAGGTGCTGTACGATGTCGACCTCGAGCTGCGCCGCCGAGCCTGCGGACTCGGGGTTCATCTCGAGCGTATTGCGATGGTGAACGATCACCCGGCGATGATCGACGGGTTGGCGGTTCTCGTGCGCCGGACTGCGGCCGCCCAGGGGTGGCGGTGATCGCCATCATCGGCGGCGGAATCACCGGCCTCGCAGCCGCCCTGCGGCTGCAGGAAGCCGGCGTTCCGTTCGTCCTCATCGAGGCCGAGTCGCGCCTGGGTGGGAAGATCCTCACCGAGCGCGTCGGAGGGTTCATCGTCGAAGGCGGTCCCGACTGTTTTCTCGCCTCCAAGCCGGACGGCGTCGCACTGGTGCGCCGCCTCGGACTCGACACACGGATGTGCTCCACCGACCCGACGCACCAGGGCACTTACGTGCGCCGCAACGGACGGCTGCATCGGTTGCCTGACGGGCTGACGGGACTCGTCCCAACGCGGATCGGCCCGCTGCTCTCGAGCCGTTCGCTCACCCTGCTGGGGCGTTTGCGTGCGAGTCTCGAGCCGTTCATCCGGGCGGGCGAGCCGGACGACGAGACGATCGCACGCTTCGCGCGCCGGCGGTTCGGGCGCGACGCCTACGACTGGCTCATCGAGCCGCTGCTCTCTGGCATCTACGCCGGCGACGGTGAGCAGCTCTCGCTCGCGGCCACTTTTCCCGTGTTGGCCGAGCTCGAACAACGAGAGGGGAGCGTGGTGCGCGCGATGGCGCGGCGCCGGCGCGGGGGCGCGGGGTTCGTGACGCTGGTGCGCGGGCTGGCCGAGCTGGTGGACGGAGTGGCCCGACACCTGCCGGACGAGCAGCTGCGTCTCGGCTCGGCCGTCATCGCAATCGAGCAGCGCAGCCCGGCATACCAGATCGAATTGGCGCACGGCCCGGCCATCATTGCCGAACGCGTGATCCTCGCGGTCCCAGCCCCCGTTGCGGCGCGACTCGCCGATCACCTCGATCGCGCTCTGGGCAACGAGCTGCGCGGCATTCCGTTCGTCTCGACGGCCACCGTATCGCTGGGCTACGCACCCGGATCGCTGCGGCAGCCGCTCTCGGGCCACGGCTTTCTCTCGCCGCGCGCAGCCGGAGGCCCGATCGTGGCCGGGACCTGGACGTCGAACAAGTTTCCCGGCCGCGCGCCCACGGGTGCCGTGCTGGTGCGCTTCTTCATCGGACGGGCCGGTGCCGAACGGACCCTCGAACAACCGGACGACGTGTTGATCCACCTGGCCCGGTCCGAGATGGCGCGCATCGCGGGCGCGTCGGCCACCCCGGCGCTGACGCGCGTGTTCCGGTGGCCGCAGTCGATGCCGCAGTACGTCGTCGGACATCGCGCGCGGCTCGACCGCATCGCGCAGCTGCTCGCGCACCATCCCGGGTTGTCACTCGCGGGCGCGTCGTACCGTGGGGTTGGGATCCCCGACTGCATCGCGTCGGGATGGACGGCCGCGGGAGACGCGCTCGAGCGGATCGGAGCGGCGGCGTGACGCTCGTCTCTCGGGCTTCGGCTCACGCAGGCTCAGCGGCCCTGTTTCGTGAGGCGCAACGCCTGCTCCCCGGAGGCGTCGATTCTCCGGTGCGCGCTTTTCGCGCCGTCGGGCTCGAGCCGCGCTTCATCGCCGAGGGCGCCGGGGCATACCTCGTCGACATCGAGGGCCGGCGCTACGTCGATTACATGTTGTCGTGGGGGCCGCTGATCCTCGGCCACGCGCATCCAGCGGTGGTGGAGGCGATTGCCCGCACGGCGGCACGCGGGACGAGCTTCGGCGCCCCGAGCCCCCTCGAGCTCGATCTCGCCCGGCTCGTCCAGCGGAGCGTACCGAGCATGGAGCTCCTGCGGTTCGTGAACTCGGGAACCGAGGCGACGATGAGCGCGTTGCGCGTGGCGCGGGCGTTTACCGATCGGACCAAGATCGTCAAGTTCGCGGGGTGCTACCACGGGCACGCCGATCTCCTGCTCGTGCAGGCCGGATCGGGCGTCGCGACGCTCGGGCTCCCCGACTCACCCGGCGTCCCCGCCGGCACCGTCGCTGATACGCTGGTGGCACCGTTCAACGACGTCGCTGCGGTAGAGCGACTGTTCGCGCAGTTCCCGCGCGACATTGCCGCCGTCATCGTCGAACCGGTCGCGGGCAACATGGGGGTCGTATTGCCAGGCCCGGATTTCCTCAAGCGTCTCCGGACGATCACGCGGGACCATGGTGCGCTGTTGATCTTCGACGAAGTGATGACTGGGTTCCGCGTGCATCCCGGCGGCGCGCAAGGACAGCACGGCATCACCCCGGATCTGACGACGCTCGGAAAGGTGATCGGCGGCGGGCTTCCGGTCGGCGCGTACGGCGGCCGGCGCGACATCATGGAGCTGGTAGCGCCGGCCGGGCCCGTCTATCAAGCCGGTACGCTCTCCGGCAATCCGCTCGCGATGGCGGCGGGGATCGCAACACTCGACCAGCTGCTGCGTGCTGGGGTCTGGGACAGGATCGAGCGCACCGCCGCTGAGCTGGCGCAACGGCTCGCGGCAACCGCCCGCGCGGCTCGCATGCCGGTCGTCGTCAATCGCGCCGGTACGATGTTGACGGTGTTCTTCTCGGAGGCACCCGTCACCGATTGGACGAGCGCCAAGCGAGCTGACACGGCGAGATTCGCGCGATTCTTTCAGGCGCTCCTCGACGCCGGCGTCTACTGGGTCCCGGCGCAGTTCGAGGCGGCGTTTCTGTCCGCGGCACACGGGCCAGCCGAGCTCGATCTGACTGAAGCTGCTCTGGTGTCCGCCTTCAAAGCCGCTCGCTGACCAACCACTTGCCGCAGCCCCCCGGGGTGCGGAATCTTCCGGGCCATGAAGACACTTCTCCTGCTCGTTCTCGCCGCCCAGCAACCCGGTGCCGACTCCGGCTACATGCGCGCCGACACGATGATCGCGGTCCGCGACGGCATCCACCTCTTCACCGCCATCGCCGTGCCGCGGAACGCCACTACGCCGCTGCCGATCCTGATGGATCGCACGCCGTACGGGGCGAAGAACTACGCCTCGTTCCTCGCTGGCAGCGCGAGTCGGCTGGGACTCGAGGGCTACATCCTCGTCGTGCAGGACATCCGTGGGCGTTTCAGGTCGGAAGGCACGTTCGATATGAACCGCCCGCCGCATTCAGGACCGCAAGGCACCGACGAGAGCACCGACACCTACGACACGATCGATTGGCTCGTGAAACACGTCCCCAACAACAACGGCAAGGTCGGCGTGTTCGGAATCTCGTATCCCGGCTGGCTCACTTCGGTCGCTGGGATCGGCGCGCACCCTGCGCTCAAAGCGATCGCCCCGCAAGCCCCGATGGGTGACACCTGGATGGGAGACGACTTCTTCCACCAGGGCGCGTTTCGTTTGACGTACGGCCTCGAGTACTCGTGGCAGATGGAGGCGTCGAGCGATCTCTCGGTCACGCCGTCGCCGGCCCGCTACGACACCTACGAGTGGTATCGCTCCTTCCCCACCCTCGGCGCACTGGCCAAAGCGGTGGGCGCGGACCGGTGGCCCACCTGGCGCCGCTTCGTCGCCCATCCGGCATACGACTCAGCGTGGCACGCGCGGTCGCTGCCGCGTTACTTCACCCACACCACCGTGCCGACGATGACGGTGGGCGGATGGTGGGACCAGGAGGACGAGTACGGCCCGCTCGCGAGCTACGCCTCGCTCGAGAAGACCGACAGCGCGAACCTCAACCACCTGGTCATGGGCCCCTGGTACCACGGCCAGTGGTTCGGAGACTCCGGGATCGCGCTTGGCAACGTGCGCTTCGGCCGGACGACGGGCGATGACTACCGGGCGCTGCAGTCGCGCTGGTTCGCCTACTGGTTGAAGGGAGAGGGAGACGGGAAGTTCAGTGAAGCGACGGTGTTCGATGCCGGGACGAACGAGTGGCGCACGTTCGATCGCTGGCCGCCGAGCGGCGTCGCGCACAAGCACCTCTACTTCCAGGCGGGAGGCGGGCTGTCGTTCGATCCGCCGACGGCGGCGGCCGGCAGCGATCAGTTCGTGTCGGATCCCGCGCATCCCGTGCCGTACCGGCCTCGGCCGGTGGAGCGCACCTATTCAGCGACCTCGCGCTGGCGGCGCTGGGAGACCGAAGATCAGCGGTTCGTCGATGGCCGCCCGGACGTGCTCACCTGGCAGACAGGGCCCCTGGAGAACGACGTCACGGTGGCTGGGGACGTCCGCGCGCACCTCTACGCGGCGACCACGGGCAGCGACGCCGACTGGGTGGTCAAGCTGATCGACGTCTACCCCGATACGACGCCCGACCGTCCCACGATGGGTGGCTACGAGCTGATGGTGACGGGAGAAATCATGCGGGGACGGTATCGCGAGAGCTGGGAACACCCGAAGGCCATCGTTCCCAACGTCCCGCTCGCCTACACGGTGGACCTGCATCAGCAGTCGTACACCTTCAAGAAGGGCCACCGCATCATGGTGCAGCTGCACAGCACCTGGTTCCCGCTCTACGACCGCAATCCGCAGACATTCGTGCCGAACATCTTCCTGGCGCAATCGGGCGACTACCGCGCGCGGACGCACACGATTCTGCGCACGGGGAAGAACCCGTCGAATGTGGAGATTGATGTACTGAAAAACTAGGTCGGTGATCCTCTACAACTGTCGTCAGATTCTCAGCACCCCATCCAGCGACCACGCACCTGCGCCCAGCAGCAGGAGCGCGACGTTCGCCGCCAACACCATGAAGTCTAGCTCCCAGCCACCGTCGCCGGTGAACCCTCGGTGCATCTCGCGGGCTTTCAGGTTGATGGCGCCAATCATGATGATGGCGAGCCCGATCGCCGCCGGGCGCGTCAGGAAACCGGCGATCATCGCGGCGCCGCCCAGCGGCTCCACGATGGACAGGAAGCGCAGCAGCCTGATCATGGGAGCCGGCAGCTGAGCGGTCGGCTGCATCTTCCACATCGCCTGCTTCTGGAGGCCGTGCACGATGAAGATCACGCCCACGGCAATCCGCAACGCCAGCAGAGCCCAATTCAGGTCCATCGGATCCTCCCGGCGACGTTCACGAGGGGTATTGCGTCGACCGCCCTTGGGGATCGTGCGGCGCGCGGTCACCGGTCCACAGCGCGAGGCCGACGGCCGACGCCGCGAGGACGCCGGCGGCAGCGCCGGACAGCAGCAACTGGCCAACGCGGGTCGCGACGAGGCTGGCACCGAACGCCAGCAACAGCGCGATGACCGCCTGGACGATCCAGGTGATCCAGCGCAGGCTCGGGCCACCGACCGACGGCGGGGCAACCGGAGGTATTGCAGTCATAGATAATTCATAAATGAAGCACACTGCCAAAAAGTTCCCGCGCCGTCTACTTGCCGAGTAACTCCAAGGTTCGCTTGAGCTTACTGGCATCCCCCGCGGCGACGCCGTGCGCGATCGCGTGCTGCTCCCGCGCGCACGTCTCCCACCCCTCCCGCGCCGCGCGCTTCCCCTCGGCCGTGAGTTCCGCTCGGACGCCGCGGCGGTCGGTGGGATCAGCGCGGCGGCGCACGAGGCCATCCTTCTCGAGCCGGTCGACGATCTGCGTGATGTTGGAACGCACGCACGCGAGTCGTGTCGCCAGCTCGCTCAACGACAGCGGCTCGGGGGCCTGGTCGAGCGCCTGCAAGACGCCGAGCTTCGCGAGCGACAGGCCCAGCGGATCGAGCACCGCTTCGAGCCGCGCCTCGATGGCGTGCGCGGCGCCGAGCAGCGACATCACGAGCGGGTCATCGGCCGGAGCGCGTATGTTCATGCGTGAAACACTACACGCGGCCGAGACGCAGAGCCAGGTCCCAGTGCACCGGGCGCCGCTCGGCGGGATCGCCCCATACGGCGCCGAGGGCGCGCGTGAAACCGGTGTAGGCGGCGCCGCCCCGCTCGCGCTCGATCGCCTGCACCGCCGACCAGGTCCGCACGTAGCCCAGGAGCTCCGCCAGCGACCACGTGGCCGTCATCGTGAACGGCGGCACCGCGAGCTCGGCGAACGGGAACGGCAGCGAGCGATATCCCTCTTCGACGATGCGGCGTTCCTGGGGCCAGAACCCCGCCAGCGTCTGCCAGTAAAAGCGGTCGACGATCGCGCTGAGATCCCGATCGACGTGCACCACCCCGTACGCCAGCAGCGCCACCAGGCCGCCGGGCCGGACAACGCGCCGCACTTCCGCGTAGTAGCGCGGCAGATCGAACCAGTGTGCCGCCTGCGCGGCGACGGCGAGGTCCACTGATCCCCCGTCGAGTCCACTCGCTTCCGCACCGGCCTGCCGGTATTCGACGCCGGCGTGGGCGCGCGCCTGCGCGATCTGATCCGCGCTCGCATCGGTGGCGATCACACGCGCGAACCGCGCGGCGAGCAGCGTCGACAACTGGCCCGACCCGCACCCTGCGTCCCAGACGACGTCGCGCTGCGTCACCTGATCGGCGAGATAGTCGACGACAGCAGGGGGATAGGTCGGCCGATGGGCGGCGTACGCGGGCGCGACGCCGGAGAAATGATCCTTGAAGTCAGCGGATCCCAGTATCGAAATCCAGGGTGACCGACGTTAGCGACTCCGACTTCACCGTCACCGTCTTCACCTGCCCCGGGACCACCGGCGCCGAGGAATCGGGGACGACGCTGTAAACGCCCGGTGGCAGCCGCACGAAGAAAGCGCCCGCCGAATCGGACTGGAAGCGCGCTGCGAGGAAACCGCTGTGCCACACGGCGAAATCCGACGCGAACGGCGCGGTGCACCCCAGCGTGGGCGCGCACACCGGGCTCGTGGGGCTGCGAATGACGTGACCTTCGAGACCAGTGTCGAACGGCGCACCACTGTCGCAGGCCACGGTGGCAGCCAGCGCCAGGGCGCAGAGCAGGATTCCGAGCGGTCGCATAGGGGGAGGGAAAATACACATGAATGCGGTTTGGGAAACTCCGATTGTCGTGCGTCCGCATCCCCGCATACGGAGCCGTCCTGCACAAACCGGGGAGGCCCGTCCGGCATCGGAATTCCGACCGTACGAGAGTACGCCATGACCAAGACAGCCGCCGCCCTGATCGTCCTGAGCTTTCCGTTGCCCGGCCTTTCCGCCCAGCATCCGCTCCGCGACCCGGTCGATGCCGTGGAGGTGCGCTACGCCCTGTCTCAACCCGTGGTGTCCTTCTCCCTCCGGGTCGACAGCGCCGACCTCTCAGGGTTCGACGTAACGATGCGGATCCGCAATGCGCAGGACACCTTCCGGCTGGCCCTCGCCGCGCATCCGGAGTACGACGATCGCTATTACCGCTACGTGGGGCAGGTCCGAGTCGCGGCGCCCGGCGGAGCCGCCACAGCGAGTGTCGTGCGCGAAGACAGCGCGCTGTGGCGCGTCGCGACCCCGGGCGGAACCGTCGAAGTGCGCTACCGGCTGCAGCTGCCGGAGCAGGACCGGCCGATCCGCCCCTCATGGGTGCCGTTCCTCGCCCCCCAGGGCGGTCTCGTCCGCGGGGCCCACCCGTTCATGTACATTCTCGGCGCGACCCTCCCACCGCCTTATGTGACCTTCAACCC
>JACXTT010012335.1_pt1 | contig 11347 bp, 9 predicted proteins | sample 9270951 | NCBI WGS metagenome assembly JACXTT01 (sample SAMN15532306, study PRJNA645909) | rock metagenome | isolation source: weathered quartz diorite | place: Puerto Rico | collected 2017-06-21 | reverse complement strand
CGAAGAGTTCCTCGCCACCCACAACGGCGACCCCAAACCCTTCACCTGGACCGCGTCGATCGACTCCATCCTCCAAAAGGTCGGACGCTGTAAAGCCGTTCTTGAGACAGTGCACTAGTGATCTCTCCAAGTCCTGCGATGCTTGGCAGCCACGCGAAGCATGGCGAGACTTCCTGGAGCGACCACCTACATACGCTCCGGTGCGTCGACCCCGATCAGATCGAGACAGCGCGCGACCACGAGCTGTGTCGCGGTGCAGAGAGCGAGCCGGAACGACTCGTGCTCCGTCCCCAGGACCGTGTGCTGGTGGTAGAAGCGATGAAAGTCGTCGGCGACGCGGATCGCGTAGGTCGGAACGGCGTGCGGCGCCCGGCGCTCCGCCGCCTCGGCGACGATCGCGGGGAACTCGGCCAGCCGCTTGACCAGATCCCGCTCCTCCACTGCGAGCGGGCCGACGGGAACGGCCTCCGGATCGCGTGCACCCCCGTTCTCGGTCTTGCGGAGGATCCCCGCGATGCGCGCGTGCGCGTACTGGACGTAGTAGACCGGGTTCTTCTGCGACTTCTCGGCCGCGAGGTCGACGTCGATCTCGATCGTCTGGTCATGGCCTCGTGAGACGAGATACCAGCGCGCGGCGTCGACGCCGATCTCGTCCATGAACTCGTCCAGGAACACGACGTCGCCGCGGCGCTTCGCCATCCTGGTCGCCTCGCCCCCCCTGGTCAGGTGGACGAGCTGGTAGAGGAGCACCTCGACCCGCTCCGGGTCGTAACCCAGCATGCGGGCGATTGCCGCATACCACTTCCGCGTCCCGTGATGGTCGGCGCCGAGGACGTAGATCGCGCGGTCGAAGCCGCGGTCGAGCTTGTCGGCCAGGTACGCGACGTCGGCAGCGCGGTAGGTGGGGGCGCCGCCCTGTTTCGCTGAGCGGACGAGCACCCAATCGTCCTCGTCGCCGTGCGCCGACGAGCGCGCCCACAGGGCACCGTCTTTCTCGTAGGTGTCCAGCCGCGGAAGCAACTCGGGGAGACGGCCCTCGAGCTCGCTCTGGAGCGCGAAGGAGTCGAAGTGGATCCGGAAGCGTTCGAGGGTCTGCTCGATCGAGGCGAGCATGCGCGGAACGGGATCCCCCTCGACGGCAGCGAGCTCGCGCACGTAGTCGCCGTGATAGCCGTCCTCGGGGGGTTCGTCACCGCGCCTGCGGGCCTCCACCGAGTCGCGGAAGCGGTCCATCTGCGCACCCGAGTCGTTGTAGTAGTACTCGCGCTCGACCTCGTGACCGGCGAATTCGAGCAGACGCGCCACCGAGTCGCCGTAGGCGCCGTTCCGCGCCGACGCAACCGTCAGCGGGCCGGTCGGGTTGGCGGAGACCATCTCCACCTGCACCCGCTGCCGGGCTGCCGCCGAGCCGGAGCCGAACGCACGCCCCTCGCGGAGTGCTCCCGCGAGCGTCGACACGAGCCACGCGTCGCTGAGGAAGAGATTCACGAAGCCCGGCCCGGCCACTTCTGCCCGCTCGACCGCGGGAAGAGCCGTGAACGACCCGCCCAACTCGTCCGCCAGCTCGCGGGGGGGCCGGCGTCGGGTTCCGGCGAGCTGCAGCGCCGCGTTCGTCGCGTAGTCGCCGTGTGCCGGGTCGCTCGGACGCTCCAGCGCCACGTCGGTACCGGCGAGGTCGGACAGCTCCGCGGCGAGGGCCGCGACCGGATCAGCCAACGTGTGCTGCCTCACGCGGTGCGAACAACGCCTCGAGCCGGCGAAGCTCATCGGCCGTGCCGACGCCGATGACGACGTCACCCGGCTCGAACAAGGCATCCGGAGAGGGCGTAGCGTCGAAAGTTCCGTCCTGCTTACGGATGGCGACGACCATCGCCCCCGTCGAGTCTCTGACGCGAAGCTCGCGGATGGTCCTGCCGGCGGCGCCACACCGCTCCGGGACCTCGATCTCCTCGAAGCGGAGCTCCTCCCCCTCGGCCGTCGAGACGACGTCGAGGAAGGCCGCCACCTGCGGCTTGAGCACGAGGTTCGCCATCTGGAGCCCGGCGGAGGAGTAAGGCTGGACGAGGCGATCGGCGCCGGCGAGGCGGATCTTGCGAGCGCCGGCTTCGTCGGAGGCGCGCGCGACGATGAAGATGTCCGGCCGTGCGGCGCGCGCCGACAGTGTGATGAAGAGATTGATCTCGTCCGAGTCGGCGGACGCGACCAACGCCTTGGCGCGCGAGAGACCCGCCCGCTCGAGATCCGCGTCCTCCGTCCCGTCACCATCGACGACAGCAGCCCCACACTCGGTAGCGGCCGCCACCGAGTCGGGATTGGTGTCGATGACGACGAATGGGTGACCGCTCGCGATGAACTCCTCGCCGATCCGGCGACCGACCCGGCCGAACCCGCAGATGATCGTGTGGTCGCGCATGCGTTCGATCGCGCGTCGCCTCCTCCGCTCGCCGACGACATCCTCCAGGACTCCACGGGCGATCAGCTCCACGATGGCGCCCGCGATGTAGAGGAAGATTGCCACGCCCGCGAGCAGCAGACCGATGGTGAAGATCTTGGCGCCGGTCCCTGCGGGCTTCGAATCGAGCCCGGTCAGCGTCGTCGTCACGACGGCGCGGTAGGCGGAGGCGACCCAGCCTTCGCTCGTGACCGCGTGGAAGCCGACGGTGCCGATCGTCAGCATCCCGGCGAACGCGACCAGCGCGTAGACGAACCGCCGGACGCTGAACTGCTCCACGCGTCAATCGTAGGCGCGCGCCAAGCCGCGCCCGAGAGGAGGCGAGGCGTCCTAGCCGGGCGGTCTGGCTGCGGTCCCGGCGCGGCGGGTGTCGATCACGACCTCGATGCCCTCGCGGGCAAGCATCGCCTGCACTTCTTCGCGCGCCTTGTAGATCCGCCACTTGACCGTCGCGAGCGTGATCTCGAGCGCGTCCGCGATCTCCGTGTACGCGAGACCCACGACATCCCGCAGCAGCAGCGCCATCTTCAGGTCGACGTTCAGCGACTCGATTGCGCGCCAGACGGCGTCGATCGTCTCGGTGCGCTCGAACGGCTGGTCGACGACCTCGAGCGGCGGGATGTCGTCGAGCGTGACGACAGACCGCGGCCGGCGCTCGAGCGCACGCAGCTCGTCGAGCACGCGATTCTTGGTCACCTGGAAGAGCCAGGTCGTGAACCGCGAGCGCAGAGAGAACCCCGGCAGTCCCTGGAAGACGCGCAGGAAGATCTCCTGCGTCAGGTCCTCGGCGAGCGACCGGTCGCCGACGAGCCGGAGGACGTAGTTGAAGACGGGCTGCTCGTACGCGCGGACGATCAGGGTGAACGCGCGCTCGTCGCCGCGCTGAGCTTTCCGGAGAACCCCTGGATCAGGCTGTACGAGTGCCAATCCGCGGCGAGTGTAGCGCCCCGACAGGAAAAAACAAAAAAGATTTACCAATCGGTGTCATGTCTCTCATCTATCGGTGGCTGGTCACTGCTGGATGAGCAATGATCGCCCCGTCATCGCCGCCGGCTGCTCGAGACCGAGGAGTTCGAGCACGGTGGGCGCGAGATCCGAGAGCTCTCCTCCCTCCCGCAGTTCCGCGGCCGCGTCGGCGAGTACCAGCGGCACCGGGTTCGTGGTGTGCGCCGTGTGCGGGCTGACGCCGTCGTCCTCGAGCATCCGCTCCGCGTTGCCGTGATCGGCGGTGACGAGGCAAACACCCCGGGCGGCTGCGGTCGCGTCCATGACTTGGCCGAGACAGGCGTCCGTCGTCTCCACGGCGGCGATGACGGCCGGGATCGACCCCGTGTGGCCGACCATGTCGGGGTTGGCGAAGTTGATCACGGCGAAGCCGTAGCCGTTGCCGACCTCGCCGCAGAAGCGGTCGGCGACCTCGGGGGCCGACATCGCGGGCCTGTGGTCGTAGCTGGGCACGTCTCGCGGAGAGGGGGTGAGAATCCGGGTCTCCCCCTCCCACTCGGCCTCCTCGCCTCCGTTGAAGAAGTACGTGACGTGTGCGTACTTCTCGGTCTCGGCGACGTGCAGCTGCCGGACGCCGTGCGTTGACAGCACCTCGGCGAGCGTGTCGGTGACCTTCTGCTCGGCGAACGCAACGGGTACGTCGAGCTCGTCCGAGTACCGGGTCATGGTCGTCAAGTCGACACCGGCGTCGACCAGGCGCCGAGCGAGCTGCCGGCCGCGGTCAGGTCGGAAGTTGAAGAACACAGCGGCGTCCGCGCTCGCATCGAGCCTAGGCCGCCCACGAATGACGACCGGTTCGATGAACTCGTCGGTGATCCCCCGCTCGTAGCTCGACCGCACTGCGGCGACGGGGTCGTCGGCCTGCTCGCCCACCCCGCCGAGGATGGCGTCGAACGCCCGCTCGGTGCGGTCCCAGCGCTGGTCGCGGTCCATGGCGTAGTAGCGCCCGCACACCGTGGCGGTGCGACCGGCGGGAAGCTCCAAGAGATCATTTGCAGCGCTGAACGGCGACACGTCGCGGCCGTCCGTGAAAGCGTGGATCCAGGTGCGGTCGGACATGTCCGCCTGCTCGGCCAGCCCGAGTAGCGCCAACAGGTGCTCGATGTGGCTGTGCACGCCGCCGCGCGACACGAGCCCGAGGAGGTGAACGGCACCGTCGCGCTCGTGGGCGCGGGCGAACGCCTGGACGAGGGCATCGTTGTCGAAGAACGACCGGTCGGCGATCGCACGGTTCACGCGCATCAGGTCCTGGAACAGGATCCGGCCGGAGCCGATCGTCAGGTGGCCGACCTCGGAGTTCCCCATTTGGCCCGCCGGCAGCCCCACCGCCTGACCGGACGCTGCAAGCTGCGTGTGCGGGTACCGTGCCCAGAGATCGTCGAACACCGGTGTCCGAGCCAGCTCGACGGCGCTTCCGGGACCGGCCGGCGCGATCCCCCAGCCGTCGAGGATCACGAGCGTCACGAGCGGAACGCTCACGCGACCGCGGCGCGGCAGATCGCGGCGAAGGACTCCGGATCGAGCGACGCTCCGCCGACGAGCGCCCCGTCCACGTTGCGCTGCGCCAGGAGCTCTGCAGCGTTGTCGGGCTTGACCGAGCCGCCGTAGAGCACACGCGTCGGGTGCAGCGACTTGATCAGCACGTGCGCCTCCTCGGCGATCTCGGGCGTCGCCGTCTTCCCGGTTCCGATCGCCCAGACCGGCTCATAGGCGACGACGAGGTTCTCGTGGCGCGGGATCACAGCCACCTGCCGGCGGAGCACCGCCTCCGTCTCACCGGCTTCGCGCTCCGCCTCCGTCTCGCCGACGCACGCGATGACCGAAAGGCCTGCCTCGAGCGCGGCACGGCAACGCTTGGCAACGGTCTCGTCCGTCTCGCCGAACCACTGCCGCCGTTCCGAGTGGCCCACAATCGTGCCGCTGACCCCGAGCTCGACCAGCATCGCAGCGGAGATCTCGCCCGTGAACGCACCGTCCGCGGCCCAGTGCACGTTCTGGGCATAGATCGTCCACTCCTCGCCGACCGCCGCCTCGAGCGACACGAACGGCGGGCAGATGACGACCTCGACGCCGTCCGGTGCTTCGAAGCGGTCGAAGAACTCGAGGGTCTCGGCCGGCCCCTTGAACATCTTCCAGTTCCCCGCAATCAGCATTCAGGCCTCCGGAATCGCTGCGACACCTGGCAGCTCCTTGCCCTCGAGCAGCTCGAGCGACGCGCCGCCGCCGGTCGAGACCCACGAGATCTTGTCAGCGAGCCCGGCCTCCTGGACTGCCCAGACGGAGTCGCCGCCGCCGACGACCGTGTAGCCGTCGACACCTGCGACGGCTTCGGCAACCGCCTTCGTGCCTTCGGCGAAGCGCGGCCACTCGAAGACGCCCATCGGGCCGTTCCAGAACACTGTCTTGGCATCGCCGATCGCAGCACCGAACCGGCGCCGCGTCTCGGGTCCGATGTCGAGCCCGACCCAGCCGTCGGGAACATCGTCGTACGGCGTCACGCGACTCTCTGCGTCGTCCTCGAACGCCTCGGCCGCGACGATGTCCACCGGCAGCTCGATGTGGAACGAGAGCGGGTTCTCGTGGCGAAGCTCCTCCGCCATCTTGCCGCCCACGAGAACGGTGTCCGCGCGCCCGCCGAGATGCTCGAGCACGCCGAGCTTATCCTCGACCTTTGCTCCCCCCGTGACGAGCACGAAGGGACGCGCGACGTCCCCGAGCAGCCTGCCGAGATGCGCCAGCTCGTCAAGCAGCAGCAGCCCGGCATAGGCGGGCAGGAGGTGCGCTACCGCCTCTGTCGAGGCGTGGGCGCGATGCGCGGAGCCGAACGCGTCGTTGACGTAGAGATCCATCCCCTCCGCGAGCTCCCGCGCGAAGTCGGGATCGTTCCTGGTCTCCCCAGGGTGGAACCTCGTGTTCTCGAGCACACGGACACGCTGGTCGGGCAGCAGGTCCCGGAGGTGCTCGGCGACGGGGGCGATCGCGTACTTCGCGCGGTCCTCTTCCGTCTTCGGGCGGCCGAGATGGGAGCAGACGGCCACGTCGGAGGCGCCGCGCTCGAGGATGAGCCGCAGGGTCGGAAGCGCCGCCCGGATCCGCGTGTCGTCGGCGACGCGGCCGCCGTCCAGCGGCACGTTCAGGTCGGCTCGGACGAGGACACGCTTGCCGGTGACGTCGGCCGTCTCGACCGAGCGCGGCAGCCTCACGTCAGAGAAGCCGCTGGACGAGATCCACCAGACGGCACGAATACCCCCACTCGTTGTCGTACCAGCCGAAGACCTTGGCGAGCCGGCCGTGCGCCATCGTCAGCTGGCTGTCGAAGATGCACGAGTGCGGGTTGCCGCGAATGTCCGTCGAGACGAGCGGGTCCGTGGCGTACTGGAGAATCCCCGTCAGCGGACCCGAGGCCGAGGCGAGAAACGCGTCGTTGATCTCGTCCACGGACACGTCACGACCGAGCGAGACCACCAGGTCGGTGATCGACCCGGTCGGAACGGGAGCGCGCACGGAAATGCCGTCCACCTTCCCCTGCAACTCGGGCATGACGAGGCCGACGGCCTTGGCCGCGCCCGTGGAGGTCGGGATCAAGTTGATCGCGGCAGCGCGCGCCCGACGCAGGTCCTTGTGCGGGAGGTCGAGCACCTGCTGGTCGTTCGTGTAAGCGTGGATCGTCGTCATGAAGCCCGACTCGATCCCCGCAAGCTCGTGAAGGATCTTCGCCATCGGCGCGACACAGTTCGTCGTGCACGAGGCGTTCGAGACGATGAGGTGTGACGCAGGGTCGTAGTCGCCGTCGTTGACGCCGATGACGAGAGTGATGTCAGGGTCCGTCGCCGGCGCGGAGATGACGACCTTCTTGGCCCCTGCGTCGAGATGCTTCTGACCGCCCTCGCGGGTCGCGAAGAAGCCGGTCGACTCCAGCACCACCTCTACGCCGAGGTCGCCCCACGGAAGCGACGCGGGATCGCGCTCGGAGAGCATCCTCATCTCCTGGCCGCCGGCCTTGATGACCCCGTCGCCGAGCTCCACCACGCCGGGGAACGGACCGAGGTTCGAGTCGTAGCGGAGGAGGTGCGCCATTGTCTCGGCGTCACCGAGATCGTTGAGCGCGACGACCTCGACGTCGGCGCCGAGCGAGTGCAGCGCGCGGAAGAAGTTGCGGCCGATGCGGCCGAAACCGTTGATACCGACACGTACTGCCATCGCGCCGAGTCTAGTCGTCGGGGGTGGCGCGAAACGGCGGTAGAGTCGCCGGGGTGCGCATCTTGCTGAAGAGCGCGTGGGGGTCCGACGACCCGACCAAGGCAGCGTTTCCGTTTCTACACGCGAACGCTTTCGCGGAACTGGGGCACGACGTACAGATCTTCTTGCTCGGTGAAGCTGTCAACGTGATGCGCGACGAGCTGGCGGACGCGATCGTCCCGGTCGGGTGGCCGCCGCTGCGGGAAACGCTGGCGATCACGGTCGGACTCGGTATTCCGATTCACGTCTGAAGCGCTTGCTCGCTGGCCCGTGGGGTCAGCCCGGAGCACCTGGCTGGGAAGAACGCATCGTTTGCGAACCCTGGGATCCTCGGCGATCTCGTCGTGTGGGCCGAGCGGATCCTGACCGAGTAGATAAGGCGCGCCGCGCGCGTATGCGGGGCTGTGCATCTCGTACGATGGCGGACGAGGATGCCACGTGGCGACGTCCGATTCGATCGCCGAGATCATCGGGGACTATCGAGCCTTTGCGGCGATGCAGCGCGACCGTCTTGTTGCCCGCGGCATCGACATCGCACCCTACTCGCTCAGCCACCTCGCCGTCCGCGTCGCCGATTGGGACCTTTACGTCCACCAGCGGACGCTTCTCGAGCGCCATGCGAGGGCGAACAGAGAGAACGTCTGGAACGGCCGTCCGATCTCCTTGATCGTGCTCGCCGAACCGCTCGATGTCCTCGACGGGACTCCGGTCTCGCTCATCGAGCTCATCCCGCCCGTTCACCAGCGCGTCTATCGAATGGGCCTCGAGCACCTCGGCGTCGTCGTCGGTGAGGACATCGACGACTTCTCGCGAGTGCATCGAGCCGCGCTAACTGGCCAGCAGTTCCAGAGTCGCCATGTCGAGCCGTACTACATCCTGTTCGAGGACTTCACCCACGTGAAGTTCTACCGCCGCTCCTTGTATGACGGCGTCATCCTGGAGGGAGCGCGCTTCGACGGCTTCAGCCACGTCGACGACTGGATGCCGCAGCGGCTGGTCACCGCCACCGGGCCGAACCCGCTGCCGCGGTGACCGAACCTGCTGCCGGGCTACAAGACCGCCCAGTGCGTGCGGGATGCGCTTGAGGACGTCGGGTCTTTGCGAAGAGGTGGATAGTCAGGTCGTGGGCGGAAATGGCCTCCGAGCGCGGGCCCGGCCCGTCAAGGTCCCCAATTACGGGCTGAGCCCCTCATCGGGTCGCCATTCGAAAAAACGGCCTGCCAGATCAGAGTTACGACGACGATCACGAGACCGACGCCTGCACCGCCGCCGACGAGTGCGCCGAGTGGCAACGGCCCCTGACGGACCGACCCAACGACCCTCACAGACGCCTGGCTGTTTGCGGCTGTTCTTGGCGAGCCGGGCCCTCTGCGTGGTTCGACGATGATCACTTACTGATCAGTGGTGGCCGAGATTACGATCGGTGGGTGGCGACACGGCTGCTCGAACGTGAGGCAGAGCTGTCTGAGCTGCTGGCTGGCGCGGAGGCCGTGTCCCTCGGCGAAGGGCGTTTCATCCTCGTCGCTGGCGAAGCAGGCGCGGGCAAGACCTCGCTCATTCGCGAGCTGCGTCGCCGTGTGGACGCGGTCGTCGCGGCGTGCGAGCCCTTGTCGGTCCCTGCGCCGCTCGCCCCGGTGCGTGAGCTCGCGCCGGGCCTAGCGGAACTCGACGGCGACGACCGGGTCGCGCTGGCGCGGGCGCTGCTCGCCGCGCTCGGCGTGGATCGACAGGCGGCTGTCGTCGAGGACGCACACTGGGCAGACCCTGCGACGCTCGATGTGTTGCGTGCGCTCGCACGCCGAATCGACGAGGCGGGCGTGCTCGTGGTCGTCACCTACCGGGATGACGAGCTTCGTGCGAACGCGGCGCTCTCGGCGTTTGTTGGCGACCTCGCGACCGCCCCTGCCGTGCGCCGGATCGATCTGCGGCCGCTCAGCGTCGAGGCGGTTCGGGTGCTCGTCGAGCCCTCTGGGGGCGACGCAGTCGAGGTGATGCGGCTGACGAACGGCAACCCCTTCCTCGTTGCCGAGGTGATCGCCGCGAAGGATGTGCTGCCGGCGACGGTGCGGGACGCGACGCTCGCACGCGTCATCCGGCTCGACGACGCATCGCGCGCGGTCGTCGAGGCGGCGGCGGTTGTCGGCCAGCGCGTGCCGTTCGCTGTTCTTCCCGAGATCGAGCCGTTCGAGCCGGCGGCGCTCGAGGGCGCGCTTGCGCGCGGCGTGCTCGTCGACGAGGGCTCTGACCTTGTTTTCCGGCACGAGCTGACGAGACAGGCGATCGAGGAGTCGATCCCCCTGGCACGCGCCGCTGCCTTGCACGCAAGGGCGCTTGTCGCACTCGAGGGAGAAGACCCCGCCCGGCTCGCACACCACGCCGAGCGTGCCGGGTTGCGCGAGGAGGCCGGCCGGCTTGCCGAGCGTGCCGCAGCTGAAGCGGAGCACGTTGGCGCGCTGCGGGAAGCGAGCCTCCAACTCAAGCGTGCACTGCTCGCGCCCGCGGGCCTGGGGGAGCGGTTCGAGCTGCTCCTGCGCTATGCGCGCGCGACGAACTTCGCGGGCGATATGGAACAGGCATACGCAGCCGCCGAGGAAGCCGTCGGTCTGGCGCAAGCCGAGCTCGGTGGCGCCGTCGCGGAAGGGCGCGCACTCGTCGTCCTCTCATGGGCGCTCTGGTCGCTTGACCGCGTCGAGGAGGCACGGGCGGCTGCCGATGACGCGGTCGCCGCACTCGCCGTGGAGCGCGACGCCGAGTATGCGGCGGCGCTCGCTGCTCGGCTGCGCATGGAATCGATCGCGTTCGACCCCTGGATGGTCGTCGCCCAGGCGCCGCGCGCGCTCGCTCTGGCCCAACACGTCGGTTCCGAGGAGGCTCGGGTCGACATCGCGACGAGCCTGGGACTCGCGCTGGGCCACCTCGGCGACACGGCGGCTCTGCCGACCATTCTCGGCGCACTTGCCGACGCAAAGGCGGCGCGGCTCACCTTCCAGACCATCCGCGGGTACGTCAACGCCGTCGACATCGCGGTCGACCTGCGCGCGCACGCGACGGTGGACGCGCTCGCCGACGAGGCGATGCGCCGGCTCGACACGTTCGGCACCGCGATCCCGCTGCAGCACGTGCAACTCAGTGTCGCGCGTAGTCTCCTCGACCGCGGCCGCTTCGACGAGGCGGTTGACTGGGCTCAGCGCGCCCGGCGCGACGACCACGGCGGCGTTCCGCTCGCACTCGGTATCGAGGCTGTCGTCCGCGCGCGCCGAGGGGAAGACGCCGACGCGCTCTTCAGGCAGGCATGGCGGCCGCTGGAGGGGATCCCGGACGGCTGGCGGCACGGAGTCCTGCGCGCCTGGGAAGCCGAGGCGGCCTGGTTGCGCGGCGACCTCGACGTGATCCGGGACAGCGGCAGCGAACACGGACGGTCCGCGGCGGAGATCGCTGCCTGGGCTGCACGTGCCCGCGGATCGTTAGCGACCGACTGGCGCTCCGAGCAGGCACGCTGGCGCGAGCTCGACGCGCCGTACGAGGCTGCGCTCGCCGCACTCCCCGCCGACGAGCGCACGGCCCGGCAGGCCGTCGGCCCATTGCCGCCACCCGGCCCCCGCCCTGCCGCACGCCGCCTCCCCCGCGCGCGCCGCACGGCCCGCCCCTCCC
>JACXTT010012334.1_pt1 | contig 11348 bp, 10 predicted proteins | sample 9270951 | NCBI WGS metagenome assembly JACXTT01 (sample SAMN15532306, study PRJNA645909) | rock metagenome | isolation source: weathered quartz diorite | place: Puerto Rico | collected 2017-06-21 | reverse complement strand
GGGCGCGCAGCCCACCCCCGCCCAGTTCCGAAACCCCCTCCCCAACTCTCCCGGCATCCGGCCGTGTACGGGGCTCGAAGCACGGGCCGGCATCTGGCGCTACGACGCTAACCCGACGGGGCAACAGTTCTCCCCCGCCTAGCGCTTCGCCACCGGGCTCCGTAACGGGGTAGGCATCGCAGTTGACTCCGCGGGCCGAATCTTTGCAACCCAGCACGGCCGGGATCAGCTGCGGGAGAACTGGCCAAGCCTGTACCTGCCGGAGCAAGGAGCCAATGAACCGGCAGAAGAGCTGGTGCAGCTGGAGCGCGGCGCGGACTATGGTTGGCCGGAGTGTTACTTTGACCTGACCCAACAGAAGCTAGTCCTCGCTCCAGAGTACGGGGGCGACGGTGGGAAGGCTGTTGGGAGGTGCGTACAGAAACAATTCCCTCATGCTGCCTTCCCAGCCCACTGGGGGCCTAATGGTCTCCTGTTCTACTATGGACATCAGTTCCCGACAGCCTACCAGGGAGGCGCGTTCATTGCATTCCACGGTTCATGGAACCGAGCGCCTTCCCCTCAGGGCGGCTACAACGTGGTGTTCCAGCCATTCATTGACGGAAAGCCCGCCGGGAAGTACGTGATCTTCGCCGATGGCTTCGCTGGAGCGGTCAAAGAACCAGGTCGGGCCGCACACCGGCCGTCGGGACTTGCAGTTGGACCAGACGGCGCGCTCTACATCACGGACGACGCGCACGGACGGATCTGGCGAGTTGCCTATCGCGGTACTACGACCGCGGGAATTGAGGCCGCCTCCGCGCCATCTTTCCGAACCGACACTTCGGCGCCTGGGGCCGCTGTTCCACCGGAAGGCATCCATCCGGACGCTGGCTCACAGGCAGGAGGCCCTATGCCAATTCCCCCTGGCGCCACGGCAGCGCAGGTTGCGCTCGGCGACCAAGTCTTCCACGGTCAACGGGGAGGCGCGACGTGTGTAGGATGCCACGGATCGGACGCCAAGGGCACTCCGCTTGGGCCTGACCTCACAAGTGGTAAGTACTTGTGGGGTGATGGGAGCCCCCAGTCAATCGCCCAGATCATTACTAATGGAGTACCGAACCCGAAAGAATATAGAGCTGCAATGCCCCCGCTGGGTGGCGTACAGCTTTCTCCTGATGAGGTCTCGGCGGTGTCGGCCTATCTATGGGCGTTAAGCCATCGAAGCGCGTATTGAATCCTCTTCCTCATCGCCACGGGAAGTTCTCTGCGCCATATTGATCAGGGGCGGAAGAAATTGACAGAAGACAGGAATACACCGTGAGGCCTGGCGGCCCGGTCCCGTCCGCGCGATTGTTTAGATGCTCTGTTCGTCCAATGCAACGGAGCAAAGTGTAGTAACAGAGAGAGCGACGACCCCAACGAAATCCGAAACGCTGGGGTCGCTCGCGCCACGTTTGCGTCACTTTATTCTGCGGCGTTGTATCCTAAGATGGCCTTGGTCTCGAGAAATTCCTCAAGCCCCCAGACGCCAAACTCGCGACCGTTACCGGACTGCTTGTACCCTCCGAAGGGCGCATTACCACCACCTGCCGCTCCATTCACATGCACGTTCCCGGCGCGAATCTGTCGCGCTACGTTGCGCGCACGCTCCAGGTTAGCCGACTGCACATAGCCCGCGAGGCCATACAGCGTGTCGTTAGCGATGCGAACGGCGTCTGCATCGTCCTCGTAACCGATGATCGACAACACAGGGCCGAAGATCTCTTCGCGGGCGATCGTCATGTCGTTCTTTACATGCGAGAACACGGTTGGCTTCACAAAGTATCCATGGTTGAACCCGTCGGGGAGGCCTTCGCCTCCACATTCGAGCTTCGCGCCATCCTCGATTCCCTTCTTAATCAGGCGCTGCACCTTCTCCCACTGGGTTTTGGAGACGACCGGACCAGCCTGAGTTTCGAGATTCGCCGGATCGCCAACCTTCACAGCCAACGCCGCCGCTTTCGCAATAGCCGCCGCCTCGTCCATGCGCTTGTTCGGCACCAGCATACGTGTCGGAGCGTTGCATGATTGGCCGGTATTCACGGTGCAAGTCTTCATACCGGCGGCGATCACCTTCTGGAAATCGGCGTCGTCGAGAATGATATTCGCGGATTTGCCGCCGAGCTCCTGCGTCACCCGTTTCACAGTGGGCGCTGCGTTCTGTGCGACAAGTACGCCAGCGCGCGTGGAGCCCGTGAAGGAGACCATGTCTACATCGGGGTGCTTAGACAGCATAGTGCCTACGCCAGGGCCATCACCGTTCACGAGGTTGAACACACCCGGCGGCACTCCGGCTTCGTGCAGCACCTCGGCAAAGAGGATTGCGTTCAGCGGCGCGATTTCGGTCGGTTTCAGCACCATCGTGCAGCCTGCGGCGAGAGCTGGGGCCACCTTTGCTGCGATCTGATTGATCGGCCAGTTCCACGGCGTGATCAACGCGCACACGCCGATCGGCTCATGCACAATACGGTTGCGATCTATATCTTTTTCCCATTCGAAGGCCTTCAGCGTGGCAAGCGTCGTCCGGAAGTGTCCCACCCCAGCCGGCGCTTGCGCCGCATTCGCGAGCGACAATGGAGCCCCCATTTCTTTCGAGATGGCGGCCGCAATCTCAGGAATGCGCTTCTTGTAAACCTCGATGATTCTCTCGATCAGCGCCGCACGTTCCTCCACGGTTGTCTGCGAGAAGTGCGTGAACGCTTTCCTCGCGGCAGCGACTGCGGCGTCTACGTCATCTTGGTCACCCAGGATAATCGTTCCCACTACTTCTTCGGTGGCCGGGTTCACTACGTTCGCGGTCTGCTTGCTGTGCGGGTCGACCCATTTCCCATCGATATAGAACTTGCGTTCGTTCTGCATGATCTCCTCCTATCTACAGTTTCATCTCAGTCCAATTATTTTCTAAAATTTTAATCTTATATTTATTATTTTATTACCGAGTATAATCCGCCGCGTTCCGCAGTGCAACCCGCGCCAAGGATAGCCGCCATATCGTCCTGACATAGTATCAGTGAAAATAAGTTGACGACCCTGGTTGAGCACTTCGGGCGCGAATAATGACGCAGCCGAGAGTAAGCGTTAGGAAATGAGCTTATGTTGATACTGCCAACCGTCCGCTCTTTGCAGAAGCTGACAATTCTTGTATGTAAACGCAAATCGTTTTTTGTCGGGCAACGTGATATAGAATGAACCATCAGCTCTTGCCGCCCCTAGCCGCCCCACGACGACCCTGCCAGACTTTGCCTGTCTCGCTCGCACGAGGTCGCCCGTCATGAAACCAAAGGAGAACTTTTCTCTGCTCCGATGGTGGCGAGGAAAGCCGAATTTATCAGGTTGACAGATTTGCCTGTTGCCGCGGCCCGTGGCCGACCACACAAACACGCTAGGAGCCCTCAACTCTGAATGGTCAGGAGCGGAAACTCCTACGCAACCTGCGTCGTAGGAATACTTTTTGCCGAGACCGCACCGCATGCGGTTGTACTTCGTTCTCGTTCCTGTTCCACCCTCCACCATCGATACTTCCGTTACTGGCAAGAGACGGCGAAGTTTCTGGACCACGTTCGTCGTCTGCTGAATCCGCGCCATTAGTGACGGAGCAAGCCATCCTCTTTTATCACCGGCACGGTTTAAAAAACGAGGCTGTCGGTAGCGCGTCTTTCTATTGCGTCGTCCGCGGCGCAACGACCGTCGGGCGGCGAGCGCGTCTTTGATGCCCATCTTATGTTTGAGTTCACCAAGCACTAACACCTTGTGAGAGGACAGAGCAGCAAAGCCGGTCGTTTTGTCGCCCGGATCCAGTTGGACACGGACGGAGTGCAGGGTGCTCGCTAAAACAGTCCGGCTTTTGAGCCTGATCGTGAACGGGGCATGTTTGTGGACAACCGCTTGCCGCCTCGTCAAGAGCTGCCGAGCTCTTTTCTCTGAACACGGCATTAAAGGTTTTTTGTGTTTGTCAACGACAAATACCATGGGCCTCCTTTGAAAATTTGCTCGTAAGAGCTCGATAACGTAGCGTATCAGCTACTCACCTCGCCAAGGTTTTTACAGCTTGTTCAGTCAACGACACTGCTTGCACTACCTTGAGCTCGCTGTTTAATCGTTAACGACAGAGCTACAGACTGGTGAAGCATCTGTAGGTGTCATAACTGTAAAAACATAGCACTGTTTCTGTCAGTGCTGAGGCTGGTTACAGGTAATTTTTCGCATCTCCCAGATTTCTCCTGCAGATAAGGAGGTTTGCGAAATCTTTGACAGTGAACAGGACAACACTCCGCAATCTTTCTATTGGTGTCTGAGCGGTTGTACTTTACAGTGTCAAAGACCAAGGTCTGTAACATGAATCCTCCGTGGGCTATGTCAAGTCGTAATCAAGGGGCACAGCTTAGACAGACGCAGTTCGATGAACTGGCGACGATACACTAGCAACGCGATAAGTTCTTGTTGCGTTGTGTCAGGAACGTGCTCCCTGAGGTTGCCTCCTTTTACAAAGAAATTTTGCCCTGTTGCCAATTATTTTATGGCCGAGTATATTCCATTATACTCTGCTTTACAACCTTCACCATTGATCGCCTCCTATCGTGGCCAAGTTCCGTTGGGAGGCAGAGATGCCGACGTAAATTCGCCTGGCGTGAGACTATCTATTGTTTGGTAATGAATGCCGTTCTGGGAATTTCTTCACCACATCACTCTAATCCTAACGAGGACACAATTGTTGGATGCGCACAGCTCTTGCGGCGAAACTCGTGTAACTGCAAGATTGGTCGGACAGTGTCGTGTACGAAAAGGAGGCGAGGAAAAGTCATGCCTGAAAGCAGTCGAATCCGTACAGTAATCGTGCTGATAGTTGTGGGCCTGTTCAACGTTATTTCAGCCGCGCAGGCGGACAACACAACTCACATTGATTTATCTAGTGATCGGGCCTTCCCGGAAAGCATCACCGCATCAACTGACGGCGCGCTGTATATCGGTAGCCCCGCAGTAGGCGGCATAACGCGGATACCGCCCGGCGCAACAAGAGACGAACCCTGGCTCAAGCCCGGCGCTTTTGACACGCGGTCGACGTTCGGCGTGTTCGTCGACGATGCTGCGCATATGCTGTGGGTCTGTTCGAACGATGTATCGGCGTTTGGTGTACCGGGTCCGAGTTCGGTGAGTGGAAGCTACCTCAAAGGCTTTGATCTCCGCACCGGAGAGGGCAAGGTCAGCGCAGCGCTTCCGGGTGAGCGCCATTTTTGTAATGACATCGCCATTGGTCAGGACGGCTCAGCGTTTGTCACGAACTCTGCGGCGCCGCAGCTCTTACGGCTTAGGCCTGGCGGTAATCAATTGGAGGTTTGGCTAGAGGCCAAGCAATTCGAACCTCCGAGCTCGGGCGGTGGGCTCGATGGAATCGCCTTCGGCGGCGACGGCAATCTCTACGTCAACACGTTCACCAAAGGGGAATTCTTTCGTATCGAGGTGCATAACGGAGCGCCAGGGAAGGTGACGAAGCTACAGACATCGCGCCCGTTGGTGTCACCCGACGGACTTCGTGTTGTGGGCGGACTGACCTTTGTGATGGTAGAAGGGAATGGAAAGCTTGATCGCATAGTCGTTACCCAAGATAAAGCGTCGATCGAAACGCTTGCGGAAGGTTTGTTGGGTCCTACTGCTGTTGCTGTGGTGGGAACCACGGCGTGGGTGGCGGAAGGCCAACTCTCGCATCTTTTCGATCCGGCTAAAAACGGCCCTCCACGATTGCCTTTTCAGATCAAAGCAACGCTCTTGGGACAATAGAGAACTTAGGATTCTTTCCGCCGAGTACGCTAGCCACAGGTTGCGCCGGCGCCTGTGGAGCAATCAGGGGACCGAACACAGCCCGCGCCGAGGTTGAATCTTTCGTTAAAGACCGGCATCAAAGATCAGTATGAAGAGACGATCTTTCCTCCAACAATTAGGAGCCATGGCGCTGACTTGGTTGAGCTTCCCCGCGTGCGCGCGAAGCGAGAAAGCCAACGCCGCGGCTGAACATAACACGGCTACTGTGGCCAAACTCGACAAGCCTCGGGCAGAATGGCGAAACCTGCTTCCCGCCCAAGCCTATGCCGTACTCTTTGAGGAGGCGACCGAACGACCAGGCTCAAGCTCGCTCAATCAGGAAAAGCGCGATGGGACGTTCGCGTGCGCGGCCTGTTACTTGCCGCTGTTCGAGTCCAAAGCCAAGTTTGAGAGCGGCACGGGGTGGCCGAGCTTCTTTCAGCCGATTCCTGGTCATATCGAGACAAAAACAGATTACAAACTCATCCTGCCACGAACCGAATATCACTGCGCGCGTTGTGGCGGCCACCAAGGGCACGTGTTCGACGACGGTCCACCTCCTACAGGACAGCGTTGGTGCAATAACGGCGTTGCGCTGATGTTTATACCTGACGGAGAACCGCTACCGGCCTTAAGGACGTGAACATGAGACGATGGATAAAACTCGCGTTAGGGATTGCTTTCTTTGGCTGTTTTGGCTTTCTTCATTCGACTCAAGCTGAAAAAGGAAATGAGACGCAAGCAGCTGCGGAGAAGACGCTAAAAACTGCAACTTTTGCCGGCGGCTGTTTCTGGTGCATGGAGCCTCCGTTTGACAAAATAGACGGAGTCATTTCCACAACTTCCGGGTACACCGGCGGCCAGACCAAGAATCCCACGTACGAGGAAGTGTCTTCAGGGGGGACCGGTCATGCCGAGTCCGTGCAAATAGTTTTTGATCCGACAAAAGTGAGTTATGAACAATTGCTCGACGTGTTCTGGCAGAATATCGACCCGTTCACGCCGAACGGCCAATTCTGTGATCATGGCCGACAGTACCGTACGGCGATCTTCTATCACAGTGAGGAGCAGAAACGCTTGGCTGAAGCTTCGAAGCGGGCCTTAGAGCAATCAGGACGCTTCACCAAACCGATTGTTACCGAGATCGTTCCAGCTGGAGAATTTTACAAAGCCGAAGAGTATCATCAAGACTACTACCAAAAGAACCCTCTCCGCTACAAATTTTATCGTTACAATTGTGGCCGGGACCAGGTACTGGAATCGATATGGGGGAAGAGTAAGTGAGCGGGCGGCGTTGTCGCGCTTAAAGGAGAGATATAGCAGAATCCCTCAGTCCACTTTAGTCTATAGTTTCACCACCTTCAGGACCCCAGAACACCACCCAGGTCACGAAGTCGTCACTAAAATTCTCAAAGTGGTGAAGAGCGTTTGCTGGTACGAAGACTGCATCGCCAACCTGACAAGTGGTTCGTTGTCCCTTGATAATCATCTCACTGTTTCCACTCACGACCAGATAAATCTCATCTTGAGGATGGGGACCCTGAAAATCTTTTCCCTTCGGCGCAAAGACGCCGACCGACATCGTGCCATGCCGTAACGGCAGGGCGTGCCACACGCCATCAGGCCACTTCTCGGTCGGGGGCAGTGGAAGCCGGGCGAGGACTTCGGTCAGAGAGGCTTTCATCATGAAAATCTCCTTTAGCAAAACTTTGTCAAGGAGCATACATAAAAGTTTGCCGGTGTCTATTCCGTCTTCCCTCTCGGAAAAATTTCTTTATCTTCTTTCCTAATTTTTCACCGGACTATTTTCGTACATTTCCGTGCTCGGGGCTGGAATTTGCTCAGTGTCTACTTGTATTGCGTAGCCAGCCGTTGTCCTTTTTCCCGCCTGTTGCTGGGTGGTTCGGTTACGACCGACAACGAATACGTACAGACTTGGCAGCGCGAGGAGCGTCAGCAACAAAGTAGACATCAAACCGCCGACCAGCACCGTGGCGAGCGGTCGTTGCACGTCCGAACCAATGCCAGTTGCGCGAGCGGCGGGCGCCATGCCCAGGAGCGCCACTACCACCATCATCAGCACCGGTCGCATTTGCGCTAACGCTCCTTGAATAACCGCTTCGCAGAGATCTTGATTGTCTTCGCTGCGGCGACGATTGATTTCCGCGACGACTAGCACGCCGCTCATGACCGCCACGCCAAAGAGCGAGATGAATCCCACGGCTGCTGACACGCTCAGATTGATGCCGCGCACGTAGAGCGCCACAATCCCGCCAACCAGCGAAAAGGGCACATTCATCAACACCAAGCCAGCGTCGCGCGGTGAGCCAAAGGTAAAAAAGAGTAAGGCGAAAATGACGGCGATCGTGATCGGCAAGATGAATGTCAACCGTTTGCGCGCGCGTTCCAGATTTTCAAATTGTCCACCCCAGGAAACGTGATACCCCGTTGGCAGCCGAACACCAGCAGCAAATCTGGCTTGGGCTTCTTCGACAAAGCTGCCCTGATCACGACCACGGATATTCGTGCGTACGGAAATCTGCCGTTGATTCTCACGGCGAGCAATGATGGTGGCGCCGTTGACGATCTGAATATCGGCAAGTTGAGAAAGTGGAATACGTTCGCCGCTCCGTGCGGTAATGAGAATGGCGCCGATGGTGGGCGGATCAACCCGCGCTTCTGGAGTGTAACGCACGGTGATATCGAAGCGTCGCTCTCCTTCAAAGAGCGTGCTCACCGCCCGTCCGCCAATGGCGAGTTCGATCACGTCTTGCACCTCACGCACGTTAATCCCGTAACGCGCCACCTCCTCGCGATTGATATGGATACGTAACTGGGCCTGGTCATCCTCCTGCTCGATGGCAAAATCCGCAGCGCCAGGAACGTCTTTGATCGCTGCAAGTGCTTGCGTCGCCAAGCGGCGCAGTTCGGTAAGACTTGGACCGCTGATGATGACTGCGAGATCGGCTGGCGATCCGGTGACCGCCTCAGTGACGTTGTCAATAATCGGTTGGGTAAAGCTAAAAAAAGCGCCAGGAATTGCAGCCCGCAAGGTGCGGCCAAACTCTTCTACAAGGTCCGCTTTGGTCTTACCGGCCTTCCAAGTCTCGTATGGAGTAAGCGCGACGAAGAATTCGTTACGGTTAGGGCCATAAGGGTCAGTCCCAGAATCATTGCGACCCGATTGAGAACTGACCAACTTCACTTCCGGGGCCTGCTGAAGCAGGGAACGGATGGTGCTAGCCACCTCCGCCGACTTGGTTAATGAGATCCCCGGCGGGAGGTTAGCTCGCACCCAAATCACGCCTTCGTCGAGTTGCGGCAAAAATTCCGATCCGAGCGAGCGAGCCAAAACAAATGCGGCCAGCACGATGACTGCGGCAATCGACACCACCAGTTTCGAGCGCTGCACTGCCACCCGTAACGTGCGTTCGTACCAGAGCGAGAGCCACCGCAGGACCGGATTATCCCATCCATCTGCTCCGTTCCGAAACACATACGTCGCCAGGACCGGAATAAGCGTCAGCGCAAGCAGCAGGGAACCAAGCAGCGCATAACACACAGTGAACGCCATGGGAGTAAACAGGCGCCGCTCCACACGCTCCAACGTAAACAAGGGGATGTAAGCGGAGATGATAATGAGCAGCGAGAAAAAGATGGGACGTTCGACTTCAAGGGCCGCGTCGCGAATAGTAGCGAGCACGCCATCCGCCGTCTTATCTTGAGTGCGATGCGACAACGCGTGGACGATATGTTCCACCATCACCAACGTGCCGTCGACGATAATGCCGAAGTCGAGGGCGCCGAGACTGAGGAGGTTTGCGGGAATACCGGAAAAATGCATACAGACAAACGCAAACAGTAGTGAGAGAGGTATGGTGACAGCAGTTAAGAGAGCGGCGCGTACGCTTCCCAAAAACAGAAACAACACTGTCACCACGATGATGAGCCCTTCGAGCAGGGTGTGGGTCACCGTATGTAACGTATTATTAACGAGATCGGTGCGGTCGTAGATCGGCTTAATCTTGACTCCTGGGGGCAGTCGCGCAGCATTCAGCTCTTCGACCGCCTCCTTGATGCCCGTTAGGACCTCGCTGGGATTTTCTCCCCGTCGCATCAAGACAATGCCTTCCACTCCGCCGGAATGATCATTGACGCCAAAAATGCCGGTCTGTGGCGCTGAGCCGAGGTGCACGCGTCCAACATCTTTGACAAAGACAGGGACTCCATTGACGGCAGTGACGAGCACATTTTCGATATCACTGACTGACTCAATCAAGCCGACGCCGCGAATCACCATCGCTTGCTGCATATTATCAAGTTGCGCCCCGCCGGCATTCTGGTTGTTCGCATTCACCGCATCAGCGATTTGACTGATCGAGAAGTTATACTTGCTGAGCGCAAGCGGATCGACTTCGATTTGATATTGTTTAATGAGTCCGCCGAACGGCGTGACATCCGCAACCCCGGACACTTGGAGCAGCCGCGGCTCAACCACCCAATCCTCCAGCTCCCGGAGCTCCATGGCGTCATGCCCCTCACCCTCCAGCACGTAGCGATACAGTTCACCGATGGGAGTGGAGAGCGGACCAAGAGTGGGTGAGACTCCATCTGGCAGCGTCGCTTCACGCAACTTTTCCAGCGCGACCTGCCGGGCAAAGTAATCATCCGTTCCGTAGGCGAACGTCAGTTCCACCACCGACAGGCCAAAGATAGTGCGGGAGCGGCGAGCAATGACATTGGGTACGCTGTTCAACGCCCGCTCGATAGGCACGGTCACTTGTTGTTCAACTTCTTCCGCGGCGTGGCCGGAATATAGCGTGATGACCACCACTTGCGTATCGGAAATATCGGGATAGGCTTCAAGTTTCAGTTGTTGAAACGCCCAGAGACCTAGCCCAATGAGAGTGAGCCCCAGAACGAGGGACACAAACCGTTGTTGCAGGGCAAAGCGTAATAATTTAGCGATCACGGGTTTTCCTCTTGCTGTATCCCATCGTTGGGGTAGTGTGATTGACGCCTAAATAAGGAGAGGAATATCTACAACCTCAACATCGGAGAGAGTAATCAACCCTTCCCTCACCATGGGCTGAATTTCTGGAAGTATGCGGCGAAGTTTCTCAGCGTTTTCCACGACGCTGATCGTCACTGGCCTATCATCAGAAACGCCAAAAAGGCGCTTTTGATGGACTTTCCCATGACTGCCGTAGCCCATGGCTCCGATGTGGACTGTCGCGCCCGCCACATCGAGTTGCCGAAGCCGCCTGACAATCGCTTCGTAGAGCGGCATGTTATTCCAGGTATCAGTTTCATCAATGAAGATCACAAGAAGTTTGGCCGGCGCTTGTATCATATCTTCCCCGCTTGCTAGGGCAAATTGCAATAGCAGTTAGCCTATTCCTCACCACTCGCCCCTCACCCTATCCCTCTCCCCTCAAGGGCAATGGCGCGCAGTTAAGCCAGCACGCGTTTCCCATACTTGGCAAACCGCAACCGATGGGCCGCCGACCGTTTGTTGCGTTTGCCCTGGC
>JACXTT010012333.1_pt1 | contig 11349 bp, 15 predicted proteins | sample 9270951 | NCBI WGS metagenome assembly JACXTT01 (sample SAMN15532306, study PRJNA645909) | rock metagenome | isolation source: weathered quartz diorite | place: Puerto Rico | collected 2017-06-21 | reverse complement strand
ACGCGATGCGGCGCATGATGTCGTCTTCGATCGTCGACGCTCGTCGGATCGTCGAGGGGGGGCGTCCCAATCAGTGAGTCGGTCACAGGTGACCATCAATGACCCTGAGCACGCCCGCACTGGAACGGTCGCCGTGAGGCCGCCGGGTTCGTCGCGGCGGTGGCCCCCGCGGCGACATCGGCATGCGCGCCGGCTCGAGGCCAGGACGTCGGGCCCGGCCCCGGCGGCAGAATTCGGCGTAATCGATCGGGTCGCGCAGCATGACGTAGAGCCGGACCAGCAAGCGCCGGGCCAGGGCGACCTTGGCCTTGGGCCGCCCGCGTCGCCGGAGAACCGCGAGGTAGATGCGCTTGAGCTCGGCGTCGCCGCGGGTCGCGAGCGGAGCCGCCTGGCCGAGCACCCAGCGCAGAAGTGCGCGGCCTTGCTTGCTGATGTGCCCGAGCCGGTACTTGTCGGCGGGCGCGTTCACGGTGGGCGCCAACCCGACATAGCCGACCACGTGCGTGCGGCCGGGGAAGCGCGCCACGGGGCCGAGCACCCGCACGGTCGCCCGCGCGGTCAACGGCCCGACGCCGGGATGCGTCATGAGGCGGCGGGCGGCGGAGTCGGCGGCGGCCGCCGTGGCCACGTGGAGGTCGAGCTCGTCGATATGGCGGGTCAGCCATTGCCGCAGCGCGAGACTGTCATCGCGGCGCCGGCGCGGGTGAGGCAGCCGCACGAGCGCCTGCAGTTGGGCCAGGCCCTGGCGCGACCAGAGCGAGGGGCCGAGGGCCAACCGTTGATTCAGGGCGATCGCGTGCCGACCGTTTTTAACCAGCGTCCAGATGCGGACGAGTCGGAGCCGGTGTTTGATGAGCGCGCGCAGGTCGCGCGTCGTCGGATCGGGAATCCAGACCACCGGGAAGCGGTCGTCCTCCAGGAGCTCTCGAAGATGCCGCGCGTCGCGCCGATCGGTCTTGGTCTTGCGGACGACCAGCGCACGAATCTTCGCGGCCTCGCCGACCAGGAGGGTGTGCCCCAAGCGCTGCAGGAGCGCGTGGAACCACACCGAGTAGCCGGTGCTTGCGATGCCGACGGTCACGGGGGGAGGCAGCGCGCCCTAGAAGCGTTCGACGGCGTCGCCGGCGTGGGACAGCTCGTGGTCCCAGAGCTCGCCCGTGGCCGTGTTCAGCAGCGCGACCTGCTGCTTCCGCGTGTGCAAGTCACATCCGACCATGATCATGAGTCAGCCCTCCGTAGGTGTGACGTCGTGGTACCCCGCTCGGCCGAGGCTACCAGCAACCTCTGGCTGTTCTCATGACATCAGTGAGGAACCGGCGAGCGTTCGTCTCCGGCGTAGCGCTCGGCCTCCTCGTCGTGCCGGCCGCCGCCGAAGCGCAGCGGTCTGGGAAGGTGTATCGAATCGGAATGTTGCTCGCCGCCGCACCAAGTGACGAGAACGAGCTCCGGAACCTTGACGGGCTCCTCGACGGCCTGCGTGCGTTCGGCTGTAGCGAAGGTCGTAACCTGATGATCGACTATCGCTGGGCCGAGGGAAGGCTCGAGCGCCTGAACGTGCTCGCAGGCGAACTGGCGGCGCGCACGCCTGACGTCATCGTTGCCGTGAGTGAACCCGCTGCAATTGCCGCACGGAGGGCGACAACAACTCTTCCCATTGTTATGCCCATCTGCGGTGATCCGGTCGCCGCCGGACTTGCGGCGAGCCTTTCACGTCCCGGCGGTAACGTGACAGGGTTATCCCAGCTGAAACCGGAGATCACCCCAAAGTACCTAGAGCTCCTGAAGGAACTTCAGCCGAAGCTGACGCGAGCAGGGCTTGTCTTCGACGAGACCCGCGCCTCCGACAAGGTCGCCTTCCGGGAATTACAGCAGGTGTCTCCGGCAATGGGCGTCAAGCTCTACCTCGCTGACGTTCGTACCCCTGACCGCTACGTCCCCGCTCTTGAAGCGCTCGTGGAGAACCGAATCGAGGGACTAATCGTCCTGGCGAGCGCTGCAACCTATACGCACCGGCAACTCGTCGTAGGTTTTGCGTTACGACATCGAGTGCCAATGATCTCGGGTTTGTCAGAGTTCGCCGAGGCGGGAGCACTGATGACATACGGGCCAAACCAGCCGGATATGTTCAGGCGGGCTGCTTCGTATGTTGCCAAGATCCTTGAAGGCGCTTCACCATCCGAGCTTCCCATCGAGCAGCCGACGAAGTTCGAGCTCGTCATCAACATGAAGACCGCCAAGGCTCTCGGCCTGGCGATTCCGCAGTCGCTGTTGCTCCGGGCCGATCAGATCATCGAGTGATGGAGCGGCGCGCATTCCTCGGCACTCTCGCTTGCGGTCTCCTCGCCGCACCGCTCGCCGCCGCGGCCCAGCAGAGTGGGCACGTCCCCCGAATGGGTCTGTTGTCAGATGAGTCCGCGTCCGGCTCATTAGCGCCGTTCACCTTTGGCGCGCTGTCGAACGCCTTACGCGACCTCGGATGGGTTGATGGCCAGAATTTCACGCTTGAGCGGCGCTATGCGGAGGGGAATAATGCGGTCCTGCCGGGCCTCGCCACCGAATTGGTCCGCCTCAACATGGACATCATCGTCACCGTCGGGACGTCGGCAACCCTGGCGGCCAAGAGGGCAACCGAGACAATCCCGATCGTGTGCGCGCGCGTCGGCGATCCTGTTGGAGTCGGGCTCGTCAAGACCTTGTCTCGCCCGGGCGGAAACCTTAGCGGCGTGACGATCATCAGTAGAGAACTGGACGCCAAACGGTTGGAGCTGCTCAAAGAAGCCGTTCCCAATGTTTCTCGCGTGGGCGTCCTCTGGGACCCAAGCTTTTCGACGGGCGCAGCGGAGCTGACAGAGATCAGAAACGCGGCCCGATCGCTGGGCGTGGAACTCCACGTTGTGGGCGTGCGACATCCCGAGGAGTTCGAGCGCGCCATCTTGACGATGACGAAGCAACACGTGGGCGCCCTGATTGTGACGCCTAGCCTGCTCGTTATGGAACACCGGAAGCGGCTTGCGGACCTAGGCGCCAAGGCCCGCCTGCCGATGATGTCTTATAGGCGCGAGATTGTCGAGGCCGGCGGGCTCGTGTCGTATGGCCCAAATTTCTCCGACATGTATAGACGTGCCGCCATCTACGTGGACCGGATTCTCAAGGGCGAAAAACCAGCCAACATGCCCGTCGAACAGCCCACCAAGTTCGAACTCGTCATCAACCTCAAAACCGCGAAGGCCCTCGGCCTGACGATCCCCCAGTCACTCCTGCTGCGGGCGGATCAGGTGATTGAGTGAGAACCAGTGTCGGGACCATCCTGGCGGTGTGTCTCGTACTGCTTGGTGTGGGGCTTGCTACGGCCCAGCCATTTCGTATCACCTTCCGACGTGAGGGCGACGAATCCTCGTCTCCCGTTCTCATGGGAGAGGTGATCAACGAAGGCCCGCGGGATGTCGTGGATGTCTGGGTCACCGCGGACGTTCTAGACGCTGGGGGCCAGGTCGTGGGGCGCGGGGTTGCCTTCGTCACATCCTTCCTCCCTGGGCGCGGAACAACGACGTTCACGGTCAAATTCCCCCGAGTGGATGAGGCGCGCTCATTCCGCCTCGTCGTATCGTCGTTTCGCTATGCATCCGGGGTGCAATCGCCGTGACCGTTCGGGCAAACCGGGCCTTCGCCCGAAGGGGAGGGGGCGCCCTCGAGACGCCGCCCCTTCGGGCTCTTGCCAGGCCGATCGGCCTACACCTTCGTGAGCTGGCCCGATTGGATCAGATCCACCAGCACGTTCCACTCGGCCTTCTTGAGCACGGCCAGGTTGCCAGTCTCTCCGATTCGCACTTCATCGCCCACGATCTCGACGTCGGGGCACGCGCCGCACCCCGCGGGGCATAGTGTGACCTTGAAGTTCTCCATGGTGTTCACCTCCCTCCCTTCACGACATTGAGATGTTCGATGCAGGGACAGACGGCGGCGGGACGGCCCCGGCGGGACCGCCACGAGCGGAGCAGCCTTTGGAGCTGGCCGCGGACCTCCGCGAGGTCGGTCAGGGCCCGCTCGATGTTCTCCAGCTTCAGGTGCACGAGGTCCAGGACGTGCGAGCAGGGCGTCCGCCCCGATCGCTTCAAGGCGGTGATCCGCCTGATCTCGTCCAGCCGGAAGCCAAGGCGCCGGGCCTGCGTGACGAACACGAGCAGCGCGAGGGTGTCCTGCCCATAGAGGCGGTAGCCTGCTATGGTGCGACGCGGCGGAGGCAAGATACCCGTCCGCTCGTACAGGCGCAGGGCCTTGCGGCTGACGCCGCTCTTGGCCGCGACCTCGCCGATCAGCAGTCCATCGCGTCCCATGCCTGAGAGCGTAAACCCTGCCCCCTGGGACAAGGTCAAGCGGAATTCGTGGAGCGCTAGTTCTCGAACGCCAGCAGCGCCGACCCCGCGGGTGCGTCGCCGCTTGACTGGACTTGCCGGTCCGCCTAGCCTCGGGTCATCCCGTGCAGTAACCGCCCGGCTCGCAGGGGCTCAGGAGGCCCCTGATTTCGGTCCGTGGCCCCGCTCACAGTTCCGCGGACCGTGGCCCTCTGGCGCCGAACTCAGCCTGATAGGGGAGGATCGCCATGAGACGAGCTCGATTGGCCCATCGTGCCGCACTCCTTCCAGTTCTGGCCTTCCCAGCGCGCGCTTCGGCGCAGACGGTTGGAGGCGATGCCTCGACCGTGATGCCATCAGCCGCCGACTGGGGGGCCGCCGCGCTGGCGGTGGTGCTGGTCGTCACGCTCCTCGTCATCGTCGTCGGGGTGAAGCTCTACGATGCCAAGCGTAAGAGGGAGGGCGACGCCCTGACGGTTCAGGCGCGCATCTCCGACGCGCTCCTTCGCGACTTCGTGACCTTGCCGATCACGGCCGTCGTGAGCGGATCGGCGTGGCGCCGCTCCCCATTGATCCTCACGATCAGGGGAAGCGTGCCGACGCCGGAGCTGCGTGAGGCCGTCATGCGGCTGGTCGGCCAGGAGCTATCCCGTCATCACTCCGGCGTGACGGGCCGAGGATCGGCTCATGGTCGACCCGCTGGTCGGGAAGGAGCGAGTCGCGACCCTGTTGAGGTGACCACTGGGCACCGCGCGGGGTTTGATGGGGCGCGGCGGAGGATGATGCGGCCCTTCCGTCTACGTACGGGACCTAGCGACGAACCTCCGGCACATGCGTCAGCACGTTGCGGCCCTCGACCGGCACATACTCGATCACCAGTGTCACGCCGGCACGAACGTGCGGCAGGAGCATCCCGGCCGGGGCCTCGAATAGAGTGCGATCGGCGAGCGGGATCGTCCTGTCCTTCGAGTACAGGACGGCGCCGACCATGAGGTGAACAGCCAACTACCTCGCCGCCTCCACCACGATCAGCCGCCAGTCTGCCGGCGTCGGCATCGCCTAGCTCTTCTCTACGCCCACGCGCTGGACTCGCGGCGATGCTCGGTAGCGTGCTTGGTACTCGCGGTTCATCTGAAGGTGCCTGCAGCAGAACCGCTTTAACGCCCGCTTCGTTCGCGTGGTCTTCTTCGCGCGGGGCTTGCCGCAGGCTACACACCCGCCCGCGCGCAGCCAGCGCCGCTGATACTTTGTTCGGTTCCGGACGGATATAGACCGACTCAGCTCTCTGCGCTGATGGCCAGCCTCGCCTCAACATCGGCCAGCCGCTTCTCAGTCCGCCGAATCTGCCACTCCCGCATCTCCCGGCGCCCTCTGTTCTCGATGGGCGTGGCGTCAAGTTCGCGCTGGTAAGCCGCAACCTGGCCCGACAACTCGGCGCACTCTTGCTCTAGCGATTGGCGCTCGTTGAGGGGGCGAGGCATCGCTCAGGATCATAATAGTAAGGGCAAAGTCGCTCTCCTGCACGCCCGGCTGCGCTGGTAGATTCGCGGCTAACTAAACTAAACTGAGAGTGTTTGGTAATCGAGGATTACCGGCGCAAGCCGCACTCGATGTCGAGAGGAGACAGGCTATGTCCAACAGCATATCGACCTTGCTGACCCGCAATCTTCACGACGTCTTCGGTGAAAACGACCCCGCGCGTTGGCGCGCGGCCATCGACGAGGTCTTCACCGAGGATTGCGTGTTCTGCGATCCCAGCAAGGGCGTCTACCGTGCGCGCGACGAGATCGATCGCGTCGCGGGCGCGCTCAGGGCTACTCACCCTGACTTTCGATATCAGCCAATTGCCGAGCCCGAGGAATTGGGCAATGCCGGGCGGATCCAATGGGTGTCGGGCCGCCCTGGTGAGGCGCCAGCCTACGCCGGGACTGACTTCATAATTGCCTGCGAGGGCCGGATTGCCGCCCTTATCTTTTTTTCGACAAGCTACGCGGAGCGCCATCGCCCAGGACTCCTTCACGATTCCTCGGTCATGGGGGAGATTCGTGGCGGCCGGGACGCCTCCGCAGACGCTCTTCTTCTTCGAGGCCGGAGACGGGACGATCAGAGCCCTGCGGGCACTCTGTCGTGCGCCGATAGGTCAGAGTTGTGACTATGCGCGGAAGTAGTTGTCATGCAACAGTCCGTCACTGCCTCCCCGACACCGTGGACCCGCGTGGGCCGAAGGGGAAGTGAGGAGAGCGTCTCAGCCAAGATGAAGCTCGCGTCGCTGGCCGCAGCGTTACTACTTGCCTATCCGGCAGTCGCTACCGCTGGTGGTTGGTATCTCATCGCGCCGGAAATAGCAGACGTTCTTGTACGTACTCAGAAGAACGTCGGGTTGGGTGATATTCCAGTCAACGAGTGGCAGACCATGGAGGTCTTCGATACGGCGAGCGAATGCAAGGCACGTCGTCAAACCCTCACGGATCGAGTCCCGAATCCGGGGCCGACCGCGTCAGACCTCATCGTCGCGAGCGGGGCACGCCTTCAGGCGAGCGAGTGCATCGCGTCAGATTGATCCTCGCTTATCACGACCGCAATGACTACCGTGGACCCACGGGGCCGAAGGGGAAGTAAGGAAGGTCTTGGCGGCGGCCCTACTACTCGACGCGCGCCCGGACTGGGTGTACACCGGTCGACACCGTGACCAATATGGCAAGGCCAGAGCCCGAGCCCAACAGCGACCAGTTCACCCAGGCCGTCACCGTTGGCCTCTGCCTGACCCTCGCGGCCGTCCTGATCGTCCTGGCCATCGTCTAATCGTCTTGGGCATCGTCTAGGAGAGATCAATCGGGCACGGCCACCAAGCTCGACCCAGGTGGGCGTTCGTTGCGCCGGGGACCCAGGCGTGGCAAGAGGGTGCCCGGAACCCTCGCATGGACCGGCCCGTTAGACCGTCTAAGGAACTGCAGGTGAGGCGGTAACCGGGAGGTGGCTTATGGTCCGCAAGCTGATCCTGGCAGTCGTGATCCTGGCGATGGCCGCAGTGCCCATGCCCGCCCTGGCCGGGGACCGGCACGAAGGCCGACATGAGTCCCGCGGCGGTCACGAGCGGTTCGAGAGGCATGAGCGCTTCGAGCACGGACCTTTCTTCGGGTTCGGCTTCTACCCGACCCCGTTCTATGCCGGTCCGTACTACGCCTATGCCCCGCCGGCCTGCACCTGGCAGCCCGGGTACTGGGTGAACCAGCCCTACGTGGATGCGTGGGGTCGCTACACGTACGTGCAGCAGTGGGTGCCTGCGCAATGGGTCTGCCAGTAACGGGTCACCTCTCGGGCGCGGTGATTCTGCTGACTGATTGTGCACGGCGTGGGGAGGTGCGACGCCTAAGACGCTGAGAACACGGCACCTCTGCATAGCTAGCGCGGACTATGCGTCACGACCTGTCTTTCCCGCAACTTGGCCCGCATTTGCTACCGGGTTGCTACCAAGACTGGCCGGCGGGGCATCGAGCCGGTGCACGGGGGCGTCGGCTGCGGAATCAGTCCGCTCCTATCAGGAAAGCCGCGGCACCTTCCACGAGGTGCGGTGTCACCTCTGCGGGCGCGACGCGGAGTTCCACGGGCAGGGGTCTCCGTCTAGCCTCGCGGTGACGTGCCCCCTCCAGCGCGGCTTGAGCGCCCGGCAGGCGCGGGGTTCTGGTATGGTCGAGTCCGATGGCGAGCATGTACTTCCGCATTCATTCCGGCCGGATGCCGGTCTTCCAGACGGAGCACCAGGCCTACCACGTCTTGGCCAACTACCAGGCACGCGGCGCTATCCGCCGGTGTGACGGTGTGCGTGTCCGAGAGACTGGCGCTGGCGGGCGCAGCAGGGTTTGGGGCTGGTCATTGCCCCCGGATAGGTTGGCCGCATGAGGGGATGGCTGATCCTCAGCTTTACGCTCGCGATTGGGATCGTTCTCGGTGTGGTTGCGATGACAAAGGGTCCGGCGCTTGTGGCCCCCTACCTGCCCAAGTCAATCAGCGGGCAGAATGAACGGATCGACGGCGAGGTCGTGCGCAAGCAGCGTGAGGGCAATCGGCTCCTAGTGAAGGTGGCGACGCCCCAGGGGCCGATGCTCGTCACGTTCACGCAGAAGGTGGCGGAGTTGGACCTGCTCCTGGAGCCCGGGGATCGGGTGGAACTCATCACCCCTGGCTATGCGACCTTTGTCGAAGATCCAGCCCTTGAACGAGTGAAAAGGCCAGCCGGAGCCGTAGTGGCCCCGTCATCACCCTCCACCTCGTCGGGCAGCCCACAGGGTTCGCAGGAGAAGACAGGGCGATAGGGCGTTCTCTCGTCAGGCCCCAATGGCTCGCCAGACGAAGAATGTCCCAGCGGCGACCACGGCCACGGTCAGCACCACGTACTCGACGGGGCCGAAGGTCCGCAACATCCTCCACATGGATGCCTGCGCTATAACCGACGGCGAACCCGTCCGTCATGATGACCGGCACATACACGACAGCTCCGAGCACGTTTGGCGGCAATGAAGGCAGAGGGAGCGTGTGGCCGGGCGGGCTCAGGAAGCTGCCAACGCTCGCGGACAAGATCTCACGAAGATCTCGAGACGGTTGTGGTGTATGCGCAAGCGGTGGTCGACTCGGTGGCTCGAAGCGCACCGTTCCGCGCTCGCTCGACGATCAGATCAGGCCGATGTCGCTCGGGCGGATGCGGGGAAAGACGCGATCGAGCCCGGAGTCGTCGAGTCCGTAGGTGCGCTTGAACAGGCCACCGAGCATGGCGCGGTATTCGGTGAGCACCGGCCAGTCGCGATCTTGATTCAGCGTCCGCCGCTCGACTGCCACCTGGCTCCCGGCCATGCGGCCGCCACGGATGCCTCCACCAAGCACCCAGTAGACTGTGCCGTGGCCGTGATCGGTGCCGCGCGTCCCATTCTCGCGAAAGGTGCGGCCAAACTCCGAGATGACCACCACCACGGTGCGAGACCACACCGGGCCCATCTGCTGCGCGAAGCCGGACAGGCCCTGGCCAAGATTGCCGAGCAGATTCGCGAGCTGGCCCTGGGCGCCCCCTTCGTTGACGTGGGTATCCCAGCCACCCACGTCGATGAACGCGAGATTGAACTTGTCCCGCATGAGCCCGGCCATGCGTTGCGCCTCGACCTCGAACCCGCGCGCGCTGATGGCGCTGCGGCTAGCCGCCTGCATCTCGCTGCTCATGTTGCCGGAGACCATCATCTCCGCCTGCTGGGCCACGGTCCGGCGCAGTTCGAACCCTTCGCTGATGAGTGGCTCGAAGCGGGTCCCCGCGTACAGGGAGGCGAGCAGGGCCATCTGCCGATCGTCGAACGGCGCGCGGCCGGTGCCTTTGAGCGAGACATTGGGCACGACGACGTCCCCCGTCATCGTCACGGGCAGGCCGTCGGTGAAGGCGACCGGCGCGGCCGCGCCGCCGACCACCGCCGCCAGTCGGTTCATGAAGCCGGACCCGTAGGCCCGAGTCCCTCCGCCCTCACCGGGCAGGGGCAGGCCTTCTTCGACACTGTCCTGCGTCTCGAAATGGCTCCGGGTCATGTCAGGGCTTCCCGCGAAGGCAACGAACGCCACCTGCCCCTGCTGCCAGAGCGGATAGAGGCTATCCTTCACCGCGGGGTGGAGGCCCCAATCGGCCGTCTCCCCGGGCTTTGCGAGCGGGAGGGCGGCCAGCGGGTTGCCGGGGTCCGGCCTCGGGATCGCGAGCGTCGGCCGGGCCTCGTAGTAGAAGGGGCTCCCGACCGGGATGACCACGTTGGCCGCGTCGTACCCGCCGCGCAGGAAGACGAGCAGGAACTTCGTATCGGCCGCCCCCGGCGCGGCGAATACGCGCGACACCAGGCGCGACGGGCCCACCAGCACGTGGGCGGCGCCGGCCAGGGCGAGCGTGAGCACGGACCGTCGGTGCATGGTGACCTCCGTCAGCGTTGCATCCAGTCGGGCGAAGCGAGCAGCACGGTGTTCCATTCCTGCTGGGACGCCGTGCGCCCGAGGGCCTCGCGCGTCCGCGCGCTCAGGGTCGGCTCGATGGCCTCGTAGAAGAGCCGGTTGTTCAGCATCGGAAAGGCGACGCGCGGACCCGGCTGATTGTCCTCCGTATTGAAGAGCCCGGCACTGCCCGCGCCGATCGCCCGGGCGATCTCGAATCGCTTCACGAGCTGGCCCGAGCTGGTCCAGGCCGGCTCGACCAGCGCATAGCCGTCCGGCGTGACGCGCCCGTACAGGGGCTCCCCGAGCTGATTGAGCCAGCCGACCACGGGCCGGTAGTTGCTGATGACTTTCCCGTCGTAGGCCAGCCGCAGCGACGAGACGACAAACTGCAGCGGGTCCTTGAACTTGCCGGTCGCGGCCGGCGCCTGCGCGAGCACGGTGCCGAGCTCGGGGGATAAGAACAGGACGCGAAGCACGGCGGCGATGTCCCCGTCGCTCCGGCGGAAGGTCTCGGCCATGGTCTCCACCAGCCAGGGTGGCGGGTCGTCGGCGACGAAGTAGATGGCGAGCTTCCGGCTGATGAAGCGCGCCGTCGCCGGGTCCCGGCTCAGGAGCGTGACCGCCTCCTCGACCTCCGGGAAGCCGGCGCCGGCGATGTGCCGCCCGAGTAGCGTCTTGGCGCCGAAGTCGTGGCGGGCAGGGTTGAACTCGAACAGGCCGTCCCGCCTGTAGAGGGTCTGGCGGGAGGGCGGGAGCCGCGGCACGCTGGCGGTCGCGTTGATGCCGACGCCGGTCAAGACCCGAGCGAGCTCTTGCACATCCTGCTGCGAGTAACGTGACCCGCTCGCCCCACCGCTGACGCCCAGGGTATGCAGTTCCATCAGCTCACGCGCATAGTTCTCGTTGAGGTGGCCCGCCGCGCTCTGCGCATTGTCGAGGTAGTCGAGCATCGCCGGGGACTGTACGGTCGCGAGCACGAGGGTACGGAACTTGCCGAGGGCGTGCGTACGCACCGCGCGCTCCTCGTATTCGCCCAGGGTCCAGC
>JACXTT010012332.1_pt1 | contig 11349 bp, 10 predicted proteins | sample 9270951 | NCBI WGS metagenome assembly JACXTT01 (sample SAMN15532306, study PRJNA645909) | rock metagenome | isolation source: weathered quartz diorite | place: Puerto Rico | collected 2017-06-21 | reverse complement strand
AGGTGAGCACGCTGACCTGCCGCCCCTCGCGCACGACTTCCGCACTGCCGATCGGCACGGTGTAGTGGCCCTCGGGCACTTCGCCGCGCGGGTGTGCGCTCCAGGGCACCGCCGGCTTATGCGGATCGCCGTCGAACGGCCCGTTGTAGATGCGCTTGGGCTCGAAGAACACCACCGGATCGTCGTCCTCGATCGCGCTGATCAGGAGGCCCTTGGCGTCGTAGGGATTGGAAGGCATGACGACCTTGATGCCGCAGACGTGCGTGAAGATCGCCTCCGGGCTCTGCGAGTGGGTCTGCCCGCCGCGGATGCCGCCGCCGCAGGGGGTACGGATGGTCACGGGTGCCGAGAACTCGCCGGCGGAACGGTAGCGCACCCGGGCGAGCTCGCTCACCACCTGATCGAAGCCCGGATAGACGTAATCGGCAAACTGGATTTCCGCGACCGGCTTGAGGCCGTTGACTCCCATGCCGATGGCCGCGGCGATGATGCCGCCTTCGGCGATCGGAGTGTCGAGCACCCGATGCTCGCCGTACTTTCTCTGTAGCCCCTCGGTGACGCGGAACACGCCGCCGAAATAGCCGACGTCCTCGCCGAGGATCACTACGCGCGGATCACGCTCGAGCATCACGTCCATCGCGGACTTCAGCGCCTGGACCATGTTCATGCGCGCCATGATCTAACCCTTCTTGGCCACCGACGGGGTGGTGTGCGGCTCCTTGGCCGCGGCCGACTGCAGCGCGCGCAGCTCCTCGCGCTGGCGCACGAGGTTGGGCGGCATCTGCTTGTACACATCCTCGAACATCGTGAGCGGATCGAGCGTCGGTCCGCCGGTGAGCGTGCCGTACGACTCCGCCTCCTTCCAGCACGCGGTCACGTGCGCGTCGAGCTCCTTCTCGAGCCGCGCATGACGCTCCTCGGACCACTCCCCGAGCGCGATCAGGTGCTGCTTCAGCCGCGTGATCGGATCACCGAGCGGCCACGCCCGCCATTCCTCCTTAGGCCGGTAGCGTGAAGGGTCATCGCTGGTGGAGTGCGCTCCCGCGCGGTAGGTCACGTGCTCGATCAGCGTGGGGCCGGCGCTCGCGCGCGCGCGCTGCGCGGCCCACTGCGTGACCGCGTACACCGCGAGGAAGTCGTTGCCGTCGACGCGAATCCCCGGGATGCCGTAGCCGGGGCCGCGCTGCGCGAAGGTCTTGTGCTCCCCGCCGGCAAAGCCCTGGAAGGTGGAGATCGCGTACTGGTTGTTGACCAGGTTGAGAATCACCGGCGCCTGATAGACGGCCGCAAAGGTCATCGCGTGGTGAAAGTCGGCCTCGGCGCTCGAGCCCTCGCCGATCCAGCTGGCGGCGATCCGGTCCTCGCCCTTGATGGCCGCGGCCATCGCCCAACCCACCGCCTGCGGAAACTGTGTGGCGAGATTCCCGGAGATGGTGAAGATGTTGCCGCTCCCCCAGTGGTACATGATGGGCATCTGCCGACCCTTGCACATGTCACGGGTGTTCGACAGGCACTGACACATGAGATCGACGAGGTTGCGGCCGCGCACCACGTGCAGGCCCTGCTGGCGGTACGAGGGGAACAGCATGTCGGTGGGCTGCAGGGCCATGCCCTGCGCTACCGCGATCGCCTCTTCCCCGGTCGACTTGATATAGAAGGAGATGCGCCCCTGGCGCTGGATCTTCTGCATGCGATCGTCGAAGAGTCGCGTGAGCAGCATGTGGCGCAGGCCCACCTGCAGCTCCGGCGCCTCGAGGTGCGGGTCCCAGGGACCGACCGCCCGGTGCTCGTCGTCGAGCACCCGCACCATCTCGAGCGACAGGTTCTCGATGTCGCGTGCCGAGGCGGTGACGTCGGGTCGATTCACCGCGCCCGCGGGCGAGATCTCGAGGTAGCTGAAATCCGGCTCCTGGCCCGGCCGTGCCGGAGGGCGGGGAACATGCAAGCGCGAGCGCGGGGCCATCGTGAGCCTCTCAAGCTGCCGGGCCCCGAGGGTTGCGGGGCCGTATCGGAGTTCGGCAGGATTGTAGTCGTCTCAACTGGGCAACACTACGCGAGGGCCTGATGAAGCCCCGACAGACCTTTCGTGGCGTCGTGCTGAGGGGAACGGCGCGTCCCGCACCCGTGGCGCACGCCCTGCAGCGCGGCGCGAGCGGCGGCGGGCCGAACCCGGCGCGTGTGCGGGTCGGTCGTCAGGTTGCCGGCCGCGGCGGCAAGGTAGTTTCGGTGATCAGCGGACTGCCGCTCGATGAGGCGCGGCTCGCCGAGCTCGCGACACGGCTGAAGAAACTGTGCGGCGCAGGCGGCAGCGTCAAAGACGGCGTCATCGAGATCCAGGGCGAGCATCGCGAGCGACTCGTCGCGGAGCTCTGCAGGCTTGGCTGTGCCGCGAAGCGCGCCGGCGGCTGAGCACACCCACCCTGCCGGAGCGGCGGGGACGGTGCGCGGGCCGCGCCTCGAGTGGTATCCGCGGTCGATTATTGCTATAGAGTGTGTCGGTGACCTGGACCCGTGCGGGGATCTCGTGCAGAACAATACCCAGACACCGCGCCGGACGACGAGGAAGGGAAATGTCCTGCTGTTCGCGCGCAATTTCTTCCGTCATCCGCGCATGCTCGGCTCGATCGTGCCGAGCTCCCGCTTCCTCATCCGGCAGCTCCTGCAGCCGATCAACTGGGCGCGGGCGCGAGTCATTGTGGAATACGGCCCCGGAGTCGGCGGCATCACGGCCGAAGTCCTGCGACACATGCGTCAGGACGCCACGCTGATCGCCATCGAGATGAACCCGGACTTCGTGCGCTATCTGCGCGGCTCATTCGCCGACCGGCGGCTGCGCGTCGTGGAAGGATCGGCGGAATCGGTCGATGAGATCCTGCACCGCTTCGGCTACACGCGCGCCAACTACATCATCTCCGGCATCCCCTTCAGCACCATCCCCGCGGCGCTGCGCGAGCGGATCCTGCGCAAGACCTGCGATGTGCTCGAGCCCGGCGGTGCATTCCTCGTGTACCAGTTCTCGACGCGCGTGCTCGAGGACCTCCGGCGCATCTTCGGCTACGTGGCCCGCAGGTTCGAGCCGCTGAACGTGCTGCCGGCGCATCTGTTCATCTGTCAGGCCGTCACCGCCTGATCCCGCGCGGCGTCCGCCGCCGGGTCACGCACCGTGCGCCTCAGGGCGCCGCGCTGCGCAGCGAGCGCAGCAGCTCCTCGCCGAAATAACCCGGCGGGATCGTGCCCTGCTTCATGAACGCGAGATGGAAGCGCTTAGGAGAGAAGGCCGCGCCGAGCTCCTGCTGCGCGCGCGTGCGCAGGGCGAGGATCTGCTCGCGCCCGAGCCGATAGGTGATCGCCTGGGTCGGCCAGCGTGCGTAACGCGCAACAGCCGCACGCGCCGCCTTGCAGCTCGCCTGCTTGACGTCGAGCTTGAGCGCCGCAGCGCTCTCGCACGAGCCCGGCAGGAAATCCACGATCTCCGAGAACAGCGTTACCGCCTCCTCGAACGTCATGCGTCCGGCGTGGATGCCGGTGTCGATGCGCACCCGCAGGTCCCGGTACAGCTTGCCGCGCAGCTGGTAGAGGCGCTCCTCGGGAGTGTAGAAACCCTCCGGCGCGCCGGGCTGTGCTTCCGCGAGCAGCGCCTCCGAGTACAGCGCCCAGCCCTCCGCGGCCATCGAGTCCTCCCACATGGAGGAGGAATCCTCCACCGCCCCCGGCGTCAGCCAGCGCAGCGGCGAGATCTGCTCGCGGAATTGCGTCATGACCTTGTAATGCCAGTCGTGCCCGGGAAAGCCCTCGTGGGCGGCGAGATCCGGCATCGCGGCGTAGTTGTGTTCCTCGCGCAGCTCCGCCACGTCGTCCCCGGTCGGGGTCAGGTAGAAGCGCCCGACGCCGCTCTTCTTGAAGGGCGGCGCCGGATAGTACGCGGCGCCTTCGATCGAGGCACGCAGCGGCGGCGGCGTCTCCGTGACATCGAGGCGGTAATCGGCGGGCACGTCGAAGAGACCGGTGCGCCGCGCGTACTCCACCAGCCGCTCGCCCGTGCGGCGGTAGCCTTCCAACATCTGCGCATCGGTGCGCGGCGCATTCTGGGTGAGCTGCGCCAACACCAGCCGCACGGTCTCGGGTCCGGCGCCGCCCGCCGGCCACTTGTGTGCGGCGGCGATCTGCTGCGCCAGATTGATCATCTCGCTGCGCGTCTCCTGCACCACCGGCCAGGAGGCAGCGAACAGCTTCGCCGCCGTGCCGGTGAGATGGAGATTGTTGTGCAGCGCCCAGTCGTATTCGCCCTCGCCGAGCGCAAAGCGATCGGCGCGGTACTCGGGCTTGAGGCCCGCGGCGCCGCTCGTCTGCGCCTTCTCGAAGAAGCTCGCCGAGATGAAATCGCGCAGCCGCCGGTAGGCCGCGGCCGCCTGGCTGCCCGTTGCCTGCAGCTCGCGCGACAGCGCCTCGGGAGCGGTGGGGCCGATGTTGGCGGAGGCGATCTGCGGCAGCGCGCTGCTGAAGTACTCGGCATCAGCCGCGGTGCTCTCGAGGCCGAACTCGCTCAGCACCCGCCAGTCCGGCACGCGATGCGCGGCAATGCCCGCGGCCAGCTGACGCCGCGCGGTGGCCAGGTACGCCGGCACCGCGCGCGTGCGGGCAATCACCGCGCGCCATTCGCGGTCGGTGCCGCGGCTCGCGGGTCCCGCCGCGCTCATTCCCTGGATCTGCCAGTCGACCCCGCGCACCGGCTCATCAACGTAGGAATCGAGCGAGCGCAGCTGGTGGCGCCGCACCTGGTGCTCGTGCACCAGGAAGGCGATCTGCGCGAGCGCCACCGAGCGATCGACGCGCCGTCGCGCCGAGAGCGTTGCCGGGGCGAGCGCCGCGAAGCGCACGCGGAACTCGCCGAGGCGCTCGTCCTCCTTCTGCAGGGCCTCCGGCGCGTAATCGCGCAGCGCCCCGTCGATGTCCGCCAGCTCCGGATCGAACGCCGCGCCCCCCAGGTAGGTGGCGACCACCGGGAACTGGCGCAGCAGGTAGCTCACGTACTCGTGCTCGAGCGCCGCGAAACTCTCGTCGCCGGCATGTCGCACGGGCAGCGGCTGCGCTGCCGGGGGGCGCGCGGTCGCGCTCGCTGCGCCGAGCGCGAGGGCAGCGAGGAGCGCCGCCGGCGCAAGTCCCCTGCCATTTCGAGCGATTCGCTTGTCGCATCGATGCACGGTCGATTACTCTCCTCACCGCATGCGGGGCGAGTCAACGGGCGCTGAAGCATACGCTGCGCGGGCGGGCGGCGCGAAGCGATGGCGGGCGGCGTTGACAACGCCGCGTCCTGGCGAGGATCCTCTTAAGCATGGCGAGCACCCTGTGGATCGGAACGCGCAAGGGTCTGTTTGCGCTGCGCGGCGATGGCGCGCGGCGCAAATGGAAGCTCGCGGGTCCGCAGTTTCTCGGCCACATCATCCACCACGTAGTGCAGGATCCGCGCGAGCCGCGCAGCGTGCTGATGGCGGCCAAGACCGGGCATCTCGGCCCCACGGTTTTCCGCTCGAGCGATCGCGGGCGCAGCTGGCGCGAAGCGGTGCAGCCGCCCGCCTTCCGCAAGGCCAACGACGGCGAGCAGGCGCGCGCCGTCGAGCGGGTGTTCTGGCTGACGCCCGGACACTCGAGCGAGCCGGGCAGCTGGTATGCGGGCAGCTCTCCGGCGGGGCTGTTCCGCTCCACCGACGGCGGCGAGCGCTGGGAGCCGGTGGCCGGCTTCAACGACCATCCGATGCGCCCGAAGTGGGCCGCGTTCGGTACCCCCGACGGGGAGTTCCTGCACTCGATCATCGTCGACCCGCGCGATGCGCGGCACCTGTACATCGCGATCTCGATCGGCGGGGTGTTCGAGTCCACCGACGGCGGCGGCAACTGGACGCCGCTCAACGAAGGCTGCGCGGCGGACTTCCTGCCCGACCCCGGCGTGCCCTTCGGGCACGATCCGCACCGCCTGGTGCAGCACCCTCTGCAGCCCGAGCGGCTCTACCAGCAGAATCATTGCGGCATCTACCGCCTCGATCGCCCCGGGCGTCGCTGGCAACGTATCGGCGCGGCCATGCCGAAGAAGATCGGCGACATCGGCTTTCCGATCGTGCTGCACCCCAAGGACCCCGACACGGCCTGGGTACTGCCGATGGACGGGCAGACCGTGTGGCCGCGCACGTCCATTCACGGCAAACCCGCGGTCTACGCGACCCGCGACGGAGGGGTGAGCTGGCGGCGGCTCGATCGCGGCCTGCCGCGCGGGCAGGCGTGGTTCACGGTGCTGCGTCAGGCCATGTGCACCGACGCCCACGAGCGACCGGGCCTTTATTTCGGCACCACCGCCGGCGAAGTGTGGGCCGGCAACAACGGCGGGGAGAGCTGGCGCTGCCTGGTACGCCACCTGCCGGAGATCTACTCGGTGAGCTACGCGGCCTGACGCCCATGAGCTGCACGGTGCGCATCGCGAGTCCGTTGCGGTCCTACACCGCAGGCGCCGCGACACTCTCGCTCCGCGGCGGCACGCTCGCCGAGGTGCTCGAGCATCTCGAACAGCGCTGCCCCGGCATCCGCTTCCGCATGATCGACGAGCACGACCGCATCCGTCCGCACATGCGGCTGTTCGTCAACGACGACGAGGCGCGCGAGCTCAGCGCTTCCGTGCGCGAGGGCGACACGGTGCACGTGATCTGCGCGCTCTCCGGAGGATGATCCCCGTGACTCTCTCAGCCCACGAGCGTGCCCGCTACCAGCGTCATCTGGCGCTCGCGGAGATCGGCGTGGCCGGCCAGGAGAAGCTCAAGGCCGCGCGCGTGCTCGTGGTCGGCGCCGGGGGCCTCGGTTCGCCCGCAGCGCTCTACCTGGCGGCCGCCGGTGTCGGCACCCTGGGACTCCTCGACTGCGACCGGGTCGAGCTCTCGAACCTCCAGCGCCAGGTGCTCTTCGACAGCGCGGGCGTTGCGCGCCCCAAGGCCGAGGCCGGACGCGAGCGCCTTGCGAGCCTGAATCCCGAGATCCGCGTCGTGGCCCACGCACTCGAGCTCAAGGCTGCCAACGTGTGCACGGTGTTCGAGGACTACGAGTTGGTGATCGACGGCACCGATCGGCTCGCGACGCGCTATCTCGTCAACGACGCCTGCGTCATTCTCGGCCTGCCGCTCGTGTCCGCGGCCATTCACCGCTTCGAGGGCCAGGTGATGACCTACGTGCCCGGCCGCGGACCGTGCTACCGCTGCGTGTTCCCGCAGGCGAACGAGGGTGTTGTTCCCAACTGCGCCCAGGCGGGCGTGCTCGGCGTGCTGCCGGGCGTGCTCGGGACGCTCCAGGCAACCGAGGCGATCAAGGTAATCACCGGCACCGGCGAGCCGCTCGTAGGAAGGCTGCTGACCTACGACGCGCTCGAGATGCGCTTCCACGAATTCCGCGTCGCGCGCCGCCACGACTGCGCCGTGTGCGGCGACCATCCCACCATCACCGAGCCACGCGATCCGGCGCCGCCACGCGCGAGCGTCGCGAGCAGCAAAGTGCGCCGGCTCTCGGCCACCGAGCTCGAGCAGCAGCTGCGCGAAGGGGCGGGCACGACGACCCTCATCGACGTGCGCGAGGAGTACGAATTCAGTGCCGGCCACCTCGAGGGGTCCGTCCACATCCCGCTCGGCGAACTGCCGGAACGGATCGCGGAGATCGCGCCCCACAGCGCGCCGGTGTTCATCTGCCGCAGCGGCGGCCGGAGCCTGCGCGCCTGCGAGCTGGCGCTGCAGGCGGGAATCGCCTCGCCCGCGAACCTCGATGGAGGACTGCTCGCCTGGGCGGCTCAGGTCGATCCGCAGCTGCCGGTCGCCTAAGGCGCTCCTCGAGGGTCAGGGAGTGCCGAGCGCGGGCAGCTGCGACTTCACGTAGCCCTCCATCACCGCCTTCTCGAGCAGATCGAGCGGCAGCAGCCCCTGCGCGATGATGTAGTCGTGATAGCCCTGGGGCCCGAACCTCGGCCCGAGCGCGAGCTCGGCCCGGGCGCGCAGCGCCTCGAGCTTGCTGTAGCCGAAGAAGTAGGACGTCGCCTGGCCGGGCGCTCTGAAGGTGTAGCGGTCGACCTCCTCCTTCGCCAGCGGTTCTGACAGCACCACGTCCTCCATCAGCACGCGCTTGGCCTCCTCGGGCTTGATCATGCCGAGATTGAGCATCGGATCGAGGAAGGCACGCGCCGCGCGCATCAGCCGCATCTCGAGCACGCCGAGCTGCGCTTCCGGCGAGAGATAGGGCTTCATGAACGCCTCGGAGTACAGTGCCCAGCCCTCGACATTGGCGCTGTTGAAGGCAAACACCGCGCGCGCCGTGGACACGCCGTGCTCGAGCATCGCCGCGAACTGCAGCTCGTGACCAGGACGGGCCTCGTGAGCGGTCAGGTCCCAGGTGATGGCGTCGTAGCTGAAGTCGTCCATCTCCTCCTTGCTCTCGGCATTGGGGTTCGAGGTGGGCAGCACGAACTCGCCCTGCTCGCCGGTGTTGCCGATCAGTCGCGGCACGCTCATGTGCGGCGACGGGATGGCGGCGGTTTCCGCAGCGGTCGCGAGGCGGATGACGGCGGCGCGCCCCGGGAGCGAGATGAGGTGCGCCTCACGCACGATCTTCTCGATGCCGGCGAGGCGTTCGCGGTACACCTCGATCAGCCGCTCGTTCGGGATGCGCTGCTTCTTGAGCTCACGGACCACCTGGCGGTAGTCGCCGCCCGGCCAGCCGTGTTGCCGCGCGATCGCCGCGGCGAGCGACTGCATCTCGTCGCGCGTCTGCGCGAAGGTGAAGAGCCCGCGGTCCATCAGCTCGTGCGGGTCCATCGCGACCCCGAACTGCTTGAGGTCGTCGGCATAGATGGCCGGAGGCAGGAGATGAGTCGTGCGCGCACGCGGCAGCACCGTGCTGCGCACCCATATGCCGTAAGCGTCGATCTGCGAGCTCAGGGTCGCGAAGTCCTTCTGCCAGCCGCGCAGGCCGCTCTTCCGCAAGAGCTCGCGGATCCCCGCCAAGTACTGATCCTGGTTCTTGAGCTCCTGCTCGACCTCGACCGACCAGGGCGCGGTAAGCGCGGGATCATTGAGCCGCTCCTCGATACGCGCGCGGGCGAGCTGCGTGATCGGCTCGAAGCCGGGCTGCGCGCCGTCGTAGCGCTTCAGGCGCAGCAGCGCCGCTGGATAGCGCTCCTTCGCCACGCGCTTGTCGAGCAGTCCCTGGAAGCCGGTATAGATGGTCCGCGGCAGATCGAAGTACGGCAGCATCAGACCGATCGTTGAGCTCGAGAGTGGTGAGCTGATCGCGCGCGGACTTGATCAGGATCTCCAGATCCTCCTTGACGCGCGGATCGGTCTCGCTCTTGAGCGCCTCGCCGAGCTGCGCCGCGACCGCTTCCAGATCCGCCTCCTGACGGCGGACGGTCCCGGGGCTTGAGGTCGAGAACCTCGGCGTCATGCCCCTCGACCCCGATCGAGGCGGCACTCTCCGGCGCGTATTTCGCCAACACCTCGAGCAGCGGCGCCGCATGACGATCGCTCGCCGTGATCCACGCGGGCGTGTCGCACAGACCGAGAGACGCCACGCCCGGGCGGCTTCAGGCGTCGGAGTGACAGCGCGACTTCGCGAGCGACATCGGCTCGTCCGGCGAGAACTCGATGCGGCGCTTGAGAAGCTCGAATGCCGCCCGCGGCTCGTCCACGAACTCGAACAGCTTCAGATCCTCCGGCACGATGGTGCCGTAGCGCACCAGCGCGTCGAAGTTGACCACTTCCTTCCAGAACGCCGGGCCGTAGAGCAGCACGGGAATGGTGCGGTCGAGCTTGCGGGTCTGCGCCAGGGTGAGGATCTCGAACAGCTCATCGAAGGTGCCGAAACCGCCGGGGAATGCAACCAGGGCGCGCGCCAGGTGCGCAAACCAGAGCTTGCGCATGAAGAAGTAGTGAAACTCGAAGCACAGCCCCGGGGTGATGTAGGGGTTGGGCCGCTGCTCCTGTGGCAGGCCGATGTTGAGCCCCACGCTGCGACCGCCTGCGAGCGCGGCGCCTCGATTGGCGGCTTCCATGATGCCCGGACCGCCGCCCGAGCACACGGTCAGCCGCTCGTTGAGCTCTGCGCGGCTCCAGTCGGTCACGAGCCGCGCAAGCTCCGCGGCCTCGTCCATGTAGCGCCCGAGTGCGCCGCCGCTGCGTGCGCGCGCCGATCCGAAGAACACCACCGTGGCGCTGACCTTCGCGGCGGTGAATGTGCGCAAGGGCGCAAGATACTCGGAGACGATGCGCACCGGGCGCGCCTCGTCCGAGTCGAGAAATGCGGAATCGTGGTAAGCCAGCGGAGGTGTTGGCATCATGCGCTCGCAGGTGGCTGCCGAAGATGCGTGAGTCTACCCCAGCGGGCCGCGGCGCTTGCGAGCGTCGCGCCGTTCACCACGCGCGCCCACGCCCGGCGATCGCGGGGCTCGCGGGGCTCATCCTCGCCGTATCGGCGGCTGCGGCGTCGCCGGCGGCCGCAGAGGAACTACCGCGCATCGACGGCGGCACCTCGCTCCTCGTGGTCGCTCCGCATCCGGACGATGAGACGCTCTGCTGCGCCGGTGTGATTCAGCGCGTGCTGCGCTCAGGCGGGCGCGCGAGCATCGTGTGGATCACGAGCGGGGACGGCTCCGAGCTCGACCTGCTGCTCGAGGAGAGCCTCTTCGCGCGAGCGGGACGGGAGCTGGCGGAAAGACGCATGCTCGAGGCGCGCGCCGCGGCCGCGCGGCTGGGTGTGCCGGCCGAGGGGCAGCTGTTCCTCGGCTACCCCGACCGCGGCGTGCTGAGCCTGCTCACCGATCACCGCACGATGCCCTACACCTCGCGGTTCACGAGCGCAGCGGCCGTGCCCTACTCCGCGGCCCTCTTCCCCGCGCATCCCTACACCGGCGAAAGCCTCGAGCGCGACTTCGGTGCGGTGCTCGAGCGCGTGCGCCCGACCCTGATTCTCGCCCCGAGCCTGCGCGACACGCATCCTGATCATCACGCCACGGGGCTGCTCACGATCGCGGTCAGCGCCCGGCACGGGATGCTGGGAAGCGTCCGCTACTGGATCGTGCACGGCGGGGAGGGCTGGCCGGGCCCGCGCGGGCTGCTGCCGGGTGTACCGCTCACGGCCGCCCCCCGCAGCCGCGGGCTCGCGCTCTCGGTGTTCGCGCTCGAGCCCGCCGAGGAGGACCGGATGCTCGAGGCGCTGCGCGCCTACGACACGCAGATGCGCACGCTCGGGCCATTCCTCCTCGCCTTCGTGCGCAGCACCGAGCTCTTCGCCGCGGCCGCGGGAGGCGACTGAGCCGGTCAGCGCCAGCGATCG
>JACXTT010012331.1_pt1 | contig 11349 bp, 8 predicted proteins | sample 9270951 | NCBI WGS metagenome assembly JACXTT01 (sample SAMN15532306, study PRJNA645909) | rock metagenome | isolation source: weathered quartz diorite | place: Puerto Rico | collected 2017-06-21 | reverse complement strand
TGACCGTTAGCGCCACCCACCACAACTTCCCAACCGTCTCCCTGCGGTTTTACGGAGAGGAATGGAATCTTGCGGAGGGAATTGGCGCGTCCAGTCTCTGCGAAGAAGTCCGCACCTAGCGTGCTCCACAAATCCAGCACCTTCTCGAAATAGTCGAATCCACTGTCCAGTTTTCCGGCTCGGCCGTTGAATTCGTTTTCCACGAGGCCTGCAAGTTCGTTCTCATTGGAATACGTTTTCTTACTGATCGAAACCATGATCCGCCGGTCCGTCGAACAGAAGACGCCGAATCGGCCTCGGCCGGGCACCACCGTACAGCTACGACCGAACTCCGCTGCTTCTGCCTCCGGACTTGCCTGCGGCGCGCCCGCTTGGAAACGCCACCAGTAGAGCTTTTGCGACGGATCGGTCAAGATTAGGAAGCGACCTTCTTCAATTCGGCCGGCGTCTAACTTCACAGAGGCCGGCAAAGTTGCGATGGTGATGGTGATATTGGCCCCGTTGCTTTGAAGAACTGCACCGCGTCTTAGTGTGGATTTGTTCAAAATTTGTGCCCTCCCACATGTCACTGTGACAAACAGAAGCACCAGGACCCACGAAGGGTGTCGCATATTAAACCTCAATTCGAGAAACCGTTGGCAAAGCTGATGTTTAAAGTCGCGTTGGGCGCCCGGGCTCGCAGGATCCCGAGCGTCTGCCCACCAACGACCTTTGTGCCGTCCCCAAAATCTCGCGCGTAACCGGCCAGCGCGGAACTCTCGAAACCAGCCGCTCCAGTGTAAGTGACTCCATAGGAAGGATCGTAGTATCCCCCACTGGCGTTGACAATGAAGTGAAAGGCAAAGATCTTCTCGGAAGGCTTTGGCGAGTTCTGCCCAGGCAAGCCGTTCACATTGGTCAGATCGCCATAAACGCTGCCGGGCAGGTCCGGCACCATCGGGTCCGGAGTATTTACATCCAATTCCCATTTGAAATCCGGCGCGGCGTATCTTGCGGCGGCAAACGTCCAATTTTTGACGATCATTTGATCGCCATCTATCGTGGAAATCTGCACCCAGTTCGCCTGGATGTTATTCACGGCCAGAGAGCCCAGCAGAAGTTGGGCGAACGAGCCGCATTGTCCGCTTTCCGGATTGGAAGTGATGAGCGTGGCGTAATCGAGAGCGCACGAACCAAAGCCGACGCCCGCTTTGTAGTAATACATCAGGCGGCCGTCCCAGGTCGTGATGTTGGCGGGTCCCACGAAGCTTTGCCACGTATTTGCCAATGCAGTTGCGGCGTCCGCGGCACCATCGTGTTGAAGCGCCATCTTCAACAGCGTCACAGGAACCTTGCCGCCCTGTTTGGCGAACGGCCTTGGCGTATCCAGCGTGACATACACGGGATTGGCGGAAGAGCCAGCCGGGACGTATCGGGTTGTTCCATCCGGTGTGGCTTTCCAGTCGAAGGTCATCGAAGAATAATATTTGGTCGTGTTTGGTAGGCTGTTATCGGAATCGGTCGCGGGGAAGTCGTAGGAAGCTCCGGAAAGTGTCTGATTCGTCGCCTGGACTTTTCCCAAGCCAAGTATTTCCGCCTCCACTGTAATTCCACTGATAGGGGATGGAAGCGGGGGGTCGATATTGAACTTGGCGCTGACTCTTATCTTTTTGTTCCGCACATACGCCACCTCACCATTATCCGCAGGGGCGTTGCTCGATTTCCAAACAGGGTCTATCAGGTCGTTAAAAGCCGCGACACGGTCGCGCGTGAGATCGATGTCGGAAAGGAAATTGACTTCTTTGATCGTCAAGCCGATCGTGAAATTGATCTTGACCAGATTCGAGTTGACGGTTACACCAGTTGTGGTGCACACGAAACTAACACGCACGGTAACTCTTCCGAACTTCACTCCTTTCAATTGAGCAACACAAGTCGGCTGATTCGGACAACTTGGTGTCGTAACGAACTGCCCGACTGAGGGGTCGTCATTCGGGTCAGCGGGATCATCAATCGTCTGCCACATCTGGTACACGCCATCCAGCGGGGGCGTTCCGTTGGCAGTTAGCTCGACTATGGACCCGGCTACCGACGGGCCCGCTCTCGACGAGAGCGTCACGGCCAGGCTCCCGGAGCTTCCATTGCTGTTCGGATTCCCTCCGCAATGCCAACCCGCCTTCAGCACCCCGACGCCGGGGTCCGAGGCGATAACGCTTCCATCCACGCTGACCGTCCCGGTTCCGATCGCGACAAACGTGGCGAGGTCGTGATCGTAGGAATACATTTCGGTCACGGCACGCGGAGGCAGACCGTCCACATTCGGGATCGTGATCTGCGCTGGTGGATTGAACGTGGTTCCGACAGGCTGGATGGTCACGATGAATCGCGGCTGTTGCCCGAAGCCAGGAACCATCGGCACCTTGTCCATGTTGACAGGGGTAACGGACACGCATCCGGTTTGCGTTCCTCCTGGAAAGGTTGCCGAACCCGGAGCGATGGTTAGAGCGAACCCCGGAGCTTGCGGAATCGTCAGCGTTCCGCCGACGGTTGGGCCCACACATAACTGGCTGCCCCCATTGAGCTGTGGCAAGTAAACCGGGAGGCCCACGGAGTTATTCTGGCCGGCAACCGTTATCATGTCGTATTCCAGCGTGGGAAAGGGTCCTGGACGCGTCGCAGTCGTCCCGTCCGCCATCAGCTTGAACACTCCCACGGGCGCAGGCTGAATCGAGAAATATCCCTGGCCGTTGGTTTGGACCGGCGTCACCACTTGCTGTGGAATATTGTTTGTACCGCCGTTATTGACCTGATAGAGGCGCATTGTCACGCCTGGAATCGGAATGTTGCTGTTGTCCAGTACCACACCGCTGATGCTCGTGTTTTGCACCGGACCTGGTATGTACGAGGTGGCGGTGAATGTCGCCGGCAAGCCCGAATTCCCCGCAAAATTCGCGGTGACGACATTATTATTGATGCCCGCTTGCGGCCCCAGTGTCAGCACGACCTCGACACGGCCATCGCTATCCGACGTGGCAATGACGGCGTTCTGTCCGCTGAAGCTACCGCCGCCGGATGTAGCCGTAAAGCTAACCGGAACGTTGCCCAACCGGTTGTGCCCCAGGTCCGTTACGATCGCGATGAAAGGCAAAGGCAGTGGTTGTCCGACCACGCCGCTCTGGTTGTTTCCAGAGTCAACCACAATCATTGCGGGTGCGGATGCGGTAGCGGACTCCGTGAACACCGGCGTCGAGACGATGCCGACCGCCGATGCTTGCACCATGTTGTTGCCGGCTCCGGCATGTGAGCCAAGAGCGAAGTTTACCTGAGCCTGGCCTTGAGAGTTGGTGTTGACCGCAATGGAGGGCAGCCCCGGTCCGCTGCCCGAGGAAACCAAGCCATCGCCTCCTGTCACTTGGAATACAACCGGCATGTTGGCGATCGGTTGCCCCATCCCGTTCAGCGCCTGCACCACTAACGGCGCGGCCAACAGCGTCCGGATTGAACCCGTGAGATTGTTGCCCGAAACGATCCCCAACGTGGGCTGAGTGACGGTTTGACGGACGACGTTAATAGACGTTGTTGCGAAGTTTCCCGCACGATCTCTCGCTGTGGCTGTAATAGTATTGGCACCCAACTGAAGCGGAATACTAGACGCAACAAAGGTGCGGTTAGTGACCTGAGTCGACAAGCTATTGACGGTCACTGTCGCCTGGAGCGGGTTCACCGTACCCACCACGATATCGTTCACTATTCCAGCAACGCTGATAGTCGAGTCTGTTGTGATGGAATTATTCGCGGGCGTGTCGATGGTGACATGCGGCGGAGTAGTGTCTAACGTCACCGTCTCGCTAGCCGTTGCGGACGTGCTCCCGTTTAATGCCACTGCCGTTAAAGTGTTGACGCCCTCCCGCAACGGCACCGATACACTAAAAGTCGTACCGGAGACTTGGGCGGCGATGTTGTTGACGTTCACTGTGGAACTCGCGTTCGCCACTGTACCGGTCACCACGGTTGGGCTGATATTCAAATAGGCTCCGGCCGCAGGTGAAGTGATGGTGATGCTAGTGCTGACTCCCGTGACCGTCACGATGATCGGCGCGGACAGGACTCGCGCCAGGCTCCCCAGAAATCCTGCGGAGACCCGGTAGGTGAGATTCCCTGTCACCTGCTGGAACAGAGTGAACTGGAAGCTGTAAGTGTGATCGTTGGCTGTGGCGTCGCCGTTCAAACCATCATCACGCATAACGCCGATGACTGTCGCCCGGCCGGAACTATCCAACTGCTGGAGGTTCACGGTGGAGGGTATGACCGTCGGGTCGGTTATCACCGAGGTAAATGTAATCAGCGTAGCCACACTGGCGGGAACGGTATTCGGGTTCGCCGTCGAGGTACCAATCGTGGCCGCATCGGCGATGGCTTCAAACGCAAGCAAGCTAAGACAGACAAATACGATATACCTTGACATAGCTCCCCATTCGCAGTTTAAGGGCTGCGATCCTCACGATTTGACGTTGGTCTTAACTCTCGTGCCGGCCCCTATTCCGATTTCCAGTCGCCTCGTACCCAACAAAATCGATGCAGCGGCATCGGGTCCACCTTGGTTCCAGTTGGAAAGCGGCTTTCTAACCTTTGTGAACCCTCGCACGAAACCTGTCTCGTATATGAATAGAGCTTTAATTTCGGTTTCCGGATATATAGCACCGGTAATGGAACGTCAAGAAACAAATATGTGAATAATCTGAAATTGCGTACACGCGCATGGTCGTCCGTCCACACAGAAATCGGATGATCGCTAATGGAACTTTCGTGCGATAGACGGAATCGTGTCTTCGCGGCATCCTTTCGCGCGTGAAAATGCAATTCGCGTTGAACTTGCCTCTCGAGTTTCGCTGCCTTGGCGCTGATTACTGGCAGTCCGGCTACACAGAAAAGATGGGATCGTCGGGTGTTTTGTTTCGAGCTGTGGAATGGGTCGAGCCGCAAAGCCGAATCGAGATGGTCTTTCGGATGCCGGTCGCGGATCCTTGCAATTTGGTGTGTCGGGGAACAGTGCTCCGCGTCGATCTTCCTTCAAAAGCGGGTACGCTTCCTGCTATTTCCGCTACGATCGACCGCTACTCCTTCGTTCGCTTTTAGGCGCGGCTCGCCACGCGTTTGCCGCCGAGCACCGTGGCGATCGGGAAGAGTCTTTGGCGGCCTGTCCTTTTGTTCTGATAATTGTCTTCGAACTCGAATGTTCCGTCTCTGAGCTCGAGCACCGCAACGTCGGCCGGTGCTCCTACATTGAGCGTGCCACGACCGCGGAAGACGTCGAACGCGCGCGCTGCATTGACAGTTGCGCACGCCACCACCTGATCAATCGACATTCCCCGCATCAAGAACTTCGACATGACGTTCGGGAAGTCAATGACCTGGACGGTGCGTCCTTCAGGAGTCCAATCTGTGGACATCGTATCGGGCAGGAAGCCCGCCTTGAGGACGCGTTCGGCAATGTCCCATCGCAAGTGGCCGGTACGCCCATTCCCGAGATCGAACCGGACACCGCGCTGACGTGCGGCGGTCACTTCGGGAAGAATCTTGCCCGCGTCGTCGATGATGCTGTTCGGCGGCGGCGCAAACATGTGCGTGACGATATCGCCGCGTTTTAGAAGCGGGAAAAGCTTTGCCAATGGCGACACCGTCTGCCCCATGTGAATCATTACTGGAATATTGAACGATGAGGCGGCCTCTTGTGCGCGCTTGAGCACTTCGAAATCATTCTGGCCCGCCACGTCTCTGGACAGCCTCGCCTTGATTCCCGCGATCATCTCGCGGTTGCGCGTGATCGCGTCGCGCGCTGCAGCGACATCGGCGCGACTGATGTCCATCGTGTCGCCTTCAGGAAGAATGCCGGCCCGCCCAATGTTGATGAGAACGCGGCACGGTTGAGGCGCCGTTTTAGCGATGGCAATCGTTTCGTTGATACGGTCCGCACCTTGCGAGCCCGCGTCAATCCATCCGGTCACACCGTCAGCGAGACAAAGAGTTGGTCCATCCTTGACCCGTGCGGCATGAGTGTGAATATCAATCAACCCGGGCACCACCAACTTGCCGCGCGCATCGATCATTTCAGCGGTGCCAGCCGCAATGTTGGCATCGACCGCGGCGATGCGGCCATTGGCGATCGCGACGTCACGAATCGCGTTAAGCTTCCGCGAAGGATCGATGACGCGGCCACCTTTGACGATCAAATCGTATTTCGTTGCCTTCGCTGCGATCACACTCGGCATCCGGACGAACATCGCAGCGCTCGTAGTAGCCCAGAGAAATTGACGTCGGTTCATGATGTTCTTTCTCACTTCTTGATAGTGGTTGATTCGGAGGCGACGCACTTCCACTTTCCACCTTGGTTGGCGAAGACGTCCATCCAGCGTTCGCTGGTGTCGATCTTCTCCCCCTTCGGACCAGTTCCCATCCCTGTCCACACTCCAGTGACAATGGCCGTATCGGGATTGATCATCCGAACCTTCATTTCAGTGAGCTCGGAGCGAGTCATCTTCGACTTTTTGAGATTATCCAGCGCCTCTGCGCGAGTCTGTGTCTTTCCTTCTGTGGTAATCGTCGACCAACTATCTGCCAATATTTCTTCCAAAACAGCCGTGTCATTTTTCAAACCTGCAGCCGCCCACTTACGCTCGATTTCCAAGAGCGTCGATTCCACGCTTCCGGCGCCTTTTGCTGCAGTGCTGGCCGCTTTCTTGTCCGTTTGAGCAAACGACGAGGTTGTGATCAAGAGCCAAGCCAAAATGGCGCAGAGGTTTCGTTTCATGATTCTGTTTCTCCTTTGCGTTGGATTTTCCGCACTTTATACCTAAAGTCGTCATCTTGTCCTCATTTTTGGCGATTTCCACAGCCCCGATGTTTGTAGATGCCAATTACGGCCAGGATCTTCGATTGGCCGCACGTTTGCACAACATATGCGCCGGTTCACGCAGGGTAGAATGGGCGTCGGGAGTAAGGAGCTGTTTATGGCAACAGTGCTGAATCGGCCGGAACGTCAGGTCAACCTTACGGTGAGTTGGGCGACCTATGAGCGTCTGTTGGCGGAGCATGAGGGTAACAGCGGGGTCCGCTTCACATACAACCAAGGCGAATTGGAAATCCTTGTGCCGTCTGTTGAACACGAAATGCTGACCAGCAACGTAGAGACACTCGTGGAAACGCTTGCGGACGAAATGAATATCGATTTCCAACGTACGCGTTCGACCACGTTTCAACGGCAGGATTTAGAGAGAGGCTTCGAGCCAGATTCTTCGTTCTATTTTCGAAATGCTGAATACGTGCGCGGGAAAGAGTGGCTCAATCTGACGAAGGATCCGGCTCCCGAACTGGTCATTGAAATTGACGTTACGAGCGAATCGATGAATAAGTTTCCGATCCACGCGGCGTTTGGCGTACCGGAGATTTGGCGGTACTCCAATCGCGCGATGAGCATCTTAACGCTGAAGCGAAATAAATATACCGAGCAGTTGCAAAGCTCGATTTTTCCGAAGGTGACGGCTTCCGATCTGACCGATCTCATTCGATCGAGCCAAGAATTGAGACGTCCAATCTGGATCAAGCATATCCGGGGGTGGGCTCACGGAGGTGTTTCACAACGATAAACAATCTCACTTCGTCTCTGCCGCCATTTCGGGCGGAATTGGTAACGTCACCTTGCCGGTAGCGGCCCATTCGGAACCGCGCGCGAAGGTGACGCCGAATACGGGAGCGCGAACTTCATCGGGACCGTGGCCGAGGGTTGTGATGAAGACGCGGCCTTTGCCATATTCCGTGGTCCACAAGATCGGTTGATGGATGCCGGCGCCGGGGATCGGTTGATTCGAACGACCGTTATAAAGGGCGTGGTCATCGTAGGCCGTGGCCAAGACGTGATAGGTGCCCTCGGGTTGCCAGCGCAAGTTCGCATACAACTCGTCCTTCGGAACTGCAAAAGATTTCAGCCCGCGAGTGATCGGATGATCGTTGTCCTTAATAGCGACCGTGAACGGATGCGCGGCCGAATGGTGACCGAAATTCGGGCGCCAGTTGCCGCCGCTCATCTTTTCGTACTCGGTCCAGCCGTCGAACGCGCCGAGTGAGATGTGATATATGACGAGCCCTTTTCCGCCACGGACGAAGTCTTCCAATGCTTTCTGTGCTCGTTCTCCCCAACGATCCTTTTCTCCGCGGTTGTAGTAATTCACAACGACCAGATCGTAGTTCGCCAGCATTTCAGGCCCGGCGCCACGGAATTCTTCAACAACCCGAACTTCGAACTTCTTGGTGTTTTCGAGGATTTGCTTGAGCAGAGGGGTTGTGCCGCGCCAGTCGTGCACGTTTTGTCCGGTGATGATCAGCACCTGAATTTTAGATGGATCCGGCGGTGGACTCGGCTGCGCGAACGAAGGAGTTGCGGATAGGATCGAGAACAGAACGACGACCGTGATCGTCATCACATGTCTCATGGAATTCTCCCGCTCATCGCGCCGCGTTGTTGTTGCCGCGGCCGACGGTCCTCTGCTTGAACTCACGGCCGTCGCCGAGTTTCGCGGCTTGATATTGTCCGCCGCGGGAGCCGTCCTTCATGGGATGCGCCTCGACGGTAATTTTGTCTCCGACTTTCACCGTGTCTGCTTTCCAGCCGTCGGCAGCGACTTGACCGACAGAACCCATTTCGAACGCCCAATCAACGGTCCGTCCCGTTGCTGGATCCACAACTGAGACGTGCAGCCAGCAATGTGGGTTGGTGTATTCGAATTCCTTCAGAGTTCCTGAAACAGTGATCATCTTTTCATGATCAAACATCGCAAAGGAATGGTGTGCGTCAGCCTGAATGGCGATAACGGCGATTGCAATCGCGACAAAGCCGGCGATTTTCAAGTTCATGATTTTTCCTCCGACTTGCATTTCAAATCGATTATATTTCCCGGTTCGATGGTGTTCTTATACCATGAGTTTCCGAATCAACATAACTAGGAGGTGAGCCTTGCGCCTCATTGCTTTGATCATCGTTGTGGCATTGACCGCGTCACTTTCTGCTGCGGCCTGGAAAGAGTATCCGCAACCGCAACTCGGATTCGTCGTAGAGTTCCCGTCTGAGCCGGCAGGCTCCACAGGCACCTATAAGACGGGGCTTGTCCCCTCGGCGACAACACACATTTATTCGGTCAAAGAAGAACACGCCGTCTATGTTGCGACAGTGGTCGATCTTTTGGATCGCAAGGAAGAAGGTGCGACTCTTCTAGGCGAGGCGGAATCCTTTTTGACGGGACTGGGCGATGTGGCCTCGATTTCCACATCGCGTGTCGAACCGGGCCGAGCAGCGATCTACGGACGATTCGTCACTCTCAATTGCAAGAGCAGTCATGTTCCGGATGGCCTCGGTCAAACGGCTACGACCGTTCGCACGTGGTTCAAGAACATGACCGCAGTCGATTGTCCCGATGGCAGCAGGCTAATGGCGAACTTGTTTTTCAACCGCGGGCGGCTTTACTTGATTCAAGGCATGAACCTGCCAACGACCGATGATGCTGCGTCCAGCCCGTCGGCTTTGCGTTTCGCAAACTCCGTCAGCTTCTTCGCCGCGGACGGTTCCCGCAACTTTGCCGATACATTCCGTTGATCATTGGAGGGAAGGGTGGCTGAGAAAGACAACTCGAAAGGGAAGAGACTCTCTCGTAGACAATTCCTCGGCGGTGCCGCGGCCTCCACGATAGCCGGCAGGCTAGCGCCCATCGAAGTATTTGCGGAGCCCAGGCAAGCCGCGGTAACGGCTGATGATGGGCGCGACCTCGCCCTGATCAACGGCCGTATCCATACGATGAATGCGAAGAACGACATCGTGTCGCAGGTGCTGATTCGCAACGGGCGTTTTGCGGCTGTTGGAAACAATGTTCCAAGGCAAGGCACTGTGAGAGTTGTCAACCTGATGGGGAAAACTGTTATTCCCGGACTCATCGATGCGCACAACCACATCGTCCTCGTCGGAAACCGGCCGGGTTGGCACACGCCTCTTGAACACGTCTTCACAATTCCGGACGCGATAGCTGCGTTGAAGGCCCGCATGGCCGATGTCCCTCGCGGCGAATTCATTACTACAGTCGGTCCCGTCTCCGCCATGCAGTTCGAGGAACGACGTCTGCCGAACCTCACGGAACTCGATGCGATCGACCGCCCCGTTTACATTCAGGCAGCTCAAGGCGGCGCGAGGACCAACAGTCAGGGAAAGTCATGGTTCGAGGGGAAGGGAATCATGATCGGTGCTGACGGTGCGCTCGCGAATAATGCATCAGGGCCCGCGCTGCAAAATCTTCGAAAGCAACTTCTGACTTCAGATACTCGAAAGCGGGGCGCGTTCGATGCCCTGATGTATTACGCGAGGCTCGGCATCACCACACATCGCGACGGTGGTGCGTTCCACGCTGACGAGCCCTCTGCGGGCGTTGCCAGCGAGAACACGTACACGATGCACAATCCGTTCCTTGCCCTGAATCGCGAGGGCAAGATGCCGGCCCGGCTCCGGATCGATTTTCTGCATCAAGATCCTCCGACAGCGAATCCCCCTTTGCCGACACTCGGACCACGGCTCAGAAACTCATTTCCATTTTTCGGCAATGACTGGTTGAAGACCGGCGGCATCGGCGAGTTCACCGGAGGCGGAATCGAAGGGCTGCGAGCCATCGCACGAGCCGGCTGGCGTGGTGAAGATCACGCGTTGAACCTGATGATGGTGACGAACGAAATCAAAGACCGCGAAACGGTGAACGCGGAGATTCCGATTACGAATCTCCGCTGGATCATCTCTCACATTCCGGAGTTTCCTGTGGACCTGGCGAATCGCGCGAATGCGATGGGCATGGGCGTGCTTGTAGGATGGGGGCCGCTTCGCAACGGTATGAATGTTGGCCCGCCGTATCGCATGCTGATGGGTCACCCGATCAAGAAGGGCTACCACTCCGACGGCGGCGACATCACCGTCATCAATCCGTGGCTGAACTTTTACACGATCATCACCGGTAAAAATCTTGCCGGACAGCAGATCCTGGGCGATCAAACACTCACGCGTCAGGAGACACTCTGGCTGGCAACCGCCGCAAACAAGTGGTTTATCTGGGAAGATGACATCGGCTCGATCGAAGTGGGCAATCATGCCGACCTCGCGGTGCTGGACAGGGACTATTTCATGGTGCCTGATGAAGATCTCAAACGCATTCGCTCCCTATTGACCATCGTCGGCGGCAAGGTCGTCCAAAATAACAGTGTTGTGTAACTGTTAGTTACCAGCACGCGAAGCGAGCGGTACAGGTCTAGCCAGCGAACAATCCAAGGGCTTGGGCCGGGGCTAAAAAT
>JACXTT010012330.1_pt1 | contig 11350 bp, 8 predicted proteins | sample 9270951 | NCBI WGS metagenome assembly JACXTT01 (sample SAMN15532306, study PRJNA645909) | rock metagenome | isolation source: weathered quartz diorite | place: Puerto Rico | collected 2017-06-21 | reverse complement strand
GCGCCACCGGTGGGCGCGGCGTCGCGCGTCCCGAAGGCATCGCAGGTCTCGAACCGGCATGATTCGGCCCCGGCATCGGGCCGGCTCCGATCCTTGCCGCGGTGGCGGCCTTTTCCTATGATTATTCTGCCGCGTTTTCTGCGATGCACCCTTGGCGAGCCGGAGCCCGCCCTGCCGGCTCCGGGCCCAACTCCAGGAATCCCAATGCCCCGAGCGCTCGGCCCGCGAGCCCCGCGATGCCCCTGAGAACCCGTTGCCGGGGAGCCCTGCTCGGCATCCGAGCCGGGATCGCGGCTGCCTGGGGGCTCGCCCTCCTCTCGACCGCCGCTCCCCATTCCGCGCGGGCAGCCGATCGCGATTTCGTCGACGAGACCATGGTGGCCGAAGGCATGCGGCCCGGCGAGACCGGCTTCGAGCTCGGATCGGACGCGCGCGTGGACCAGGACGACCTGCTACAGGGGTGGTTCGCGGCGGCGCTCGAGCGCGGCTTCGGCTCGCGACTGGTGGTCGAGGCGGTGGGTCTGGGACTCAGTCGCGGCAGCGGGCTCGAGCTGGCGGGCTGGCGGGCCGAGTCGCGCTACGTATTCCTCGAAGGCCATCGGGCCCCGGTCGCGGCCGCCCTGGCGCTGGAGTGGGAGGTCGAGACCCCGGCGGCCAAGCATTCTCTCTACGAGCGGGTCCTGATCCCGCGCCTCGTCCTTTCCCGCACCTTTTTCGGAGCGCTGCTCACCACCGCCAGCGGGGGTCTAGCGAAGCAGCTCGACCCCGTCCAGCGTTCGGCGTTCGCGTGGGGGGCGGGTGCGCGCTGGCCCGATCGCGGGCCGGTGAGCGCCGGGCTCGAGATCACGCGCGAGCCTCTGGATGACGCGACGCGAATCGTGCCGCAGGTGGCACTCGTTCTTCCGGGCGAGACGCGCGTTCGCATGGGCACGGCCTTCGGGCTCCGCGGCGTGTATTCATTCATCGCCCGGATCGTGATCGAGAAGGAAATCGAGCTTTGACCGGGAGCCCGCTGTCGGCCCTCGCCGGCCTGGCCCTGCTCGGGGTGTCCGGGCCCCCGCTCAGCGCCGACTCGGCCGCGGTCTCGGCGCTCGCTCCCCGCGTCGTGAGCGGCGCGAGTGGTCCCATCGACCCCGACCGCTGGCCGTTGCCCTGCTCGGTGCTCGCCGGCGACTCGCTGCAGCGGGAGCACACGCTGCCGATCGCGCGCGCCATCGAGAGCCTGCCGGGAGTCCACACGCTGTCGACCGGCGAGGCGATCGGCAAGCCGGTCCTTCGCGGGCTCGCGGGACCCCGCGTGCTGGTGCTCGAGGACGGCTACCGGCTCGAGGACTACTCGTGGAGCGACGAGGACGGCCCTTCACTCGACCTGCGGCTGGTGGATCGGGCCGAGGTGATCCGCGGTCCCGCCTCCGTCCTCTACGGATCGGACGCGCTCGGCGGTGTCGTGAACGCCGTGCCCGCCGCCCTCCCGGACGGGCGCGGGCAGGCGCCGTTCGCGCGCGCAGGCCTGGAAGCCTACGCGGCCTCCAACAACGATGAATTCGGCGGCGCGGTGAGACTCGAGGGCGCGAGCCAAGCGTGGGGCGGCAGGCTCTTCGTCGTGGGCCGCACGGCGAGCGATCTGCACACGCCGGAGGGCACGATCCCCAACACGGAATTTCACGCCGGCAACGGCGAGGCGGCGCTGGGCTTCCGTGGAGAAGGCGGCGGCGCCACGTTGCGCTACGCCCGGCAGGCGGGCGAGTTCGAGCTGCTCGGGGCCGACACGCCCTCGCTCGGCCAGGGCAGCCAAGAGACGAGCCCGCGGCACAAGCTCGACGACAACCGCATTCAATTCGACGGGAGCATCCCGCTGGGAGGATTTCGCTTCGAGTGCAGGGCCCAATGGCAGGATCATTCCCTGATCGAGATCGCCGGCGCGGCGGCCGGGGCGGGCGCGGAGAGCGAGACGTTCCACCTCGTCCTGGACACGTACGCGCTGGACCTTCTCGCCCATCACGGCGCCGGCGCCCTGCGCGGCACGCTCGGCGTATCGGGGCTCGCGCAAACCAACGACACGCGCGGCCCCATCCCTGTCGTTCCCGATGCCAAGACGTATGCGGGAGCCGCGTTCGCCCTCGAGGAGTTGGATCGCGGCCGCTGGAGCTTCCAGGCCGGCGGGCGCGTGGACCGGCGCCATCTCGACACCGAGCGCAACGCGGTCCTCGGTCTCCCCGACCAGTCCCGCGCCGACATCGAGGTGTCGGCGAGCGGCGGCCTGCTCTTTCGCGCCACCGAGATCCTCACTCTCTCTGCGAACGCCGGTCGGGGCTTCCGGTCACCGAGCCTGTTCGAGCTCTACGCCAACGGCCCGCACTTGGGAGAGCCGCGATACGAGCTGGGCGATCCCGAACTCACGCCGGAGCGGAGCTTCGAGGCGGACCTGGGAGCCCGCGCCCGTTGGCAGCGCGTGAGGCTCGAGCTCGACGGCTTCGTGAACCGGATCGACCACTTCATTCACGTCCTGCCCATCGGCGAGACGCGCGTCGTCGGCGCCGACACGCTGGCCGTGTACGAGTACACACAGGGCGACGCGCGCCTGGCCGGCGGCGAGCTCGCGGCGGAGATCGATGCCGCGCGGCCCCTGACCCTGCGGGCGCGGGCGGACTACGCACGCGGCCAGAATCTGAGCCTGGATCAGCCGCTCTCCCAGGTGCCGCCGCTCACTCTGGCTCTCGAGATCGAGCTTCGCGGCGCGAACCTGGGCTGGGCCGAGCAGGGCAGCGCCAGCATCGAGGTCGAGCACGCGAGCGAGCAGAATCGTCTCGGTCCGTTCGACGTCGCGACGGATTCCTACACGCTGCTCCATCTCGACGCCGGAATCAGCCGGCGCTTCGGCGGCCGGACCCTTCGCGCCGATCTTCGCGTCCACAACCTCCTGGATCAGACCTATCGGAGCTTCCTCTCCCGCTACCGGACCTTCGCGCCCGACCCGGGAAGGAACGTGGTGCTCCGCCTTTCCACGGGAATATGAAACCGGAACGCGGAAACGGATGCTCTCGCGCGGTGGCGGCTCTGCTCGCGGCGGCCGTGGTCAGCGCGGGCTGCAGCGAGAAGCCTGCCGGCAGCCTGGTGTGGAAGCAGGATCTGCTCACGATCAAGACGGCGCTCAGCTCGGTCGTCGCGTTCTCTCCCCTGGATGCGATGGCGGTTGGCCAGGCGCTCGGAGAGTTCCAGCTCCAGGCCCGCCCGATCTCCCTGCAATGGACGGGTTCGGGCTGGACCCAGATCCCCATGCCCTATTCGCGGAGCACGGCGCTGCTGGGTGCCACGCTCGACGGCGAGCGCTCGGTATGGGCGGTCGGGCGTCTGGTGAGCTCGGAGGCCGAGCCCTTCGACCCCGTGCCCGTGATCTACCGCTACACGTCGGGGAGCTGGGCGCTCGTGCCGTTCGATGAGCTGGGCACCGAGGCCGGGGTCACGCTCACCGGTTTCGCGACCTCCGGCAGCGGGCCCGATCTCGAGGTGCGCACCGTCGGCGACACGGTGGGCGAGGCCGGGCGGATCCTCCGCTGGCTCGGTGGACACTGGAGCGTCATGACCACGCCGGACCCATCGCCGGGGGCGAACTGGACGCTGCGATCCATTGCGTACTCGGCGGCGAGCCGGACGTGGTACGCGGTCGGAGCCGGACCGGTCGGCGGAACCGTTCTCGTCGACCGCGGCGCGGGCTGGGAGGTCGCGGCCGCACCCGCCATCCCGGGGGTCGAATGGGAGTGCGTCGTGTTCGACGGGCGCGGGATTCCCTATCTCGCCGGGAACCACCCGGCCGGCGGGAATCAGCAAGGCGACCTCTACCGGCTCCATCTCGGGCAATGGGCCGCGGTGTCCATCACCCGGCGCACGTCAGGGGGATTCCATCTCCTGGCGCTCGGCTTCGACGCCGAAGGAAACGGCTGGACGGTGGGCGGCCGCGACGCGGGTGGGCCGTTCTTCGCGGGCACTTCGCCCAAGGGCTGGAGCGAGACGGCGGTCGAGGCGGCGCTGGAGGCCCACCCCGAGCGGGAGGAAGTCGCGGCGGGCGACCTCTCGGGCGTCGCCGTGCAGGGAGCGAGCGTCGCGTTCGCCGTGGGCTCGGCGCTGGAGGTCGATCCCGAGGGCGGGCAGGAGTATCAGCCGCGGGTCTTCCGCCTCAAGTTCCGGCCGGCCGGAGAGGTCGACCTGCCGACGGCGCCGCCGCACTGAGGGCGACGCGGCGCGCGTTTCGCCGGCCGCGGCGCGGCAACCTCGTCGGGCTCAGCCTCCCAGGTACGCCCGCTTGACCTCTTCGTTTTGGAGCAGGCGAGCCGCATCGTCCTCGAGTCGGACGCGGCCGGTCTCCAGCACGTAGCCGCGGCGCGCGATCGAGAGCGCCATGTGCGCGTTCTGCTCGACCAGCAACACGGTGACGCCGCGCTGGTTGATCTCGCGGATGCGCTTGAAGATCTCGCGCACGAGGAGCGGCGCCAGCCCGAGCGACGGCTCGTCGAGCAGCAGCAGCCGCGGCCGCGACATGAGGGCGCGCGCGATGGCGAGCATCTGCTGCTCGCCGCCCGACAGCGTTCCCGCGCTCTGCCGCCGGCGCTCACCGAGGCGCGGAAAGAGCCGGAACGCCTCCTCGCGATCCTGGGCGATGGCGGCGCGGTCGCGGCGCCGATAGGCGCCGAGCTCGAGGTTGTCGTCGACGGTGAGGTTGGCGAACACCAGGCGCCCCTCGGGAGCCTGCGACACGCCGAGCGCCACGATCTCGTGCGGCGGCATCCGCGTGATCTCCCGGCCGTCGAAGCGCAGTCGGCCGGCGCGGGAGGGGATCAGGCCCGAGAGCGTGCGCAGCAGCGTGGTCTTGCCCGCGCCGTTGGCGCCGATGAGCGTGACGATCTCACCCGCCTCGGCGCGGATCGAGACGCCCTTCAGCGCGTGCACCGCGCCATAGTAGACGTCGAGCCCCTCGACCTCGAGCAGCATCAGGGCCCGACCCACGCACGCGCCCATCCGCCGGCCGCCGCCATTACGCGCCCGCTCCGAGGTCGGCTTGGACCTCCTCGCCGAGGTAGGCCTCGATCACGTGCGGGTCGGTGCGGATCTGGCCGGGGGTGCCCTCCGCGATCTTCTCGCCGTAGTCGAGCACCGCGATGCGGCGGCAGATGCCCATCACCACGCGCATGTCGTGCTCGATGAGGAGGATCGTGAGCTGGAAGCGGCGCAGCACCTCCTCGATCAGGTGCATCAGCTCCTCGGTCTCGAGCGGGTTCAGGCCGGCCGCCGGCTCGTCGAGCAGCAGCAGGCGCGGCCGGCCGGCGAGGGCGCGCGCGATCTCGAGCCGGCGCTGCTGGCCATAGGGCAGCTCGGCGGCCGGCGTCTCCTCCCACTGCGAGAGCCCCATCACGTCGAGCAGCTCGCGCGCCTCGCGCTGCAACCGCGCCTCGTCGCGCTCGAAGTGAGGCGTGCGGAAGACGGCGCCTGCGAGCCCGGCCTCGGCGTGCTGGTGACTGGCGATGCACACGTTGTCGCGGCAGCAGCGCGATCCGAAGAGGCGGATGTTCTGGAAGGTGCGGGTGATGCCGCGGCGCGCGACGGCATGGGGCTTCAAGCCCTGGATCGGGCGGCCCTCGAACAGGATGCGACCCGAGGTCGGCGCATAGACGCCGGTGATGACGTTGAAGACCGTGGTCTTGCCCGCGCCGTTGGGACCGATCAGCCCGAACAGCTCGCCCTTCGCCACCTCGAGCGAGAGGTCGGCGACGGCCTTCAGGCCGCCGAACTGCATGGTGACGCCCTCGAGCGTGAGCAGCGTCTCGCCGCCCGCCACGTCAGGCCGCCACAGCGCGCCGGCGCCGCAACATGGCGAGCGACAGCTCGCGGCTCCCCATGAGGCCCTGCGGGCGGGTGATCATCAGGGTGATCAGCATCAGCGAGTACAACACCATGCGATAGTCCTTGACCGGGCGCAGCAACTCGGGGAGCAGGGTGAGCAGGATCGCGGCGAGTACGGAGCCCGACACGCTGCCCATCCCCCCCAGCACGACCATCGCGATCACCTCGATGCTCTTCAGGAACGTGAACGAGTTGGGATTCAGGTACGAGAGGTAGTGGGCGAAGAGCCCGCCCGCCACGCCGGCGAAGAACGCGCCGATCACGAACGCCAGCACCTTGTAGCGTGTGGTGTCGACGCCCAGCGCCTCGGCCGCGACCTCGTCGTCGCGGATCGCGAACAGCGCGCGGCCGTGCGTGCTGGTCGCGAGATGGCGCGCGAGCAGGATCACGGCCAGCACGCCGGCGCCGACCCAGAAGAAGTTGGCCCAGCCCGGGATGCCCGGCAGCCCGCGCGGCCCGCCCACGGCGTCGATGTTGAGGATGAGCACGCGGATGATCTCGCCGAAGCCGAGCGTGACGATTGCAAGGTAGTCGCCGCGCAGCCGCAGGCTCGGGAGCCCGACGAGATACCCGGCGAGCGCGGCGAGCAGTCCGCCCCCGAGCAGCGCGACGAGCAGCGGCCCGGCCTGGGCCAGGGCCCCGGGAATGCCCAGGCCCTCCAGCGCCGCGGCCCAGCCGATGCCGGCGTGGAGCGTGATCATGGCCGAGCCGTAGCCGCCGATCCCCATGAAGCCGGGCTGGCCGATCGAAAACTGCCCGGTGAAGCCGTTGATCAGGTTGAGGGACACGGCGAGGATCACGTTGATGCCGCACAGCATCACGACCTGCACGATGTAGGGATTGAACAGCCGCGGCAGCGCGAAGTTGAGCGCCAGGAGCGCGACGATCGAGCCGCCGAACCAGGCCGCGTGCCGCACGGCGCTCCCTAGACCTTCTCGGTCACGTTGCGGCCCAGGATGCCGGCGGGACGCACGAGCAGGATCAGGATCAGCAGCACGAACGCGATCGCGTCGCGGTAGGTCGGCGAGACGTAACCCACCACCATCACCTCCGCGATCCCCATCACCATCCCTCCCAGCACGGCGCCGGGGAGGTTGCCGATCCCGCCCAGCACGGCGGCGACGAACGCCTTGAGCCCCGGCATGATGCCCATGTAGGGCTCGATCTTGGGACTCTGCAGCGCCACCAGCACGCCGGCCGCGGCCGCCAGCATCGAGCCCAGCACGAAGGTGAAGGTGATGATGCGGTCCACCGAGATGCCCATCAGCGCCGCCGCCGTGTGGCTGAAGGACACCGCGCGCATCGCCCGGCCGACGCGGGTGTGGAGCACGATCATCCGCAGCAGGAACATCAATCCGACCGACACCACGAGCACGATGAGCTGCTGGTTGGTCATCGTGACTCCGGCGCCCAGGGACAGGCTCTGCACCGGGATGATCTGCGGAAAGAACTTGGGATCGGCGCCGAACACGAGCACGCCGCCGTTCTCGAGCAGCAGCGAGACGCCGATGGCCGTGATCAGCGCGGAGAGCCGCGACGAGCGGCGCACCGGTTTGTAGGCGCCGCGCTCGATCACGAGCCCCGCCACACCGCAGCCCGCCATCGCGATCAGCAGCACGGCGAGGGCGTGGAGCGGCGTGGGGTGGGCGTCCGCGCCCATCGCGCGCGCCGCGTAGTAGGCGAAGAACGCGCCCAGCATGTACACGTCGCCGTGCGCGAAATTGATGAGGCGCAGGATGCCGTAGACCATCGTGTAGCCCAGCGCGATCAGGGCGTACACGCTCCCCCAGGTCACGCCGTTCACGAGCTGCTGGAGGAACTCCGACAACTCAGCGTCCCGCGCTCATCCGCCCGCCACCCGCACGCACGACGGGCACGTCAGGCCGGCTGGGTGGGCGGCGCGATGATCGTCCTCAGCTGCTTCTTGCCGTCCTTGATCTCGATGATCACCGCCGGCTTCGACGCGTTGCGGTTGGCATCGAGCGTGATGATCCCCGTCACGCCCGGATACTTGGCGGTCGCGGCGATGAGGTCGCGCAGCTTGCGGCAGGCCGCTTTGCGATCCTCGCTGCCCGCCTTCGCCGAGCCCAGGCCGGCGAAGACCTTGGGATCCTGCGACGCGATCTGCTCCATCGACTGGAACAGCACGCTCGCCGCGTCGTAGGCCAGGCCGCCGATCGCGTCGGGATCCCCCTTGTACTTGTCGCGATACTCCTTGAGGAAGTCCTGGAGGCGGGGATCGGGGGAGTCGAGCGCCCAGTGGTTCGAATAGAAGCAGCCGTTCATGGCCTCGCCGCCGATCTCGATCAGCTTCTCGCTCTCCCACCCGTCACCGCCGATCAGCGGCACCTTGATCCCCAGCTCGCGGGCCTGGCGCACGATCTGTCCCGCCTCGGTGTAGTAGCCGGGCACGATCACCGCCTCCGGATTGCGGGCCTTGATGCTGGTGAGGGCCGCGCGGAAGTCGGCGTCGCCCGCGCTGTAGGAGGTCTCGAGCACGACGGTCCCGCCCCTTGCCTGGAACGCCTCCGTGAAGTATTTCGCGAGCCCCACGCTGTAGTCGTTCTTCACGTCCTTCAGCACCGCCACCTTCTTGAGCTTGAGGTCCTCGGCCACGAACTTGGCCATCACCCAGCCCTGGAAGTCGTCGAGGAAGCACATGCGGAAGATGAAGTCGCCCTTCTTCGTGACGTCGGGATTGGTCGAGGAGGGGGAGATCATGGGCACGCCGGCCTGCTGGCAGATCGGCCCGCCCGCCAGGCTGCGCGAGGATGCGACCTCGCCCAGCACGGCGATCACGCGATCCTGGTTGATGAGCTTTTGCACGACGGTCGCCGCCTCCTCCGCCATCCCGCGGTCGTCCTCCACGACCACGCGCACCTTGAGCCCTCCGATCTTGCCCTCCTTCTTGGCGGTGAGCTCGTCGAGGGCGACCTCGACGCCGCGCTGGGTCGAGGTCCCGAAGGTGGCATCGTTGCCGCTCAGGGAACCGAACTCGCCGATCACCAGCTCGTTGTTGCCGACGGCGGCGCAGCCGATGGCAAGGAGTGCGGACAGCGCGATCCCGGCGAGGCCGAGACGCAAAGTGGAGCGCGAGGTCATGGCGGAGATCTCCTTCCGTCCGGCGTCGGGCGCGTGCGCCAGGAGCGCGCGAAGGCGGCCGACACGATCTCTGGAATCCGCGGCGCCGACGGGCACCGCAGGCGGTCGTGATGAGCCGGGAACAGGTAGCACGCGCTCGCGCGCGGAAGCAAGCCGCCCGGCGGCAGGGTATGGCCCCGCCGCGGGGGGATGGCTCCGCGGCGGGACGCCTGCGGCCGGACCGCGCCGACTAGAAGTTCACGCTCCAGGTGATGCCGAGGTTGGGGAAGATCGAGAACCAGGTCTCGTCGCCACGGCCGAGCACGAGCTGGCCGCTGTCGTTGCGGTACCGGAAGTAGTCGTAGCCGAAGACATTGGAATGGTTCGTGACGTTGATCACCTCGAGCGACGCTCCGAACTCGCCGAGGCCCGTCGGCCACCGACGCGTCACGCGCAGGTCGAGCCGCAGGTAATCGGGCAGGCGCTCCCCGTAGAGCTTCTCGGGGCGGACCGCCTGGTCGGGCTGCCCGAGATCGTTGATGACGGGCACCAGGTGCTCGTGCGTCGCCGGCCAACCGTCGTGATAGGCGAACGACCCGTTGAGCGACCAGCGGCGGATGCGGTACGTCAGGTCGGCGTTCGCCGCCTGACGCTGGTCCTGCGGGTTGGGATGGGACAGGTCGTAGGTGAGGACCTCGGCCGGGTTGTTGACGTTGTCGATCTTCGTCACGTGCTCGTCCGCGACCGCGTACGAATAGCTGGCGCGCGCGGTCCAGTGCTCGCCGATCGGGCGGTCGAAGTAGACCTCGAGGCCACGGCTCAGGTTGTGATCCGGGTGCACGAGGATGCGGTCCTCGTTGGGCTCGGGGAAGGCGTCGATCGCGCCCTTCCAGTTGCGGAACACCGGGCGCAGATGGGTGCCGTGCTTCCGGTACCCCTCGACCCGCAGCAGGGAGCCCTTGGCGCCGGTCCAGTCCCAGCCTGCCGTCCACTGCTCGGAGAGCTCGGAGCGGTAGTAGGTCGTGGCGTTGTTGAGCGCGGCCACGTCGTCGATCCCCTGCGTCTGCCGGTAGAAGCCCCAGCCGATCCGCGCCGTCATGCCGCGGCTCAGGGTCATCGCGGCGCTCGCGCGCGGGCTCACGTCGTCGTCGCCGGTCCACGTGGCATGGTCGTAGCGCGCCCCGACCTCCAGGACCAGCGGGTCCACGACGCGCCAGCGATCGGAGAGGTAGGCCGAGAACCGCGAGCCCCCCTTCACGAATTTCGTGTTCGTGATGATCGGGAACTCGCCGGGGTCGGGCGCCTCGGGGTCGTCGGGGTCCTGGTAGACGATGGTCTGGTACTTGTCGTCGATGTGCTCCTGGCGGAAATCCACACCCAGACTCGCCAGGTTGCGGTCGGAGAACCCGTGCGTCCAGTCCTGAGTGACGCCGTAGGTCGGGAAGCTGCGGTCGTTGTTCAGGTAGTAGAAGGGCTGGATCTTCGTGACGTCACGCTCCGAGCCCTGGCGCGAGCGCTTGACCATGTCGCCCCACAGCAGCGTGCGCGCCGTGGTCCGGGTGCCGAACGTGGACCGCAGCGTCATCCACAGATAGTTGTTCTGGTACTGGGTGTCCGCCTTCTCGCGCGTGTTGATCGTGTCGAGGAACCCCGTCGTTGCCGCGATGTCGTAGAGATAGCGATCCCCCGCGTGCTGCAGCTCGAGCGACAGCTCCTGGTTCGGCGTGAGCTTGTAGCTCGCCTTGGCGAACACGTCCTCGTAGTCGGGCTTGGGGAGGTCGGCCTGATCGATGAACGTGAACACCGGGCCCATGTAGCCGACGCGGCCGAACGCCAGCCACGAGCCCTTGTTGCCGGCGTAGGTGCCGCGGCCCATGGCGCGCGTGTTCATCATGCTCACGCCCATGTCGAAGGACGTGCGGTCGGGCTCGGGCGTCCGCGACGTGATGTCGAACACGCCGCTGCGCTTGTCGCCGTAGCGCGCCGGGAAGCCGCCGGTCATGAGCTGGACCCCGTCGATGGTCTCGGCGTCGACGATGCTGATCGCGCCCTCGTTGAAGTCCTTGAGGTGATAGGGCTCGTAGAGTTGGACTCCGTCGAGCAGGATGAGGGTCTCGTCGTGGCGCCCGCCGCGGATCCCGAAGTGGGCGGAGTAGTCGTTCGAGGCCAGGCCGGGCAGACGGTTCACCGCGCGGAAGATGTCCTCGCCGATCTGCGGCACCGCCTGGACGTCCTCGCGGGACATGGTCTGGCGCGTGCCCGTGCCCTGCCCCATGAACGAGAAGCTGCCGGGCGTCACCGTGATCTCCTCGAGCCTCACCGCGTTCGGCACGAGCTGCAGATCGAGCCGCGTCTCCGCGCCGTCGACGATCGT
>JACXTT010012329.1_pt1 | contig 11350 bp, 11 predicted proteins | sample 9270951 | NCBI WGS metagenome assembly JACXTT01 (sample SAMN15532306, study PRJNA645909) | rock metagenome | isolation source: weathered quartz diorite | place: Puerto Rico | collected 2017-06-21 | reverse complement strand
GGGCCTCCCTGGGTTCCGCTCCGGTGACTCTGCCCGGCCCGGTGGTAGGCGCCCCCGCCGCTGCGCGGTGCTCCGCCGTCCGATGCCCGGCGACGCGGAGCCCCATCAGCGCTGCAGCGAACGTTGCCACTGCACCGGGCCTACGCTTCATCCCTCCCAGTAGTAAGTAGCCGGGCCGCTCACACGGACGAACCAGTCCCTCACGAGGTACGTGGTTCCGCTGCAGCTTCCGCCAGTCCGGCTCGTCGTTGCGCCCGTCGCACCACCGTCCACCCCAGACCGAGCGTCAGCACCATGGCGAGAACCGGTGAAACAAACTCTCGTGGTGAAGTGGGCGCGTCGAGCGAGAGGAAATACCACGTGCTCACGGCCATTCGCGAGCCGCTCTCCCCATTGGACCCGTCCCAGACGAAAAACGCCACCGGGATGGCGCGCCCTGTCCGAAACTGAAGCTGCTGCGAATTGTCGGCAGTCGCAAGCGAGCGGCTGAAGGTGACGTGCCATTCACCCCGGTCATACACCGCCTGAGCCGGCAGAGACCCCCCCGGCAGCGGTGCGAACTGCTCGATTCCACGAGCGAGCCCGGCCACTGCCCCGCCCGCTGCGCCGCTCGACCAGCGCCACTGGTAGACCGGCTGGGTGGCCGACCCCATCAGGAAATAGGGCCGCTCCATTCCTTCCGGAATCGCCAACGGGAATTGCACGGCGAGCTGATCAGGCCACAGGGCGGGGGCCAACGGCGTCGAGTCGTCACCGGCGACGGTCTCGAGCACCCGGCCGGTGAACTCGAGCCACGCGGAGTCGGGACTGTGTGAGCGGTCGTCCCAACTCACGCGCAGGGCCAGCGTCTTCCCATCGTGCACCGCCTGCACCCACACGCCGCTCACGGCGGGCGCAAACCAGCGCGATTTGTGGATCACCTGGCCGACGAGGGGGAACCAATATCGATCGATCCGGCTCCACGCCGAGTCGTTGGGAGAGCCGGGCAGCGGGCCAGCCAGCTGGCCAGCGTGGATCACGTCGCGCACGTCCGGCGCCCGGTCCGGTGACAGGCTGCGCACATACTGCGCCACGCGCCACAGCTCCTGCTCGGTGATGATCTTCTGGTCGATGAGGTCGGAGAACGAGGGCATCGGCGTGCCGTCGACGCCAGTCTGCAGCCGGTGAAAGATATCCGCGGTGGTGCCGCCACCACGGAATCGCCAATTCTGTGTCAGGTCGGCGGCGAAGATCGGCAACCCGGCGTCATCGTGCAGGGTCGGCGCCGAGGGGCCGTTGCCCCGGCCCGCAGCGCCGTGGCATTTCCGGCATTGCAGCGAGTCGTAGAACTGGCGTCCGCTGCGGATAGCGTCAAGTGTCGTGCCGCCTCCCGGCTCCTTTCCAAATTGGAGCGGCGTGGGGCGTTGAGCCGTGTCGGCGAAGAACGCAGAGAAAGTCTTGAGGTACGCCTGCACGTCGTGGCGCTCACGATCGGTGAGCCGCGTCTTCCACTCGGGCATCGCCGTCCCCGGTAGGCCCTGGTCAATGGCGCGCGCGAGGTCCGCGTCGGTCGGCAGCTGCCCACTCGCTGTCGATCGGATCTTGAAGACGGCACCGGTGAAATCGCGTGGACGCGGCAGCATGGAATGGGCGGCGGGGCCGTCCCCTGCGCCGGTGTCGCCGTGGCAACCGCTACACCACTTGACATAGACCTTTCGGCCCGCGGTGGTATCCTGGGCGGAGAGGCGGGTGGCTGGATGGACGGAGAGCAACCCAACCAGCGCGAGGACCACGGCACCAGCCGCCCTCACTTGCCCCCTCCCGTTCGCTCCCACGTTCTTGGCTTCCATCCGGTCTGCTCATAGAGAAAGAGAATCACCGACCAGATTTCTCGCTCCGTCAGGAAGTCCTCCCACTTCGGCATCGCTGAGTTCCACGGAGTCCCCTCGCTGGGCAGCCCGGGGCCGCCCTTGGCGATACGCCAGAAGACGAAACTCTCGGTCAATTGGGCGATAGTCCCGTTGTCCTGAAAGTTGGCTGGCAAGGGATTGAACCCGAACGCAAAGTGCCCCTGGCCATCGAGATGGTCCCCGTGACAGGGGAGGCAGTTCTGGTAATAGGTCCGCTTCCCCAACGCGACAAAAGCGGCGAACGAATCGGGGAACGCCCGCAAGGGATTCTCCAGGCCGGTGAGTGTCATCGCCTTGCCACGAAACGTGATCTCGGTGGGGGGCGCGGGGTGGATCGAGCGGAACGTCGGCGGCGCAGCAACTTCGGTGCGTACCCGACCGTAGGCGACCCAGCCCACGAGGGCCGGCAACAAAACGAGCAGCGCCCCGCGAACGAGTCGGAGACGCGGCTCGACGAGGGCGGCGCGAATCGGCTCCTGGAACTGCCGCCAGCGCTCCTCGTTGTCGCTGACGTAGATGAGCACTCCCACGAGCACCGTCGCCATGTACTGCAGCACGACGCTCTTCGGCACCACGGCGCTTCCCGGCAAGAGCGGGATACCGACGTCGATGATCAGGTAGGCGAGGACGAGTATCGCCACCGCCTGCCAGAAGGGGTGCCGGAGATACGAGCGGAGAGCGACCGCGGGAGCGCGGGTCATCGGTGCGCGGCGAGGAACTGGACCAGCGCCTCGAGCTGTGAGGCGTTCATCAAAGTGCCGAACGTCTTGGGCATGATGCCGGCCAGCCGCTCGTATCCCTTGGCGGTCGAGGAGGCGGGATCGAGGATCTTTCTGCGGATCGATTCCGCAGTGCGGCGCGAACCCACGTGCGTCAAATCTGGCGCGATTTTCGCCCCCTGGCCGTCGATCGTGTGGCAACCGGTGCAGCCGGCTGCCTGGACGATCGCCTTGGGATCGGTGCTCCCTGCGGCGAAAGCGGCACCTCCGGCCCCGCCGCCAGCGACGACCGGGGCGGCCGTCTGCGCGGGAATGTCCGATGTGGTGACGTCCACGGTGCCGCCCTGCGACTCGAGGAACGCGATCACCGCCCAGATCTGCTGCGGTGAGAGCTGTCGGGTCATGACCGGCATGATCGGCTGATACCCCTGCACCACGTACGCCGTCGGTTGGTCGAGCGACTCGTAGAGGTATTGCTTGCAGCTCTTCCCGGGCTCCCGCTTCGCGCAGCGCGCCCCGATGGGCCCGGCCCCTTTCTCATCGGTGAGCAGGTTGGGCGCCCGCGTGCCGAGGCCATGGCACGTGGTGCAGCCCCCAATGCCGGTGAACACCTTCTCCCCGGCGGCCACCAGCTGCTCCGGCGTGACGTTGGCGCCGAGGGTGAGGGTTTGCGGTACTTCGGACTGCACTTGCGGGATCGCATTCGCGATCAGGGTATAGAGCGCGAGAGTGCCGACGACGACGGCGAGGATGCGGAGGTTAGTGCCCCGCATGCACGCCCTCTTTCGGCGCCGACTCGACGAACGTCGACTTCTCGGCGAGCCCGCCGAGCCAGAACACGAACGCGATGAGTCCGAGGAAGATCAACACACAGGCGCTGATCATTTTCGCCGCGTACCCCAAGGCTGGCGTGGCGGCGTACTGGCTCGTGTCCTGCATCACCTGCCACACGTGCCAGTATTGGCGGATGCCGGAGCGGGCGAACCCCATGAGACCCATCAGCCACGTGAACGTGACGGCCAGCACGAACAACGCATACTGGGAGCGGGGGGGCATCTTTCCCCACTGAATCGTCCCGAGGGACTGCGCGCCGCGACCCATCAGGATGTCGATCACGGTGACGAATACGATGCAGCTCAGCACGGCAAGGACCTGGTAGACGCTGAAACCGATGCGGACGATCGCCTCCACGAAGTAGCCCCGGATTCCGAAGAACAGCACCACGCCCGCGGCCACCGCGAACATCGCCCCCTGCACGAGCGTCCCCGTGCGTGCCCACGGCACGACCGGCCGCTTGTTGGCACGACGATACAGCAGGAAGGACAGAAACGTCGTCAGGATCATCAGGTTGACGGCGGTGTTCTTGGCGCTCATGACGCCCAAGGCACCGAGGAATGGGTGGTGGGACCCGCCCATCGCGGCCAGCTCTCTTGAGTCGGCGATCATCGTGTGCGGCGTGCCCCAGACGATCGCCCCGAGCACCAGGACGGCGAGCAGCCACTTCGTGTAGGGGCGGAACCGCTCGGCGCCGGGGATCCGCTCCATCCCGATCCATAGGTAGTAATTGCCGGTGAGAAACAGCACCGCGATGAGGAACGCCTGAATCACCCACAGCCAGCTCATGAAACCGCCCATCAGGGTGATGCCCATCGACTGGTCGTATTGATAGATCTCGCGGCCCAGCCAGTAGCCGGCGAACGGCAGGACGATCAGCGCCGACATCGCGATGAAGTTCCCGACGTAGCCCATCCAGTCGTAGTGCGCGCGCTCCGCGTCGGTCCTGGCGGAAAGAAATCGGTAGCTCGCGTACGCGGCGACCACGGCGCCGCCGAACACGACGTTGGCAATCAAGCGATGCACGTTGATCGGCATCCAGGTCGCATTGGCGATCGCATGCCACAGTTTGATGGTCGTCGGGTCGGTGTTGGGCGTGATGTCGCGCGGCGGACTCATCATGAACGTGAGCCACGAGTTGGCGATGAGCATCACGATGGTGCCCCAGACGTTCAGCAGGAGCCCCAATCCCCAGTGCCCCCACTTGGCACGCCCGTGTTTCCACCGGTCCCAACCGTAGTAATACAGATAGAGCGTGAAGGACTCGAAAAAGAACAACCCCGCGTACAGCCACATCGACGTTCCGAAGATCGCCGCCAGATAGCGCCAGAATTTCGGGTACAGGGTCGTGAGGAACATTGTCAACACGGCGCCCCAGATCGCGGTGGCGCTGTAGGCCACGAGCAGCAGCCGAGTGAACTCCTTGGAGAGCCGATCGTAGCGCTCGTCTCTGTTCAAAATGCCGATTGCCTCGGTGACCACGGCGAAAATGGGGACTCCCAGCACGAAGGCGGCGAACATCAGGTGCACTTCTGCCGTGATCCATACCGCTGCGCGCGCACCGATGACGGGGAAGTCCCGGTACGCGGGCAGGGAGTCCGCGGCGGCCTGGAGCGCGAGTGCGACGTCAGGCATCAGACGTCAGGCCTCCGCATCGGTCACGAAGAAGGGCTTGCGCTTGGAAAAATCGATCGGCATCGCGCTGCGAATTTCGGATAACATCTCGGGTGTCACTTCGCTCACGCCACGCTGGCGCGCGTACTCCTCCACGCGCTGCACCACGACGCCGCGAACGAAGGACGGGATCCGCGCAATGCGCGCCTGGGCGGCCGCGGACCAGGCCAGGACCGGCGCGAACTCCGCGCCGTAGGTGACGGTGCGGAGTCGCTCGATGACGGGTACGTCGCCGGTCGGCTCGTACGCGCACGAGGGATCGGCCTCCAACGGATCTCCCGTCATGGCGAACGCCCGTGCTCGGCAGCCTCCGCACAGCCGGCGATATTCGCACGCTCCGCACTTGCCGCCCAGTGTCCCGGCGCGCAACCGCTGGAACAACGGTGCTGCTCGCCAGATCTCGCCGAAGCTCGAGCGTCTCAGGTCGCCGGCGACTTCCGGGAGATACGGGCAGGGGGTGAGTTTGCCATCGGGAGTGATGCGGCAGTACTGCGTACCGCAGGGACAGCGGGTTTCGTAATGGAGGACCGGCGACTCCGGGTCGAGCGTGTGCACGTGCCGCATGAAGTGCGGCGCGCATTTCGCCCGCACCATCATCCGTCCACGGTAGTCCCGTTGCCAGCGCGCCAGGTCCGCGAGGACGGCCTCGTAGTCCGGCGGCGCGAGGTCCCCCAGCGCCGCCCCGCGCCCCGTCGCGACCAGAAAGTAGCAGTTGAAGGCGATCGCGCCCTGGTTCGCCGCCCACGCGACCAGCGCCTCGAGCTCCGCGCGATTCCCCTTGGTCGCGGTCGTCTGGATGACGACATCGAGACGCTGCGACAGCGCGCCGCGAACGGCCGCCAGCGTCTCCTCGAGCGCGCCCCGGCCATGGCGGAAGTTGTCGTGATACGAGGGACGGAGCGAATCGACGCTGATCGCGACGCCACGCACCCCCGCGGTTTTCAGCGCGACGACGCGCTCGCTGGACAAACCCGTGCCATTGGTCCCAACCACGACGGTGGCGCCTCGGGACGAGGCATAGCGGGCGATCGCTTCCAGGTCTGCCCGCAGCAGCGGCTCGCCGCCCGAGAGGATGAGCATCGGAGACGGGTTTACGGCAATGATTTCGTCGACAATGCGGAAGCACTCGGCCGTGGAGAGCTCTCCAGCTGCCGTCTCGATGGGCCCTGCCGCGATGTAACAATGGGCGCAGGCAAGATTGCAGCGCCGGGTGAGGTTCCAGGCGACGACGTGGGGGACGTAGGAGTGGCCGACGGTCGCAGCCATCGCGCGATGTACCGGCGCCTTCCCCTGGGCCGGAACACACACCACTCCGCCCTGGCCCGGAAAAACCGCCAGGGCCTGTATGCGAGGGAAAAGTCGTAGTGTATGTCCGACGTCACGGCGGACCGGCGGTCCGCCAAGATGCTCGATCCCAGTGATGCCGGGCGAGTATGCGAGCCGCGACAATCGCTGTCAAGCTGGTCGCCGCTGCTCCGCGTCTCTCGCGATCAGCTGTCGCAAGCCTCTAAACTTTCTCCGAAATTCCGCCGGATCTTGCGCCAGCGTTTCACTGGTGAACCGCGGTACCACCGCGGCGAGCCTCGTCTCAAGCTGAGCCAGGTCCACCCACCCACGCCGCTGGTATTCGAGCGCCATCACATAGTCCGGCTCGTCCCCTCGGGCCACGAGCCGCAGCACCACACTGTACGGGTCAAAGTGCAGAACCGCGAGCGGGCCTCCCGCGCCAGCGACGACCGCGCGCACCAGGCGAGCCCGCTCGGACCACCCCGGAGGGAGTGGAATCACGTCGGCCGGTGACTCCCATACCAGCCGCAGGTCGAGCGCCGCGCCTGCCTCCCGCACCGCATCCCCCACCACCCCAGCCCCGCTCGCGTCACCCGCGAGCTCGAGGTGCGGAACGCGATCGCGCCAGCCCTCCGCCAGATGCGACGTGCCAGCCACGAGATACAGGTTCCAGGTCCGGCTGCTCCCATCGGGGAGCGGAGGAGAGCCGACGAGGATCCGGCGCACCCTGGCGATCAGTGCGCCCAAGTCATGCGCGCTGACCTCCTTCACTTATAGCGGCGCTTGGGCGTCTTGTCGTGCCAGCCGGTTACCCAGAACGTGTACGCGTAGGGGAACATTGTTTGCACGACGTGGAACGGCTCGTACTCGAACAGCCGCCGCATCGCCCAGGAGAAGCGGTACCGTGGATGCTCCGTCGGGATGATCTCGACCGCGCAGTCCACCTGGAAACTCACGAAGACGGGCGACTGCCCGGTCCAGAGGACCGAGGCGAGTGGGCGGCGCATCAGGTTGCGGTAGGTCTCGCCCTCGAAAATCTCGAGCAGGCCGAGTCGCCGCCAATCGATGTGCTCGGGGTGGGCATAAAACTCGCGCGCCGTCGCGACACGAAGCTCCCGTGTTTCGTCGGTGGCGTGCGGCGGCAGCGACTGGATGCGCTCCACCGCGTCCTCCACGAGCCGCACGTAGTGTTCCGCGTGCTCGTCCTTGGGCGTGAACCCCACCCCCTTGTTCGCGAGATTCGGCACGAAGCCCTGATCGTCCCACGTCCCCACCACGGGCAGGTGGCCGGCGTTGAAGGCGATGTATTCATCGCGCGCAATCGCGTCGTAAATGCGCCGCTTGTAATCGAGCTGCCACTGGATGAATTGCTCGGGCAGCTCGACGATCGAGAACTCCTGGACGGCCACCCCGTCTTCCATCAGACGCGCGGTGCCTCCCCCGTTCACGACCTCCACCCGGCGGCTCGCGGTGCGTACGTCAATGTCCGGCATGCTGTAGTCCCGCGTCAAAGGTCAGCGGTAGCATACACAGCGCGGTCCGGTTGGCTAGATTGGGCTCGCCTCTCACCGGTGGCGTGTCCCGTGCTCGCGCGTGCTCCGCTCATTCGCTTCGCCATGCTCGTGATCCACCTCGCCGCGGGGACCGCTTCGGCCCAGGTCTCCATCACCCCGCGCACGGTGGAGCCGGCTGATCTCGTCCGCTTCGCGGTGCAGGTGGCCAATCCCACCGACACCGCCGACGTCGCGATCCGGGTCGAGGTCCCGGACGCGCTCGCCATCCTCGGCATCGACGCGCCGCCCGGCTGGACCGCTCGGCTGGTGACGGTCTCCGATTCCACGCCACAGGCGATCGAATGGTCTGGGGGGCAGGTCGCGCGGCGCGGATTTCGGGAATTCGCCTTCTTCGCGCGGCTCGGCGCGAACGCCAACCGCACGACCCTGTTCTTCCCCGTCCGTATCGGGCGTGCAGACGGCAGCGTGCGCGAGTGGCGGCCCGGAGGATACGGCCAGACACCCGAGGTGGAGATCACCGGCAATGTGGGGCTCACGACGGGCGCAGCCTTTACGCTGGCCGCTGCGGCCATCGGCCTCGCGGCGCTCGCAATCGCACTCGCGCTGCGCCGGCCCCGCTAGGAACCGTTGCCGTCCGCCGCGGCCTGTCGCTGCATCATTTTTTCCACCGCCGCCTTCGCCTCGGCAGGTGTCACGGTTTTGAAATCGACCGGGCAGTCCGACATCTTCTCCTCGATGTCGCGGATCGGACAGCGCGAGATGCCCGACGCTTTGGCCTCCTCGATGAAGCGACGCATCTCGGGCGACAGCGCGTCCCCGCCCTGCGCTTCGGCCCTGATCTGCCGCGCCCGCAGCTCGCGGAACATCCCCATCATGGTCTCGGCGTCGAATTCGTCTGCCGCGACCATCGCTTGCTTGTTTTCGTCCATGACCGTCGTTGTAATGCGCCACAGGTCGTGACTCTTGGCGAACTTCTCGACGGTGCTGCGGGCGAGTGGCCGCGCGATCAACGGAACCGCCTGCAGTCGCTCAAATGCCTCGCGCGTCCAGACCGACGGATCACTCACGGTGCGCGGCCGCGTGGACACGTGGTAGGGCGGCACCGGACAGCGCGCCTCGACCGTTGCCCCGACCGGCTCGACGTCGTCGTCCGAGCCCAGTATCAGGGTCTTCGCCATCTGCTCCTCGGCCTTCAGTTCGGCGCGGGCGATCTCCTCCGCGTCGCCGATACCCATGATCAGCTGCATGTGCGTAGGCAACAGCTTGCGGATGGCGTCGTCGAGTGAGCGGGTAGTGACGATGTCACCTCCCTGCTCGACGACGTACTCCTCCACGGCGCGGCGGGCGATTCCCTGGGCGAACGGCGGCACGCGCAGGATGCGCACCTCCGCATCGGGTGCCCACGGCAGCCCGGCCAGACCGTCCTCCTCGATCCATGGGATGTCTTCGGGCTTGATCCCCACCGTTCCCGTGACCAGGACGCTACAGGGGGCGAGGCGCAACAAGTTGTCGGCCTGAGAACCGATATCCGTGCCGGTGATCCGGTGCCCTCCGTGTCGGCCAAGGATGAGCAGGCTCGGCTGGACCTCTTCCGCCCATTGCAGCACGACCTGGAACGGCTTCCCGATGAGGATCTGAGTCACGAGCTGCACGTCGGGGAACTCTTGCGCCATTACCTGGGCGCGCTTCAGATTCGCCTGGGAGAGCTTGAGTAACCCCTTGTCGATGATGTTGTTGTGGAGCTCTTCCTGTTCCTCGAACTTGAACACCTTCGACGCCCGCTCCGACAACACGTCCTTGATGTTGCCGAACACGGCGTGGTGGTACTCGACGTCGAACGCGCTGCACACGTACAGCTTGGCCTTGAACTGCCGCGCCAGCTCGAGCCCGACCCGCATCGCCCGGTAGCTGTAGGATGAGCCGTCGACGCATACCAAGAACGCCCCCTCAGCCAACGGCTTGTCCGTGCGGACGACGAGGAGATCCCTCTCGATGCCGCGTGCGACGCGGGCCACGACACCGCCAAGCTGGGAGTACGGCTGGCGACCGATGCCGTGCGCGCCGATGACGAGGAGATCGTACCGGCGGCCGGAGGACCCGGCCACCTTGTCGGCCTGCTCTTCGTCTTCGCCCACGATGCGGCCGTCTGACCCGAGCCGCACGTCGCTGCGCACCTTGTCGCCGCCGTCGTAGTGGGACGCGATGTTCGGGTCGAAGCCGATCAGGCTCGGCAGCTGCCCAGCACCGCGATTCACTTCCTTTATCATCTCCTCGTAGTTGATACCCTCGAGCAATTGTCGCCGCAGCGGCACGCCGCGCCCGGCGCAGCGTTTCTCGACCTGGTCGAGAAACGAGTCGGAGATCAGCTGCAAACCCTTTTCGATGAGTTTGTCATGGACCTTGCGCTGGCGCTTGATCTCCTCGGGGGTTTGGAACTGCGCGGGGAGACCCGTTTCGAGTTGCCGGAATCGGATGTCGTGGAGTCGCGCGGCGTAGACGTGGCTGCCGGTGACGCGGCCGCTCCACGCCGCGGCCAGCTCGATCGCGCGATCGACGGCCCAGTCCGAGTGCTGCGAGTTGTCTACCGGTACGAACAGTTCACGATACATGTCAGGCTCCTCGCGCGAGCGTGCAACGGGCTTTCCCCGGTGTCATGGCACGAGCTGCGCACCCTGCGCATCCCACACCAACAAAGCGTCAACTGGACAGGCGTCGCAGGCCGCGATGAGCCGCGCACGCTGGACCCGCTCCGGCTCGACGAACGCGACGACGCCGTCGGGGTTGACGTGAAACGCCTCCGGCGCGACCTGGACGCAATCGCCGAACGCCACGCACAGCGACGCATCGATCCCGATCCGGAGATCGCCCACGGTCCGCTCGATCGCCGTCATGCTACATGCCTTCGAGTCCCAGCTCACCCCGCGCCTGGTCCATCACCTCGGGCGTGATTTCCGCGATCCCCCGTTGAACGGCATAGTCCGCGTAAATCCGCTTCACCATGCCGCGGACGAACCCGGGCACGCGCGCCAAGCGTTCCTCGGCTGCTCCGTTCCACACCGGGCGCGGAGCCGTGGCCGGAGGCGCGTCGCCCTGTTCGACAAACGCATCGCCACGCCCACGCATCGCGCTGCGCACCATCTCCAGCGGCTGCGCGTCGAGGGTGCGGCCGCCGATCTTCACTCCCAATGAGCCGACGAGCTGCGTCTCCATCGGGTTCGCGAGGAGCGCGACCGAACGTCCGCAGCGCGGGCACCGGAATGCCGCCGCGAACGTGCCGTCTCCTGGCTGCTGCCGCTCGGCGAACGTCATCTGCGCATCGCAGTCGAGACAAAGAAACTTCACGTGATCGCCCGGAGCAGCGGCTCGCTCTCGCTGGGCGTGAACTCCGGCGCCGCGCCGCCCGCTCGAAACGGGATGCGGGCGAGGAGGGGGA
>JACXTT010012328.1_pt1 | contig 11351 bp, 9 predicted proteins | sample 9270951 | NCBI WGS metagenome assembly JACXTT01 (sample SAMN15532306, study PRJNA645909) | rock metagenome | isolation source: weathered quartz diorite | place: Puerto Rico | collected 2017-06-21 | reverse complement strand
CAACGGCCGTATTCGTCGAAAGCGCCGTTGTGTAAACCGAAGTGTCACGGAAGATTTTGCGAAGAGCGTTTCCATCGCGGGGCTACAAGATTTCTGATCTCGCCGAGCGGTATAACTTCGTCATCGAGCGTGTAGGCAATCTCAACGAGTCTAAGGCCAGTGAATGCCTTAAAAAGCATGATGTTGATTTAGGAATCGTCGTCGGGACGCGAATCTTGAAAGAGTCGATCTTTGCCGTCCCCAAACTCGGGTGCATCAATCTTCACAAAGGTAAGGTGCCCGAATATCGCGGCATGCCGCCTGGCTTTTGGGAGCTATACGATGGGGCGAAGACGGCCGGCGCAACTGTTCATTTTGTCGATAAAGGCTTGGACACCGGTGATGTTGTCGCTGCATCGGAAATCCCAATTCGCGCAACGGAGACACCCGAGACTTTGCTTCAAAAGCTGCATGTCCTCGGGGCTTCTGTTTTGGCCGACGCAGTTTCTGCAATTCAGGCAGGTACAGCGGTACGGCTACCACAGAGCAGAAACCTGGGAAAGGCGAGATCGAAGCCGACTTTTGCCCAAATTCGTGAGCTCCAGCAGAAGTTGCCTCACTGGAAATCCGCGACCGATTTATCCAGGCTGCTGAAGAATCTGTATTATCTGGCTGTATATTATTCAGGCCTGTATTCGCTTGTTCGCGCGTACCACACGTTGCAGCCAAATCGTGCTGCGGTCCTTCTGTATCATCGTGTCAATGATGTTTCGCAAGACGCACTCACAATAGATACAGACACGTTTGCAGCTCAGTTGATTGCGATTTCACGCCGCTATAATCCGGTGTCGACAACCGAAGTTGTCGAATCGATTCACCAGGGAAAAAGAATCAAGCCGACGAGCGTGGCGATTCATTTTGATGATTGCTACCGGGACGTATCGGCAAACGCTCTGCCAATACTGCAAGCCGCCGAATTTCCCGCTGCCGTCTTTATCTCGTCGGGTTTTGTTGACACTAATCGGACCTTTGCGCACGATGCTCAAAAATATCCGTTTAGTTACGAAAATCTCCGCATCGAGGACATTCAAGAGTGGCAGCGCCACGGGTTCGAGATCGGAGCGCACACCGTGAATCACGTGGATCTCGGCTCCTGTTCCGCCGAGGAAGCCGTATTTGAAATTCACGAGAGCCGCCATCAAATAGAAGAAGTAACCAAGGAAACGGTCAAGTACTTTGCATACCCATTTGGCAGGCGACACAATGTCGCTGCCGGTACTGCGCAGATCGTTCGAGATGCCGGGTATCAAGCAATGTTTTCAGCCTACGGTGGTTTCGTGCGAGCAAACACGAATGTCTTTGATATCCCGAGACTCTGCGCTTTTCGTTCGCCGTTGCAAGTTGTTCTTCAGATCGAGGGGCTAACTCCAGGTCAGATCTTGACGTCACTCCAGAAAATGGCGTCCGTTTTGTATCGAGGTCGTCAGGAACGTTCTCATGCCGAATCCATTTCAGCCAGCGAGGTTCAGCAGTAAAGTCTGAATCTCAGGCTGGAGGTAGCACGAAGGTATGCCTAAGATATTCGCTCTGTTATTGGTGCTTGCTCAAACCGATTTACGTTCAGTTCTCCCTGATGCCACCAAAATATCCATTATTAACGGCGGTAAGCCGGCCGCGATTTTGCGCACAGGATTCGATGCGGGTCCGGCACCGGGCGACATACTGAACGGCCATTTTTTCCCAGCCGTGATTGCGTACAACACCGGCCAGTACACGACTGCAGTCGCGGAATCAACATTCTTGATAGAAAGAGCTAACTATTTGAGCGCCAACACTCGCCAAGCCGAGTTTATGAGCATCGCTCATTATCTGCGTGGAATGATTTACCTATATCACGCGAACGGAGTCGGACGTCACGATTCGGCGAGAGCAGATTTTCAGGCGGCTATCCGCTGGAACCCAACAAACTACATGGCGCATTTGGAGCTGTCGCGGGTTTACTCGGACCTTGGGTTCACCAAGGAAGCCACGTCCGTACTCAATCGTCTGCTCGCGCTGAAACCTGCGAAGGACGTTGTGGAGGACGCAGAGCAGGAAATTAAGAAGTTGCCCAAGGCGGCCCTCAAAAATGACCATTGAGGTGATCGCAGATATCGACCGGTTTTCCGCCTTACGAGCGGAATGGAATGATCTGTTGTCACGAAGTTCGGCGGACACCATATTCCTTACATGGGAATGGCTTTTTTCATGGTGGGAAAGTTACGCATTACCCGGTGATGTTCTTCATATCATCATTGCTCGAGAGAGCACCGGCGAATTGATCGGCATTCTCCCGCTGTATGTCCAAAAGAAACCGTATTTGCCTTTCAGACGGATCAAGCTCCTCCGCTTCATTGGCGACGGATCCGCTGATAGCGATTATCTCGACGCGATTTTGCTCGAAGGACGTGAATACGAAATTCTTACTTCAGTCTGGGCTTGGCTTGGCCAACGCCGCGCTTCATGGGATCTCCTCCAGCTTGCCGGAATACCGGAAAGTTCACCGACGTGCGGCTGGCTGAAACGCGCAGCCGATGACAGGGTAATTGTCTCGCGAACTGAGAGCACTCCTTGCCTTGTGGCCGGCTTGCCGCATTCATGGGAGCAATACCTGACGTTATTGAAGCCACGCTTTCGAACAAAGATTCGCAGCATTCTTCGCGATATGACGGTAAATTCCATATATCGCTTCTATACGGTTGAAACTGAAAAGCAACTGAACCTGGGCCTGCACAACCTGTACGAGTTGCACGGTAAGCGATGGGCTTCGAAGGGTGCTCAAGGAGTTTTCCGTGATCCGGTAAAGCGGCGCTTTTACGAACGTTTCAGCCGGCTGTTTCTGGACCGGGGCTGGCTTGCTTTTGATTTTCTAGATCGGGATGGGCAACCCGTTGCATGTCAAATGTGCTTTAGATATCGGGGGACACAGTTTCTCCTGCAGGAAGGCTTCGATCCGCAGTTCGCCTCCGAAAGTGTGGGAATCGGATTGCGAGCCACGGCCTTCAAGAAGGCGATCGAAGATGGCGTCCGAGATTACGATTTCCTCGGCGGCCTGGGACGCCACAAGAAGCAATGGGAAACGCGCCTAAAACACTGTAAAACCATCTCATTCGGCCCGAAGACACTTCAAAACACGTTGTATTTAAAAGTGCCAACCTTAATTGAAGCGTTACGCGAGCGAGTGAAAACGATACTCCCCGAAAAGGTGCTCGAGGTACGGCGAAGGCTTGCAGCGTCTTAACTACGGTGAATAACGGTAACGGGCGCTCTCGCAGGTTGAGCGTCCTTGTTTATACAACTTTATTTCCCAATTCCATTGATCCGCTGTCAGGAAACTTTGTTCTGGAACGGATGCGGTCTCTTGTCGACCTGGTTGACATTTCGGTTGTCGCCCCGGTTCCGTACTATCCGGCGTGGTTCGGCTTCAACAAACGTTGGCAGAATTGGGCACGTGTGCCTCGCGCGGAGAACCTCGGCGGCTTTCACACACGGCACCCCAGATACCTCGTATTGCCCAAGATCGGTATGTCGACTCACGGCATTTCGATGTTCGCGGGAACTTTGTGGGACATGTTTAAACGGCTGAAGGCCGCAGATTACGATTTGATCGACGCGCATTACGTTTACCCGGACGGATTCGCAGCAATGCTTCTTGGCAGCTTGCTCAAAAAGCCTGTCGTTGTTTCGGCTCGCGGCTCGGACATCAATTTGTTCTCCGAATTCAAAGTGATCCGGCCGCTCATTCAGCGAGTTCTGCTGCGCGCGGACGGGCTGATTGCCGTGTCGGAATCTCTCAAAGAAAAGATGATGCAGCTCGGCTGCCGTACCGATAATTTGGCAGTCGTCAGCAACGGAGTCGATCCGCAAAAGTTTGCTCGTAAACCGTCCTTGGAGATGCGTGAAAAGCTAGGTCTCCCAAAGGATCGACATATTGCGCTCAGCGTTGGCCACCTCAACGAGAACAAAGGATTCCATATTTTGATTGACGCTGTTGCGCGGCTACGCCCTAGCGGCGTGATGCTTCTGATAATAGGAGACGGGCCCCATCGTTCTGACTTGGATGAGCAAATCCAGAGAACCGGTCTAAAAGATAGTGTAAGGCTGATTGGAACTGTACCTCACCGCGAACTTTCCCAATGGTATAACGCAGCCGACGTCTTCTGTCTGGCGAGCTCGCGCGAGGGCTGTCCGAATGTCGTATTGGAGGCTATGGCCTGTGGCCGTCCCGTAGTCGCGACGCGCGTCGGCGGAATTCCCGAGCTTGTCGTGTCTTCCGCATTCGGTACTCTTGTCGAGCGGAGTCCCGAAGGCTTCGAATCCGGATTGCGGGACGCACTCCACCGTCAGTGGGACCACGATGCGATCGCTGCCCATGCCCGTACACACGGATGGGATAAGGTCGGTGCCCAGGTCATGGGTGTTTACTCCAGAGCGGTAACGCAATTCCACGGCAATGCGTGAAACAAAAACCGCGACAACGCTTCCTCCGGTGTTTGTCATGAATGCCTACTACACCGGTATCGGCATTGCGCGGAATCTGTATGGCCGCGGAATCGATGTATACGGGTTGTCTTCCGAAGCTAATGCGCCCGGCGTTTGCTCGCGGTTCTTCAAGGGCATTTACGGCGTTCCGAACGGACGTGATGAACCCAAGGCACTCTGTGAAAGGCTGATCGAGCTGAGAAAGCAGCATTCCGACGATCCGGTTATCTTTCCGACGCGCGATTTTGATGTGATGTTCCTTCACAACCATCGTTGTGAACTCGGCTCTCTCTACCGGCTTCCGCAGAATTCCTCGGTGGAATGTCTTCTGGACAAACTTGCATTATTCAAGATCGCCAAGGCCCATGAAGTGTGCGTGCCGGCCACAGTCGTCTGCACTTCGCTCGAAGAGTTGGATGCGGAATCACCAAAATTGCAATTTCCAATTGTGGTGAAGCCTCGCATTGCCGCGCAATGGAGGACGAAGGGAACCTGGCAAGCTGTGGGCGGGCGCAAAGCGTTTCTCGCCGGAACGGCTGAAGAGTTGCGCGCAGAGTATCTACGGATCGCCTCTGTCAGTCCGGAGGTGATGATTCAGGAGTACGTCGCGGGGTCCGATAGCGATATTGCGGTGTGTTGCTGTTTCTTGGACGCGGCCCACGAAATGACGGCCTGTTTCACTGCAAGGAAATTGCGGCAGAACCCGCCGCTTTTCGGCACGGGCTGCGCTGTGGAAACCGTAGACATTCCTGAAATCGTGCCCATCGCAACACGGCTGCTACGAGCTGCCGGGTACACGGGAATAGCGGAAGTCGAGTTCAAACGCGATGGGAGAACCGGAAAGTGGTTTCTTATCGAAGTCAACCCGCGGCACTGGGATCAGCACGAAATCGGCGCCCACATCGGCGTCAATCTGTCGTGGATCGCATATCAAGACATGATCGGCCGGCCGGTAAAACATCAGGCTCTTCAGCAGAAGACCGCTCCCCAATTCCGATGGATTGCAGAGACGGAGGCCTTGATGTTGATACTGCGTAACGCTTACGTCCAGGTCCAGGAAAACCGCCGGCTTCCCGTGTCCTGTACTCAGCGGCTCAGGTATCACTTTCGATCCGTCAAAACATTGTTCCGCGAGGCGGCGTTTCTCTTAAAAGGACGCAAAGTTTTCGCAGTTTTTCACCGGCGCGATCCGTTACCGGGCTTTCTATTATGCGTTCGCACGATACGAGAACTCTGTCAGACCCTGGCACGCCACACAGCATGAACCGCGAAAAAGATCGAAGCTCCGCACACAATTCATGAAAACTGAAGTTCAGTCGACGAATCTCGGCATCTGGGAGCGGGACGGCGAGCACGTACTCCTGCTGCAGCCATTTATGGACAGTATTATTGTCGGCGCCGACGGCTGCTTTCTCATTGATGCAGAAGGCCGCCGGATACTCGACCTAGCGGCCGGACAATTCTGCAGCGTGCTCGGTCATAGTCACCCCGGCTTCATCTCGCGTTTGCAGGGGCAGATCGGAAAGCTCGTTCATATTGGTGATCAGTATCTGTCGCCCGGTGTTCTCCAGGCCGCCTCGCGGCTGGCATCCAAAGCGCCCGGCAATCTCACGAAAGCTGTGCTGCTGTCGACGGGATCGGAAGCCAACGAGTGTGCGATGCGCATCGCCAAGGCGGTGACGGGCCGTACTGGAATGTTGGGTTTCACGCGCGGCTACTATGGAACATCACTCGCGACGCGCAATCTCAGTTCTATTTCGGATCATCCTGGACAGTCGGATTTTCAGCCGGCGCCGGTCCTTCAGGACAAATTACTTACACCGGCATGCCATCGCTGTCCGATTCAGAAAGAATATCCGTCATGCAACGCGTCTTGCCTGGACGTATCGCTCAATTTCGCTTCACAGCACCTGGAGAATATCGCGGCAGTTATCGTCGAGCCCGTACTTTCCGCCGGCGGCATGATATTCCCGCCCAAGGATTACTTGCAGAAACTGTATTCGGCAGCGAAGAAGATCGGAGCGCTGTTCATTGTCGACGAAGCCCAAACAGGATTCGGACGATGCGGCAAGTGGTTCGATATTCAAAACTATGACATCGAGCCGGACATCATGGTTCTATCGAAGACTGCCGGTAACGGCTATCCGGCCGCAGCCCTAATCGTGTCGCAGTCCGTTGCGGACAGTTTGGAGCGTCGTTTTTTCACTCACTTGTCGAGCCATCAGAACGACCCATTAGCAGCAGCGGCAGTCCTTGCGGTCATGGATACTGTAGAAAATGAGAACCTCGTCGAACACAGCCGATTGATGGGCGAATACTTCCTCAGCGAGTTGAAGAAGCTGAGGTCGACGCACAAAATCATTTCCGACGTCCGCGGCCGAGGCTTGATGATCGGCGTCGAACTTTCCTCCGAGGGTCAGGATTCGGATAGCCTGGCGTTTCAAGCCGCGATGGCCTGTGAGAACAGGGGGCTTCACATCACGTACAGCTACTACGAACCGGTGATGCGAATCATTCCTCCCCTCATCATTTCCAAGGAAGAAATTGATCTGGCTTTATCGATCATGGATGACGCATTCAGCACCGTCGAACGGGGCGGCGCCAAGTTGAGCCATATCATCCCGAAGAATTGCCGAAGCGGACCCTTCATCAATGGAATGTTGAGAACGTCGCCGGCCGCCTTGTTGCGAAAAATGTGGAACACCTCGCCCCAGCAGTGGCTAAACAAGGTGCGATCCATTCGCGAACATGCATGAAAACAGTTCTAATGGTGGTATTCCAGTATCCGCCTTGGAGCGGCGGCAGTGCGGTGCATCGCACGCTGAAATTCACGAAGTACCTTCCCGAATTTGGGTGGCAGCCCATTGTTCTGACGGCGAGCCCTCGGGCGTTTCCGAAAAATGGTGCCACTCCATGTGCAGTACCCGAAGGCATCGAAATCGCTCGAGCATTCGCGCTGGATACGACGAGGCACTTGGTTTTTCGCGGCTCCTATCTGAAATGCATGTCGCTGCCCGATCGATGGATCAGTTGGTGGCCGGGCGGAGTAGTGAGCGGGTTGGGTTTGTTGAGCAAATACAAGCCCGACATGATCTGGTCCACCTACCCGATTGCGACCACGCACCTGATCGCACTGACGTTGCAACGATTGAGCGGTCTGCCGTGGGTCGCCGATTTCCGCGACCCGATGAAGGAAGTGGATCCGAAAACGGGTGAGGAATTTCCCGAGGATCCAACAATTCGAAAGGTACATGGCTGGATCGAAAAGCCGATTCTGAAGCACTGCAGGCGAGCGGTCTTCACAACGCCCGGCGCGCTCAACATGTACAGCGCCCGGTTTCCGCATGTACCTGTGGAACGCTGGGCGCTCATTCCGAATGGGTACGATGAAGAAGACTTTGCTAGCGCTGAACAAGCAGCTGGTTTCCGGTCACGATCTGACGGTCCGGTGGTCTTGTTGCACAGCGGCCTTCTCTATCCCTATGTGCGCGATCCGAGTTCTTTCTTTGCGGCGCTCTCGGATTTGCGCTGTGCAGGAGCAGTGACGCCATCAACTCTTAAAGTCGTGCTGCGTGCTAGCGGCTTTGAGGATCTTTACAGGCCGCAATTGAAGTCCTTGGGAATCGACGACATGGTATTTCTCGAGCCCGCAGTTTCGCATCAGGAATCGCTGGTCGAGATGCTGCAGGCCCACGGTCTGTTGATTTTTCAGGCCGGCAATTGCAATTGGCAGATTCCCGCAAAGCTGTACGAATGTTTGCGTGCGCGGAGGCCGATATTTGCGCTTACCGACCGCGCCGGCGACACAGCCCAGGTACTGCAGGCCGAAGGGATTGATTCCATCGCTCCTCTTAATTCGAAGCCCGAGATTGCAGAAGGTCTTATGAAATTCATGTCTGCTGCCCGAAACGGCAACGGCAACGGAAAGCCGGTCGAGCATTATTCTCGCAAAGCACGGACCCAGGAACTGGCTCATTTGCTGGATTCCGTATATCAGGAGAACCCATGAGCGCATCGATGCGGCACGAAACAGAGGCGCCCTCACAGTATCCGCAGGTGGACCGCCGGTCAGGGCTCTCTGTACGTGAGTTTCGTAAGGAATATCTGTATTCGCGAAGACCTGTAGTCATCACGGACGCGATCGACTCGTGGCCGGCTCGGGACCTTTGGACGCTTGAGTATTTCAAATCCCGCTACGCGCATACCCAGATCACAGTCTTCCGGCTGGGAGGAGAGCGTTACCAGCCGGACGACTACGAAACGGTGAAGCTGTCTACATTCATTGATCGTCTCCAGGCAGATGCGTTCGATACCTATCCTTACTACGTGCGCGATGACTGGCGAATATTTCAAACGCACAAAGAATTGTTATCGGATTACAAGGTTCCGAAGTACTTCTTTGATTGGTTTGTTTTTCTCCCTGAATTCATGCGCCTCACCTATCCTCGGATCTTCATTGGACCTCGCGGCGCGCTCACTCCGCTCCATTTGGATATTTGGGGGACGCATGCCTGGCTGGCACAGTTGGTTGGCCGGAAGCGTTGGATCCTTTTTCCGCCGGAGCAGCAGGGGCTGCTCTATGACTGCAGCGTGCAGCCCCAGAATCCGGATTTTGTACGCTTCCCGCTCTTCCGACAGGCAAAACCCGTCGAGTGCACGATCGGCCCCGGCGACCTCATATTCGTTCCTGGTGGTTGGGCACACGAGGTCGTCTCCCTGGATGCAACGCTATCGATAACGCACAACTATATGGGCCCTGGCTGTTTCACCCAAAGCCTTTCAGGCTGTGTACAGGAACAGGTCTTTGGACGTTTAAAGCACCGCCTTGGGATAAACCACGCATGAAGCAGAGCGCCAATCAAAACCTGCTCGATTGGACACCGGAAGAGATCGCCGCTGTTGGAACGCGGCCCGTTGTGGCCCGGCACCGGCTACAGGAATTGGATCTCTTCTCCGACGCCGAATTGATTGAGCTACTGGAGAACCACCCGCGCGAGCGATTGCAGGCGTTCACGATGGGAACCGATCCCTGCGCGATTGACGAATGGCGACCCGTCGATACAGCCGGGGCTTCAGGCAAAGAATTGTTCTCCGCAATAACGCGAGGGAGGTTATGGGTCCATTTGTTTCGGATGCAAAACGTGAGTGTCCGATATAAGCAGTTACTGGATCAGCTATTCTCTGAAGTTTGCCGCGTCCTGCCGGCGCTTCGACCGATCAATGAAACTGCGACCCTGATTCTGTCGTCTCCGACCGCATTGGTCTATTACCATGCCGACCCGGTTCCCAATTTCCTTTGGCATATTCGAGGATCCAAGCGGGTGTGGAGTTATCCGGCCGGCGACAGGGATCTGATCCATCAGGAATTAATGGAGGATATTTTTGCGGGCTACGCAGACGAGGAAGTGCCGTACAAACCGGAATTCGATGCAAAGGCGCGGGTTTTCGAGTTGAGACCAGGTGAAGTCATCTCGTGGCCGCTAAACGCTCCACATCGAGTTACAAACCTCGAGGGAATCAATGTGTCCATCAGCACGGTATACGAGACGGAAGACAGCGATCGGCGCAAACTTGTGTACAACGCGAACCGCTTCTTCCGGCGTACTTGTCGAATCCCTTTGTGCTCTACGAAGGAAACCGGCATCCCCTCATACCTTAAACAATCTGCTTTCAGGCTTTTCCAGAAAGCCGGCGTCGTGGATGATCCGAAAAGCCGCGCTTATCTAGCTCAACTGAGAATTGATCCCGCTGCGCCAGACGGCGTTCGGGAAATTAGCGGCGGACCCGTTTTGACGGAATTTTCCAAGCGAGAATTCAGGCTCGCAAAAACTCCTGTCGGTGAAGCCGTCGCGGTGCCGATCGAAAAGTAACGATGGATCCCATGAACTATATAGAAATGCTGGCGGCTGCAGCTGCTTTGGCGGTTTCGGTGCTGTTGTGCGCGTTTCCTCGTTTCGGCCCGGCATCGTGGATGTTGGTGCTGATCCTGTTGCCGGCTTTCTTGTCGTCTGCGATCCAGGGTGTCGGACCTGCTATTCAATGGTCGCCGGAACAAATAACGTTCCTGTCTTTCTCGTGCCTGCTCTTGTCCGCAGCAGCCGGATGCATCGCGAGCTACACGCTCGAGCGTGCAGACTTCCGGTCCGATCTGGAAAAGAACCGATGGTTTTTCAGAACGATTTCTGCGGCAGCGCCGGTGTTAATCGGCGGTCTATATCTGTTTCGGCCGCCGGCAACAGACACCGCGGTTGGTCTCATTGCACTCGGGCCGGCAGGTTACGCTGGTGCCGGCTATCTGCTCCTGGTATCGGTGGTGATCCTTGCGAATCTGGAGCAGACGCTTCGCAGCGCGGAGGAACACATCAGGTGGGAAATCAAGTTCCTGCTTTTGGGTATTGCGTCGATTTTCGCGACACTCATCTACGTTGCGTCGCAGGTGCTGCTGTATCCGCCGGAGCGCTCCTTCCTTCCGTTGCAAGCTCTGCGCGTGTTTCCTGTGATGCTGCTGTGCGCGTGTTTCTTGATTTTCGAATCCTGGCGCCGCAGTACAGGGAAAGCCAGGGTCGTCGTTTCCCAGGGTGTTGTCTACAGCACAATTACGCTCTTCAGCGTTGGTGTTTATCTCGTCATCACGAGTCTCGCCGCTCGCTGGTTCAGCGCATGGGCCAATTCGAGCGTGCCGGTAGAACCGATCGTTTTCCTGATGTCCGCCATAGTGCTATCGGCGGTTCTGCTTGGGACCGCGTTTCGACATCGGGTCAGAAGGTGGATCCGGAGGAACGTTTTCGCCGGCCGGTATGACTACAGGCTGCTCTGGATGGATGCTACCGAAAGAATACGCTCCATTGATT
>JACXTT010012327.1_pt1 | contig 11351 bp, 11 predicted proteins | sample 9270951 | NCBI WGS metagenome assembly JACXTT01 (sample SAMN15532306, study PRJNA645909) | rock metagenome | isolation source: weathered quartz diorite | place: Puerto Rico | collected 2017-06-21 | reverse complement strand
GGCCGGGAGGTCGGGCCCGGGAAGGGTGACGATCGGGGTCAGCGCGTTCCGGAGCGCGTGCAGGAAGTACAGGCGTCCGGCGCCGACGCCCTTGGCCCGCGCGGTGCGGATGTAGTCGCTCGCCAGCGTGCCGGCGACGTTGGTGTGCACGAAGCGCGCGTAGAAGAAGAACTCGACGATGGCGAGCGTCGCGGCGGGCAGGACCAGGTGGCGAAGCGTCCCGTAGCCGCCGAGCGGCAGGAGCCGGAGGCGGTAGCTGAACCCGTAGATGAGCAGGTTCCCGAGCCAGAAGGTGGGGATCGAGAGCCCGACGAGCGTGCCGAGCAGGACGGCGACATCGACCGCGGAGCCGCGGCGTGCCGCCGTGACGATCCCGACCACGAGCCCCAGGAAGAATCCGATCGCGAGGCTCGTCCCGGCGAGCAACGCCGTCGGGCGGAAGCGCTCGGCGATGACGTCCGCTACCCGGCGGCCGTTCATGTAGGAGCGGCCGAGGTCGCCGTGCGCGAGCTGCCAGAGATAGCGTCCGTACTGGACGGCGAGCGGGTCATCGAGACCCAGGTCCTTCCGGATGGCGGCCAGCGTCTCCGGATCCGCCTTCGGGCCGGCGATCGAGACCGCCGGATCCGCGGGGACGACCCGCACGAGGACGAAGATGATGAGCGTCGTGCCGAGGAGGGTCGAGACGGCGCGCGCCAGGCGGCGCAGCACGTACCAGATCATGCCGCGTACACGGTCGGGTCCGGCACGCCGGCACGCGCGAACGCGGCGCGCCGCTCGGCGCACTTCGTGCATCGGCCGCAGTGGCGGAGTCCCCGCGGGCGCGCGCACGAGAGCGTCAGCGCGAGCGGAAGCGCGCGACCGCGGCGGATGACCGCCTCCTTCGCGAGACGGCGAAACGGGGCCTGGACTCTCACCCGGAACGCGAGGGCGCGGCTCGCGACCCGGCCGAGGGTGGCCAGGAACGCGGGCGTCGCGTCCGGGAACGGATTGTCGGCGAGGAGCGCGAGCGCGATCGCCGGGATGCGGGCGCGTGCGCAGTGGACCGCGGCCAGGCTCACGAGGAGCAGGTTCCGCCCGGGAAGGTAGTTCGACGCGAGCGCAGCGCGCCGGCCCGGGACACCGCGCCCCGAGACGCTCCAGTGCGCGGCGCCGTAGAGCGGCGCGACGGGCAGATCGAGCCGCACGAGGGGTCCGACCCGCAGGCCGCGACGCCGCCGGAGGGCCGCGAGGAAGCGGGCGAGGATCGCCTGCTCCGCGCGCTCCCACGCCAGACCGCACCGCACGTAGAGTGGATGCACGACGCGCCGGCGCGCCAGCGTGCCGAGGAGGACGGCGCTGTCGAGGCCGCCGCTCGCGAGGACGCAGACCGGCTCAGGCAATCAGCCGTCCGCCGTCCACGAGGTACACGGCGCCGGTCGAGAACTCGGCCTCCTCGACGAGGAAGCGGACGCAGCGCGCCACGTCCTCGGGCGTCCCGATCCGGCGGAGCGGTGTCGCGCGCTCGATCGCCTGGCGCTCCGCGGGGCCGACGTCGTCGGGCGGGAGCACCGGGCCGGGGGCGACGGCGTTCACCTGCACCTCCGGCGCGAGCGCCTTCGCGAGCGCCTTGGTGAGGCAGATGACGCCCGCCTTCGCGACGCAGTACGGGAGATAGTCGTTGTAGGGGCGCTCGCCGGCCCAGTCCGCCAGGTTCACGATCCGGCCGGCGCCGCGCGCGCGCATTGCCCGGCCGAGCGCCCACGAGAGCAGGAAGGGCGCCTTCAGATTCACGTCGAGGCTCGCGTCCCACACCGCCTCGGTGAGGTTGTCGAAGGGGACGCGGAGGTAGTTCGAGGCGTTGTTCACCAGCACGTCGATGCCGCCGGTCCGCTCCTCGGCGGCGCGCGCGAGCGCGAGGACCTCGTCGCCGTGCACGAGCTCGGCTCCGAGCGTCAGCGTCTTCACGCCGCGCGCTGCGATCTCCTTCGCCACCGACTCCGCCTGGCTCGCGGACGTGTGGTAGTGGATGGCGACGTTCGCGCCCCGCGCGGCGAGCTCGAGGGCGATGGTGCGGCCGACCCGCTTCGCGCCCCCCGTCACCAGCGCCCACCGGCCGCCGAGCTCCATCCGGCGCGCGAGGATAGCGAAACGACGGGGCGGATGCTACGCGCGCCGGGCGAGCAGCGGCCGGAGTCTCGTGATCGCCTCGGACGTGCCCGCGAGCACGTAGTCCGGCGCGCGCCGGCCGTCGGCCAGCTCGCCGAGATCGACGGCGCCGCCGCCGAGGTACTCGTAGCGGCCCCCCACTGCCTCCAGCACGGCGCCCGGCGCCGCGAGATCCCAGAGGTGGACGTGCCCGAGCAGCGCGCCCTCCGCGACGCCGCAGGCGACGAGGACGACGTGGTACGCCGTCGATCCCATGGCGCGCACCTTCCCCGGATACGTCACGTGGTGACGCGCGTGCGCGCGCGCATGGGTCAGGATGAAGCGGTCGCCCGTCGGCGCATACGCCCCGAGCGGCGTCAGCCGCTCGCCGTTCAGGAGCGCGGCGCCCTCGACCGCCGAGTACGTCTCGCCGAGCGCCGGCACGTGCACGACACCGGCGACGGGTCGGTCGCGATCGAGGACGCCGATGCAGATGCACCATGTCCCGAGCCCGGCGACGAACGCCGCCGTGCCGTCGATCGGATCGAGGACGATGCGCAGTGGTCCCCTCCCCTCGCGCGCGGCGCCCTCCTCGCCGACGATCGCCGCGTCGGGAAGGAGGCGGCCGAGCTCGGCGACGAGGAGCCCCTCGACCTCGCGATCGGCGACGGTCACGAGCGTCCGGTCCGCCTTTCGCTCGGGCTTCGCGCGCCGGAAGTGAGCGAGCGCGATCTCGCCGCCCCGGACGGCGATCGTCTCGAGCTCGGCGCGGGTGGGCCGCGGCATGAGCACAGGTTCGCACGGGCGCGGGGGGTGTTGATAGCCGCACCGCGGGTCTGCGATGGTCCGGCTCATGGCAGACCGGGTGCGCAAGGTCAGGTACTGTTACGCGACCGTTCCCAACCGGGCCGGCGAGGGCGCCGGCATCCTCGCCGCGCTCGAGGAGGCGGGGGTGAACCTGCTCGCCTTCTCGGCCTTCCCCGTCGCGGGTCGCCAGTCGCAGATCGACCTCGTCGCGGAGCGCCTCGCACCGGTCAGGCGGGTCGCCCGGAAGCACGGCTGGCGACTCAGCCGCGACAAGCGGGGTTTTCTCATCCAGGGCGGCGACCGGGTGGGAGCGGTCCACGACCACGTCCGGAAGCTCGCCGCCGCCGGCATCAACGTGACGGCGGCGGACGCGGTCACGACCGGCGGGCGCTACGGGCTGATCCTCTGGGTGAAGCCGAGCGCGTACGCGCGCGCGGCGCGCACGCTCCGCGCCCGTTGAGTCGGGCGGCCCGGAAGTCACATCAAAACTTGACAACCCCCGGCGCCGGGGTCCAAGCTCTCGCCGGCTCCCTCCGGAGCCCGGAGGGCCCCGCTGCGGATGGGCCGCAACGGCTGGACAGAAAGGAGGAGCCGCCATGGACGTGCGCAAGCTCTCGCTCGTCGCCGTCGGCTTCACGTAGGCTGCAGGCTTGGGTCAGCGTGTTCTCGCGCAAGAGACGTTCGGGGACATGTTCTGCCAGCCCGTTCCCGGGACGGCCACGTGCCAGGACTCGGGCTGTCAGATGCAGCGGCCCCCGTTCACGTAGTGCGAGAACACCACGGGCACCCTCGACGTCTTCCGCTGCGTGCCTAGCGGGCAGCCTTGCAAGACCGCCGCGGACTGTCCCGGGGGGACTTGCCAAGCCGTCGCCCAAGCAACCATCGACGGGTGCCTGTGCGTGGATGATCAGAATCCGACGAAGTGCGGGGTGGTTCACGACACGGTGCATGGGGGTCAGGTATGCGCGGATTTCAACTGCAGGAGCACGATGCCGGGAATGTTCTGCGACCCGGTGACCTGCACGTGCGTGACCGAGCCCCCGCCGACGTAGACGGTTCCAACCACCACCTCCACCACGATCACCCAAACGACCACCACCGCGACGACGACAACGACGACGATCATGGTGGTCGACCACCTCAAGTGCTACAAGATCAAGGACCCGAACAAGCTGGCCGGGGTCGTCGATCTCAACTCCCAGCAGTTCGGCTTGGAGATGAACTGCAGGATCTCCAAGACGGTGCGGTTCTGTGTGCCGGTGACGAAGGCGGTCACCTCTGCGTTCCTCAACGGGGCGCAGATCACGCCTTCTCCGGTCTCCGGGCAGAATCTCATCGACGACTACGTGTGCTACAAGATACTCTGCAAGACCCCGCCGCCGGCATCGGCCAAGGTCCAGGATCAGTTCAGCACCCGGACGCTCACCAAGTTCAAGCCGGCCGACGTGTGCGTCCCGGCGCACAAGGTTCCCTGATAGAGGTGGTACGGTGCCGTGACCTGCCCAGCCCGCAGGCCGCGGAACGCAACTGAAAACCTGACTGCACCAGGGTGACGCCGCCAGCCCTCGGCGTCACCCGCTCTCCTCCTTCACGAGCACAGGGCCGGAACGAGCACGCCGGAATCGTCATGAACGCCCTGCTCCTCTCCTGCTACGAGCTGGGCCATCAGCCGCTCGGCCTCGCCTCCCCGGCGGCGCACCTGCTCGCCGCCGGTGCCGCGGTCGAGTGCCTCGATCTTGCGGTGGAGCCCTTCGACGAGGCACGGGTCGCGCGAGCGGAGTTCGTGGGGATCTCGGTCCCGATGCACACGGCGCTCCGGCTGGGAGTCGCCGCCGCGCGCCGCGTGCGGGCGCTGAACCCCGCCTGCCACATCTGCTTCTACGGTCTGTACGCCTCGCTGAACGGGGAGTATCTGCTGCGGGAGTGCGCCGACAGCGTCGTCGGCGGGGAGTTCGAGAGGCCCCTCGCCCGCCTGGTCGAGGAGCTCTCCGGCGGGCCGGACGCCGCGGGCGAGGGAGTCTGGACCCGCGAGCGGCGCGCGGAGCCGTTCCTCGGCCGCCAGGAGTTCCTGGTCCCGAACCGGACCCTGCTTCCGCCCCTCGCGAAGTACGCCCGCCTCGCGACCGGGGGGCAGAGGAGGCTCGTCGGCTACGTCGAGGCGAGCCGCGGCTGCGCCCACCGCTGTCTCCACTGCCCCATCACGCCGGTGTACGAGGGCCGCCTCCGCATCGTGCCCGCGGACGTGGTCCGCGCCGACATCGGGCAGCTCGCCGCGCTGGGCGCGGAGCACGTGACCTTCGGCGATCCGGACTTCCTGAACGGGGTCAAGCACTCGATGGGTGTGGCGCGCAACCTTCACCAGGATTTCCCCCACCTCACCTTCGACGTGACCGCCAAGATCGAGCACATCGTCGAGCACCGCGGGCTCTTCGAGGAGCTGCGCGCGCTCGGCTGTCTCTTCGTCGTCTCGGCGGTGGAGTCGCTGAACGACACCATCCTCGCCCACCTGGAGAAGGGCCACACGCGCGCCGACGTCGAGGCGGCGCTCGCGATCACGCGCAACGCGGGCATCACGCTCCGCATGTCGCTGGTGTCGTTCACGCCGTGGACGTCGCTCGACGACTATCTGGACGTCCTCGACTTCGTCGAGCAGCACGACCTGATCTACAACGTCGACCCGGTGCAGTACGCGATCCGGCTGCTCGTCCCGCCGGGCTCGTCGCTCCTCGCGAGCCCGCAGCTGACCCCCCATCTCGCCGAGCTGCACCAGGAGCACTTCTCCCACACCTGGACGCACCCCGATCCCCGCATGGACGCCCTCCACCTCGAGGTCTCGCGGCTCGTCGAGACCGCCGTCCGCGCCGACGAGGATCCGTTCGTCACCTTCCACCGTGTGCGGCACCTCGCCCTCGCTGCGCGCGCCGGCCGGCCGCTGCCGGCCGCGACGCCGGCCGCCGGAGCGAGGGACCGTCCACCGCGACTCACCGAAGCGTGGTTCTGTTGAGCGGAGCCGACACGGGACCAGTTGGTCCCGCTGATGTGAAGGGAGGACAGGCGCAGACACACACGGGGACGTGATGGAACGGTTAGTCTTCCGTGACTCTAAATCACGGTGCCGTCGGAGCCAGAGGACGGCCGCGCGCGGCGCGTCTCGCGGTGAAAGTGGGGGGGCTGCCCCACTCGCTAGCGGCCGTGCGGCGTGGCCCGCGAGGCAAGAGCCTGGACCTGGCGGTTGCGGGTTCGAATCCCGTCGTCCCCACTTATTGTGATCGAGAGCGAGCGGAGATGCCGGCGTTCGTCCTGATGAAGGCGTTCGAGAACACGCCCGCGCGGTACGACGGGGCGATGCAGATGCTCACCCTCGGCCGGCTCGGCCGGCTGAGGGACGAGATCGCCGGGCGGGTGAGCGAGGGGTGCCGGGTCCTGGAGGTCGGCTGCGGGACCGGCAGCCTCGCCCTCATGATGGCGAGAAGCGGCGGGCGCGTGCTCGGCGTCGACACCTCGGAGCCCATGCTCGACGTCGCCCGGCAACGGGTCGCGAGCGAGGGCCTCGGGGAGCGGGTCGAGCTCAGACGCCTCTCGGCGATGGAGATCGACCGCCTGCCGCCTGCTGCTTACGAATTCGTCGTGAGCACGCTCGTGCTGAGCGAGCTCTCGGACGAGGAGGCGCTGTGCCTCCTCGCCGACGCGCGCGAGCGCCTCGCGCCGGGCGGCAGGCTGCTGGTCGCGGACGAGGTCGTGCCGGCGACGCGCCCGAGACGCCTCGGCCACGCCGTGCTCCGCTTCCCGCTCCGGCTCCTCACCTACCTCGTGACGCAGGCCCAGGGCCTCTCCCCGCGGCGCCGGGCGATGACCGCCCTCTACTTCCTGATCGAGCTCCCGCTGATGCTCCTCGTCTTCCTCTTCGTTCCCTCCTCCTCCCGTCCGCTCGAGAGCCTGGACGCCTGGCTCGAGTCGAGCGGGTTCCGGGTCACGGCCGTGCGCCAGTACCTCGGCGGAACGCTGCGGCTCGTGGAGGCGCGCGCCGCGTGACGGTCGCGATCGCGGAGGTGACGAGCGTCGCCGACGTGGCTGCCCGACGGCCCGCCGCACGCCGCCGGCTCCTCACATGGCTCACGGATCTCTGGCAGAGCTGCTTCTTCCTCGTCTTCCGGGCCGCGCCCTACCCCACCGCAGCGCGGCTCGTCCGCATCGGCGATCCGGGGCGGCGGGCCCCGGTCCTGGTCACGACCAACTACGCGCTCACCGTGCGCCGCGTGACGCGCGCGCTCGCGGGCCTCGACTGCTGGCTGCTCGTCGCCCCGGCAGGCGGCATGAATGTCTGGTGCGCGGCCGGCGATGGCCGCTTCTCCGTCGACAGCATCGTCTCGATCCTGAAGACGAGCCGGATCGGCGAGCTCGTCGATCACCGCCGGCTCATCCTGCCCGAGCTGTGCGCGAACGGCATCAACATGTTCGAGGTGAGACGCCGTACGGGCTGGACCGCCGTCTTCGGGCCGGCGCGCGCGGAGGACGTCCCCGAGTATCTCGCGCGCGGGAAGAAGAAGACCGAGGCGATGCTCCGGGTGACGTTCACCCAGCGCGAGCGGCTCGAGATGGCGATCGCGATGTGGGGGAGCCTCTCCCTCCGCTACACGCTCTTCCCGGTCCTGCTCTTCGGCTGGAGCGTCGCGCCGCAGTTCCTCCTGATCCTGGCCGTCCTCTCCGCGGCGGTGAGCCACGGGTGCTTCGTCCTCCCCGGACGGACGTTCGTGCAGAAAGCGGGCGGCGTCGCCGTCGCGCTCGTCCTCGCGCTCGGCGGCGGCGTGTGGCTGGCGACGTTCGAACCCGCCACGGCCGCGATCCTGTCGGGGCTGTGCCTCGGAGGCGCCTTCCTCGTCGGCTCGGCCTTTCCCGGCTACTCGCCCTACTGGCAGTGCAACTACTCGAAGATCTTCTTCGGGTATCCCGACCTCCGCCTGACCGTGGTCGAGGAGGACTGCATCGGGTGCAAGCTCTGCTGGGAGGTCTGTCCGGTCGAGTGCTTCGCCCCGACCGACCGCCACACCTACACGCTCGTCAACCCGGACCTGTGCGAGGGCTGCATGGCGTGCGTCATCCAGTGTCCGACCGACACGATCGTCAACGTGCAATGAGCTACGATTTCCAGGCGATCGAGCGGAAGTGGCAGTCGCGCTGGCGAGCGGAGCGCGCGTTCCGGGCAGAACGCCTGCCCGATCGGCCGACCTTCTTCGCCCTCGTCTTCCCGCCCTACCCGAACGGCCGCATCCACATGGGCCACGTGCGCAACTACACGATCGGCGACGCGCTCGCGCGCTACAAGCGCATGTGCGGCCATGCGGTGCTCCACCCGATCGGCTTCGACGCCTTCGGGCTCCCGAACGAGATGGAGGCGGCGCGGCACGGTCTCGACCCGGCCGTGGTGACGGTCCGCAACATCCGGGCGATGCGCGGACAGCTGAAGGCGCTCGGTTACGCGTACGACTGGCGCGCCATGCTGATCACCATCAACCCGCGCTACTACCAGTGGAACCAGTGGCTGTTCGCGAGCCTGCTCGAGCGCGACCTCGCCTACCGGAAGGAGGCGCGCATCCAGTGGTGTCCGGGCTGCCGCACCTCGCTCGCGAACGAGCAGGTGCTCGACGGACGGTGCTGGCGCTGCGAGCAGCCCGTCGCGATCCGGTTCCAGCGCCAGTGGTTCTTCCGCTTCCGCGCCTATGCGGAGGAGATGTGGGCGGAGTGCGAGGGGGACAGCTTCCCCGCGAACATCGCGGCGATGCTGAAGGAGTGGATCCGACGCATGCCGGGCGCGGAGATCGTGTTTCCCGTGATCGAGCGGGATGGAAGCGCGGTCACGACCTTCACGACCAAGCCGGAGCTCTCCTGGGGCGCGCGCTACCTGGCCCTCTCGCCGGAGCACCCGCTGGCGGCCGACCTCGTGCGCGGGACGCCGGCGGAGGGCAGGCTCGTCGATCTGCGCGACCGCGTCCGGGCGACGGAGAAACCCGCCGAGCTCCTGGACGGCCTCGATACGGGAGCGCGGGCGCGTCATCCACTGACCGGCGAGGCGATCCCGATCTGGGTGGCGGCCAACGTCGACCCCGACTTCGGGACCGGCGCGGTGATGGGGAACCCGTGTCACGATCGCCAGGACCATGCCTTCGGCCTCCGGCACGGTCTGCCGGGGCGGCAGGTCGCGGGACCGTCCGGCGCCGCCTGGGACCACCTCGCGCTCGGACCGTACCTCGACGACGGCGTGCTGCGCGATGCGGGCCCGTTCAGCGGCCGGCTCGCGAGCGAGGCGCGCGAGGACGTGATCCGGGACTGGGAGGCGCGTGGAATCGGGACCGGGGCGACGGCCTTCGGGCTGCGCGACTGGCTCGTCTCACGCCAGCGCGCCTGGGGCGTGCCGATCCCCGTCGTACACTGCGGGCCGTGCGGCGCGGTGCCCGTGCCCGCTCGCGATCTTCCCGTCCGCCTGCCGAAGGGTCTCCGCGACGCGGGCACCGGCAACCCGCTCCTCGCGCGCCCGGACTTCGTCGGCTGCCGGTGCCCGCGCTGCGGCGGCCCGGCGGAGCGCGAGACCGACACGATGGACACCTTCCTCGACACCGCCTGGTACTACCTTCGCTCGACGAGCCCACGTCATCCCGACGCGCTCTGCGACCGGGCGGCCGCCGCACGCTGGGGGCCGGCCGACCTCTACATCGGTGGCATCGAGATCGCCGTCCCGATCATGCTCTACGGCAGCTTCGTCACGAAGGCGCTGCGCGACGCGGGGCTCGTCGACTTCGCGCTCCCGTGTCGCGCCGTCCTCGCGCACGAGATGGTCCTCAAGGACGGGCGGAAGATGAGCAAGTCGCTCGGGAACACCGTCGACCCGACGGCGCTGATCGAGCAGGTGGGAGCGGACGCGGTGCGGTTCGTCGTCCTGTCTCTCGCGCCGCCGCTCAAGAAGATCGAGTGGAGCGAGGAGCGGCTCCAGGGGTGCCACAGGTTCCTGCGGCGGGTGTGGGCGCTCGGCCTCCGGCAGGCGACCGAGGCGGCGAGCAATGGCGCCGCGACCGCAGCGGAAGCGGACCTCGGGCGGCAGATGCACGAGACGGTCCGTGCCGTGACCGCCGACCTCGAGCGGCTGCAGCCGAACACCTGCCTCACGGCGCTCATCAAGTTCCTCTACGCGCTCGAGGAGAAGGAGCGCGTCATGGCGGGACGGCCGGCCTTTCGCGAGGCGTTCCGTACGCTCCTCGTGCTGCTCGCCCCGTTCACGCCGCATCTCTGCGAGGAGCTCTGGGAGCGGCTCGGGCTCGCGCCCCGGTTGAGTCACGTTCCGTGGCCCCGTCACGATCCGGCGGTGGCATCCCGTCCGACCAAGCGGATCGCGGTCAAGGTGAACGACCGGACAGTCGCGCGCCTCGACATCGCCGCCGACGCCACGAAGGCAGACGTCCTCGCCCTCGCCTACGCGCACGAGGATGTGCGGGCGTGCCTCGGGGCGGCGCGCGCGGCCCGGGAGATCTACGTCGAGGATCGGATGTTGAGTCTCGTCACCTGAAGGAGGGTGTTTCGATGCGATACGCGGAGCTTGCCGATGTGCTCGAGAAACGACTGAGGTTGCGTCTGCCGCCGATCGCCCTGGCGTTCGTCGAGGACGCGCCGCCGGGAATCGCGCGCAGCGAGGCCGTCGCGCCGTCGAGCTGCGCCTTCTGGCGGAAGGCCGAGACGGAGGTGTTCTACGCCCCGGCGGAGGCGCACTACCGCTGTCCCCTCGGCGCGATGGTCATGGGCTTCCCGCTGCCGGACGCGCAGATGCAGCAGCTCCAGACCGACGTGAAGACCATGTGCCAGCTGAACTACGTCCGCGAGGAGGAGGTCGCCCGCGTCCCGAAGATGCCCCGCGCGTCGAGCGGGATCGTCTACGGGCCGCTCGGGCGGTTCCCCGTCGCGGCCGATGCCGTCCTCCTCTGGGGGACGCCCGAGCAGGCGATGGTGATCGGCGAGTGCACGGGGCTCATCAACTGGGCGGGCACGGCGAGCGGGATTCTCGGGCGGCCTGGATGCGGGAGCATCCCGGCGGCGATCGGCGCCGGGCGGGCGGCGCAGTCGCTCGGATGCACGGGGATGCGGATCAACACCGGGATCCCGGCCGAGCTCTTCCTGACGGTCGTTCCTGCCGGACAGCTCGACGCCGTCGCCCGCGAGCTCGAGCGGATCTCCGCCGTCCACGACCAGCTGACGGCGCGGTACCAGGAGCGTGCGGCGCAGGCAGCAGGCTGGACGACGGGGACCTGATGGGACGCCCGACGCGCGCGTCACTGGTCGTGGTCCTGTGTCTCGCGGCGCCGGTGGGCGCGGCGGTGCCCCGACTCGGATTCGTGGGCGTTCTCCGGAACGGCGTCGGCGGGGTCGAGGGCCTC
>JACXTT010012326.1_pt1 | contig 11352 bp, 11 predicted proteins | sample 9270951 | NCBI WGS metagenome assembly JACXTT01 (sample SAMN15532306, study PRJNA645909) | rock metagenome | isolation source: weathered quartz diorite | place: Puerto Rico | collected 2017-06-21 | reverse complement strand
AGAGACCTTCCTCCGATCGGCGTGTCTCCGGTCGGCGACGCCGGCCAGCTGAAAGCTCAAGGGTGACGGGGGAAAGAGGAAAGGGGCGCAGCCCAGCAGGCCACCTGCTCTCGGGCAAGTCTCGCGGATATACTGGTGACGTCAAACCTGCCGGCCATGACCGGCATCTTTTTTCATTCGCTGCCGGGAACAGTCATGACTCAGGATCGTCTTGCCATCTACCCCAGCCTCAAGGACAAGGTCGTTTTCATCACCGGAGGCGGATCGGGGATCGGCGCCTCCGTCGTCGAAGGATTTGTGCGCCAGGGCGCGAAGGTCGGGTTCGTGGACATCGACGAAGCCGCCAGCAACGAACTCGTTCGAAAGCTCATAGGCACGGGACCGGCGCCGCGATTCATCCGCTGCGACGTGCGCGACATCGGGCAGTTGCGCGCGGCAATCAAAGCAACGCAGTCGGAATCCGGCGACATCGGCGTACTGGTGAACAATGCCGCTCGCGACGATCGCCATTCGATCGAGAGCGTGACGGTCGAGTTCTGGGACGAACGCATTGCGGTCAACCTGCGCCACCAGTTTTTCGCTTCGCAGGCCGTCGTCGAGCAGATGAAACGCCTCGGCGGCGGATCGATCATCAACTTCGGTTCGATTTCCTGGATGACCGCAACCGGCGGCATGCCCGCTTACACGACCAGCAAGGCCGCGGTCCACGGCCTCACCCGCGGGCTGGCGCGCGACCTCGGGCCGCTCAACATCCGCGCAAATACCGTGTCCCCAGGCTGGGTCATGACCGAGCGGCAGAAGAAACTCTGGGTGACGCCGGAGGGCGAGAAGCAAATGGACGCGCTCCAATGCCTGAAAGGCCGGTTGCAGCCCGAAGACCTTGCGAACATGGTGCTGTTCCTCGCGTCGGATGACGCGAAGATGATTACATCGCAGAATTTCATCGTGGATGCGGGGTGGGCGTGAAGAACGCTGAAGAGTGAATGAGTGAAGGGTGGGAAAGGCGTGAAGGTGTGAAGGAGTGAATGTGTGAATGAGTAAGAGCGGCGCTTCGCCTTCACGTCGTATCAATCTTTAGGCTTTTGCCCTTCACCCCTTCACCCTTCACTCATTCACCCGTTAGGTCGCGCCGAAATCAGGTTCGAAGCGGCAGCGGCCCGTGATCGTTGCGCCGGGCGATAGCACCATGCCGCCAATCTGCGCGGAGTCGAGATGCCCGAGGTTCAGCCAGTCCACCGTATTGCTGACCGGCTCGACGCACACGAACTCGCGCGACGGCGGGGCGTAAACCACCAGGTAGGACAGCGGCGATTCGGCGCTCATGCGCAGACGCCGTCCCGTCTCCGGCCAGCGCAGCGTGGCCACGTGCTTCCAGCCGATGAAGTTGTTGTCGAGCGTCACCGACGCCATCTTCAGTTCGCGCGCCAGCGACTCGACAATCGGGTTGCGAGTGAGCCGGACCGGCATGTCGTCATCCGCTTCCCACATCTGTGCAACCTCCGCGTGCAACGTCAGTCCGGGCGTATAGGGGAAATAGGGGTGCAGGCCGATGCCCAGCGGCATCGCCAGCGTGTCCGTATTGCTGACGAGAAGTTCCACCTCGAGGCTGGACGGCGTCAGCGCGAAGTGCTGCTCGGCACGATAAGCGAACGGCCAGTCGCCGTGTTCGTGCTCCAGCACGATGCTCGCAGAAGCCGCATCGTGGCCGGTGATTCTCCAGGGAAGCTTCCAGGCGTTGCCATGGATGGCGTGCGGCGAGCTGCCGAAGTTGCGCTGCAGTGAGATGCGGCGTCCGGCGAAGACGAAGCGACCGTCGCGCACGCGGCCGCTGAACGGCACCAGCGGAAAGCTCGCCATCATCAGCGGATTGCCCTCGGCGAGTCCCTCGCGGCTGGCGGGCCGCATCCAGTCGATGACCTGGTTTTTCTCCTTGCCGTAGAAGCGCGCGATGGAGCCGCCGATTGCGGGCGCGATGTCCAGGTGCAAGCTTCCCGCGGAGATGCTGATGACCGGATCTTTTTTCATGCTGGCCTCATCGGCAGCCGATAGAAGCGAATCGCGTTGTCGTTCATGACCGCTATTCGATCCGCGGCGGAGTGCGGCGCGATGAATTGCTTCGCCGCCGCCAGCCAGCCGGGGTAGTCGGCGTTGAGCAGCATGACCGGCCAGTCGCTGCCCCACACCATGCGCTCCACGCCGAAACATTCGACCAGGTGCTCCGCATAGCGGCGCAGGTCATCGGGCTTCCACCCCCGGCGGGCCTCGGTCGCGAGGCCGGAAAGCTTGCAGTACGCCGGGGTCTCGCGCGCGATGCGGCGCATGTCGCCGGCCCAGGGCTGCCACATTCCCTGGGCGATTTCCGGTTTGGCGCCATGATCGACGATCGCGCGCAGATCCGGATGACGCAGGAGCAGCGCGAGCGTCGCTTTCAGGTGTGGCGGCCGCACCAGCAGGTCGAACGACAGGTCCCGCTCGATCAAGGCACGCAACGCTGGTGCGAGCTTCGGCTGCAGCACCCACTCGACGTCGGCAATGTCCTGCAGCATCGGGCGGATGCCGCGCAGAAGCGGATCCTGCGCCAGATCGTGCAATGCGTCGGGCGCGTTTGCCGCCGCCATGTCGATCCAGCCGACCACACCCTTGATCAATCCGCCGCTGGTGCGCGCCTGTTCGAGCAGCCAGCGCGTTTCGGCCTCGGTCTGCGCCGCCTGCACGACGACGCTGCCGGCGATACCGTTTTCGGCGGCGAGCGAGCGAAAATCCCCGACCAGGTAGTCGCGCTCGATCGGCGCCACCGCGGGATTGCTGCCGTCGCCGATCCAGCGGTAGTCGGCGCGGGACAATTTCCACAGGTGATGATGGGCATCGATCACGGCGTCGGCGCCTGCGCGTCCAGCAAGCCCGCCGATTTCAGGTCGCGCCAGAATTGCGCGGGAACCGGGGTGCGCAGCATGCGCAGGTTCTCGTTCAGCTCGGCCGCGCTGCTGGTGCCGGGGATGACGCTGGCCACACAGGAATGATGCAGCGGGAACTGCAGTGCGGCGGCCTTCAGCGGCACGCGATGGGCAGCGCAGACTTTCTCAATCGCGGTAACTTTTGCCAGCATTTCCGCCGGCGCGGGCGCGTAGTTGAACCAGGCATCCTTTACCGCTCCGCTGGCGAGGATGCCGGAGTTGTACGGCCCGCCCAGAATGATGCCGACGCCGCGCTTCTCGCACAGCGGCAGAAAGGATCTCAGCGATTCCTGCTCGAGCAGTGTGTAGCGGCCCGCGAGCAGGAAGCAATCGAAGTCGCCGGCCTCGGCGAACGCCTGGCACGCCTCCCATTCGTTCAGGCCGCAGCCGATCGCCTTGACTACGCCCTGTTCCCGCAGTGACAGCACCGCCTTGTAGGCGCCCGCCATCGCTTCGCCGAAGACTTGCGCAAAGCGCTCGCCCTGGTTGCGGCGATCGACATCATGGATCAACAGGATGTCTATGCGCTCCGCGCCGAGGCGGTTCAGGCTGTCCTCGAACGAACGCATGGCGCCGTCGTAGCTGTAATCGTTGAAGCGGGTAAATGCGGTGATGTCGCGGAACAGGCCAGCCTCGGTCGGTTTTCCGAAAGCGGGTCGCAAGCGCCAGCCCACCTTGGAAGAAACGACCACGCCCGGATCGGCGAACAGGCGCAGGCCGCCACCCAGCCGCAATTCGGACAGGCCGTGTCCGTACAACGGCGCGGTGTCGTAGTAGCGCATCCCGGCGGCGTAAGCCGCGGACAAGGTGTCGATCGCGCTGCGCTCGGACATGGCGACATACATGTTGCCGAGACCGGTGCCGCCGAATCCGAGGTTCGAGAGATTCAGTTCGGAACGGCCCAGCGATTTGCGCTCCAGCTCCATTCGTCCCCTCCGCGAGCCAATGCCGGAAATGTTAGCACGCAGGTGTGCGCGTCCCCGCGCCGGCTTTTTTGCAGCGCAACCTGAAAATCCACTTGCTCCGGGGCGGGCAACTGGGCGATGCTAGCCGGCGATCATAGGACAAGAAATCTGGAGGAGCCGCTGCGGTGCTGAAGAACGTCGATCCGCTGTTGTCGCCGGAAATGCTGTCCGTCCTGCGTGCGATGGGGCATGGCGACGAACTGGCGATCGTCGATGCCAACTATCCCGCGGTGTCGAGCGGCCGGCCTGTGATACGCGCCGACGGTCTGCAGGTGACGGCCGTGGCCGCCGCGGTACTCTCGCTCATGCCACTGGACGAGTTCGTTCCGTGTGCGGCATTCCACATGCAGGTGGTGGACAATGCGGGCGCCCAGATGCCGATCTTCGACGAGTTCCGCGCGCTGCTGCGCAAATACGAACCGAAGATGGCGAAACTCGAAGGCATGGAGCGCTTCGCATTCTACGAGCGCGTAAAGAACTGTTTCGCGGTGGTCACCACCGGTGAGCGCCGGCTCTACGGCAACCTGATCCTGAAAAAAGGCATCATCCGCCCCGACTGAGAGGAGAACCGTGCGCCTGTTCGAGCTGCGTGGTATTTCCAAGAAGTTCGGCGCCATCCAGGCGCTGACCGGGGTCGACCTGAAGATCGACGCCGGCGAGGTACTCGGCCTGATGGGTGACAACGGCGCCGGCAAATCCACGCTGATCAAGATCATGGCCGGCAACTTCCTGCCTTCGAGCGGCGAGATCTGGCTGAAAGGCGAGAGAGTCGAGTTCCACAATCCGGTCGACGCGCGCAAGAAAGGCGTCGAGGTCGTCTACCAGGACCTGGCGCTCTGCGACAATCTCACCGCCGCGGAGAACGTCTTCCTGGGGCGCGAGGCGCATCGCCGGATAGGGCCATTCAATTTCATTCATTACGCAGCCATGTTTCGCGAAGCCGCGCGTCACTTCGCCGAGCTGAAATCGGAGACGCGCCCGCGGGATCTCGTAAGGCAGATGTCCGGCGGCCAGCGGCAGGCGGTCGCGATCGCACGCACGCGTCTGTCGGATCCCGACATCGTGCTGATGGATGAGCCGACCGCAGCGATCAGCGTACGCCAGGTCGCCGAGGTGCTGGACCTGATACGGCGGCTGCGCGACCAGAATGTCGCCGTAATCCTGATCAGCCATCGCATGCCGGACGTGTTCGCGGTGTGCGACCACGTCTCGGTGATGCGCCGGGGCAAAGTCGTCGCAGACAAGCCGATCAAGCAGACTTCTCCGGAGGAAGTCACCGGCCTGATCACGGGCGCCATCGAAAGCGCATGACGACAACGATGGCAATGAAGCTCTCGCTGGAAGAAATTGCGCAAAGAAGGGAGAAAAGTCCGCTGCGGACGATGATCCGCAGCCAGCCGTTCTGGGTGACGGTCGCACTCGCGCTGATCTGCGTGGTGATGTCGCAGATATCGAACGTATTTTTCACCGAAGACAACTTCTTCAACGTCACGCGCAACTTCGCTTTCATCGGCATCATCGCGATGGGAATGACCGCGGTCATCATCACCGGCGGCATCGACCTTTCGGTTGGGTCGGTCGTCGGGCTGTCGGGCATTGTTACCGGACTGGTGCTCAACGCCGGGCATTCGCTGTGGGTAGGCATTGCCGCGGGCCTGCTGACGGCGCTGCTTTGCGGGCTGATCAACGGCATCCTGATCGCCTACGTGCGCCTGTCCTCGTTCATTGTGACGCTGGGGATGTTCGGGATTGCGCGCAGCCTGGCCCAGGTTTTGTCCGAGAATCACATGATTTACGAGTTTGGTCCGGACGAGAAGCTGCTTTTCGCGCTCGGCGGCGGTACCATCTACGGCTTCGCCAATCCGTTCATCCTGCTGGCGGTGCTGACCGTCGTGTTCATGATCGTGTTCCGCTACACGACCTGGGGGCGCTGGGTGTTCGCGCTCGGCGGCAACGAACACGCCGCGCACCTGACCGGGGTGCCGGTAAACCGCATGAAGCTGTCGGTGTACATGCTCTCGGCGTTTATGGCGGGAATCTCGGCGGTCTTGCTGGTCGGCTGGCAGGGCGCGGCGATCAACGCCATGGGCACGGGTTACGAGTTGCGCGTGATTGCGTCGTCGGTCATCGGCGGTGCGGATCTGATGGGCGGGGCCGGGGGTGCGTACGGCGCATTCATCGGTGCGGCCCTGATCGAAGTGATCCGGAACAGTTTGCTTCTGGCGGGAGTGGACGCAAACTGGGAAGGTACGTTCGTAGGTCTGTTCATTGTGTTTGCGGTGTTGTTGAGCAAGTTCCGTGGGATGCGCTCGGGGTGATAACCCGGGCCGATTACGACATGAGGAGGAACTGATGAAAAAGACGTTGATTGTGGCGGCAATGGCGGGGCTGTTCGGCCTGCCGGGTGTTACCGGTGCGGCGGATGGCAAGCTGGTATTCGCGCTGGTTCCGAAGAACATGAACAACCCGTTCTTCGACCAGGCTCGCGACGGCTGCAGGAAGGCCGAGAAGGAAATGGCCGGCAAGGTCGAGTGCATGTACATCGGCCCGGGCGAGCACGGCGGCGGCGAAGAGCAGGTGCAGGTCGTGCAGGACCTGATCACCAAGAAGGTCGACGGCATCGCGGTGGCGCCTTCCAACGCGCCGGCGATGGCCAAGGCACTGGAGCGCGCCAAGACCGCCGGCATCCCGGTGATCACCTGGGACTCCGACCTGCTGGACAAGGACAAGGGGCTGCGCGCTGCCTATGTCGGCACCAAGAACTACGACATCGGCGTGAACCTGGCGAAGATCGCGATGAAGCTCAAGCCCAAGGGAGGCACCATTTGCATCCAGTCCGGTGGACCGGCGGCGGCGAACCATAACGAGCGCATGAAAGGCATCCGTGACGTCATCGCCGGAAAAGTCAGCAACACGCCCCCGCCCGGAGACCGCCTGACCGGACAGAACGGCTGGAAGGAAGTGGATGGCTGCCCGCTGTACACCAACGACGATTTCCCGCTGTCGGTGAAGCAGCTCGGCGAGATCCTGGCCAAATATCCCGACCTCACGGCGTTCGTGCCGACCGGCGGATTCCCGCAATTCGTCCCGCAGGCCTACCGGCAGGTGGTGGAAAAGAACATGGACCGCATCAAGAGCAAAAAGACCATCCTCGTAGTGGCCGATACGCTGCCCATGCAGATGGACCTGCTGAAGGCCGGGTACAGCCATGGCCAGGTCGGCCAGCGGCCGTTCGACATGGGCTACAGGGCGATGAGCATCCTGAAGGACCTCAAGGAAAAGAAGAAGGTCGCCGATCCGATCTACACCGGCCTGGACGTGTGCGAGCCGCAAACCGCGGCAAGCTGCCTCGCCAAGTAACCGCGAACTTCGACACCAAGCGGCCACCGCAATCGCGGTGGCCTTTTTTTGGCTATATCAAATCATTCACCGCCAAGGACGCAAAGGACGCGAAGGAAAAACAAGAACAGGGAAAAGCAAACTGGGGTTAAAAGCGGCGTAGCTCCTCAGGGGACTATGCCGCCAACTTTTATCGCGACGAGTCATAAGCCAATGAACCCTTTTTACACGAGAATATTTTTTTGCTCTTGCCTTTCCTTTGCGTCCCTGGCGTCCTTTGCGGCGACCTCTTATATCCCGCGGGTCTGTCATGGTTCGTGCGTCGCCACGGCGTATTTTCCACCCTGATCGAAACTTCGTACAATCTCTCGTCAGCCTATACGACGGTGCGATCGCATCGCAAGGCAGCAATCGGAGCAGGACACTAGTAGGGAGGAGGCATGATCGAAGTAGCGATGTTCGGTGCCGGGCGCATCGGCAAGATCCACGGCGCCAACATGGCGGCGCACCCCGGTGTCAAGCTCAGGTACGTGGTGGATGTAAGCGCTGCCGCGGCGGGCGCGCTGGCACAGCGGCATGGTGCCAAAGTTGCGGATGCGGACGCGGCATTCAAGGATGCGGCGGTGAAAGCGGTGGTTATCGCTTCCAGCACCGACACGCATGCCGAGTTGCTCATGCGAGCAGCCGCGGCCGGAAAAGCGATCTTCTGCGAAAAGCCGGTGGATCTCGCCCTCGAGCGTGCGCGCGCATGCATCGACACCGTGGCGAAGGCCGGCGTGCTGTGCATGATCGGTTTCCAGCGCCGCTTCGACCCGACGTTCTCGGCATTGAAGCAACGCCTGGACGCCGGTGAAATCGGCAACCCCGAAATGCTGGTCATCACCAGCCGCGATCCCGGCCCGCCGCCGGTCAGCTACATCAAGGTCTCCGGCGGCATCTTCAAGGACATGCTGATCCACGACTTCGACGTGTTCCGCTGGATACTCGGCGACGAAGCGCAGAGCGTGTACGCCACCGGCAGTTGCCTGGTGCAGAAGGAAATCGGCGAGGCCGGCGACGTCGATTCCACCGCGGTCACCATCCGCACCAAAAGCGGCCGCCTGTGCCAGATCAACACCACGCGCCGCGCCGCCTACGGCTACGACCAACGCTTCGAAGTGCTGGGTGCCAAAGGTCAGCTGCAGGCAGGCAACCACAAGCCGACGGAAGTCGTCGCGCATACCGCCGTGAGCGTAAGCGAGGACAAGCCGGAGCATTTCTTTCTCGAGCGCTACCGCGCCGCTTACGCGCTCGAGATCGCGCATTTCTTCGACGCGTTGACCCACGGCAAGCCGGTGCGAACCACGCTGCAGGACGGTGTCAAGGCGCTCGAGCTCGCCGATGCGGCGACGCGTTCATGGCAGGAAGGCCGCATCGTCACCCTCTAAGACTCCACAAGCGCTCACCACGGAGGACACGGCAGCGGGCGCGCGGTGGAAGTCGAGTAGCATTGCCGGCGGACGTCCTGTCAACGGACGCAATCGGAGGACAAGAGGACATCATGGCGTTGCAAGGCAAGATCGTGGTGGTCACGGGCGGCTTCGGCCAACTGGGTCAGGCGGTCGTGCGCGCGGCGCTCGACACGGGCGCGCAGGTGGCGGCACTGGATCGCGCGCTGCCACCGGTCGATGGCACGCTGGCTGCCGGCGCGTTCGCGCTGGGCGAGCTCGATCTCGCCGAGGCCAACGCCGCGGTGCGTGCGCTGGATCAGGTCGCCGCCCGCTTCGGCGGCCTGGACGCGCTGGTCAACGTCGCCGGCACCTTCCGCTGGGAGACGCTCGAAAAGGGCAGCCTGGAGGCGTGGGATCTGCTTTATCGGGTCAATTTGCGCAGCGCCGTGAGCACCTCGCGGGCGGCACTGCCGCACCTGTTTCGACGCGGCGGGGGACGCATCGTCAACATCGGAGCCGGTGCCGCCGCGGCCAGGGCCGGCGCCGGCATGGGCGCGTATACCGCCTCGAAGGCCGGGGTAGCCAAGTTCACCGAGGCGCTGGCCGATGAACTGAAGGACCGCAACGTCACAGTCAACGCCGTGCTGCCCAGCATCATCGATACGCCGGCGAATCGCGCGGACATGCCCAATGCGGACTTCAGTCGCTGGGTTACGCCTCAGGCGATCGCCTACGTCATCGTGTTCCTGCTGTCCGAACAGGCGCGCGGGGTGACCGGCGCCCTGATCCCGGTGTCGGGACGCGTATAGACGCGTTAGGTCGTGCGCAGTTCGATCTGCCGCTCGAACTGCAGGCTCTCCTGATCGCGGTAAATGGTCGCCAGCGCGACCGTTTTTTCGCCGGCGATGAAGCGCACCTCCGCGTTGCGTTCGTCGAAGCTGCCCTCGATCTCGATCCGGTCCCAGGTGCTGGCGTGGCCAACGTAGTTGATGCCCACGTCGTAATGCGCGCTCCAGAAGAACGGAACCGCGTCGAACTTCTCCCGTTTGCCGAGCATGTTGCGCGCCGCTGTCTGCCCCTGCCGGCCGGCGACCACCCAGTGCTCGACCCGAATCCGCTGGCCCGAGTGGCGATCAGGCCAGCGGGCGATGTCGCCGGCAGCGAAGACGTCCACCGCGCTGGTCTGCAGGTATTCGTCGACGAGCACGCCGCGGTCTACTGCAAGTCCGGCCCTCTGGGCCAGAGACACCTCGGGGCGCACGCCGACTCCGATGACCACCAGCTCGGCCGGCAGGCGCTCCCCGTTGTCGAGCGTCACCGTGTTAGCGTCAACGGCCCGCGGGCGCGTTCCCAGATGGAACGTCACCCCGTGCTCTTCGTGGACCTTGCGGATAAAAGTGCCGAGCTCCGGTCCCATGACTCTGGCAAGCGGTACCGCATCGGGGCCGACGACGTGGACCTCGAGGTTGCGCGCGCGAAGCGAGGCGGCGACCTCCAGGCCGATAAAGCTGGAGCCGATGATCACGGCGTACCGGGCCGTCCCGGCGGCGGCGATGATGGCGCGGCTGTGGCCGAGGGTGCGGAGATAATGCACGTGCGGCAAATCGCCACCGGGCAGGTCCAGCTTGACCGGATCGGCGCCGGTAGCAAGCAGCAGCTTGTCGTAACCGTAGGTGCCGCCGCTCTCGATGACGACTTGTTTGCGCGCGGTCTCGACGGAGCGCGCCCGCACGCCGAGCACCAGCTCGATGCCGTGCTCATCAAAGAACTCGCGTGGGCGCAGCGGCAGCCATTGTTCAGGCGCGGAGCCGGCGAGGTAATCCTTGGACAAATTGGGACGATCAACAGGCAAGTCCGCGTCCGCGCCGATCATCGCCAGCTGGCCGCGGTACCCCTCACGGCGCAGAGTCTCGGCGGCGCAGTGTCCGGCGGCCCCTGCACCCAGGATGACGATCCTCACCGGCGCGCCTTCGCCGCTGGCCGGCAGCTTCGGCTCCCGCAAGCGTCTGCCCACCCGCACCCGCCCGCGCTGCCGCGTCACCTCGTAACACGGAATCGGGTTCAACGCCGGCGCGCGCAGCGGCGCGCCGGTGCGCAGATCGAAGCACGCATGATGCCATGGGCAACGCACCGTCGCGCCGACGAGCAGTCCCTCGCCGAGCGGTCCCGAGTAGTGCGTGCAGGTGGCGCCGACAGCGAAAACTTCCTCGCCCCGGCGCGCCAGCAGGATCGCCTCACCACCCGCGTGGCCAAGCAACATCTTGCCGTCCGCCAGTTCCGATAGCGCAACGCCTTCGGACAGGTCCGGTCCGCTCAGCTTCTGCTCTTCGCCCATCGGATCCTCCATGAAAGAGGCATGGACAACATACCGCATCGCCAGACCAAGTGTAGCTCTATCGCACGCAAGCCTTTACTGCGCCGTCAACCGCAGCATGCGGACCAGCCTGCCGTACGTTTCCCACTCCCGTCGGACAAATACGGCGAACTCGGCAGGTGAGGTGACAGCGGCTTCTGCGCCTGTGGCGGCAAGATGCATCTGCACCGCGGGCGTGGCCAGGGCGGCCGCGATCTCGCGGGCGAGTTCGTCGATCATCACAGCCGAGGTTCCTGCGGGCGCGAAGAAGCCAGTCCACGTGTCGAGTGTGTAGGCCGGGTAGCCGGACT
>JACXTT010012325.1_pt1 | contig 11353 bp, 8 predicted proteins | sample 9270951 | NCBI WGS metagenome assembly JACXTT01 (sample SAMN15532306, study PRJNA645909) | rock metagenome | isolation source: weathered quartz diorite | place: Puerto Rico | collected 2017-06-21 | reverse complement strand
CGCCCCCTCGCTCTGTTCGGCGGCGATATCGTCCGAATCGGTCAATCCAACCCAGGCTTCGCCACTGGCGACCAGGTGGGCGGCCACGGAATTGCCATCGACGAGAAACGGTTTGTTCGCCGCCAGCGCGCGACCCCAATTCAACCATTGCTCCTCACCCCAACGCTGGCGCAGCGCAAGAAAATGGGCCGCGGTCGTGCCGAAGAGCGGGTACGCCAGCGCCACTTTGCCGCGCCAGGTCGGGTTCGTCAGTTCGACCAATGAACGGGGCGCGGCGGCCAGGGCGACTTTGTTCGTATTGATGGCGATTCGCCGGCTGCGGTGGCCGACCGCAGCCCAGGATTCAATAACGCCTTTCGCCGCGAGTTGGCGCGTGCGCAATTCCTCGTTGTTCCAGAAAACGTCGCATTGCGGGCGGTCCTTTTCGGCGAGCAAACGATTCACCAGCCCGACGGTTTTCACCGATTCACTGTCGTAGACCGCGCGGACTTTGATGCGGGTTCGCTGCTCGAACTCCTTCAGGATCGGTTCGGCATAAACCTGGTCCTGGGAAGTGTAAATGACAACCTGTTCGGCGTTTGCTTTGTTTTTGGCCCTTGGGAGTGCAGGAAGGAGCGCTCCGAATACGATCGCAACCAGGGCAATAATCCAGAGCGGAAAACAATGAGTTACCATCCACAGAAACCTCGCCAGATCCTCCTTCCAGTGGTGCTCGCTGGTCGGCGGTAGCTTTTCTGGATCAGTCGCCACGGGGACCTCCTGAAACGCGATCGCGTCGGCTCGGGCCGACAAACGGAGGCGCTAAGACTTCGGACACCTTCAATCGAAAATCGAAAATCGGAAATCGAAAATCCCTCACGCTGTCCTCCGGTGATAAAACCACCATTCGAACAACAAAACGGCCAGACCGACGGCGGCAATCCAACGCCAGATTTCGAGATCGGCACGCCGCGCGGAGGTAGCAGCCACGTTGCCGAACCGGCCGAAGTTCAATTCCGCGCGAGGATGCGTGTCGCTCTCCGCTGAATCGAGCAGGTCCACGCAGAAGACCGTCTGGTTCGTGCCGATCGTTAAATGGTAAACCCCCTGCCGGGTCGTGTCGCCGAAGACGAGTTCCTGCGCGTTCGGATCGACGGCAATTGCCTGTTTGGTTCCGTCCGGCGACGTGACCTCGGCGGACTTCACTGGCTCGCTGAGGCCCTGACGGAGGGGCTCGCCGGCTTTGACCAGGAGTTGCGCGGCCTGGATGGAAGCCGGATTCAACCAATCCACCGCGTTGGCGATGAAAATGGGGAACGAGACGCGCAACGGCCACGTGCTCTCGAGCGTGTCGAAGCCGACCCACACAGTTCGCTGCCGCTCCAGCTCGCCCGCGAGAATAAGCGGTGTCTGCGGCGAATCCGCCACCGAGACGGCCCAGGTCGGGGTCTTCACCGTGAGCGCCTTGGCGATCGACACGTTGTCGAAGCTGACGAAGCGCAGCAACGGGTGCGTTCCTTTCCAATCGACAATCGCCGGCGCGTCTGTGCTGCCGACGCTGGCGAACCAGTTCGTGTTCATGGTGTGAATTGCCAGCACGTTCAGTTTCGGCCAGACGGCCGGCGCCACGTCATCCAGCACGACCAGGTCGGCGTTCGGCTTCGCCTCGGTCAAGTCCGAGGCGACGGCCAGTTCCACTTTGCCGGCGGCCTTGAGGGCTTTCTCCAAAAACTTGTTGCCGCGTGACACGAGCAAGATTTTCACCGGCTGTGGCAGAAGGCTGACGATGGAAGCCTGGTTGTCCGCCGCCAGATCGTCCGCTGCCGTAATCCGCACGCGGAACACACCATCGCGCGGCTGAGTGGCGACAAAAACCACCGGGGTGGTGTTCGTCGGCGGGACGGTCAGGGATTTGGTTTCGAGCAATTGATCCTCGAACCGCAGCTCGATCTCGGTCTTCTGCTCTTCCAGCGACGCGTTCGCCACGCTGGTGAACACGGCGCGCTGGCTGGCGTCCTCGGGGTTGGGGCGAACGTCGAGCGAAATGATGCCGAGGTTATTGGCGCGCTGTCCGACGCGGTGGTAAACCAGCGGTAGCCCTTTGTTTTCGAAATCGCTCAAGGCGGGCGTCGCGCCGTCGCTGAACAGATGGATCTCCGCGCCGGTCTTGTCGCGCGTGAGCGAATCAGCCATCTTCAAGGCTTCGTTCAGGCGCGTGGGCGAATCGGTCACGCGGCTTGATTGCAGGGCGCGGCGCAGGAGGGATTTGTCGCTGGTCTCGGATTGCTTCACCTCCGTGACCGCGGCCGCCAGCAGCACCACCATGCGGTCCGTGTCGCGGAGACTGTTTACGAGGTGGAGCGCTTCGGTGCGCGCCTTCTCGAAGCGCGAAGGGGTTTCATCGGTGCTTTGCATTGAAGCCGAGGCGTCGAGGATGATCACCTGCAGACTGCCGCCGAGGAGTTTGCCGGTGAAATACGGCCGGGCCAGCGCGAGGATGGCCAGGACGAGCATCAACAATTGGAGAAGCAACAGCCAATTATGCCGCAGCCGTTGAAAGGGGGCGCTGGCCTGCGTTTCGGCGAGGAACTTCTGCCAGAGCAGGGTGCTGGACACCAGGCGCACCTGGCGCTTGCGTTTGAGCAGGTAAAACAGAATTACCACCGGGATCGCAGCGGCGAACCACAGCGCCATGGGAGCGAGGAATCTCATCGGAACGCAGAACGCGGAACGCGGAACGCGGAATTATCCCCCCTCGCGTTCCGCTTTGCCGTGTTGATCGAAGCGACGGCGATAGCGAGCAATTCGTTGGCTTCACTCAGCAACGGATCGGCCTGTGCTGGTTTCGCTTTGCAGGAATCCACCAATAATTCCAGCCAGTAGGCAGACTCGTCTGCTTCTTCTTCAACCGTTCCCATCTTGGAAATGAAATCAGCAGAGGATTTGGCGCGTTTGGCAGCACGGTAGTTGGCGCCGACTGAAGTTCCCGATCGCAGAAGCTGCCGGCCAAGGATGCGAGCCGTCTCGCCCGGCGGAAGTGATTCAACAAATTGGATGACGGCCAGCGCAAACCGTTTCGTGCGCAGCTTCAGGTCTTGTGTGCTCTGCTCATTTGTTCTGGAGTTCATAGCTCGCTGTGATTCCGCGTTCGGAGTTCCGAGTTTCGAGTTCGCTAGCCCCACACCTCCGCCTGTCTCAACTGCTTGAGCAGCAGCTCCTCCAGGGGCGTGTCGGAGGCGGCCAGGAAAAAGTTCACGCCGCGCGACGAACAATACTCGCGGAGACGCTGGCAAAAATTCTGCACGGTCTGCTGGTAGCCGCGCAGGCGGTATTTGCCGAAAGTGACCTCCTGCTGGGCACCGGTCTCGGAATCAATCAGTCGCAGATCGCCGTAAGCAGTCGGGCTCAGTTCATCTGGAGCCAGGATTTGCACCACGTTGACCTGAAACCCTCGCCCCAGCAGGGCCGTCAACCCCGATTCGTAGCCCGCGGGATCGAGAAAATCACTGAGTACGACCGCCACCCCGGCCTGCCGGGCCTGCAACGCGCCGCGGCGCAGCGCCTCGTTGAGTTCCGTGGCTCCGCGGGCGGTGAGCTGATGGAGGTCCTGAAAGAATTGAAGGGCGGACTTGCGGCCGCGCACCAGCCGCAACGACCCGCGTGCCGCGAGTTCCTGGGTCCGCGCCCTCAAATCCACTTCATTCGCCGGTTCCTGCGGCAGATCAGGAAACGCCATCACGCTCACGCGGTCGAAGCCGCACAGGGCGACGTAACCGGCCGCAGCGGCCACCTGGCGCGCGAAATCGAACTTGCGCGGCTCGCCGAACGTCATCGACTCGCTGGCGTCGATGAAAACCGTGACCGGCAATTCGCGTTCTTCCTCGTAGAGCTTGAGAAACAACCGGTCGAGTCGACCGTAGAGGTTCCAGTCGAGATAACGGAAGTCGTCGCCCGAGACGTAGCTGCGGTAATCAGCGAATTCGACCGACTGCCCGCGCGCCTTGCTGCGGCGCTCGCCCTTGAGCGAGCTCTTCGCGCGCCGCTGCGCGAGCAACTGGAATTGTTCGAGGCGGCGGAGCAGTTCGGGAGTGAGCAAAGCGGCCATGTCAAAGTCCCGGATCAGCCCGCTGGCGGCAGCGGGGGCGGACGCGGGCCGCTCGAGGTCCGATAGGCCTGGAACTTTTTGACCAGCCATATGATCACTCCTGCCACCCCACCGATCAGCGCACCGTAGAGTGTCCAGCGGAAGACCGAGCCGAAATCAAAACCAACCGGGTCGCCCAGGTGAGGCTTGTAACGCAACGCTTCGGTGATGCCAACGGAGGACATTGCTCTCTGAAACGTGGGAAGCAGATCTTCAAACTCAGCCGCCCTCGAATAGCAATGGAAATAGATAACGCCTTTCTCGGTCAGGAAACCACAGGACAACGCCTTGATTGGCCCAACACCGGCAACATCGGCAGAGAACTCCATCCAAAGGCATTTGTTGGTCGAGTCATAAAGAGTTTCACCCAGCGCAGCCTGAGAAAGGACGACGCTCATCCCGTCCGCGGCCTGGCCCAGACCCTTTTCAATACTGCGTCGAACGGGCTTCATGTTCCGCAATTGGCCTTCGGGCACCCGTCCCGTCTCTTTTACCTGCACAAGGATGTAGGGATGGACCAGCCATTTTCCCTTGAAGTCACGTTGATAGCCATCCTGATATTTTTCGCTGACTCTGCCTCCGGAAATTCGTTTCACGGTGTCCGAATAATCGACGAGGACCTGCGCAGGAATCTGGCGCCAGCCCTCCGGAAAGTTCGCCGAATAACCGTACGCGCTCTGATCAAACGCCGCTCCAAAAGCTAGATGGGGAATAAGGGCGGCAACAGCCAGGGATAAACTCGCTCGGCCGCAAATCAATGAAGGGCAGATCATCGTCTCATCTCAGCTATTGACTGGCTTCAACGTAGGCGCCGAGAGGTTCGGTGTCGAGCGCGGTGGTTACGCCCTCACCGCCTCGGCATCCTTGGGCACATCCTGAAGAAGCTGCGTGATGATGTGATCGGTCGTGATGCCCTCGGCTTCGGCTTCGAAATTCAAAATCAAACGGTGCCGCAACGCGGAGGCCGCGACCGCCTGGATATCGTCGAAGCTGACGTTGAACCGGCCCTGGGTCAGGGCGCGGACTTTGCCGGCCAGGATGAGCGTTTGTCCGCCGCGCGGGCTGCTGCCGAAGCGGAGATATTGATTGGCAATGGCCACGGCTGTTTCCGTTTTCGGATGCGTGCCCAGCACCAGCCGCACGGCGTAGTCCTTTACGTGCGATGCGACCGGCACTTCGCGGACGAGTCTTTGCAGTTCCAAAAGGCGGGCGCCGTCGAGCACCCGGTCGACCTCCGCTTTGGCCTTCTCGGTCGTGCGGTTGAGCAACGCGGTCAATTGCGGGGCGCGGGGATAATCGACCAGAAGTTTGAAAAGGAAACGGTCGAGTTGTGCTTCGGGTAGCGGGTACGTGCCTTCCTGGTCGATCGGGTTTTGCGTCGCGAGCACGAAGAAGGGTTCGGCCAGCTTGCGGAGTTCTCCGGCGGCGGTGACCTGTTTTTCCTGCATGGCCTCGAGCAACGCCGACTGAGTCTTGGGCGTCGCGCGATTGATTTCATCCGCCAGAATGAGGTGGGCGAAGATCGGCCCTCTTTGGAACTGGAATTCCCGGCGGCCGTCGGGATTCTCGACGACGAGGTTCGTCCCGAGGATGTCGGCTGGCATCAAATCGGGCGTGAACTGAATGCGGTTGAAGGACAGTTCGAGCACTTCGCTGAGCGTGCGGACAAGGAGCGTTTTGCCGAGACCGGGCACGCCCTCGAGCAGGACGTGTCCGCCGGCGAAGATGGCGATGAGCGTGCCTTCCACAATGGCGTCGTTGCCGACGATGACCTTGCCGATTTCGGCGCGCAACGCCGCATAGGTTTGGCGGAACGATTGGATGTGTTCTTCGGTTGTCATAACTAGGTTGCAGGTTGAAAGTTGCAGGTTCCAAGTTGAGAGAGAGTCAACGCGACTTCCTTACGCGAGTTTTGCCGGCGTAAGCTTCAAGATAGCTGATAAAACGGGCCAATCGCCGGGACAAGGCCAGGGCCGCTCCGCGTAAGGCGCTGAAGGTTTCTTTGTTCAGGTATTGCTGGTCCAACGCGACGTAGAACTGCGAACGGACCTCTCCATTCGATCCTTTCCCGACAGTCAAAAACTGAATGAACTCGCGCTTGCTGCCTCGCTCAAATCCTTCAGCGATGTTCGACATCGTGGAGACAGCCGCTCGTCGGATCTGGCCGCCTAAATCGCGGTCCCGGCCAAAGCCGCGAAGCGTCGTCACCTGATAAACCTCGTTCACCAACTTTCGTGCATCCTGCCAAACGCGTAGGTCCTCAAATTGCTGGACGGTAGCCATCGTCTGCTTCCTTTCGGTTCACCAATTCAAGCGGGATTGAGCCAACTTGCAACCTGCAACCTGCAACCTGCAACCCATCACTCCTTCAAATCGTTGAAGTAATCCTTCACCGCGCCCTGATACGCGCGCGGCACTTGCTCCTGGCTGAGCGCGCTCTGGGCTTCGCTTTGCGCTTTGGTCACCGCTTCCGTGTAAGCGACCGTGCTCTGGCCCTTGATGCTCACTCCTTTGAGCGTGATGCTCGGCATCGAACCACCCGGACTGAGCTTGCCTTTCACTTTCGTGGGCACGAGTGCATCCGACAATTCGCCCTCGCCGCGGTCGGTTTCTCCGCGCGGCGCCATGTCCGGCCGCTGCAGGCCCGAGTTGTCCCAGCGATCGGTCATTTCGGCGTAGGTGAGCCAGCCGTTGTCATCCGACCACGTGCCCACGCCCCGCCCGGGCCGACCGCCTTTGCCGGCGCGCGGGATGGTCGCCAGACACTGGCTCCAGCCCATGCAATTGCCGATACACATCTGCGCTTTCTGCAGCGCGTCCATGCTCGCCATCAACGACTGCGCGTCACCCAACTGGTCGAGCAAACGTTTGAGTTCGTCCGACGCGTCCGCGAGCGACTGCGCGGCCCCGGGTTTGTCGCCGCTCTGCATCTTGCCAACAGCCCCTTTGAGGAAATCACCGACCTTGCCGTATTGGCTGCCGGGTTTGACGGCCTTGTTCACCTCTTCCACCAATTGCTTCAACTGCTCCTCAGTGAGTTGGCCTTTCTTCAGTTGATCGATCATCTTTTGCAGCGTTTGCATCGCCGCTTCCGCCTGGCCCTTGTCCAGTTGTTCCGCGAGGTCTTTGCCCAACTGCGCATGCTGCTGTTGGAGTTCCTGGAGTGCCTTGGCCATCGCCTGCATTTTTTCCAGGTCCATCTCGGTCATTTTCAAATCCTTGAGGAACTGGTCGATCTGGCTGTTTTCCAGCGCCTTGATGGCTTCGTCGAGGCTCGGCAGGGACAACCCCAGTTCCTGCGCTCGTTTCGCCAGATCGGAAAGCGATTGCGACATCTGCTCCTTCTGTTGCTGGCTGGCGGGATCGTTGCCGGGCAGACCCGCCGCCGCCTTCTGGAGTTGTTGCAATTCCTTCTGCAATTTGTCCAACGCATCGGGTGTCGCGTTGGGATTTCCCAGTTGTTTTTGCATCGAGTCGATTTGCTTCTGCAAATCGGCGTTGCTCGTCGAGCTGCGGCCGGTGGGCGAACGGGCGGCTTGTTCGAGTTTGCGCAGCCCCGGGTCCTTCGCCAAATCCTTTGCCTGATCTCGGAGCCGTTCGGTGGCACTGGCCAGGTCCCGCAACGCCTCCGCGCGCGTGAGCCGCGCCTGACTGAGTTGGTCGCCGAGTTCCTTCACCGAATGCAGAGCCTTTTCCGTCGGCTCCATCACGGGCGGACGGCGTTCCAGCGTGCGTCGCGTCAGTTCGGCGAGTTGTTTGCCGGTGTCCTTGATGATTTGAGCTTCCTTCTTCTTTTGCAGAGACGCCTTGCTGCGATATTCCGGCACGAAACCCAGCGTCGCAGCCAGTACGAGCAGGAGCAACGACCAACGGGCGATCCTGGGCAACTGATAGGGCAACGATTTGCCCGGGTCGAAGTCCCGCACGCGGGCGGCGGCGTCGGACAGGACCAAATGCCGCCAGTTGTCGGCAACGGACGCCGTCACGACTTCCAGAGCGGTGCTGATGCGTTCCTGAAAATGCTGCCGCTCATCCACCCAGCGCGCCGTCTCGGCCAACGACGGCTTCCGCCAATAACCGATGAGAAAGGCGACCGGCAGAAGGGCGGCGCAAACGGCGGCCGTAACGGTCAGGATCTGCTCCGGCAACGGGAACACCTTGTAAAGCGCCAGGACAAGCAGCCAGACCGCTGTGCCGGCGAAAAGCCCTTGCCAAAGCGCGCGCCAGCCGCGCTGCCAGCGCCGCCGGGAGGCCGTTTGCTCGAGGGTGGCTTGGATGAACTGGATTTCGCTCATGGCTGAGGGTTAACGTGCAACAGCATCACCTATTTGACCAGCGAAATGTTACTTTGTTCTGCGCCCGAGGGCGCCCGCGCTGCATCTTGGGGGACACCGGTTCACGGCGAATCAACACCGGCGTATCGGCGCAAATATTTCACGGCGATCGTCAAGTCCCTAGGCCAGGGTGCGCTGATGGTCTGGGCCGCCCCGGTGAGCGGATGGTCGATGGTCAATTGCTCCAGATGAAGGGCGATACCGGCGATCAATGGGCGCTCGGCCTCATTTCGTTTGAAACGATAATCAGCCTTGAGTTGCGAAAGCAACAGCGGCGTGCCGCGGTACTTCGAGTCTCCCACAATGGGCAACCTCACGTGGCACAAGTGGGCGCGGATTTGATGGGGCCGGTCGGTAATCGCCTGGCATTTCAACAGCGTATAACCGGCGAAGCGCTCCGCCACTTCCAGAACGGTCCGGGCCTTCTTGCCTTGCTTGGAATCCACCCGCATCAGGCCGAATTGAGTGGGGTCTGCGGACAGTTTCGCGCTGATGGTGAGGGCGTCCAACGGCGGGGCGCCACACGCCAGTGCCAAATACACCTTGTTCGGCCGTTCCGCGCCGAACTGATTGGCGAGCGCGATCAGCGTGGGCTTGTCCTTCGCGAATAGGATCACGCCACTCGTCTCGAAATCCAGTCGGTTCGCATGGGCGAGGTACTCCAGGCGGCGCTCCTTCACCCACGCCGCGCCATGCGCGATGCCCCGACGCAGCAGCGTGATCAAGTTGAGCCGACGCGGGTCGTGGCGATCGGGTGAAGTCAGCAGCCCGCCCGGCTTGTTCAGTGCCAGCAACCGCGTGTCCTCCCACAACACAGGGACGGCCCAGAACTGGCCGGTTTCGGGGGCGGAAAGTTTGATGACCGGGGAACCCGGTGTCATGAAACAAATCTCGGACGCGGTTTGCGCGTGTAATTACAGCTTGTGCTGTCAGTAGCCACGGACGTGAGTCCGCGTTGGCTCTTCGAAAATGCCGACCTGTTTGGGCCGACCATCAGGTGCTGCTGGAAATGGGGCGCCCAGGACAAGCTGTGGTTAATTCGGGTTCTCCTTTTTCGACGACGGTGGGCCCGTCATTTGCGCCAAGGCCAACTCTTTGCGGAACCATTCGCCCGAGGTCTGGCGGCGGCGTTCCTCGCGGAGGCGCTCGACAAACGCAGGCAAGTCGGACTTCAATTTCGCTTCGTCCACCGGCTGGCGCGCCACTACGTGCAGGACGAAACCGCCATCTTGCGACTGCACGAACGCGCTGGTCTTTCCCGGAGTCAGGGCAAACGCCACGTCCTTCAACTGACTGAGGTTGATCCGGCTCTCCCACTCTGGCGGCAGCAAACGCGTCGTGAGCGAAAAGGGCGGCAGTGTCTCCGGATTCGCGCCGGCTTCTTTGCAAGCGTCCTGAAAGGATTTGTTCTGCGCCAGGCTGTTCGTCAATTTGGAATAAAACCCCTCCCCGGCACGGCGCGCCGCTTCCTTCGCCTGGTCGCGGCGGAAGTTTTCGGTCAACCGCTCGCGAACCGCCTCGAACGGTTCTACCTCGCTTGGAAAGCGCTTCTTCAGGGCGATGACGTAAGCGCCGTCCGCCGCGGGCAACGGCTCGCTCGGCACCGGTTGTTGAGGCGTCAGCGCCAAAGCCACCTGCGTGAACTGGTCGGGCACTTTCAAACTCTTGGGGCCTTCCCGCCCGAACGGTTCGCTCACCGCGACCTGAAGGCCGGCCCCCGCGGCGAGGGTTTCCAGGTTATTGGTCTGGCCGGGTAGCTTTTGATACACGTCGTATAGCTTCTCCAGAAACTCAAAAGCCTTCTTTTGGGCTGAATTGATCGCCTGCCTATCCCGCTCTTCTTCTTTGATCTTTTGGATGGCCGCGTCCTGCGGCAGCGGTTTGCCATCGGCGTCCTTGTAAAAGTTGGTGCCGCGCTGCTGATACTGCCTCTCCAGGATCTGCGTCAGATTCGTCTGTTGCGCCAGGATTTGGTCCGCGTCCGCCAGGAAATTGGTCAACTCGAACTTCACATAGCTGATCTGGACGCGTTCGGGGATCCGGTAATCGGCCATCTGGTTGCTGTAATACTGCGACAACGCTTCAGGAGTGACGGTGACCCCGGCCAGGTAATTGGAAACGGAAAACAGGGCCGCCTCGGTGGAGAGCTGTTCGTTTTCCTCGCGGTACAGCGCTTCGGCTTCCCGCGGCGTGACCAGGCCGCCGCCTAAACCGGCCAGCACCGATAAATGCTGGATCGCCACCTGATGTCGAACGAACCGGGCGAAGTCATGCTCGGTGTAGCGACGCTGACGCAATTGTTGTTGAACGAAGTTTTGATACTGCTCTACCCGAAACGAGCCGGTCGTCCGGTCGCGAAACACGTTGGCAATCCAATCGGTGACCGCGTCGTCGTTGATCTGGATGTGCAACTCGTTGACCTTCTCGAGCAGGAAAATCCATTGCATCGTCTGACGGTCCGCGTCGAACATCTGACGGGTGGTTTCATCCTCATCTGGCCAGTGGCCGTAGGTGGCCAGAAAGCCCAAATACGCCTCGCGTCTCATACGGGTGTATTCCTCTTCGCCGATGCTCCGGCCATTGATGGAACCATAGGCGCCTCCGCGGCGGCTGAAGACGCCGCGCCCGCCGCCGCGCCGGCCGGTGGTCGGGTCGAGGAAATAGACGAACGAAAGGATCGTCAGGCCGGCAATCAGCATCATGAGCCACTTTTGATGGCGCCGAATGTGTCCAAGCATAGGTCAGGGAACCGAAAAATTCAGCGGCGCAACCTACACGCCCGGCAACGGCAGGGTCAAACGCAAAACAGAGGGCGTTTTCTTCAGGGGCGCATCTGCTACTGCCGCCACTCGGGCGGTGGATTCTACTCCTCATGGCAACAGAGGAACGGGGAGAG
>JACXTT010012324.1_pt1 | contig 11353 bp, 14 predicted proteins | sample 9270951 | NCBI WGS metagenome assembly JACXTT01 (sample SAMN15532306, study PRJNA645909) | rock metagenome | isolation source: weathered quartz diorite | place: Puerto Rico | collected 2017-06-21 | reverse complement strand
CCCGGCAAACGGCGAACGCGCTTCACGGCAGCGAGTGTCCGTTGGCCGACCGTCGATCAACGGCCAACGGCCAACCGCGAACTACGGGAGACGTATCCCCGGCTTCTCCTCGCGCGGCTTGTAGAGAATGGCCAGCTTCCCGATCGTCCCCGCCAGTTCCGCGTCGCTGTCCGCGGCCAGACGCTCGGCGATCCCGCGGCGCTCGGCGGCGTCATCGCTCTCGATGCGCACCTTGATCAGCTCGTGCGCGGCGAGTGAGCGCTTGGTCTCCTCGACGATGGCCGGCGTGAGGCGCCCTTTCCCCACCCGCACCACCGGCGCGAGCGAGTGGGCCAGCCCTTTGAGGAACTGCCGCTGCTTCGGCGTCAGCGCCATGCGAGCGATCCCGCGCCGTTAGCGCGGCGCGCGGGCACCGTGCGTTCCTACGCCGGAGGCCGCGCTGATCGGCTGCAGCATCTCCGCCGGAACGATGGCGTGCGGATCGGCGATGGCGGGACGGATTGGGAGCTGCTCGCCGGGCAGGCGGAAGGTCCAGGTGGCCTCCACGCGCTTGCCCGACTTCCGATCGGTGGCCCACACCAGCGCGCGCTGCAGCGTCCCCTTAAGCGCCTCTTTCACCGTCAGCGAGATCGAGCCGCTCTGCGGGTCGTAGGAATAGGGGATGGCGCCGGCGACGGACATCAGCGTGATGCCGACCGATTTCGGATCCACGGTGTTGTAGTCGGGGATCTTCGCGGCTACGGTGAGGGTGGCGGTCGGATCGTCGATGAGCCGGCCGGGCTGCGGCGACATCTCTTCGAGGCGCATGCTTCCGGCGCCGAGGAGACGGCGGAACGTGGCGAAGTCCATCGACTTCTCGATGGCGATGCGCTTCATGCGCAGCGGATCGGAGCCGCGCCGGACGCGCCCGTACTCGCAAGTCATCCCCGCTTCGTATCCCGCCTTGGCCACGCTGGCGGCCACGTGGCGGTCGTAGTCGCCGTAGGGATAGGCCAGGAAGGTGACGGCGCGGCCGGTCTCCTTCTCCAGCATGCGCTTGCTCTCCACCAGCTCGCGCTGCAGCCAGGCCGCGTAATCCTTGTCGCTCTGCAAGGCATGGCGGCGGCGGGTGAGGAAACCATGCGAGAAGGTGTGGCTCTGGATGTCGACGCCGGCGTTGGCCAGTTCCTTGACCTGCTTCCAGGTCATGGCGTACGGCGTCTGCCCGATGATCTTCGGATAAATGAATACGGTGAACGGAAATCCGCGCCGCTTCATCTCCGGAAAAACCTCGGTGTATGTGCTGCGCCATCCGTCGTCGATGGTGATGACCACGGCGTTCTTCGGCAGCGAGGCGCGTTTGCCGGCGGCGTACTCGTAGAGATCGTGCAGCGGGATGACGTTGTAGCCGGTCATGGCCAGGTAGCGGATCTGCTGGCGGAACGTCTCGCGGCTGACCTCCATGCGGGGGTCTTGCGGCGACTCCACGATGTGGTAGAGCAGCACGGTCGCGCCGAAGTCTTTGTCTGAGTCCGCAGCGATTGACGGAACGATGCCGGTGAGAGTGAGAGCCAACGCCGCGATCGACGCCCGCGCGATCATAGTGTCCTGTGGTGTTCGAGGTCCCGATCCATCTGCAAACACGATACCGCGTGCAGGGATGCTTGATTCTATCAGCTTGCCGTTCGCCGACGTGCGCCGTTGACCGTTGGCCGTCGGCCGTGAGTCGTCCCGATCCCGTCGGCCAACGGCCAACGGCCAACGGCGAACGTTCAGGAATCCGGCGCTGCGTTTGACCGTTGCGGGGCCGTGGGTTTAGAGTCCACAACCTTCTTCCGGAGTCCACATGGATCGTCAACACCGCAGAGAGCTGAAACACGACAAGTTCGTCGATGAGGTCGGCACCTGGTCGTCGCGCGCGCAGGAGAACCAGCGCCTTCTGGTGCTCGTCACGGCCGCCGTGGTAGCGCTGGTCGTAATCGGCTACGGGATGTACTTCTACCGCTCCACGCGCGAAGAGAAGGCGCAGGAGGCGCTGGCGAAGGCCATCGAGACCATCGAGTCGCCGCTGCTGCCGCCGGCGGGGGGGCAGCCGATTCCGAACGCCAAGTTCAAGACCGAGGCGGAGCGGCAGGCGGCTGCGGAAAAGCAGTTCCGCGATGTGGAGTCGAAGTTCAGCGGGAGCAACGCGGCGGACGTGGCCAGCCTCTACCTGGCGCGTCTCGACGCGCTGCACGGCAACGCCGCATCGGCGCGCAAGCGGCTGCAGCATTTCGTCGACGAGCATCCCAAGCACGTGCTGGTCGGCGCCGCGCGCTACAGCCTCTACCAGCTCCGCATCGACAGCGGCGAGGCGTCGCAAGTGGTGCAGGAGCTGCAGTCGCAGATCGGCAAGAGCGATAGCCCGCTCCCTTCAGACACGCTCCTGGTCCTCTTGGCCCACGCCTACGACGCGCAGGGGAACGCGGACAAATCGAAGGAGACCTACCACCGCATCGTGACCGAGTTCCCCGACTCGCCGTACGCGATGGAGGCGCAGCGGAGGGCGGGGCCGGCATAAAGGTAGTCAGGTTGCTGAGTTACTGGGTTGCTGGGCGAGTATGACCGAGCAACCAAGTAACCCAGCAACACCGCGTGCGCTATCTCTCAGCAAGCATCTTCGCCCTATGGGTGCTGGCCTTCTTCCGCACCCTCCTCAATCTTGCCCTCGTCCCGCGCCTCAGGCGTGGCGCGCCGTCTTCGGAGCCGCTTCTCTCGATCATCATCCCCGCGCGCGATGAGGCGCACGTCATCGAGCGGACCGTCCGCGCTTTCCTGCTCTCGACCTATCGCCGCTTCGAGCTGATGGTGGTCGATGACCGCTCGGCCGACGGCACCGGCGCGATCGCGCGCGCCATCGCCGACCCGCGGATCACGGTGATCGACGGCGAGGAGCCGCCGCCGGGGTGGCTCGGCAAGCCGTGGGCGCTGCATCAGGGGAGCCTCCGCGCCCGCGGCGAGCTGCTGCTCTTCGTCGACGCGGACATCATCTATGAGCCCGAGGCGCTCGCCGCCGCCGTGGCCTGGTGCCAGAAGAGCGGGCGCGACATGATCACGCTGCTCCCGCACATCGTCATGCGCGGCTTCTGGGAGCATGTGGCCATGCCGAACCTGGCGCTCTGCGTCTTCGCCCTCACTCCGGCGTGGCTGGCCAACCGCGTCAGCCTGCCGCTCTTCGCCGTGGGCGGCGGGACGGGGAACCTGCTCAGCCGCGAGGCCTACGATTCCGCGGGCGGCCACGAGGCGTTGAAGGACGCCGTCATCGACGACGTCGCCCTGGCCCGGCTGGTGCGCCGCAGGGGCGGCGCGACCGCGGCCGTGCGCGCGGAGCGATTCGTCTCCGTCCACATGTACCGCGGTCTGCGCGAGATCGTGGAGGGCTTCACCAAGAATGGCTTCGCCCTTTTCAACCGCAACTACGCCGTCGCGCTCGTCGTGCTGGTCGTTACCGCCGCCGGCAACTTGCTCCCGTTCATCCTGGCGGCGGCGGGAGAGCCGTTCTCGATCGCTACCGTCGGCGTGATCACGCTGACGCGCCTCGTTCTCTTCGCCGCCCTCGGCTATTCACTGCTGGCAGCGATCTTCCTTCATCCGCTGATGACGGTGGTGTGGGTGTGGATCGTGCTGCGCTCGATGTGGATCACCGGCGTGCGGCGGCAGTTGCCGTGGCGCGGACGGGTATACGATGCGCGCCGCACGCGCTTCGGCGCGGAGCGGAAGTGATTTTACATCGTGAGGTGTCGTATGAATGACAAACCGTTTCTGACCGACGTCCAGGAGCTCCGCCGCCGCGCGCGGCAGCACATCGAGGAGGGGGCGGTGACCGACACCTACCGCGCCGACCGCCCGACGGTGATCAAGATCCTCAACGAGGCGCTGGCCACCGAGATCGTCTGCGTCCTCCGCTACAAGCGCCACTACTTCATGGCGCAGGGGATCCACGCCGACCCGATCGCGCAGGAGTTTCTCCAGCACGCCAACGACGAGCAGGGGCACGCCGACCAGATCGCCGCGCGCATCATCCAGCTCGGCGGCGCGCCGAACTTCAATCCCGAGGGCCTCTTGATGCGCTCGCACTCGGAGTACGTCGAGGGGCAGACCCTGCTCGACATGATCAAGGAAGACCTGGTGGCCGAGCGCGTGGCCATCGACTCCTACACCGAGATGATCCACTACGTCGGCGAGGACGACATCACCACCCGCCGCATGCTGGAGGGCATCCTGGCGGTGGAGGAAGAGCACGCCGACGACCTGGCCACGTTCCTGGCGGACATGGATAAGGATTGGAAGACGAGGGATCGGACGGCCGGATAGTTGTTAGTTCGTAGTTCGTAGTTCTCGTCGGGAATACCGAGGTGTTGTAGCGTGTGAGATGCTCCACATTGAAGATTCGTCCCACTACGAACCACCAACTACGAACGACGAACTCCTACTCGACGCCTACTCACACGCAGTTACCTCCGCCGCGGCACGCATCAGTCCCTCGGTCGTCAACATCGAGGTGCGCGATGAGAACGGGCGGCGGGGCGGCGGCTCCGGCTTCTTCTTCACCCCCGACGGATTCATCCTCACCAACAGCCACGTGGTGAGCGGCGCCTCGCGCGTGGAGGTCACGCTCAATGACGGGCTGCGCTGCAGCGCGACGATCACCGGCGACGATCCGCACACCGACCTCGCCGTCATCCGCATCTCCGCTCCCACCCAGACTGCCGCGCGCCTCGGCGACTCCGACGCCATCCGGCCGGGGCAGCTCGCCATCGCCGTCGGCAATCCGCTGGGGTTCCAGTGCACCGTCACCGCCGGCGTGGTCAGCGCGCTCGGCCGCTCCATGCGCGCCAAGAGCGGCCGTCTGATCGACAACGTCATCCAGACCGACGCGGCGCTCAATCCCGGTAACTCCGGCGGGCCGCTGGTCGACTCGCGTGGCAATGTCATCGGCGTGAACACGGCGGTGATCATGGGGGCGCAGGGGATCTGCTTCGCCATCGGCAGCAACACCGCGAAGTTCGTTGCCGCGCGGCTGATGCGCGACGGGCACATCACCCGGAGCTACATCGGCGTGGCGGGGCAGACGGTGCCGGTGCACCGGCGCGTGGTGCGCTACTACGACCTGCCGGTCGAGTACGCGGTGCTCGTAGCGGGCGTGGAGAAAGACAGCCCCGCCGCGCGCGCTGGGCTGGCCGAGGGCGATCTGATCATCGGGCTGGACGGAAAGGCGGTGGCCAGCGTCGACGAGCTGCATCGCCTGCTGACCGAGGAGCGCGTGGGAGTCGCGACCACCATCGACGTCATTCGTATGAGGGAGAAACTCACCTTCCATTTGGTGCCGGAGCGCGCAAAGTGAGCGTTTGGAATGTGATAGATTTTTATCCGTTACCAGGTTTCCTTTCGCTATGTCACGAGCCGCCGAGCGCCACGCACAAATCCTCGATCAGATCATTCGCCCCTTCGATCTGAGCCACGACTTCGGGCGCAAGCGCGCCTACGAGGCGGCCATTGAGTACGCGCGCGAGAACCTCATCGAGGATCCGCACTGCAACGATTTCCTCGACGCGGCGGCCAAGCGCCTCGGCTTCGCCGCGGTGAGCTTCGACACCCTGGAGAGCCGCGTCAAGCTGCCGAAAAACGCCTGGCTCGACGTCTGGATCTCCGACGAGGACGACGAAGTGGCCCTCACCGGCACCAAGGAAGGCATCCAGTACCTCATCGATCTCCTCACGCAGCTCCGCGAGGCCGGCGACCCCGAGCAGCACATCCATCTGGACCGCGCGGTGATGCCGATGACCGAGAACTCGGCCAACCTGGTGCTGTTCAAGGAAGAGGAGACGTGGTTCACCGGCGACGGCACGGACGGCGCAGCGGAGGAGTACCCCGAGCGCGACATCGATCCCAAACAGATCTACGCCATCCAGTTCATCCACTATCCCCCCGACGATCTCCCCATCAGCGCGCACAAGCTCTATCGCGTCCTGAAAGTGGAGCCCGACGACGGCTACTCGGCGACGGTGAAGGAGTTCGGCGACGGCAGCGAGAACCGCTACTTCCGCTTCACCTTCGTGGCCGACAACGAGGAGAAGTTCACCTACAGCTTCCACCTGGACGATCCGGCGGTGAACTACTTCACGCACCGCGAGATCCTGAAGCTGGCTATGCGGTCGGTGTAATCACCACACCTCGCACCGCTTCGCCGCGGGGCGCACCATTGCCGCGTCGGCGGCGCAGCCGAAGGTCTTGGCGAACTCGGGGAGGTTTGACAGCGGGCCGATGACGCGGTACTTGGCCACGGGGTGAGGGTCGCCCTGCACCATCAGGCGTTGGGTCTCCGGGCGCGTCTCGTCGCCGCGGAACTGGCCCCAGGCGATGAGGAACTGCTGCTGCGGCGTGTAGCCGTCGATGGTCTGCGCGGGGCGGCTCTGCTGCGCTTTCTGAAAGGCCAGCCAGGCGATCTTCGCGCCGGCGAGATCGCCGATCGACTCGCCGAGGACCAGCTTGCCGTTGTGATGGATGCCGGGCTCGATGAAGTAGCCTTCGAATTGGTCGGCGACGCATTGCGTCCGCTCGCGGAAGCGCTTCAGATCGTCGGCAGTCCACCAGTTGTTGAGTTTCCCCGTGGCGTCGTACTTGGCTCCCTGGTCGTCGAACCCGTGGCTGATCTCGTGGCCGATGACCACGCCGATCGCGCCGTAGTTCACCGCGTCGGCGGCGTGCACGTCGAAGGCCGGCGGTTGCAGGATGCCGGCGGGGAAGACGATCTCGTTGAGCAGCGGGTTGTAGTAGGCGTTCGACGTCGGCGGCGTCATGCCCCATCGGCCGCGGTCGACCGGCTTGCCGATCTGGGCGCGATCATCCGCCGTGCCGAACTGCAGCCCGGCCACCACATTCTCCCAGTGCGAGGACGGTGAGATCGCTACCGTTCCGTAGTCCTTCCACTTGCCGGGATAGCCGACCTTCGGGTTGAACGTGGCGAGCTTTTCGAGCGCGCGCTGTTTTGTCTCCGGGCCCATCCAATCGAGGGCGCGGATGGTGTCGCCCATCGCCGAGAGAAGGTTCTTCACCAGCTCCTGCATGCGCGCCTTGGCCTCGGGCGGGAAGTAGCGCTCCACGTAGCGGCGGCCGAGCGCCTCGCCGAGGAGGCGGTCGTCGGCTTCCACGCAGCGCTTCCAGCGCGGCTTCATCTAGGTCGATCCGCTGAGGTACTTTCCATAGAAGGCGAAATCCTCGGCGGCAATCGGCGCGGAGAGGTGCGGCGCCGCGTTGTTGATGACGTTCCAGGCCAGGTACGACTTCCAGACGCTGAGCGGCGTGGAGCGCAGCTCTTTCTCCACCGCACCCATGAACTCGGGTTGATCGACGTTGAGGTCGGCCGGCGCGATCCCGGCGCCGTCGAGATAACGCGTCCAATCGAAGTGCGGCGTCATCTTCTGCAGCGTCGACAGCGCGTACTTGTGGTCCGTGGCCGCCGGATCGCGCAGCGTCACGTTGTCCAGTTGGGCCACCGCCAGCCGCCTCTCCATCTCGAAGATCGCGTCGCTCGCCCTCTGCGCCGCGGCGCGGGAGGTGCCGGCCAGCTCGAACATCTTCGTCACGTGCTTGCGGTACTCGCTCCGCGCATCGGCGAAGCGCTTGTCCGGTTTGAGGTAGTAGTCGCGGTCGGGAGACCGAGCCCCGCGGCGTAGACGCGCGCGATCATCTGCCCGGGATTGTGATTGTCCGACGCGGCGGCGACGCCGAACGGCGCGCTCATCTGCAGCTCGTGCAGCTCGGCGATCACCCGCTGCAGATCGCCGCCGCTCTTGATTGATTGGATCTCGCGCAGCAGCGGCCGGATCGGCTTGGTCCCCAGCGCGTCGATGCGCTGCTGGTCCATGCATGCGCCGTAGAAGTCGGTGATCTGCTGGTCGATGGTTCCCTTCGGCCAATCGGTTCGTTTCGACATCTCGTCGAGCAGCGCGCGCAACTGCTCCTTGCTCTGCTCCCCCGCCGCCCACCGCCGGCTCCACCGCTGCATCGACGGCGGAATGGGGTTCGCCGTGCGCCACGTGCCGTTCGCGTAGTCGAAGAAGTTCGTGCAGGCGTCCGCCTTCTTGTCGATGTCCTCGACGAACACTCCTCGCTCGGGCGGGGCGGTTTGCGCGGACAAGGTGGCGGCTAAGAGAACCACGACGATCGTACTCATGCGCATGGCGCGAGTATACGAGGGCGGGTGTGTCATCCCGACCATGAGCGAGGATCGGTGTGGTTGGGTGGTGCGCTGAACTTCAATCGTGGCGCCGCCCACCCACACCGATCCCTCGCTCACGCTCGGGATGACATGTCAGCGCTCTTCGGCGCCGGGAGGCGCGGCGCCGTATATGTGGCGGTCGTGCGTGACGAGGTCGAATGGCGCCAGCGCGGGATTCGGCGGGTATCCGCGGTGCACGGCCTGGCAGCGGTAGCAGACGATCACGTCCTTCACCAGCCGCCAGACGATGTAGTCGAGGATGGTGACGCCGAGGAGCGAGAGGCCGTACGTCCAGGGAACGAAAATCGATCCGAGGACCACCAGCGCGATGCCGGTCTTGCGGTTGAAATCCTTCTGAAAATAGAGCTGGTCGTGGCCGCAGGCGGCGCAGCGTTCGATGATCGCTCCAGCCGCGGGCGCAACCACGTCGTTCGCAGCGCCGCATCGCTCGCACGGGCGCGCCGCCTCGCCCGCTTCCCGCGGCAGCCGCGCGTCGCATTGTGTGCAGAGGAAGTTGGTGCCGGGCATCAGGACATCATCCTGTCATCCCGTCATCCTGTCATGCCGACGTTTACTTGGCGCGTTCGAGGTACCGGTTCTCGGAGGGGTCGACGATGATCTCCTCCCCCTCGCCGACGAACGGCGGCACAAGCACGGTCACGCCGTTCTCGAGCTTGGCCGGCTTGTACGAGGCCGAGGCGGTGGAGCTCTTCACCATCGGCTGCGTCTCGGCGATCTTGGCCTTGATGGTCTTGGGCAGCTCGACGCCGATGGCGCGGTGCTCGTGGAAATGCACGTTGAGCTTCAGGCCCGGCGAGAGCCAGGAGGCGGCGTCGCCGAGGTCGTCCTCCGACATCTCCACCTGCTCGTAGTTCTCGGTGTTCATGAAGTGATGCGCGTGGCCGTCGGAGTAGAGATACTCCATCTCGTGCTGGCTGATGTAGGCCTGCTCGATCTCGTCCTGCGAGCGGAAGCGGTGCTCGAACTGGTTTCCGGTGCGAAGGTTGCGCAGCTTCGCCTGCACCATCGCCCGGAGGTTGCCCGGCGTGTGGTGATGAAACTCCATCACCTTGCAGAGGTCGCCGTTCCAGATGACGACCATCCCTCGTCGGAGATCATTGGCCTGCATGCAGTGGTGAATCCTTTCGCTGATAGACTCTCGGCCCGTTTGAGCCGTTATCTTCGATTTTCGGTGTGGGTGGCGACGGTGGTCGCCCTCGGCTGCCGACCCGGCGCCGAACGACAAACGGCCTCCGCAGCAAACGATATTCCAGTGGGCGTCTACGCGGCGACCAGCGGCAGCGAGGCCTCCTTCGGCCAGGCCACGCTGCAAGGGGTCAAGCTCGCCGCGGAGGAGATCAACGGCGTCGGCGGCGTCCTCGGCCGCAAGATCCGCCTGGTCATCGAAGACGATCAGGGACGTGCGGACGAGGCGGCGTCGGTGGTCACCAAGCTGATCACGGCGAACGACGTCGTCGCCGTCATCGGCGAGAACTCGTCGAATCAGTCGCTGGCCGCGGCGCCCATCTGCCAGTCATCGAAGGTGCCGATGATCTCGCCGTCGTCGACCAATCCGAACGTGACGAAGAAGGGCGATTACATCTTCCGTATCTGCTTCACCGATCCCTATCAAGGGAAGGCGCTGGCGACGTTCGTCCGCAACTCGCTCCACGCCATGACCGCGGCCATCCTGCGCGATCAGAAGAACGACTACTCGGTCGGCCTGGCCGAGGTGATTCGCACCGAATTCACGGCCATGGGCGGCAGGATCGTCGCCGAGCAGAGCTACAGCGGCGGCGACACCGACTTCCGCCCGCAGCTCACGGCGATCCGCACCACTGAGCCTGAAGTACTCTTCATCCCCGGCTTCTACACCGACGTGGGGCAGATCGCCATTCAGGCGCGCGACCTCGGCATCGCCTCGACCATGGTCGGCGGCGACGGCTGGGACTCGCCCACGGTGATCGCCATCGGCGGCAAGTCCGTCGAAGGCTCGTACTTCTCCGATCACTACTTTTTCGACGAGCCGCGCCCGGCGGTGCGGCGGTTCGTCGGCGAGATCCGCAAGCGGTACGGGCGGAATCCCGACGCGAACGCCGCTCTCGGCTACGACGCGCTGCGCATCCTGGCGGAAGCGATCACGCGCGCCGGATCGCTCGACCGCAAGGCCATCCGTGATCAGCTCGCGGCGACGAAATACTTTCAGGGCGTCTCCGGCGTGATCACCATGGGTCCCACGCGCGATCCGATCAAGCCGGTGGCCATGATCAAGATCGAAGGCGGCACCACGCACTTCGCAGGATGGATCCAGCCGTGAAGACAAGGCCGGTAAGAGTCATCGCCCATCGCGGAATGGGGCAGGGATTCGTGGAGAGCAGCTCGCCGCCGGAAAACACGCTCCCCGCATTCAAGGCGGGATGGGAAACCGGCGCGTACGGTTGCGAGCTCGACGTGCACGTGACCACCGATGGGCAGATCATCGTCATTCACGACTCGACCACGAACCGCACTACGAACGCGAGCTGGGTGGTGGCGGAGCATTCGGCCGACGATCTGCGCTCTCTCGACGCCGGCCGCTGGAAGGCGCTGCGGTGGGCGGGCACGCGCCTGCCGCTGCTGTCGGAAGTGCTGGCCATCATCCCCGACGGCTGAGGGTTCTTCATGTGGCGAACGGACGGCCCGTAGGCGGTGCCCGGCACGGTCGACGGGATAGGCAAGTCGGGCAAGGGGCCATCGAAGGGGGGGCTGATCAGTTTTGACATCGATACGATCGGCGCGGCGAAGGCCGCCCTTCCCGAGTACGAGTGCCTGCTCATCGTCGTCTTCCAATCCGACGATCCTCACGGGCGTTGGAACGTGCTGTACGACGAAGGGCCGGGCTTCCGGACGGTGACCGCGGTCTACGACGAGAAGGCGCTCCTGGCGCTGGTGCGGAAGTATCGGCTCGACGGAATCGACTCGAGCTTCGTGATGCCGACGTCGCTCATCGCCGCGGTGGCCGAGGCCGGGCTCGACTTCGTTTCGTGGACGATCGACGATCCGCAGATCGCCTTGGAGCTGGTGAGGCTGGGAGTGACCGCCATTACCACCGACCGGCCAAAAGCCATCCGCGAC
>JACXTT010012323.1_pt1 | contig 11355 bp, 10 predicted proteins | sample 9270951 | NCBI WGS metagenome assembly JACXTT01 (sample SAMN15532306, study PRJNA645909) | rock metagenome | isolation source: weathered quartz diorite | place: Puerto Rico | collected 2017-06-21 | reverse complement strand
AGCTGCGAGATGCGCGGCTCGATCGCGCGCAGATGCTCGTCGGCGAACGTGACGCGATCGTCTCGATGATCGCGCTCGGCGAGCGTTCGCGCCTCGCGGAACTCCGCATACGCGGTCGCGAGCCGGCCTTCGCGTTCGTGGCAGGCCGCGAGGTTCAGGATCGTGCCGGGGAGCGGCACGAGACGGCGGCTCTCTTCGAGCTTGCGGCACGCCTCGGCGACCTTGCCGTCGTCGAGGAGCGTCTTGGCCTCCGCGAAGAGCGAGGTGGCGAGCGTCCTCTCCTGCGGCGTGGGCTCTGCGTGCGCCCTCGATGCGCCCAAGACGAGGGCGAGCGCCACACCGATTGACCTTCCGCGTCGAAGGACGTTCGATGCGATCATGGACGGCACGATACCGCCCACGATCGGTCGGCGCTACAGGACGATCAGGACGATCGGCGGCGGTGCGTCGGGCACGGTGTACGAGGTCGAGCACCTCCACACCGGACAGCGGCTCGCGCTCAAGCTGCTCAAGCACACGTCGAGGAGCTCGCCCGAGGCCGTCGAGCGCTTCAAGAAGGAGGCGCGCGCGTCCTCGAAGATCAAGAGCGATCACGTCGTGAAGGTGACGGACGCCGACGTGGCCGACGAGCTCGACGGCGCGCCGTTCCTCGTGATGGAGCTGCTCGACGGATCGGATCTCGGCGCCGACGACGCGTCGTCGTCACTCACGCCGGCCGAGGTGCTCGAACGACTCCGTCAGGTCGCGCGCGCGCTCGACAAGGCGCATGCGCTCGGGATCGTGCATCGCGATCTGAAGCCGGAGAACCTGTTCCTCACGAAGCGCGAGGACGGATCGCCGCTCGTGAAGGTCCTCGATTTCGGGCTCGCAAAGCTCGTGCTCGAAGAGGCTTCGAGCACGCGGTCCGGCGAAATCATGGGGACGCCGCTCTACATGTCACCGGAGCAGGCCGACGCGCACGGCCCGCCGGTGACCGCGCAGTCGGATTTGTTTTCGCTGGGGCTCATCGCGTTCCGGCTGCTGGTCGGGCATTCGTATTGGGAGAAGACGACGTTCCAGAAGCTCCTCACGCGATTGCTGGTCGAGCCGATGCCGGCGGCGAGCGCGCGGGGCGCCACGTTCGGACCTGGCTTCGATGCGTGGTTCGCGCGAGCGTGCAATCGCGATCCGGCAGGGCGGTTCGCCTCGGCGCACGAGCAAATCGAGGCGCTGGCCGAGGCGCTGGATCTTCCGACACTGCCGCCGTCGTCGGATTCGGATCCGATCTCCTCGAAGGCCATCGCTCGGAGCGCGAATGGCGCCGCAGTGGAGCCGCGCGCCGGGAGGTCCCCCATCGTCGCTGGGGTTGGGCTCTTGGTGATCGCAGGGGTTGTGGCGTGGGGAGCGACGAGAGGGCGAGGCGGCGATGCGGTAGCGTCGGGGGCGGCGTCCGCGGCCGGGTCTGCGACTGCGACTGCGGCTGCGACCGCGTCTGCGTCCGCGTCCGCGTCTGCGTCCGCGTCTGCGTCCGCCCCTGCGTCCGTGTCCGCGCCTGCGTCTGCGTCCGCGCCTTCGTCTGCCTCGGCCGCCGTCGAGGCGCGTGCGTTGCGAGATGCGACGGTCGGGCGTCCGCTGCCGTCTGCCTCCGCGAGCGCGCGACCGAAGGATCCGCTCGCGGATCCAGAGTGAGCGTGACGACGACGCGTCGTCGTCGCTCCTCTATATCGACCCATCCTTTTCTGTCGCGAGCGGACCGTCTACGTTTCGAATCGTGAAGTGGGGGACGCTCGTTGCGTTCGTGCTCGCGCTGTCGTTCGGCTTCGCGATTGTCTTCTTCGCCGCGTGCGGATCGGACGAGCCGAGCGCGCGCGCCGAGGCGGGCGCGCCCGATGCGAGCGACGCGGGGATCGTCGACGCGAATCGCACGCCGTTCACCGTCGAAGCGATGCGAGGCGCCGCGGATGCGTTCAACGCGAAGTACTGCGCGGCCTTCGAGAAGTTCGATTCGCGGCTCTTCGAGCTGACGTTCGGTTCCGACGGCGGTGCCGCGTGCAAGGCGGCCGGAGGTCTCGTCGCGATCCCGGCCGGAGATATCCACTTCGTGAAGGGCCTCACGCCAGCCGACGTCCCGCGAGAGGAACGGTATTTCGATCGACTCTCGGCCCCGTACGCTCACGGATCGCGGCTCACGCCAGACGCCTTGCGAGAGTGCGCCGTCGCGCTCGACCTCTCGACACGCGCCGCGTGGGTCGCATTTGAGGTCGAGCATGTCTATCCAGCGGAATGCTCTCTGGCGTTCGTGGGATATCTCCCTCCGAACAGCCCGTGCGGCTCGTGGAACCAGTGCGCGAGCGGTCGCTGCTTTCCGACGCCGAACAGCGCGCAAGGCGCGTGCGGGACGTGCGTCGACGCCGGCGAGGTCGATCGCCCATGCCCAGCCGGCGCTTGCGCCGCCGGCGCCACGTGCCGGGATCCCGCCGGAGACAGCGGCGCCCAGCGCATCTGCGTGCGGTACGCGGATGCGGGAGCAGCGTGCGACCCCGAGTCGTCGGGACGGGTCTCGGCTCGACTGAAGTTCGTCGACGCACGGCGACCCTGTCACGACGACCTCCTCTGCAATGGCGGAAGATGCGTTACTGTCGACGTCGACGGAGGCTGTGATCCCGTTGTGGGGTGCCCGCTGAGCCCGGGCTTGATAGCGTGCGACGGGACGACCAAGAAGTGCACCGAGCGACGGTTCGCCGGCGAAGGTGAGCTCTGCGGCGCGTCGAACGTGCTCCCACCCTGTGCCTTCGGTCTGAGCTGCACGTTCGAGGACCGCATCGACGGCGGCGACGTCCATCGATGCAGGCCTGTCTCGACAACGGGCTCGTGCGTTGCGACTCCGCGCATCGACAACCACTGCCCCGGTCCGGCAGAGCGATGCTTCTCCGATCACTGCCGCCTCAACGGGCCGGCGGAGTGCACCTCGCCGCAGGTAGCGCCATGAATCGTCGTTTCTCGCGCTGCGGGATTGTGCTCGGAATCGCCTTCGTGGTCGCCACGACGAGCGGCGGATGCCGAGGCATCGTCGGCATCGAGGACGGTCCGCCTACGAAGATCGCAGCCACGCCGCCGTCGCCGTCGGCATGCAACGCGACGGCTAAAACCGAGGCGGCTTGCGCAGCCTGCTTGACCGGTCGCTGCTGCACGCCGCTCGAGAGCTGCGCCGCGCTGGGTGGATGTGCGGACTTCGTCGGATGCATCCAGCCGTGCGCTGGCGACGCGATCTGCGCCGAAACGTGCCGAAGGCGTTTCCCGACCGCGTACGTTGGCGACGTCGGGAGCGCGATCGCTTCGGTGGAGAGCTGCACCGCGTCGCGATGCGAGGGCGAGTGCCGTGTTGGCTGCGGAGGCTACGTCCATGCCGACGCGAAGTGCGCCGGGTGCATGGCCCGCACGCCGCTGTGCTGTGAGAACGGTCGTACGTGCATGAAGAACACGGAGTGCGCGGCGCTCGTCGCATGCGAGCGGACGTGCGCACCTCACGATGATCAGTGTCTCCTCGATTGCGAGCTCGCGCATCCCGAAGGTGTGGCTGCGCAGCGTGCGCTGGGTTCGTGTCTCCAGGACAATTGCGCGGACTCGTGCATCGAACCTCGATGGGCATGCCTGCCGCCGCCGCCCCCCCCTCCTGGAACGCTTGCCACACTTCGAGTCACCTACCGGTTCGTCGATTACCCGTTCAACTTTCGTGTGCAGAATCTGAGAGTTCGACTGTGCAGGAAGGCCTTTGGGGCCACTTGCAGCGAGATCGCTCACAAGGACACGAACGCTGCCGGCGAGGTCTGGTTCGACGTGACCGGACCCACGTTCGACGAATACGCCGAAGTAACCGGGGCTGGCTACGCGCGGACGGTCGTCTACCTACCGAGGATCTCGAGCGACTTCGTGGCTTTTCTCGGAGTCGTCCAGAATGACGTGTTCCCGGACTTGGCCAAGGAGAAGGTTGGAGTCGTTCTCGACGAGACGAAAGGAAACCTCCTCGTCAACGTCGTCGACTGTTTCGGCGACCCCGCCGATGGCGTCCAGTTCGAGCTCGGGTCGCCGAACGAAGGCGCCAGGGCCTACTACTTTCAAGGAGGTGAACCGAACAAGGACGCGAAGGCGACGGACAAAGCACCGTCGACGGGCGCGTACGCGGCCTTCCTCAATCTCGAGTCAGGGTCCGTGAGCGTCGATGCACACGTCGCCAAGAACCAATTGCCGTACGGACGCGCGACGGTGCACACCGTGGCCGGAATCAAGGAGCACGCGCTCACCGTGCTCGTCCTCTACGCCTCTCCCCCGTAGCGCTCGAGGCGACTCGCGAGCGTCGTTCTTGCGATCCCCAGCGCGCGCGCCGCGTGCGCGACCACGCCGTGCGTCCGCCTGAGCGTCCGCCGAATCAGCGCCGCCTCGCGCTGCTCGAGCGCCAACCGCTCCCGTTGGAGATCTCGCCATATCGCCGCGGCGTCTTCCGTATCGTCTGCTTCGATGTCCACGTCGCCCTCTCGTGCACGACGGATGCCGGCTTCGAGGAGACGACGAGTCGCCGTCTTTGCCCCAGCGCTGCCGCCGAACCATCGGCAGGTGCCGACAGATCGGCAGGCGATGGAGCCGGTTTTTCCGATGGATCGCGATGGTCCGCCGGATGCACTCACGCGGACTCATGCTGTCCGCCCGGAATCGCAACCTCGTGAAGAAATTCGGTTCGAAGGCGCTCTGGTCCTTCGAGCGCACGATCGCGGAGCGCTCCGCCGTCGGCGACTCGGCGCTCGTCGACCGCGCTTACTTTCCGTGGCTCGCCGATCTCGAAGGATCGACCGCGTCGATCCGTCGCGAGCTCGACGGCGTCTTGAAGCATCGCGAGCACCTCCCCGACTTCCACGAGATCTCCGCGGACCAGCGATCGATCACCGACGACGACAAGTGGAAGACGTACTTCTTCTACGGCTTCGGCCGCCGCTCCGACGCCAACTGCCGGCGATGCCCCGCCACCGCCGCCGTTCTCTCCCGAATCCCGGGCCTGGTCACCGCCTTCTTCTCCATCTTGGCGCCCGGCAAGCGCATCCCCGCCCATCGCGGCGTCTACAAGGGGCTCCTCCGCGCTCACCTCGGCCTCGCGGTGCCGAGGCCCGAGCTCTGCGGGATGTCCATCGGCAACGAGATGGTGCGCTGGCGGGAAGGCAGCGCCTTCGTCTTCGACGACACCTACACGCACGAGGCCTGGAACGAGAGCGACAAGGACCGCGTCGTGCTCCTCGTCGACGTCCTCCGCCCGCTTCCGCGGCCCGTCCAGCTCCTGAACCGTGCCCTCGTCGGCGCCGTGGCGCTCTCTCCTTATGTGACCGACGGCGAGAAGAACCAACGGGCCTGGGAAGCGCGCTTCGAGCGGCTCACCCGATGATACCTTCGGGGGATGTCCGACGGCCTGTCGTCGCGTGCATCCCTCGACCCCGACACGATGTGGCGAACGATGCGTAGCCTCCTCGACCGCGTCTTCGGCGTGCTCGAGCGCGAGACCGTGCTCGACGATTCGCTCGACATCCTCGTCGACGTGATCGGCGCCGATCGCGGGCTCGTGCTCGTCGTCGACGAGGCGGGAGCGGCGAGGACGATCAACGCACGAGGGAAGGGGAAAGCCCTCGGACCGCTCGATCGCGAGGAGATCAGCAAGTCGATCATCCGGAAGGCCCTCGAGACCGGTGAGTGCGTCTCGTGGGATCCGAGCGCGATCGAGATCACGTCGAGCGTCCAGACGCTCGGGATCCTCGCCGCGTTCGCCGCGCCGCTCTCGTCGCGCGCCGTGCTCTACGTCGACGTCCGCGATCCACGCAAGCAGATCGACCGCACACACCTCGAGTTCTTCATGTCGTCGGCGCTCCTCGTGGGGGCGCTCCTCGATCAACGCGAGCGAACGGAGAGCGACCGCGCGCGTCTCGGCGAGGCGCTCTCGCACACGACGGTCACGCGTCGCGGACCTTCGCTCGACGACCTGCTCGGCTTCGAGAGCATGCGAGCGCTCGCCGACGAGGTGAAGGCGGCCGTCCGCTCCGATCTCTCCATCCTCGTGCTCGGTGAGTCCGGGACGGGCAAGACCTTGCTCGCGCAGGCGATCGCGGAGGCGGGGAGTCGGAAGCCGATCGTCCGCGCAACGCTCGGCGGGAGCGACGACCTCAACACGATCACGTCCGAGCTCTTCGGACACGAACGCGGCGCATTCTCGGGCGCCGCCGGAAAGCGCGCCGGCCTCGTGGAGCTCGCGAAGGACGGCACGCTCGTCCTCGACGAGCTGCTCAACCTCCCGCCGCACGCGCAGAAGCTGCTCCTCGACTTCACCCAGTTCGGCTCGTACCGCCCGCTCGGCTACCAGGGCGCGCAGCCGAAGCAGTCGTCCGTGCGCATCATCGGCGCGACGAACGGCGACCTCCGCGTCGCCATGCGCGACGGACGCTTCCGCGAAGATCTCTATCATCGCCTCGCGGGCTTCGTGCTCGAGCTGCCGCCGCTCCGGAACCGGCGCGTCGACATTCCCGCGCTCGCCGAGAGCACGCTCCGGCGCGCGGATCCAGCACGCGGATGGAGCCTCTCCGTCGGCGTGCGGCGCCTGTTGCTGTCGCCTTCGCTCGCGTGGTCTGGGAACGTGCGGCAGCTCGAGCGCGTCGTGCTCCGCGCGAGAGAGCGCGCGATCACGCGCGATGCCGAAGCCGCCGAGCTCGTGCCCGAGCACTTCGAGGCACGCGATCTCGACGGCGTCTCTCCGAACGATGCCGCCGCGCCGTCGTCGCCGTCACCGGAGGTCGCCGTCGAGGAGCGGTCGATCCAATCGGCCTGGCAGCAGTTCCAAGCGGAGCGCGCGCGCATCGACGAGAACGAGAAGGCGCTCGTGCAGCGGGCTCTCACGGAGACCGGCGGCATTTCTCAAGCGGCGCGCGTGCTCGGCATCGCGCGCACCACGCTCCAGAGCCGGCTCGACATGCTCGGCATCCGCCGAGGAAAAAGCGAATAGCGCGAGGCGCGGGCGTGGACGTGTACCCGACACCGGTGACGGACATCGATCGCCTCCGCGCGCACGGGCTGCGGCGGTGCCGACTTGCTGTGACGGATCTCGTCTCGAGGGCAGCGTTCGTCACGCAGCGGTGAGCAATTCGGTCAGTACGTCTCGTACGCGCTGATTCAGTACCCCGTCGCTACCCTCCGCTTCTCACACGTCTCTGCAGGAATCCACGAATTGCATCTAGCGGCAATAACCATTCTGAGATCGGCTCGTCTGGTCCGATAGGACCGCGTGGCTCCACAAACTTCTCTAGGTGACCTGCGTCGAAGGGTTCAGGTAGACCCTGCAGGAAAAGAACCTGCTCCCGGAAGATGACCGAGTCCCCTTGTCGATACATCGGCCACCAGCGGATGAAGTTCGACGTCGCGGGGTCGGTGATCGAGGTGATGAGCGCAGTGCGCTCGCTTTCAAGGATGCGTGCCGCCGCCGCTTCCCAGTGTCGTTCGTAATCTGCTGCACTCCAGAAGGTCAGGTCGGAAATAAAGCTCTCCTCCAGCGAGCCGATGCATATCAGACCGCATTGAGTGTCGGGCTGGTCAAGCGGAGCACGAGCGCGCACGAACTTGATGTCGAATTCCGGGATCATGGTCCAATTCTCACGAGGCGGACGTCGAGTGTACCGATCCGCATACCCCTTGCGTTGCATTGCTTCTGCATAGCGCCGCTGTGTGATCCGACATCTGGCGTTCGATGTGCAGCGCCACACCTTCTCGGTCGTCACGTCGGCGACGCACAAGGGCGCGACCGCGGAGCTCGAGACGTGGTGCAAGACCGTCTACCAACCTGGCCGTTGCCGACCTGGCGGGCGGCGCCGTGACCGCGACCGTGGACATGAAGGCGCTCGCAGCGCACGCAAAGACGCGATCGGGGCTCAGCATCGTCTTGAACAGCAGGCTGCAACGCATGGCTGCGACGGATCATCTCGCAAGAGCCGCGTTCGCGCGGCAGCTCGCGCGACTGCCATCGGGACAGCAGGGAGCCTCCGGGCCGCCGCCGCCGTAGAGCGGGTATCGAGTGAGACTCCCGGTCGACACGCCGGCACACGCGGTGGAAGGAACACTCATGACGCGCCCATCGCTGGCCGTGCTCGTCCTCATCGCCTTGGCGGCACCGGTCGCCGCCTGCTCGGGCGCCGCCGAGGAAGAAACCGACGGCACCGCGCAGGCAATCTCGGGCGACGAAGACCCGGTCCTCGGAACCGGCCCGGGCTGGGACTGCGGGAAGGTGAGCGTGGAGATGAACTACTCCGCCAGCCCGGGCATCGTCGACAACGCTGACACTTCCCTCGAGACTGCCGCGTAGCCGAGAGATCGCAGATCCGCTCGTGCGATTCGAACACGGTCCCTTTGCGCCCGTTGTCGGCTCCGATCTCGTCGTTGACTCGATTCGCAATCGCGCGATCGAGGTCCGTGAGAGGTACGACCACTGAGAGGACAGTGAGCCGAAGGGGTGCGCGAAGGTCGCCTCCGCGGGCCTCGATCGGATCGCATGGGACGTGGCATGTAAGCTCAGTACGATCGTGACGCTCCAGCACAACCCATCGAAGCAGGAGCTCGTCGCAGTGAAGGGGCCACGCTTCTGGACCCCCCTGTCGCTCTGGTTCCCGGACCTCGAGAGCACACGTGGAAAGCTCTGGGCGCCGCTGCGCTTCCTCTCGCTTCTCGTCCCTCTTTGGTTACGGAGCGGTCTTTCGTTCGCAACGATGCGCGGCGCCTGGGCCGTCGCTCCTCGGATCGAGCGCTGGACGGCGGGCTTCGACGGCGTGGCCCCCAACGAGGTCTACGCCTTACTCACCGAGCAACTCCCGAAGCCGAACGCCGTGCGCGTCGCCATCGCAGAAGAGGGCGAGGTGACGTACCACCTGGTCGTAACGCACGTTGCTTATGCACGTCGTAAGCTCGAGCGTGCGCGCGGAACGGCATTTCACGACCTCCTCATGATCCCGAAGAAGCACCGCGGCGGCGGGATGGCCCTCCACGTCCTTGCGAATGCCGTCGCGCTCTATCGGCGTTTGGGGATCACGCGCGTCGACATGGTGGCGGGGCTCTCCCATGGGAGCCCCTACTGGTCGAAGCTCGGCGTCCGGCCGGTCGACCACGACGAATGGGATCGCCTGGAAATGCGGCTCGAACGAAAACTCGACCGGCGCTTCGGGAAAGCTTCCGACCAGGCTCGAAACGACGCGCGCGAGCTCTTGCGAAACGCGGAGCCGCGGGCCATTTGGCAACTTCGCCGCTTGGTCGACAGCGTCACGGGAAGGAGGCTCGGGTACGACCTCTTGAGGGGTGAGAGGTGGCGTGGCATGCTTGATCTGAATGATCCCGACGCGGTGCGTCGGCTCGTGAGTGGTCTCGAGGCCGCTGGACGTACGGTGTGACGATCATGGAGTTCCTCAAGCGTCTCTTTGGGGGAAGACGAGCGGCGGCGGACCACGAGTCCGGCGACGGCTCGGAAGAGGCTGCCGTCGGCGCAGATCTCGAGACGCTCGATCGCGAACAGCCAGGTTGGGATCGCGACGGAGAGCTGGCGGCGGCCGAGGTCGGTCTCCGCTCGGGGATGAGCTACGAGCTTCTCTCGCGAGTTCATGGAGAAGACATCGCGGCCGAGGCCAGAGCTCGCCAAACGAAGGCGGAAGCGGAACACGTCCTCGTCGTCGACGACTCGCGGTCGCTCCGGATGCCTGCCGACGCCATGCGCTCGCAGGGATACGAAGTCTTGATGGCGGCCACGCTCGAGGAAGCGCTCGGTCGCCTCGCCGCCGTGACGCTCGTGCTCGCGGATCTCGATCTCGCACGGATGAACGGGATCGAGCTCGTCGCACGCTTGCGGGGGGCACGTCCGGAGCTTCGGATCGCGACGATGCGCGGCAACGACGACGCGCGGAGACGCGCTCGCGACGCCGGCGCGCAGCACTGTCTCGTCGTCGACGATTTCACGAAGGCGAATCTGTCGTCGACGCTCGAGCGCCTTCGGCGCTGAGGAAGCTCCGACAGGAATTCCTCGCCGACAACCCGGCCGCAGATCTACCCTCGCCGCGATGGCGACGACGAACCTCTTCCGCTTCATGGCATTCCGCACGGTCCAGAAGAGTGCGACCGACAACGTCCTCCGCGCGCCCGCGAAAGACACCGAGCTCCGCGCGAGTCTCCGTCGCGCCGACTCGCGTGCGGCGTCTTACAAGATCGCCGCCGCGTTCGTTGCCTCGCCGGCCTACGTTCGCGCAGGCGACCCGAAGGAGCCGCTCCTCGTCGATCTCGCCTCGCTCATGGCGAGCGCGCACGCCGGAAGCCCCGACACCAAGACGAAGATCGCCGCGCTCTCGACGGACGACAAGCAGGCCGGCCTCACGTCGCTCTGGGACCGCCTCTTCGACAGCCTCATCGCTGCGTACCTCGCCCCGACGATCAAGCCGCACGATCGTCACGAGCAGATCGAATTCCTCCGCGCCATCGCGCTCGTGCACGCGGGTGCGAACGCGCCCGTCACGACGATGCAGCGCCTCCTGAAGGCGCGCCCGCTCGTGCCGAGCTTCGTCTACAAGCCGGAGACCGCCTCGGCGAGCTCGCGCCAGGCCAGCGCGCGCAAGGCGCACGAAGATCGCCTCGCGCCCCTGACCGCGAAGCTGAACGACGCGAGGGCGGCGCTCGCCGACTTCGACGACGCCATGCTGCTCGCGGTGAAAGATCGGGAGGGAAAGAAGAGTACCTCGGTCGTCCGCGCCAAGGCGCCGGCCACCGGCGGTCCGATCGCGCTCGGTGACGCGACGACCTCGGCATCCCCCTGGGCTTCGGCCGAGAGCATCGCGCCCCATCTGAAGCCCGCGACCGTCAAAGCGCTCGACGCCTCGAAGGGAACCTGGCGCCTCCGCTCGGCGACCGAGGCGCGCCGCGCGCTCGCCAACGACGTCGGCTCTGCCCATCGCGAGCTCACTCGTGCATCGACGGCCGATCCGACGAGCGTTCTCCACCCCACCGGCACGGCTTCCTTCCCGTGGTCGACACCCACGACGACGATTCCCGACGGCACCTCCCCGCAGTTCGACGAGACGATCGTGGGATCGGTCGGCTCCGTGAAGCCGATTGGCTACGGCGACCTCCTCATCGTGCAAGAGAAGCTCGTCCGCTACGAGGAGACCGGCGTCGCGTACATCGAGAACGTGATGAAGACCGAAAAGCGCGAGCGCGTTCACCGTCGCCTCGATCGGCAGATGACCAAGGTCGTCACGTCGACCGAGCAGACCGAAGAGACCGAGCGCGATCTCCAGAGCACGAATCGCTACGACTTGAGCAGCGAGGTCG
>JACXTT010012322.1_pt1 | contig 11355 bp, 8 predicted proteins | sample 9270951 | NCBI WGS metagenome assembly JACXTT01 (sample SAMN15532306, study PRJNA645909) | rock metagenome | isolation source: weathered quartz diorite | place: Puerto Rico | collected 2017-06-21 | reverse complement strand
GGGCCTGGGGCCCTTGGCCGGGCGCGGGCTGGCCGCCGGGCCGCCGCCGGGGCCGCCGCTGGCGCGCCTCGGTCCGGCCTTCGCCGGCGGGCTGTCCGGGCTGATTCTCGAGGATGCCGGCAGGCTGCAGATCCGGCTCGGGCTCGTCGTGCCGCCGGAGGACCCGGAGCGGCCCTGGCGCTGCCCCGCGATCGTCCGGGCGGCGTTCCGCTGGGAGCCGGCGCGGGCGGCGACGCTCCGGCCGAACGCGCTCGCCGCGGAGGTGCTCACGGCGTTCCGACGCGCGATCGAGGGTCTCGGCCGCCACTGACGGGCAATGAGACGACGGATATCCTCGCCGGGGAGGAGCAAGAGACGGAGGCGAACGTGAGCGGCTCGTGGGCGGCGTCGATGACCGCTGCGGTCGCGGCCAGCGTCGGCCGGCCTCGCTGGTGGGTCATGGCGCTCGCCGCCTTCCTGGTCCGGGGCGGCATCGTCGTCATCCTGCTGCCGCTCGTCAGCCTGCCCTCCGCGCCGGCCATCGCCACGGCGCTGGCGCCCACGATCGAGGCGATCGCCCTGAGCCGCCAGTCGGTCGAAGCCGCGCTCGTCGGCACGTTGCTGCTCACGCTCCTCGTCGCCGTCCTCGCCGCGGCGGCGTACACGGGCACGTGGCTGGACAACTCGCTCGCTCGAGAGGCAGAGGCTGCGGCCGAGCTGGAGCTCCCGCCGGCCGGCGTCGCGCCGTCCGCGTGGCGCACGCTCGCGATCCGGCTCATCGCCCACCTGCCGACGCTCGTCGCGCTCGCCTATGGCGCGGTTCGAATCGTCATCGCCACCTACCAGGAGCTCCTCTCGCCGGGCGATCCGTCGATCTCGATCGCGCTGCGAGTGCTCGGTCGGGCGCCGGACGCCGTCGTCGTTGCGGTCGTTGCGTGGCTCGTCGGCGAGGCGATCGGTGGTCTCGCCGCCCGCCGGGCGGCCGAAGGCGAGACGGTCGGTCGGGCGACTCGGGGGGCGATCCGCGACCTGGTCCGATTTCGCGGTGTCGCCACGTTCGTCGCGACCGACGCCGTCGTGCTCGGAGTCGTGCTCCTGCTCATCGCGGTCGTCGGCCGGGCGGCCGAGCACGTACGCGTGTACCTCCTCAACAGGGTCGACGACGTCAGCCTCGCCTCGGCATTGCTGCTGCTCGCCACGGCGTGGGTCCTCGCGCTCGCGGTCCTCGGGGCGGCGCTGGCCTGGCGGGCGACGGCGTGGACCATCGAGGCGGCCCCGCGGCAGTTCCTTGCCCCCGGCGCCGCCGACGTCACCGGCAATGGCCCCGCCTCGGGGGAGGCGGCCGCGGGCTGACCGCGACCGATCGGCCGTCGGCCTGACGGTCCGTCACGCCAACGACGCCCCGGCCGTCGGATGCGTCACGCCGGGCCAAAATCGGCCCCTGCTACACTCCCGCCGGTCGCCGCGGTGAATCGCAGCGAACGCTCGCACGACGGAGGCCCAGGCTCGCCGAATGGATCAGATCTTCACCGCCATCGGCGACGCCATCGGCTCGATCTTCGATAACCCCGTCGTCAAGGTCGGCATCCAGCTCGCGGTGATCTACTGGATCCTGCTCTGGCTCGCGGCCTCCTACTGGGCCTTCCGGGACATGCAATCCCGCAGCGACAACCCCCTCGCGCCGTACCTCGCGGCGGCATTCGTGATCATCTTCACCCCGCTCCTCTTCCCGCTGGCCGTGTTCACCTATCGGGTCATCCGGCCGCAGGAGCGGATCGGCGAGGTGTACGAGCGCAACCTCGCCGAGGAGGCGATGCTCTCCGAGATCGAGGCGATTCCCCACTGCCCGACGTGCGATCGCCGGGTCGACCCCGCCTGGATCATCTGTCCAACGTGCCGCACACGCCTGAACAGGGTCTGCCCGAACTGCACCCGCCTCGTCGGGCTCGACTGGACGCTGTGCGCCTGGTGCGGCCGCGAGTTCGAGCGCCACGACCAGCTCGCCGCCGGCTCGGCACCCATCGTCAGCCTGCCCACCCGGGAGGCGCTGCCTTCGGGCGAGCTCGAAACCGCCGGTGAGAGCGTCCGGGCCTCCGTTCGCGGACGCCGCTCCGAGCAAGTCGCGGAGCGTTGACCGAAGCCTCCGACCCGGAGGCGCCGTCGCCTCCCGCGCCCGACACCTCGCCAGACGGACACGCCCCGGCAGAGCCTGCTCGCCGGTACCTCGGGCTGACGACGTTCACGGTCGAGGGCCGCCAGGCGCCGGCGCTGTTCGTCGTCGGCTGGCTGGCCACGATCATCGGCGTCGGGCTGACCGGCACCGTGGCCTTCGGCGTGAGCGGGCTCGCCGGCGCGATCCTGTCGCTGGCGTCCCTGCTTGCGTTGTCGATCGGGCTCGTCATGCTCGTGGGCTCCCAGACGGTCGAACGCCGAGCTGCCGGAGCAGCCTACGCAGGGCCGTCGCCGCTGCTGGTCCTGATCGCGATCGTGGCGGTCACGCGCCTGGTCGGCTTCCTCGTCGGCGTGGCCTTGCTGCCCTTCGCCGACCGAATCCCTGTCGCGCTCGGCGACCTGCTGGCAGTGCTCCTCCAGGCGGGGGTGTTCTTCGCGGTCGTGCGCCTCACGATCGTGGGCCCGGGCGTGCTGAGCTGGTCCCAGATGGGCTGGGTCCGCGACCGCGCCGTGGCCATTCGGGGCCTGTGGGGCGGGGCGGTGTTCGCGGGCCCGCTGATCCTGGTCACCGCGGTCGTCGTCGCGGTCGCGGTGAATCTCGCCGGCGTCGCGCCCCCGAGCCCGCTGCCGCCGACCGGGACGGCATCCGGGCTCATCCTCCACCTCATCGCCGGCGCGATCGTGGCGCCGGCGGCCGAGGAGATGCTGTTCCGCGGCTTTGCATTGACCGCCTGGCGGCGGCTCGTCGGCGTCCGCGGAGCGATCGCGCGATCGTCGATCGTGTTCGTGCTCGCCCATGTGCTGTTCGTCTCGGGCGACACCTTCGGCGAGACCGTCCGCGTGGCGATCGTGGCCGGTGTGGTTCGGATCCCGGTGGCCTTCGCGCTCGGCTGGTTGTTCGTCCGAACCGGCTCGATCTGGGGCCCGATCGGGCTCCACGCCGGGTTCAACGGGATCCTCATCGCCGTCGCCGAGGCTGCGGCCCGTTCATGAGCGATGAGCCGCAGGTGAGGCAAGGGTGATCGGCAGATGAGCGCCGCCGGGTAGCCTCGGCAGCGTCCTCGGGTCCGGATGGCGGGGGGAATCGGCGGGCTCCCGTCGCCCGGGCTCGGGGGCGCCGCTGCCTAGCGAGGATCGCCCATGCCCGGAACGGACACACCGATCCCGTTCGACCTCGCGCTGGCTCGCGGGCGGCGTATTCGCGAGCTGCCCTCGAGCGAGCGGCCGCGCGAACGCCTGCAGCTCCGCGGCGCCGCGGGCCTGACCGCGGCCGAGCTGATCGGGCTGCTGTGGGGCTCGGGCACGGCCGGGCGCTCGGCGGTCGATGTCGCCACGGACGCGATCGCGCGCTTCGACGGCCTGTCCGGCCTGGCGCGGGCGAGCACCCCGGAGCTCGAGTCCGTGCCCGGCATCGGCGTCGCGCGTGCGGCTCAGCTCCAGGCCGCGTTCGAGCTCGGGCGGCGCCTCATGGCGGACTGGCCGGCGGGGCGCTGGTCGATCCGCTCGCCACGCGATGTCGCGGACAGGCTCGTCCTCCAGATGGGCCGCCTCGAGCGCGAGGAGCTGCGAGTCGTGATTCTCAACACGAAGAACGCGGTCCTGCGCGTCGTCACCGCCTACCAGGGCAACGTCAGCGCCTCGCTCGTACGGGTGGGCGAGCTGTTCCGCGACGCGGTACGCCTCGACGCCGCCGGCGTGATCCTCGTGCACAACCACCCGTCGGGCGACCCGACCCCGTCACCCGACGACCTGCACCTCACGGCCGAGGCGCTGGCCGCGGGGCGCCTCCTCGACATCGACGTCCTGGACCACCTCGTGATCGGCCACGACGCCTACGTCTCGCTCAGGGACCGCGGCGTCGCCTTCGATCGCATCGGCAATCGGCCGCCACCGGCCGCGTGAGACGGCGCGGCTATACTGCCGTTTCCCGCGCACGACTCGCGCGAACGCCCGTCCACACGCACGATTCGCCGACCCGCAGAGGGGCTGCCCTTCCGAATGCTCGACCGCATCCTCGGCCTGTTCTCCCGCGATATCGGGATCGACCTCGGCACCGCAAACACCCTGGTCCACGTGCGTGACCGCGGCATCGTCATCAGCGAGCCGTCGGTGGTCGCGATCGAGGCGCGGTCGAAGCGGGTCCTGGCCATCGGCGCCGAGGCCAAGCGCATGGTCGGCCGCACCCCCGCGAACATCGTGGCCATCCGGCCCTTGCGGGACGGCGTCATCAGCGACTTCGACGTCACCGAGCAGATGATCCGGTACTTCGTCGACAAGGTGCACGACCGCATCGGGCTGCTGCCCCGGCCGCGCATGATCGTGGGCATTCCCTCCGGCGTCACCGAGGTCGAGAAGCGGGCCGTGCTCGATGCCGCGCTCAACGCCGGCGCCCGCTGGGCGCGCCTCATCGAGGAGCCGATGGCCGCGGCGATCGGCGCAGGGCTGCCGGTCAGCGAACCCTCCGGCAGCCTCATCGTCGACATCGGCGGCGGCACGACCGAGGTCGCCGTCATCAGCCTCGGCGGCATCGTCGTGAGCCGCAGCATCCGCATCGGCGGCGACGAGATGGACGTCGACATCGTCAACTTCGCCCGACGCGAGTACAACCTCTACCTCGGCGAGCGGACCGCCGAGGACATCAAGATCGCGATCGGTTCTGCGTCGCCGGGGGAGTGGGACGCCGGTCGGGTCAACCTGCGCGGCCGCGACCTGCTGACAGGCCTGCCCCGCAGCGTCGAGGTGGGGGCGGACCAGATTCGGGAAGCGATCGAGCCGTCGGTCCAGCAGATCGTGGACACCATCCGCGACACGATCGAGGAGACACCGCCGGAGCTGGTCGCCGACATCATGGACCAGGGCATCGTCCTGGCCGGTGGTGGTGCGCTGCTGGCCGGGCTCGACAAGCGTGTCGCCGAGGCGACCCAGATGCCGGTGCACGTCGCCGACGACCCGTTGACCTGCGTCGTCCGGGGCACCGGTGAGGTCCTCCAGGATCTCGGCGGGATGAATCGCGTCCTGGTGACCGAGACCTACTCGCGACCTCTGCGCTAGGGCGCAACGGAGCCGCCGGGCGATGAGCGCCCTGCTCGCGAGCAAGACCTTGCGTCGCCGGGCGATCGTCTACGCGGTCCTGCTCGTCGTCTCGTTCGTCCTCGTGACGATCTCGTCCAACCCGTTCGTGCGCGATGTCCAGAACGGCGTCGCGTTCGCGTTCAAGCCGGTCCAGGTGTTCGTCGGCAACATCGCCCGCGATGTGTCGTCGATCGCGGCGACGATCGCGGAGATCGACCGACTGCGCCAGGAAAACACGGAGCTGCGCTTGGACAACGAGCGATTGCAGACCGAGGGCCGGGCCGCGGCCGAGATGAAGCGCGAGAACGAGCAGCTGACCGGCCTCCTGCAGCTCCGCAATGGGCTCGACTTCCATACCGTCGCGACCTCGGTCATCGCCCGGGCGTCGAGCGAGGCGAAACGGGCGATCGTCATCGACCGCGGCTCGGACGACGGCCTGTCGCCGGGGATGGTGGTCATCGCCGCGGGTGGCGCGCTGGTCGGCCGCATCAGCGACGTCGGGCCGACGTTCGCCCACGTCGTCCTGATCAGCGACTCGACGTCGACGGTCATCGGCCAGCTGCTCAGCTCGACCAAGATCGGCAAGGTCATCGGCCAGCTCGGCGGGGCGCTGATCATGCAGGACGTCGACGCGGCCGCCGAGGTCACGATCGGCGAGGAGGTGTTCACGGCGGGGATCGAGCTCGAGGGTGGGATCCGCTCGCCGTATCCGAAGGGCCTGCTCATCGGGCGCGTGGTCGACGTCAAGCGTGACCCGAACGAGGTCGTGCAGACGGTGTTCCTGGAGCCGGCGGCGCCGCTCGACCGGCTGGAGTTCCTGCTCGTGATCACCGACTACCAGGGCGGCATCACCGGACCGATCGAGACGAGCGTGCCGTGCGACCCGACGAAGGGCGGGACGCTCCCAGACTCGGACCAGCCGTGCTCGTCGGACCCGCCAGGCAGCGCCGCCCCGCGGCGCTGAGGGGTCGCCGGCCGTTCGTTCAGGAGACCGCACAAGACCACACCAGACCGCACAGGACGAGACCGCACCACCCGGTACCACCCTTCTCGGTACTTCCGTACGGCTGTCCCGTGCGCGCCGCGCGCGTAGGGTCGGCGACGCTCGGCCAGGCGCTCGCGGAGGCGTGCGTTCCCCGGCGGCCGATCGAGTCGAGGCGGAAGTGGCCCAGCCCGGATCGCGCCAGCGCCGCTCGCTCCACGCCGGAGTCGTGCTCGCCCTCGGTCTGCTCCTCTCGGCGCCGGCGGGTAGGCCGCCATTGGGCACGCCGATCCAGACGACGCCAGACCCGGGTCCTGCCACTGATCGGGGGGCCGCCGATTACGGTCGCGTGATCGAGCCCAACCTCGCCGACCACGGGCCGGCCGATCCCAGCCGGGCGGCCGACGCCGCCGCGGACTCCGCTACTCGACCAGAGCCCCCGGAGCCCACGGCCGAGTACCACGCCGCCGAGGCGCACGGTCGAGATGCGATCGCGTTCGTGCCCGGGGCGCGGGTCAGCGTGCCGTTCGTGCCCCGCGCCGATGACGCGTGGGAGGTCGATGGCGCGGCGCCGCGGACGCTCCCGCCCGGCGTCGAATCCGGCGCCCAGTCGCGCGCGGCGACCGGGTCTTCGGCCGATGGCGACGTCGAGCTCGCGAGCGCCACTCTCCCGGCAACAGGCGTCTCGGGCGCAGCCGTCGCGCGGGTCTCGCCGAGCGGCCTGCGACGCGAGGTCTTCGGCTTCCTGCCCTACTGGGAGCTCAATGCTCGGAGCACGGTCCTGGACTGGCGGACGCTATCGACGGTCGCGTACTTCAGCGTCGGCTGTCAGGCCGATGGGAGCCTCGCCAGGCGCGATGCCGACGGGTCGTCGACCATCGGCTGGGCGGGCTGGGCGAGCTCGAAGATGACGTCGGTCATCGAGGCGGCTCACCGCCACGGCGCCCGCGTCGTGCTGACCGTCACCTGCTTCGCCTGGAGCTCGGCGGGCGCCGCCGCGCAGGCGAGCCTGCTCGGCAGCTCGCTCGCGCGTGCAAGCCTCGCCCGGCAGATCGCCGCCGCCGTCCGTGACCGCGGCGCCGACGGCGTCAACCTCGATTTCGAGCCGATCCTTGCAGGCCATGGCGGCGAGTTCACGGCGCTCGTCCGATCCACCAGGGCAGCGCTCAACGCCGTTCACCGCGGTTACGAGCTTACCTTCGACGCGCTGCCATCGATCGGGAACCAGCCGATCGCGGAGGCCACCGCCCCGGGCGGCGCCGACGCGGTGCTGATCATGGGCTACGACTACCGCACAGCGAACGCGAGGGACGCGGGCTCGATCGCGCCGCTGTCAGGTCCGGACTACGACCTGTCCGACACGATCCAGGCGTACACGTCGGTCGTCGGGCCGTCGAAGATCATCCTCGGCGTGCCCTGGTATGGACGGGCATGGTCGACACCGAACCCGCAGCCGCACGCCGAGAACATCTCCAGCGCGAGGAACGGCGACGTCGCGGAGCCGACCTACGCCCAGGCGGCCGAGCTGCTGGCGGCGAACGGGCGGCATTGGGACGCGGTCGAGCAGACGGCGTGGACCGCATATCGCAAGCGAACGTGCACAAGCAGGTTCGGCTGCGTCACCGTGTGGCGCGAGCTGTACGTCGATGACGCGGCCTCGCTGCGGCTCCGATACGACCTGATCAACCGCGCCGGCCTCCGCGGCGTCGGCATCTGGGCGCTCGGCTTCGACGATGGCCGTCCCGAGATGCGAGCCGCAATCGCCTCGAAGTTCCTGGCCGATCGGACGCCGCCGGTGGCGGGGATCGTCGCGCTTCCGGAGCGCTCCCGCGACGAGGGCTTCCGCGTCGGCTGGACCGCCTACGACGACAGTCCGATTCGCGGCTACGACGTCCAGGTCTCCATCGACGGCCGGGCCTGGCGACCGTGGCTGACCCGAACGACGGGCACGAGCGCGATCTACCCGGGCGCCAATGGCCAGACGTACACCTTCCGGGTCCGTGCCGCCGACGTGCACGGCAACGTCTCGTCGTGGGGATCGGCCTCCTTCGGCTCGCTCGCGACGCCGAAGGCGTTCGCGGTGGGCGGCTTCGCGACCGTCCTCACCGACGGCCTCCGCCTGCGGGCATCCCCGTCGACGCTCGCGTCAGTGATGACTCGCCTCCGCGCCGGCGACGCCGTGCGGGTCATCGGCGGGCCGACCAGGGCCAACGGCGACACCTGGTACGAGGTCGCCGGTCCGTTGCGTCAATGGCCGCCGGTCGACGCGATCCAGGTCGGCGGTTGGATCGCCGTGTCCGGCAATGGCGTCGTGAATGCCGCGCCGCGCAGGCCGGTCTCCGTCACAACGGTCGATGCCGGGCTCACCGGCCTGGCCCTGAACGGTGGCGGAACGCGAGTCCTCTCGCCGAACGGCGACGGCCGCGACGACGTCCTCCGGCTCGCCTGGGTGAACCATCGGGCGTTCGACGGCCTGGCGCTCCGGATCTTCGGCCCGGACGGCACCCTGGTCGGCGAGCGGCCTCTTGGCCCGGGCCTCCTCGGCGCGGGCCCGCGGGCATTCGCCTGGGACGGCCGGCTCGGCGGGTCGCTCCTCGCGCCCGGCACGTACGTTGTGCAGCTGCAGGGCCGCGCCGGATCCGCGGCATTCAACGCGCCGTCGGCCCGGCCGGTCAGCGGACCGGGGCTGCAGCGCTGGGGTTTCGTTGTCGGCAATCTCGCTCCGACCGCAGTCCTCTCGTTCCAGGTCGCGGGCGGACCGGCCACGCGCGGAAGGTCGATCAACTACTCGATGGTCTTCGCCGCGCCCGTCTCGGACCTGACCACGAGCGATCTGACGCGGAGCGGGACGGCGGTCGGTTGCGTCGTCGGTCGACCGGCCGGCCGCGGCAGGACCTGGTGGTTCGCCGTCACGGGTTGTGGCCAGGGCACGCTGATCGTCTCGCTTCGCCCCGGCGCGGTGGTCGACGCGGTCGGGAACCGCGGCCCGGTCTCGAAGGTAACCGCCCAGAGGCTCGTGATCGACAGGACGAGGCCGGCGACGTCCACGCCGCGTGTCTCGCTCACGGCCGGCGTTGCCCTCCCGCCCGGCGCTACGGGGCTTCCTGCCACCGTGAGCTGGGCCACGACGGATGCCGGTGGGTCGGGCATCGCCGGCACCGACGTCCGGGTCAGCCGGGACGGGGGGCCGTTCGCAGACCTCTCTGCCGGGCTCACCAATCCGTCGCTTGCGGTGACGCTCGCCGCGGGGCATCGCTACCGGTTCGAGGTTCGCTCGTTCGACCGCGCCGGGAACGCCAGTGCCTGGGTGGTGGGCGCGACGATCTCCGCCGCGATCACCCAGGAGGCCGGCCCGGCGATCTCATCGGCGGGCGGGTGGGCCTCAATCCAGGCCGGCCGCTACCTGGGTGGAGCGGCGCTTTCGACGGTGAGCGCCGGGGCATCGGTCCGGTACACCTTCACCGGCCGGAGCATCGCCTTGGTCTCGCTGCGGGCGGCCGATTGCGGTGCACTGCGCGTCTACGTCGACGGCGCGTTGGTGGCGACCGTCGACACGCACGCGGTCACGCTGACGGCGCGCTGGGTGGCGTGGAGCCGGACGTGGGCCCGCTCGGGCACGCACACCGTCAAGCTCGTGGCCGTCGGGACCGCCGGGCGTCCCCGTGCCGATGTCGACGCATTCGAGGCGCTGCGCTAGCCGTGCCCCTACGTCCGCGTGCCGCCTCATCCGTACACTCCGTCGCCATGACCGAGGGGCCGGGGCAGAGCACGGGCACGTGGGTGGTCCTGCCCACGTACGAGGAGGTCGAGAACCTGCCGGGCATTGTCGCGGCCATCCTCGAGATCCTGCCGAGGGCGACGCTGCTCGTCGTCGACGACAACTCGCCAGACGGCACCGGCGAGCTGGCCGACGCGCTGGCCCGTGACGAGCCGCGCGTCCGCGTCCGACACCGCGCCGGCAAGGAGGGCCTCGGCCGGGCCTACCTCGACGGCTTCCGCGTCGCCCTCGACGGCGGCGCGACCTCCCTGATCCAGATGGACGCCGACTGGTCCCACGATCCGGCCGTCCTGCCGTTGCTGCTCGAGCCGATCGCGGCGGGCCGCGCCGACCTGGTCATCGGCAGCCGCTACGTGCGCGGCGGTCGGGTCCTCGACTGGGGCATCGGGCGGCGCCTGATCTCGAGGCTTGGCAGCCTGTTCGCTCGAGTCGTCCTGAACCTCAGGCCGAACGACCTGACCGGCGGGTTCAAGGCGTGGCGTGCGGCGACCCTCGCGGCGATCCCCTTCGACGGCATCCACGCCGGCGGCTACGTCTTCCAGATCGAGATGACCCAACGGGCCAGCCGGGCTGGCGCGCGCGTGGTCGAGGTGCCGATCACGTTCCGGGACCGCCGGGTCGGCCGTTCCAAGATGTCGCGGCGCATCATCGTCGAGGCGCTGATCGTGGTCATGCGCCTGCGCTGGGACGAGCTCCGCCGGCGCCGGCTGCGACGAAGACCCGCGTGACCCGAGCGGCGGCATCGGGGGACTTGCCGCCGGGCCTGCGCGTCGTCCTCGACGCGCGACCGATCCAGGATCCGAGCCGCGCGCCGGCGACCGCGCGCTACCTCGAGCGGCTCCTCGGCGCGTACGACGCCGAGCCCCTCGCCGGCGAGTCGTTCGCCTTCCTGCTCCAGTCCGACCTCGCCGATCCGACGACGGAGCTGCGCGGGCTCGACGTCGTCGGGCGGCGGCTGCTGCCGCCGACGCGGCTGTTGGGCAGCGGTGCCCTCACGATCGATCCGTTCCTGCTCCGAGGCGCATCGGTCGGGGCGGCATGGCGGTCCGATCGCGGCGGCGCGGCGGGCGCGGTCTACCACGCCGCCGCCGGGGCGCCGCCGATCCTGTCGCGCATTCCGATCGTGGTGACGCTCCTCGACCTTGCGCCATGGGAGCTCCCCGGAAGCTTCCAACGCACACCGGCGTCACGCTTTGGACAGCGCATCCGTGGCCAGCTCATCCGCGACGCCGCGGCCGTCCTCGTCGGCACGGAGGCCGTCGCGGCGATTGCGCGTCGGCTGCTGCGGCTGCGGCCCGCTCGCGTCCGGGTCGTGCCCCTCGCGCCCGATCCGGCGTTCGCGGCGAGCGGAGCCGGTGGTCTCGCGGCCGGC